>Ga0157364_1000337_pt1 | contig 29333 bp, 15 predicted proteins | sample AttsexASBM2_FD_111476 | JGI IMG/M metagenome (GOLD analysis project Ga0157364, IMG submission 111476) | Fungus gardens microbial communities from leaf cutter ant in Ribeirão Preto, State of São Paulo, Brazil - Atta sexdens ASBM2 | ecosystem: Host-associated > Fungi > Mycelium > Unclassified ... | reverse complement strand
GTTCGCTCAGAAAAGGAGGACTATATTCAACTACATTCACATTCTCATGCTCTGTTGATTTATCAATTGACACGTATTTATGAAAAGCTTTGTCCGTGTAATAAACAGTGGCAATTTTATTAAAAATGACGGCACACATTGATTCGCAAAAATTAAAAACGATTATAAATGAAAAAGACTGGGATCAGTTACTACAAAACGTCAAACCAAAGCATTTTGTCAGACAAGAGTCAGAGTATGTTTGTAACAATGTTTATAAGTTGTCAGTTGACAGATAATTGTATATGATAATTATTATGTTTCAGGACGATACTTGATGCAAGTATCTTAGCACAAATGTGTCAAGTACTCTTAAGCGAAGTCACTCCGGATACGATTATAATTTTATGCTTGAAATGTCTGGGAAACTCTTGTCTTGATGGTTACAAACATAAACAACATAGGATAGAAAACGTAGAATCTGTTAAATACAGTAAAAATTTATATAATGAATTAGTTGAAAGTGATTTATGCAAACAAAGAAAAAACTGTGATTATCCACATGATTCTCATTTTCCTTATAACGGAGTCATAGAATGGACTGTAGATTACATTAAGATTCATGGAAAATCCACTTACCATTTAATTGACAATGAATTGGATATCTTTAGGCTCAGTATCCAATTTTTATGTAATTTATTTACATATGCCTGTCCAAATATTACATCTGCAGAAGAGGATATTCTAAGATATTTAAATTGTGATAACCTGAAACAAGCTATTCTGTAAATTTATATATAATTACATATAAGTGCATAAAACTTATTTTGATCTTCTTTTATAATTTGCTAAAAATAAAAAATAAAAAATTATTTTTAGGAGTCGCATGCAGTCTGATAATAGATTACTGGCTAATGCAGCTTGTATTTATGTGCACAATGCATTAAAAAAATTATGCCACAACTATTTCACAATGGAGAAGAAAGATATATTTTTACAATTATTAAAACCTGCCAAAGAAGGTTTTACATCTGCAAAAGATGCATTGTTATTCTTGTTACATCAACCAAATATATTTGAAGATGTATATAACAATATAACTGTGAATGAAAAGTTAGATTTACTTAAAATTATCTATGATGAAGTTTGGAATGCTTGGCAATCTGATTTTAATACAGTGCTCACAGAGGATCAGGCTGAATTTTTAACATTAACATTTTGCAAAAAAAGTGATCTCATTTTAAAAACCGTGAACACATACGTGAATAGCATAGATCCTACAGAAATTATTCTTATTCTTAATATTCTGGGACTTCTTACTACACAATGTAAGCTCTCAGAAAATGTCAGGAGTTTGCTTATTAATTGTAAATGTAAGTACATCAGTTTTCGGTACAATCTGATTGAATGTAAAAATAATATAATTATATTTATAGATCTTTTGATGTCGTTACATATGATGGGAAAAGAAACAGACAATTATTTTACTCCAATAACAAATTTAAGTCAAGTGGCACCTAATACCCAAAGGAGAACTATAAATGTATGCTCAAATATAAATGATATCGAGAAATCTGAAGCAACAGCGGCAAATTGTGATCCACAGGAACATCCTGCATATGGCTTCAAAGCGGGACTAATACAAGTCATTGCAAATGTAGTACACAAGAACAAAATGTGTCAAGATTTGGTAAGTGCAATTATATTTTATGTTAATATATTTTATTCTTAAAAAAGAAAGGGGAATGTAAAATTTTTATAAAATTTATCTAAAGTCGATAAGAAACATTTCTTATTTATCTCAAGCGTTTTTTTTCCACGGATATACCGTTAAAGCACGCCTCGTAATGGTCGCGAGAGGAATTAGAATGTCAAGTTTTGAGTATGTGACAATCGATATATAAATAATAAAACAAGAAATAGAAAAAGAAGATATGACAAAGGTATACATACGCACATGTTTAGTTATTCTTAATAATATTATTCATAATTCATTTCATAAATTTAAATTTATTACATTTAAATTTATGAACTAAAAGTAATAATAATATTAATAATATTAATAATAATTTTAAATTAAAAATTCGTTATTCTTTATTCATTCCTTTTCTTAATCACGATTTAAATTCTTTTCTTTTATCATAAAAGAATTGCGCAGATTGTATTATTAGATATTTTATACAAACTTATTGTCTTATTGATACCTTTAAATTCTTTTTAATTATTTACTAAAAATTAATTATCTATTTATTGTAATTTATTTACAAATTAATTAATTTCTACAAATAAATAGTATATTACAAGCTTAAGAAAAAAAGTATTTTAGCAAAAGTCCTATATTCAGCTATATGTTACGAAATCACTTGGTCTTAAGCTTCATACGAAGAAAAAAAGAAGCCACAGCGCTGAGTTCTGGCCACACAGAACGCTTGCGTCACGTTGTTCCGTATTCAAAGGATTAAAATTGTACCTCGTGAATGATGGTAGGTTATTTTCAAACATAGAGAACCTTGCAAAATATAAATTTGGCTTTTTGTTGCGCGCCACGGTTGTGCGCTATGCATGTACGGTAAATCGATATTTCTCTCTCGCTGATTACATCTCGCGTGCGGATGATACGGAATACGCGAACAAAAGATACGCAATAGCACGCGGCCTGTCGTGTTGGACAAAGCGAAATTAAGTGTTCCATCTGACTGAGAGATGTAGCAAGATGATCGAAATCTGATATACGCGTTGCAAATTTAACGGATCTGCGAGATGACAAAGTTCACGTCGCATGCGTATTGACAGATAAATTAGTTATGATGAATCAGAGCGGAAACTCGAGTCTGCGGGCGGAATATTAATTCAGTCTCCTAGTATCAAGGATGACATGAACATCGTAGTCACGATAGTAAGATGCAGATGACTTTTTTACTGCTCATCGGTTATGATAAATCTGTTGTTGGTATGGATATATTGACATTATAACATTCGATCATTCGTGTAGACTAGACAAAGATGTTCCCTTAAATTCATAGTGTCAAATTATACTTTAAATTATTTTTAATTATTTCTGTATAAGTCCACTTTTACTGAATATATCGTTAATTTAACTTGAACAATGTAATTCGAGAAATGTATTGAATTTGATTCATTTAGTTTATTATTTACTAAGTATATATATTAATACGGACGTTTATTTTGAAACTAAGTATAATTCAATCATAATAAAATTAGATTGCGTTATTTGACACACATGGAAGTTGAAATAACAAAATATTATTTAACTCAAGGAGTTAAGTTACCTTAGTCCTCTGATATCTAATAGTGTTAGTGAGTCTTCGTGAGAGATATTTCAAATAAAAAGGCATAATGATAATATATGATTCCAGTTTCGCGAAATAGATGGAATTCCATTGCTTCTGGATTGTTGTAACATAGACGCGAGGAATCCGCGTAAGTGTAATTGAATTTCATTTTTTTTTTTATTTTTGTTCGCTTTTCTATTGACAATTTTTACGCAGTTATCTTACAATGGACCATTCTCGCTTTGAGAAATCTGTGCGAGGGAAACCCTGAGAATCAAGAAATTATTAAAAATTGTAAAAAAACAGGCGTGCCAGACAATCCCGCGTTGCAAGAGATGGGATTGACTCTGCACGAGGACGCAGATGGGAAATTGATCCGTATCGTTCCTTTGCGTCGCAATTAAGAAGATTTATCTATTTTTTAAAACTCGAGATCGCTCTCGGCGATCAATCAATTCGATAATTATCCAACTATTACTTGTTTGTACCGATAATATCTTCGATAAAATACAATGATTAGTTTATCTTGGTATGCATAAATAATTATTGTTCCAATTAGTTCGACTGAAATGCATTCCGCTGTATCTCTCGCGAAAAAAATGATACCATCATTACAACAATTTGTGTCATTAAATGAAATACGATGTAGTATAGAGAGAAATATTTTATCTATTCTTGACCGAGTGATTTACGATACAATAAAAGCTGCTACGAGAGTTCACGATCTATTAGTAATTGCTAATGTAAGTATACAACTGCTATTGTTGATCATTCAATTGTAATGCGAAATAGATATTGTTTTCTTTTAATAATGAGCTCTCATTAATAATAAGCTTCATTAATGCACATGAAAATAATAATATTTTTAGGCAGTCTGCAATAAATAAATTCGCAATAAATAATGATTTGCACCCATTTTTCTTGCCTTCTCACGAAATTGCCCAAGACGGATTCATGTTTAAAAATTTATAGAATCTCCAATTATACTGTTAGGGACGCAGTATTTTAATAAATAATTTCTCTATTAATTAATTGCACGCAATTCCCCCTTGCCCCCGCGATTCCCGTTTTAAGACGATAATTTCTCACGTCCACGGCCGTTTCTCATCGCGAACAGTTTTACGATGAGGAACGACGACGTCGTTCTGCGCGTAATAGGTGTTTATTAATGTCATCCACGAGGCGCGGGTAAGCGGGCGAGGAAGAGGAATCGCGTGGTGGGTGAGAAATCCGCCTGCGCGTACCAACTTGTGCGTTAATTATACCGGAAGTTTCGAAATACACGAGAGACAGTTACGTTTTCCTTTCTAATGGAATTCTCTGGACAGTAACCGCGCGATTTCCAGCGTCGCGGCTCAACGGGATCGGCTGGTACTTGTAATATCGGTAAATAAATAATAGTAGATAATTATCTCTCGAAGGGCACGTACTGTGTGCGTTCTACTTAGCCGTGATACGCGACGGCATGCGCGTCTGGAAGGATTTACGAAATGTAATAATAGGTTTCCGGACGTAATATGCGATCTAATCGAGCATGACCAATCGCTGATTTATAGCGTGATTTCGATGAAGAATAAGATTAGGATAGTTGTGGCGTATAAATGAGAATCTACTTTTAACTCATAAATATAGGATCAAATGACACTCGCCATGCAAATATGTACATTGTAATAATCGTTCCTTTACTTTATTAGTTCCCGTCGCAACAAAGAACGATAGATTTATATCGCGCGAGTTATACATATATCTCCGAGATGTTTCTGTAAGCGAGCCGACTCTCGATAAAATATCTCAAGTTTGCACGGTTCGCGTATGAAAGTAGACGGGTTATACCGTACGCGTCCCGCGTACGAACGTTCCGTAAATTGCTTTTGATTTAAATATCGGCCGATCTCGCATACGATCAATCTTGAATGTGCGTAATGGCGAGCAGTTAACGCATCAATTTATCAGTTAATTACATACGCGGTTAATTGCCACGAATAATTATTTCCGCGCAAGAGAAGAGTTCTCTGTACACTCCTCGATCGCTCGCATACAGGAGAGATGGTGTTCGAAGAAGCGAGATGAAATTTACACCACGTGAATCACTTTAATTGTGCGGTCAATGTATCGATAGAAGTGACTCGTGAGCTTCTTGAGAAAAATACAGACATCCAAAAATCAAAACCCAACAATTAGAAAAAGACGGTAAGAATATAGAGGTTCGATTACAACGAAGAGATTGTCGTTAACTTTGCAAATTCTATTGATTCATTTACATTTTTGTTTCTATTTTTAGTCCCCTTCTCAATCTCGTCTCTACTTTAATATTCTGTCATTTTAATTATGTTAGCAACATTTTTCTTCTTAAATAAAATACGGGGATTGAAGAAGCTAAGAATGAAGTGATTGATTTACGCTAAAAATAGAAAGATTAATCGTATGTGAGAAAATTTCATTATTTCATTTTTTTGTGATTATAAATTTTGCAACAAGGTTAAAATGATTATTGCACGAACCGCCTACTTGTAAGAATCGATCGGAGTAATTAATTGAATTCGATGCAATACTGCGTCCCATAGAAGAAATATCTTCCAGCGCGTTGAGGATTTCGTCGATCCGCTAACCTTATTAATATTCATAGACACTGACGAGGGAAGCGTAAAAAGTGTTTGGTCGTGCATGAGATCGCTCAGGTGCGTAAATTCTGATCGACTCCTTGATAATCAACTCGTTGATGCAATAAATTCTGACAAAGATCATTTCAGTCAAATAGAAAGAGAGGGAGAAAGTAAGAGCGGGATATGATCCTCTAGATAATATTTTCTGTTTGTTTCCAATTATACTTGTATCGCGAGTTATACGAATCGTTTATCATAATCGATTAAAGAAATATATGTGCATACAGCCACGGATTAGAGAAATTCTCTCCTTTCTTTCTTTATTAAAGTCTCAAAAATGCTAAGAAATTTATAGTCGACATTTGAAAGACGATTTACATAATCTTTTAAATTATTGTATGAATAAACATGTACAAATATGCAAATATTGTACGCTGTATATTACAGAACGGATTCGTATATTACAGATCGTTTATATTGCTCTTCGATGTTGGGATATTAAGATTTAGTTTAAAACCTCCCTTAATTTGTATCAATTTCGATTAGTTTAAATGAAATTTGTATTTTTTAAATTAAAATTCTTCTTTTAATGTAACACTACTGAATATGCACTAGTAAAATAAAAATAGAGTTCGACAATGAGAGGAAAAATTTGAAAAAATGTTCGATTCTTATTCTTCACAGAATAACAGATTGAAATTAAAAACAGACTGAAAAATTGAATTAGTTTTGAAAATAAGAATGAAAATACGCCACTTGAACAAGAAAATCTCATTTGAAGAGACTGAAAATTGAGCGAAAATGATTTGAAATGAGTGAAAATACTAGAGCGCATATACACTTAGAATATTTTCACTCTTTTTTTCAAGATTGGCTCAATTTTCAGTCTCTTCGAATGAGATTTCACTCCACGAGATTTAGAGAGTATGTAAGATATCGAATTGTCTCGATTCTTTACTTTCAGCATTTATCCTTCTCTCATGTAAAGACAAAGACATCTATTACATCGGGGCGTGATGGATAGATCGATGGTAGGTACGGGCTAGATAATCGGTCTAGCAAACGAACTAGATTCTCATACTAATAGAGGCCGCAAATTGAGCTGGCGTCGGCGCCTAATAAGTCGCGGATTCTCTCTGCGATACGAGGCTTGAACGAGGCCTCGCGTGCGCCTACGCGTGATTTCTCTCAAAGAACCCCGACACGACGATATATTTCCTATGCCCTCGTATATTTTACATACATCGTATCCGTTGCACATTTGTACGAAAGAATCGAATCAACGTAAAGGATCATGCACAACGTGACCGAGGGTCGGGTAGAAATCTTTTTTAGAACTCTAAGAAATGTCGTAAAATGAGACTAATCCAAGTTGCCGTGAGTTTTGAAAGATGATCCCTTTTGATCGATTTTTCCGTTGAAAGTATTTTTATGTCAAGACAGTTAAAAATTTATTCTAACGGCGATAATGCTGAATATAGATATATTAGACGTTTAAAAGAACTGAAGAAGGATCGCGAAGTAAAATGACAACACGTTAATTATAAGCGTAAAGGAGAACTCACGTACCGAGAGCACGCAAACCACGCGATATGTTTTAACGACTGCCGCACACGCAGTGCGTAAGCCGTAAATGTTACACCGAGCCAGAGATTCGTGTAATAGCCACTAAAAGCGAGTTTCGTCCCTTTATGGATCATAAAGACAGGGATATTTGGAATGGGGGAAACCACGGCTTAAAGTGACCCGACTCGTAGTTAACTAAAAGAGCGTGAGGTACGACCGGGTCTTAGGTACACCGAAATGATCCCTGAAGAGACCATTGTCAGCACAACGATTTCCTTTTAGCAAATGGAATCTTAAATCCCTCATAATAATATGATGCAGAGCATATTATTACGTTTATATACATTATTATAAAGGAAATATATAAATAATTTATAATAATAATTAATTATCAACTATGGAACCGTTGAATTAAATTATATAAATTTATATAAATTAACGTACGAATATAATTTAAAAGGATATCTGAAAGATAGCTAAAGATTGTTGGAAATATTTGTAACATATTTATAACAATGTTACCCAGCTAATTGCGCGATTCGCTTTCAATCGCGTTTCGGTTTACCCAGGTAAATTAATCCCGTTCCGAATACGCGCGCGCATTGTCCTTTTCATCCGAACGATGAAAAGTCTGCTCTAATTACCACGTGTAAACGGAGCCGCGTCCATTTCTCGAGAGCCGAGCACGATATGTTACTCGTAAACAATGACAATAGGGCTTGCCGTCCGCGAGCGGATGCTGCTGATGCCAGCGGCCCTCATGATGGCCGCTTGCAATCCTGATTCGTCCATCGAGTTAATTAATCGTACCGAACGATCTCCATTGAAATGGAATCTGGATAAATTTTCCATACTGATGTGCTGCCGAGCTAGCATGTGGGTATTATCTTTACGACCTCTTCAAAGAGGAGATGAGACGTCGGGGCGGCGAGGCGCAAGAGAATAGGGGACGCATGCGCGCGATACGGCCGCAGCCGCTGGAAACGGTGCACCGAAACCAGAGAATCTGTTATCAGAGAAACAGTGGTCTGGGACTTGGTCCAATTATCACGCAGGCGAGACACCGAGGTCTCGTCCGCGAGACGCGTCATCCTCGCCGCTCTTAATTCCGACTCACTGGAGAACCTCGTTCGCGCGTGGCGTTCACCATGAATGCTGAATTCATGACTCTCCGCGGACACGTTCCGAATTTGAAGAATTTTGCCCACTTTGTTTTCTTGTTTTCATTAGATAGACTATACATAGAAAATCAACTATAAATTACGATCGTTCATCATGTGGTCGATTCTAATCATGTCGTGGTCTCCCTCTACGTTCTCCATCTACATTACACGGCGTATAGACAGAAATAGCTACCGTGACGACGCGTTTTGTAGTGTTTTCGCCGTCTACTAAGCGTAAAAGTGTCAGGATATGTTGAAGACAGCGAGCGACCCGATGCGAAATTAAACGCGAGCGCAAGTCATCCGAGAATGACTTCGAGAAAATGCGTCTCGCCTTTATTTCTTGGTAACGATGCGGATGGAAATTATAGCGTGACGTGCCGAAGGTATTACATGTCGATCGAGTGGGACACGATACATTCTCCATCTACGGAAAACTTTCGAGTCGTTCGATATTCGTGTGACGTATGACTGTGGAAGACGCGATGCATACAGGTGATACTCTTCGAGGAGAAAGCGCCGCCGTTATTATCAGACGAGACCAAGTGGCCCAATTTGTACCACGCCGTTAAGGATCGACGGAAATGATTTATGAAAACGGTAGACGCGCTAATTGCCTGCCGATGTGATTCATCGAGTAGTGTCGTTATGTATCCGATCATGTCGATCGCTTTGTGAGGGAGCTGATTGAAATAATCTCGTCGATTACAAGAATATGGAGGCAGACGCTTAATTACGATACGGTATAATGAAAGAGATCCAATGCTTATTCCTGAGGTAAGATTAACGTTAAATTAATATTTCTGAAACGCAATTTCAAATTTCGTTTATTCACTTGCACATTCATATTACATTCTGTATATTTACTTTTATAAATGTATTGTATTTATTGTATTTATTGATTATATTTACTTAATTATATTTATATTTATAATTAATTTTATTAGTTATATTTATCGAATTTAGAAATAACTATATTTAGAGATAAAATAACCCCCACTGTTAAATATATTTATTAAACAACCTAGAGCCGCTCGTTAGACTTGCAAAGGTAAATTAAAATGCGTTATCGCATGCGAGTGCTCGAAGTTGTCTGAAAAGTGTTAAATCAGTTATCTCGAATGTTCGCCCAGTGTTTCTTCGCGCCGAGCTGAGCGGCGCGCTTGGCTTTCGACATCGTCATTTTCTCCCGTTCTCACGATCTTTTCGCGTCTTCGCGCTCGTATTATTCCTCTTTCGATTTCACTCACGTCGTTTACCGTCTCCATCGTGTGGCGGCTCTTAAAATCATGTATTTCCGTGGCGGGGTAGGCTGGACCTTTTTTCTCCGTTCTCTCCGAGAGTCTCGTTTCGCCGTTTGCCGCCAGGTCTCCGCCGGTTCTCTTTCCTCTCTCGGTTCTCGTTCCACACTCTCATCCCGTTCTTCTCCCTCCACTCGAGAGTCCCGGTGTAACAATGGCTGCCCTCTAATTATCGAAAGACCGCGGCACTTTAAAAAGATCCCCGAGAGCCCATCACGGGATTCCGTTTCGTTCGCTCCTTAAAATTTCTCTCCCGCTCCCCCCACTCTCTCGTCTCCTCTTTCTCTCCAAGAAGATGGTAACAAAAACAATCAACGTAACGATCGTTACTCGTGGAAAATTAGTTTCGTCTCGCGAGAGCACCTACCACGAATTCACAACAGCCGTTGGTCCTTCGACAAACATTTGGATGCGCTTTAAAGAGTGTCAGAATGATGAAAATAATCAAAGGACATTGACGTCCCAAAGTACCGCTAAAGTAACAATAACATTACATCAATGTTATAATTTTCCACTCAATATCACTGTTACGTAAACATGTTGTATTGCATTTATATTGTTAAGTAGGAAGTTATAATATTGATGTAACTGTTACTTTGTGTTTAACGGGTAATTAATTTAAGACTCGTCTTCCTCTATTTTTTTATTGTTTATCATAAATAGTCAGTTTGTTAGATTAGTAATTTCTGTTATAATATAATATTTATTAACATTATTAAGGATATATACGCGACAATTACTGATTATTACAAAACGCAACTTCCTGATCACCCAAGACGTGTGTTTATAGTTCATAGATGTGTAGATATACATATTACCCGAGCTTTCTAGTCAAGCTATCAGTCTCGCCACATAAAAGACGTTTTCGAGTGCGCCAGGCGGCCAAGTGCGAGATCATGACGGCGCTTTCCGGTCGGCCGAGAAAGATCGTAGAAGGGAGAAAAGCCACGCCAATAAAGAGAAAATAGCGGCCGTACGACGAGAAGCGTGAGTCGGAATGGGCGTAACCCAAGGCGAGCTCGTTCGTACCTGTTGCTCGTTGCTTCCTATTAAATACTCTCAGCCGACCCACACTAGAAAGGAGTCGCTCACGTCTGCGTTAGTAACCAATGACTAAGAGCGAGGAATAGTTTTTTCCACCCTTTCCACACACGATTCTTTCTCTTCCTCGCTCGGTTCCTTCTTCGGAATCATCCGAGTCGTCTCTTCCAAAAGGGACGTTCGCGCTTAGAACCGGATGCATGTACGCACGTGCGCACGTAATCGCGACGATTGCGCGCCTTTCCGTATGGGAAACTTAAAAATCCACACTTTCTCGCAGATTCCACCAGCGGTTGATTTACGAGAGCGCGGTAGGAGGTAGATTTCTAATCACGAAACTCTCACGGTAACGCTTCCGAGATTGAATTTCGAGATACAATTCATAACGTCGTCTTTAAAAATTGAATCTTTTGTCGTTGAATGTCGCTATTAGCCGTAAACCCCTTTAGAGTAAACTTCTCAATCAGCTCTTTTATTCGACTTTTTTTTCGTTACATCCTAGTTGTTCGCCCCATTTTCCTTCGGATTTCGTCGCTTCCCCTAGGCTTTTTGTCACCCTATTTTTCTTTAGTAATATCTCTTTGTGCACTTCTATTAGCAGTTTGTATTTCGAGCAGATGTTTGTAGGGTACAATGTCTTCTACATACTAGCCAGTTTCGGCCTCCCGGCGGCATTGTATCCGCCGAGATATAAAAGATTGGGGTAGGCCTTTCGGGGCCTTAACAACGACACCGCGAAGAAAACGTGTTTACTCTATTCGGGACGAGCTCGCTATCTTAAGATATAAGCGAGTTGAAACTTTCTAGAAGATTCTCGAACGAAAGCGTTGAAGACGCTTTCTTCATAAATTTGCACAAATTATGAAAATATTTAAGATATCTTATTATCATAGCTGACTTCATCTAGATTTCGGACTGTAAATTTTCGAAAAAATCTGTAATGATTTAAAGGAAATGATGAGCTATCCACTTTAATAACTTTGAGTATTTGTACCTCTATGTGTCGACCACTGATCGTCCGATTAAGAATGGAGGCATAAATAATTCTCAAATGAAAGCGTTGATGACGCTGCGTTCTTCATAAATTTGCACAAATTACAAAAATATTTAAGATATCTTATTATCATAGCTAACTTTATCCAGATTTAGAACTGTAAATTTTCGAAAAAACCCATGATTTAAAGGAAAGGAAACTGCGAGCTATCCACTTTAATAACTTTGAATATTTGTACCTCTATATTTCGATCACCAATCTTCCAACTAAGAATGGAGTCATAAATGACCTAACACGTCCGTAGAGTTCCTAGCATTATGCGGCCTGAATTAGAGGCTCCCAGATAATTTATCTAAAGGCGGGATCGAGAAAATCCTTGAACTTCGCCGCAGGTGTAATGGAGCTTAAACTTTATCATGATAATGAAAACAGGTCGTTTTACGAGCTGTGATATTGAATGTCTCGGGATAGAAAATATGAGTGCATATAAAAACGACTAAATGTAATCTCTGGAATGATTAAAATAATTTTTTATACACTTTTATGTACCTTTTATATACTTGTCGATTTACTGCGAATTGTTTTAAGTGCAATATTTCACGCGTTCGCGTGTAATCTGCAAATCGTAAGGTTCATGGCAACGTATTGTCGTGACATGCGGTGACAGGATTATTATATCGCATTGTCCGTAAAGTATCGTTAATTAAACAGTGTTATAAATTACTGGCTATATCGTAAAGCTAATGATGTTCCGTTAAAATGCTATAGCGTGAAAACTGCGCGCTCGAAATTCACGGTGGGCTGTAAACATTTTTACGGTACCTGTCCGTTACCTGCACAAGAGAATACTCAATCGCCTCTACGAGGGAAACGCAAGAAATCACGAGAACCGACGGTAGCGGATAAGATGAATATAAAATGGGGATTGACAATGAATGCATAATGCTTGGCTTTGTCTCTTGCTCGTGTTTTATATGTACGTATATCCTGTGCGCAATGATTCAACGTAGCTTCCGGTATACATCCATTATTGTCGCCCCTTGATTATAAAATTATGTGTGAAATTATAATTATTATTGGTACACGATTCTATAAAACGATTTATACATATTCATGATAAAAATTCTATCCTACATAAACGAATCGTTTTTATGGGTTGTCTACCGAATGCACTCTGCTCAGCCAGACATGTTTCCTGTCATTTGTCCAGCTCACAAATAAAGTGATACAGTATTATTGTCACGAGAATAGCATCATCCGCTTAACCTCGCATTTATATTACGTTTCAATTTTTACAAGATGGTAACATATAATTTCAAACTCCTAGAAACGGAAAACAGAAATAAGAAGTCGAGATCTTCTTGTTACTACACGACTAGTAATAAGAAGAGAAAGATGTATACTTAAATTAAATGTGTTTTAATCAAAGAAGAAGATCCGGCGTTTCGCGTCAGATCCTCGTCAGGCTCTGTCCTTCTTTTCGAAATGGAGGCATATTTTGTAGCGTTGCCGGGGATCGTGGTGATCATTTTATTTCTTTTTTTCCCTGTTTTGACAGTATCGGAGCGTACGAGGCATGTACGTGAGAGACAGCGATCCGACTCGACGAGACCCCCTTAAAACCGAAAACATATGGCGTACAATTACGACGTAATGATATATAATTAATGGAATTCGCTCAGGGGGCGAATTTTGGTTGTTATACGGCACGCTTGTTTCTTCGAACGGCAAAGGGAACTGCGAGTCCACGTAAGCGGAGCTCAACGAGATCCGTCCTCTGAATAAAATTTTCATCGCCCGCGTGCATATACTTTATTTACCGTGCATGTATATCGGCCGCGCTCGCATTTTGCATGCCACGGGACTATAAGAGGGCAGAAAATTGCCAAGAGTTCAACATACTAATTTCCGATGTCACGAACAGTATCCCGGCGGCACCAATAACTTCCCTGATTGTCGAACGTAAAAGAGTAAAGAAAAGAAAGGACTGGAAAATTTGGCCGAATGTGTGCCGTGTATATCTCAGCTTGTTTATTATATGGTTATTTTATTTTTGACGCTCTTTCTCCGCCAAGTGTACCAGTCACATGTTCAACGCGGATTCTCGAATGCAACGTTTAATGATCGATTCGTTCCATGCAACGCAATGAGGTAGCTCGAGAGTGACATCCTTAAAATTCCTTCTTATGAGCAATCAGCTCTCATCGCGAAAATCGTTTAGGTATACCTAAACGATCAGTATCTTGAGCGTTTTCTTAAGTGTGTCGATGTGTACTAGTCAATCGGATGAGGTACACCTCTCACATCTACTTCAAATTGATTGGACCCGATCGGATCTCGACCGATCCACTCTCGAAACAAAATATATGATATGATCAAAGTTTTGCACGCAGATGTGTATCACTCGTCATTCTCGATTTCTCGGTTATATAACGTTATGTAACGAGATAATATATTTTGTTCAGTGTTTTATGTTTCTTTAAGTTACAATTTTTTATGCAAATATAATTATCGATGTAATTATGTGCAATTTAGCGCAATTTTTCCTATTTGTGTGAATGATAAAAAATCCTGTTATAACTATTATATCTTCAAGAGTTACATATTTTATTTATATTTTATCTCAAATTAAAGTGGTCAATTCGTTCCGTCAGTCTGAAGTCTCGAGTATGCAGTTCGTAAAGCTTTCGAGCTATAATTTGCGAAGCTGAACCCACGTTGTAAAGTTAATAAATTTAAGCACCTTAAAATGCATAGTGCCTTAAAAAAAAGTTTACAACGCAACACAATCTGATCTTCAGTTCGACGTAGGTGTAGGAATAGTCAATTATCCTGTTCGTGCTGAACGGATTCAATTTATCGAACAACTTAATCGAACTCTCAAGCCAATCTTTAACATTAAACAATTCGAATTTACACCTCTGGAAATACGATTATCCTTTATCCTTTTATACTTTTACAAACAGCATAAAACGTATAATTTTATGAGAAATATTATATAAGAAATTATTATTATTGTATCTTTTCATTGTATTCTTTTGGTTTATATATACATGATATGCTTGTAGTCATTGCGATGGCTGATAAGAAAAACCATCATAATGTAATATAATATTCGATTGCATATTAAAATCAATATCTTTTCATCATGCGGAGCTGAAAGACTTGATCCATTAACATAGATATCGTACATCGAGACAGAACAAGCGTTTGTGATTCTCGCGTATCATCGCCGTGCTATCTGACGTGCGATCGAAAACACGCAATGTGCACAAATCCGCGATGGTGATTTCGCGGATATAGATGTACGACGATCTGGCATTCGAGAGAGTATCGGCGGGCGGCGGGTGGGCAAGTAAAACTAAAACAAAACGAGCGGTTGGCAAGTAGCGAGAAGAACGACCGGGAGGATGTAACGCGGCAGCAATGCAGAGGAAAGGTAACGGGGAACCGGGTGGAAATGAAACAGAGAAGCAAAGTAGAGAGCAGGAAGAGAGTAAGAATGAAGGAAAAGAGTAAGAGAGTGACAGAGAGAACAGCGGGAGGAAAGGGGGAGAGCGAGAGAGAGAGAGAGAGAGAGAGAGAGAGAGAGATATGGGGAGAACGAGAAATGAGAAGAGAGCGAGCAGGAAACAGGAGAGCAAGAAAGAGAGGTTGAGATATGCGAAGAGGTAGGATCGTAGAGGTAACATCGTAGCTGCGAGACCTGATCTCAAAGGTAGGAGGACGCGGGTTGTGGCCAGTCCATCGCGGGCCCTCCTCTCGACCGAACACGCGCTTTACTTTCTGCCCGCTCGTTCAAATTCCCATGCGTGCACGATGTGTTGCTCGTCGAACTCTCCGCGAGCAACTCGTTGAGTAACCCTCCGATCTCCGGTGGCTGGCTCCCCATGGCAGGAACTTGTAGTCAGCGATCGTAGTGCCGTTGGTTATAGTGCAGATGGTGGTGGTGGTGGTGGTGGTGATGGTGGTGGTGGTGATGGTGGTGGTGGTGGTGGTGGTGATGATGGTGGTGGTGGTGGTGGTGGTGCCAGTAGTGGTGGTGGTGGCGGTTACCTTGAGCACCAGGTTGTATCACACACCTTGCACAGTTACCCTCTGTTCCAGTTCTCGCACGCGTGCCGGTGTTGTGCACGCGACACGACACAAACGGATCGACGATTATATCCCACGTCTGATGATCAGCCTATAACCACGTTCGTACATTAAAAATCATTCGACAGGCACGCTTTCTTTTTTTGTTTCACCTGAACACTCTCTCTGCTCGTCGAGAGAATATTTGTCGTCTGAAAAAAAGGCTTATCGATCTTTCGGAGGCGATGACATTTCTTTCGTGTGGATGGACGATGAATAACGACGCGCAATGAACGATATAATCTTGAATCTGTGACGCGTGAAGAAAGATGACGGTTCTCGCGAATGTCAATCTGTGGAGCGCAGGAGACGATCTCAATTGCTGGAATCTGGATCATACTGTTGCCCGCAAGGCGATCGAGGACATTGCCTCGATTTAAACGCTAATGAAACGAACATTGACCAGCGATCGCCGATGCCGATTGCGCTCTCGGCGCTATACCAAAACCGAGGGTTACCGATCGTACAAAAAGGGAACACCAGACAGGAAGTGACGCAGAGGAGCTTCACAAGGGATATTCTTCGCGCGGCTTTGTTCGCGACGTGGTGCTCCAAGTCGACGAAGCGCGGATTCAAAAGGACTGACACGGTGGAACAATAAGACAACGAGACAATAAGAACCGGTAGCCAGAGCTCCTCTCGTCGGGAGGGTGCTCTTTGAGCACTGGAATTCTTCGTTCGAGCCAGAGGCGAACGAGTAGCGCGCTCGTCGATTGGAAGAAGAAGAGTAACCGCGAACACGTCTCTTTCTCTCCCTCTCTCTCTCTCTCTCTCTGTCTCTCTCTCTTTCTCTCGACTGCCGGACGATCGATCACCGGTTTTTGCAGTTTACGCGATCTCGTTGGCGCGATCTCCGCCGGCGAAGGAGAGGATCGTTAAGCGTTTTGCGCGCGGGGGAGTGATGATGATGAGCCAAGCGATAAGTTCCTTCTATATCGAAATCGTTAACGAAACGACGACGACGAGGATCTTCGCGGCGATGACAATCAGCCGACATTCTCGCGTGAGACGGCAAAAGATCGTCGTTCCTCGACGATAGCGCGTCGCGTGAGCTTGCGTATCTGCAATCTTGGGAGCTTGGATATAAAGTACGCCGCACCGATAATGACGGTACTTAGTTATCTTTTTAATTGGTATCTATTTGCTAACGAGACCTCGCGCGCGCGATCGTCGTTGGCTCGTTAGGATAACCGATCCACCGTTTCTTGATAAACGCGTTTACCGGCTCAGGATAGCCGACTTTCTAAGATCGAGTCGGTTGGATCGCGCCTCTCATTAAAGTGAATCGAGTAAATCTTACTTAAGGCTACATTCCACCGATACCGCGGCAAATCGTTTCGAAAATGGACGCAGTGCGCTCGCACGACGACTCCGTTACCTTCGTGATCACTGTGGGACTGTGATCACCCGCTGATCGAATTTACGGATCGCGAGCCCTCTGCGAGGTCCAGTCTCAATTATCACCGATGGAAGTACCACCCGTGGCACACGATACGCGATCGTTGTGCACGATTCGAAGATACATGTGCGAGAGACGAATCGTTCAGCCGCTTAGTCATCATCACGAGAAGGAGAGAACGCCTTTCGGGAAAAGAGTATTTGGAGATTGTAAATACTCGCACGGTGCGGCATGGGACCATAAAGTTTTAAAACGCGCGCAAACACTTTAAGAAAATCCAAATGTTGGCTCTGCTGTTCGGCTTTTTCGCACCTGCCCGGTACGCGCGCACGTGCACGCGAGGCTTTGTGTTCGCTATGAGGTGTTAACGAGAACGCGGAGTGATTACAGTGATTGAAATCGCGACAAGAAACTTCTCACGACGTCGCTCGAAGCAGGTGTTGGATAAACATTAGACAAAAGTTTCATATTGTAAAATACGTCCGGCAACGAGCCTGGAGTGTGAGAGATCGTGCTCGCCGAGCGGTAACGGAGACTGCACACACCACGAGATCTCACATGATTCGACTCGACAACGGAACAGGGTCGATCCCAGTTCCGAACGATCAACTTCCGGTGAGCGTCATTCATCCGCTGATCGCGGAAGCGTAAAACTTTTGTCGCGTGCACATCCGCTTTTTACATTCAATAACAACAAGGTGATTGTGATGTAAGAGATGCGTCGCGGTGATATCGCGACAATCGCGATAGCCCTTCTCATTCTTGGGCAGATCCAGGAGCCACAGCAATCGAGGTGAGAAACAATTATATTTAGGATACATGGAAAGAATGATTTTATTGAAACATCTAAAAATTTAGCTAGAAAATAATCTGAAAATAATTTTGTTGGGCCATCAAAATAATGTAAGAGATTTAAGTATAATGAGTCATACTGTAAAACTTTTGATGTTCTAATAACAAGCTAGAGCTAGTAATCCTACATGATTATTTTGATAATTCAATAAAATTATTTTTACATATCTAGCTAAATTTTTAGATACTTCAATAAAATCTTCTTTCCATGTAAATATCAATTAATTAAAATCAATAATAAATATTACAATAATTACGCCAATAATACGTAACCTTCAATTACATTTAAAGCAAACATTTTTTAACGATTGTACAATTTTTATATACTTGATAAAATTCTAAATTATAGTAAAAAAAAACATTAAAGCTATCTCTTATATGCCTGTATTCATAGTCAAATCTTGTATTTCAGGCTTCCTTAAATTTATCTTTAGATGCTTAGTAGCCAATGAAATAATTCGTAGAGCATCTGAAGATAAATTTAAGGAAGCTTTAAATATAAGGCCTGACTATGAACACGGGCATTAATCATCGTAAAGTTTACTTGCATTCTATCGTCCAAATAAGACGATTTAAAATTATATATTAGGTGTAATTTTAGTAGCTATAATTGAAGGTTTTATAACAATATATTTTCTTACGTATGAATAATGCGTAAAAAATTATTAATTACTAATTTCTTAGACATCAGAAATTATTAATCAACTCGCGTTGATACTAATAGATTTATATACTTGTTTAGTTTTATCATTTCTCAGAACCTTTATATTAATTACTTAGCTTAAAAATTAAAATCGCAGGATTGCGTTGAATCGATATAGAAGTAAGAAATCGCACGATGACGCGAAGAAAAACTTCAACAAATCGATTTATTAACGATGCATTTCCATTTTATCTACCGATAATCTCAAAGAGACAACTTGTAAGAAAGCTGTCAACATTCCTCGATTATACTACGCGGCAAGTGAAAATGTTAATCGATAGTCGCTCGAGGCTAGAGCGCATACGCAAATTGCAGCGTCGATTACGATCGCTATTCGCCGAAGTAACGAGCAAAGGGATCGGAAGGGAGATTCTCGCGAGATCGCAATACGCGTGACTCGGACACGTGCTGGAAGCCCGTCATACCGCGTCAAAACTGAATGTTCGCGCCGACTTCGCGATAAAGTCTGACGACCATAATCGTTCTATGCACGCGACGACGTTGTATCTTTTGTGGAAGATAAAGATGAAAAAAAAATCCCAAAACTTAATTAATCTCTTAAAAAAAAACTTTATATATTGGGTTGTCCGAAAAGTTCGTGCCGATGTTGAAGGAAAATTGAAACGCAGAAAATTTAAATTTTAGTATACATTTATTAAATTATATAGGTTAGTCAGCACGAACTTTCCGGACAACCAAATATATGCCAAATGCGTAAAAAAAGTATCGAATATTACTTCCTTCCTAAAATCAAAAACATTAATTATCTTAATAAATATAATTATTCAAAAATTATCTCTTCAAAAATGGATATGAAATATTAGTAATTAGCCAAGTATCTCAAAAAGACCTCGAAAATTGGACGGATACACGTTGTAGATTCGAATAATAATCCCTATACGGTTCAATCGATTAAGATTGATGGCGATTAACAGAGCTGATAGGAATTTCCTCAGCCACTTAATACCCGGTTACATAAACACACTAATGATTTAATATGCACAAGAACGGCCGTCATTCAGAGCTAATTACGGGCGTCGAACGAAATGAAACGTTTATGTAATGCGGCGCGTAACGCGTGATTGCGGACTGACCGAATTTAATGTTATATCCGTACGAAATGACCACGGAAAGTGCTTGTTGTGTTTTACGAGCTGCTTGGCTACCAGCCGCGCCACGTAATGAGCGCGCTAAGTGGATGAATGAAGCGACGATGCGACAGAGATTAAGGTCGATTGGACTATCATCGTCGCACGACGGAAACGAGATCATTTCGTCGGTGCGACTGACTAAAGCCCATCTCACACATTCGGTGGGAATAAAATTAACCGATAAAGTAAAGAAAAACGGCAGAATTAAGCTTAATATAATTACAATGGTGGACTATACAGCTGCGTAATTTCCCGATAGCCTTTTAAACATTTTTTGACGAAATAATCGGTGATACTTACCAGAAAAGAAGAAATAAAAAAAGAAATGTTCGATTAAACTTTTAATAAATGCTATGTTTTGACACGCTCTGTCTGAGACAGGATCTGTCGTCTTGTTAAACACGTTGCAGATTATCAGAAATTAATGATGCAAGACAGAATGGTGAACGATATACAGACATCGTTGCACATCGTGTCCTCGTACAGATATCGCGTTTATTTTCAGAAATCTAACATGACAGCTTTTTAGTTGATTAAAAAAATAATCACCGTTTTCAAAGTTATTCGTGCTTAAACTGGGAACGACATGTTTACGAATCACGAACTTGTTCTTTTATATTTGTTACAGAAATTATTGTACAACAAATTACTAAAATTTTAATTTTGTTGTCCTAAATATGTAATTGCCTTCATTGAGAAAAAAATGGTTGTAATTATCATAATTTAACTACAATTTACGGTTATTATATTTTTTGATAGAACTATAAATTAATACTAACATTATAGCAGTAATAATTATAAAAACGGAATTCCTAACCATAATTATTTTAGCATGCAATTATAGCCATAAATACCAAATACTTTTGTTTCTATGTCTGTAGTTATAATTTATATTCCTATATATATTCCTAATATAATAATATATATTCCTAACCATAATTATTTTAGCATGCAATTATAGCCATAAATACCAAATACTTTTGTTTCTATGTTTGTAGTTATAATCCTTAAAAAAATAATTAAAAAATATTCCGACTGGATTACAATACAGCATTCTTGAATTAATCATAATGCTCTCTTCGCATATATTAGATATGATATAAGATCGCTGCTATAAGGAGACTGCTATAAAGACAGTAATCTTTCTCATCGCAACTGACGGCCATCCATTATCATCTATCGCGTCTCGAAATCCTATCGATAAAAGTGGATCTCGGCACTTAAACACGCGATATACTTAACGAAACGTCAGGTATCAATCTAAATTACAATTTCCGAGTGATCGTACGCGAGAAGCATAATATGCAGGTGTAGAAGGGTCCTCATCGATCACAGATATAGCCCTGAGCAGGATTCCCCCGTTAATCTGATGCGTTCACATGATATTATAGGAATGGAATCAAGTCTTTACGGACTTCCCAATACCGATGTAACAAATGTTTGAATCTCAACAGTTCATATTTCGAAGCTAATAACAAGTTATATATGGGATCGAAGATAATAAGTGACTTCCTCTCTAAAAGATTCATCCTCTGATTTTCATAAAACTTGAAATATATTTTTCATGAAAATATATGCTATCTAATACGAAAACACACAAAAATATATACATAATAAAATAACATAATAATAACCCAATAATAATAATTCAGCATATACAAAAAGGGGATTAGATTTACAACTATCCTTAACTGCCTCATTTATCCATATCTCTTACGCACGCATTATTTAAACTTACAATATTTTACCATCTATCTTTCTATCCACCTAATCGTTCTTTTTCTTTTTCTTGATTTTAACTTTCTATCTTCCTTATTCTATATCATCTTCTTCACAGCCTGATATTATAATTTCACAACTCTTGCATTTCTTTTTATATTATTTTATTGCAGTTATGCACAATTTCTTGCACGTTCCGTATTTATATACAAAAAATATATATATGTGTGTGTGTACACACACACACGCACACACACTACACACACAACACACACCACACGCGCGCACGCACGCACGCACGCGCACACACACACACACACACACACACACACGCGCGCGCGCACAATATTTCATACAGGTGTCTGTGTATATATATATATATATATATATATACCTGTAGGAAATATAGCTGTTTTGAAAGGGCGCCTCCACACGTCGCGACAGATCTGTTGACGTTTACAAATAGCTATGAAAGGACTCGTACATTTTAAGCACCAGTAGGCGTGCATGTCACTTTCCGGGATCTCTCGCGACCGGGACACATGTCGGATTCTATCGGTGCAACAAGCGATCTACAGAGCGCGTAACGAGAACCGCTGATCGTTTGTCTTCCAGCGCGATGGTGTGGAAATTGAACGATCACGTCGCGACTCAGGTCGAGCCGAAAGAACGTACGTTAGATCAAATTTAATATATTTATGATAACGATTACATGTCGTTCGCGATCGCCATGCGTGACGTTCACGTGTATCCTTTCGTTCCGGTCCGTCGGATACTTTAACGCGGTGTGCTCGTTTTTTTTTTCCTTCCCGCAGCTCTCCGTTACAGCTATTTGTTTAATATATCGGTCGATGTCGCGATTAATCGGCGCGCACGATTTAGCGATAATGAATCCGTGGCAAAGCGGTATTGACGTGTAATTTTGTGTGTGTGTGTGTGTGTGTGTCGTGTGTGTGTGTGTCGTGTAACGAGAGTTCTGTCCCGTCAGATTCATTCAATTATGAATATCCATCTCATACAGCGCGCTTGATGGTCTTCAATGAAACCCTCGACAAAACAATTTAGTATCTGTTTAACACAATATATTTCGTGACGACTACACGCTTCTAGTGGCGCGTCGATGCACATCGAACCGCAGCCGGTCCCTTGCATCGCTCTCGCAGCAAGTGAAAGAGTAGTGAGAGGGAGGGGGGAGGGGGGGAGAGACAGAGAGGGATTAAATTAAGATCCGACAGTGTTAAAGTAAGCCCGAGCTCCGGGCCGAGGCCCTCCCGTGGCGAGGATAGTGGTAATACCATTCGGTGAGTTCGGTTCAGTAGTGGAATTCTGTCTTCATCCGGTGCCGATGGTAGATGCACTGGCGCTTATTACGGTTCGCGCATACAGATGTACCAATTCGCGCGTGAAAAAAAAGAAGAGAATTTAAGAAGAAATATCCCTCATCCTGGAACTATTCTGAGCTCGGGCTCAGACTAAAGACCCGTGCAGCTCAGACCGGGGATAATGGTCACAAAAAAGCAGTGTGCAACACATATTTGCGCTGACTCAGCAATGATCATCGACGGCGCTACAAAGAGCTCCGCCAGCGGCTAAGGTTTGCTAAACAGTCCGCGTTAAATAATTGAAAAAATTCACCTTTTACTTCAAAATGTTGAATTAAATTAATTTAAATTGAAATCAATTTTAAATCAAATTTGAAATGATTAATTCGCTTTGTGTATGCGCCCCAAACATGAATTAAGTTAAATCATAATAGTTTAATTTCAAATAATTATAATGATTCAAATAATTCGATATATTTATGTAATAAACTTCTATAATTACTATATACTAAAGTATAGTATATATTACTATATACTATACTTCTATAATTACTATATATAAATTTTATCAATTTTTAATTTCTTGGTCTCAATAGGATCAAGAAACAAATTTTTGAATTACTATGATTATATTAGAACGTCATGAAAATATAAATAGGGACGGTGTTTGTTGGATGTGATTTTCGCATCTATTTGCATCTTATCTCGCCGTGTCAGTGGAAACTTATCGCAATCATTCTATGAGATGTAAAACTGCCCACAAACTCTCACAGTAGTGTCATTGTAGGGCCTTTTATCACATACTTTCACAATGCTGATATGACAAATTTGTTAAGGAAGACAAGCGACATGGGTTTCTGTCTCTTCAGAAGATATTTCTGCTTTATATTTCATTTATTAATCAAATATAAAATTTGCGAAAGAATATTTTTTTTTATTATTTATTTATGATAAATAAGAGGCGTTGTTTCAAATCAAAGAAATAATCTCTCGAAATGTCAAATTATGCCGAAAAGAGAAGTAAATAATGTTTGTCTAAATATCTATCTAAGAACTCCCAAGAACACGAATAAGATTATTCTTTAAGATACATATTATTTCATGAAATGTATTAAATTATGCACAAAGAAACACAAATAAAAACACGCACATTGTACTAGTCAATTCTTCTGTAGAGTTCTTTAGGACGATACGCACAAAAATCGAGCGAAGCATGTTCGAAGAATCGTGAAAGAATGGGAGAAAGGAACATTCGAGGGGGTAGAGGCTGGTACGGCGGGGGTGAAAAAGTTTCGACGAAGATCCAATTAAAATAACCAGTAGTCAGGAGATGTCGGTCGAAAGAGGTATAACAAGAGGAGCGAAAAAAAGAAAGACAAAAGGCGAAACGGGGAGTTGCGGTTACATAAAGGGCTCGTTTTCTGGGAGGAGAAAGGTGGGCGAGGATATACAAAAGCGGCATTAAAATATTTCTAAATGCCTGTGACAGAAGGTCGAGGAGCCGATAGTCGACAAACTGCCGCGGTATTTGCCGCGCACGATCACGTTCGCGACTCGACTGTAGAAAGGTTGAAACCTTTTGTAATAAATTGTCGCCTTTAGTACGCGAGTAGTAGCTGCCTATATTAACTTCAATAAATAAAATCTGCCTGCCTGCTTGTCTTCACGCAGTATTGAAGAAAATTCACGTGGGTGGCAGAACAATCAAGAATCCACTATAAATTCTGTCTAAATAGAGAAGCATCGAAGGTATCAGACAAATATTTTTAATGATCACGAGATAAAAATTATGTAATTTTATTTTTTAGAATTATATAAGTTATCAATTTAATTTTATAATTAAATAATTAATTTAATTTTGTAATTAATTTGTGATGAAATTTTCAATTTTTAATTACAAAAATAAAATATTTAATATAATATATCGATTTATTTTCTAGAAATTTGGTCTTGATGATCATTAAATGAAGTATCAAGAGATTTATTCGCAGAAACTTACGGTTTTTTATCTGGAAATTATCATTATGATAAACCACGTAGCGGCATCACTGCTATAAGCGCGATCACGATTTATATCCTTATTAGCCCCATTTCTCGTACATGAACATTAATAGATGACAACACGCATGCACGCCCGCGATAAATATATCTTCGTTGCATAAAAGACCGCCGACTGATCGAAGCGAGATAAAAATGATGCGTCGACATGACGATTTGAAGGCAATTACATCGCCTGAGGAATCGAAAGTGATTATGAGCTTTGCGATTGATCACATATAATTATGCGATCATAATCAAGAAGCATATGTGCGATCTAGACGCGCCTAAGAAATATTAAATATTATGCAATAAAAAACTGAACGCGATAATTTTTTCCATAAAGTAGTATAGCGCCACGTCCATTGTAATTTACATAAAAAACTTACGCGGGGAGATGTATGAAATCATTTTGGTGAAATATTTGAAAATTTAGCTAAAGGCAGATCTGAATATTATTTTGTTGGATTGTCTAAATTATTATGTAGAAGCATAATAGGCAATACTGCAAAAAATGTTGACATTCTATCAACCAACTTGGTGTCTTATATAATTATTTTGATGGTAATAAAATTAATTAATCTAACAAAATTATTTTCAGATCTGGCTAAATTTTTAGATACTTTAACGCAACTATTGTTTCTTCATGAACAATTTCAAAATGCGACCATCATAGACTAACGAGAACAATTCATGATAGAGGAATGAAAAGAAGAAAAAAAGAATCACGTTTCTTCTTCGTTTACTACAGGGACGATCTTGACGAGAAGAGGAATATGCGTGGCATGAAGGGCGTGTTTCTTCATTCCGGATGGTATATGATCAACCATGAGCAATTTGCCAGGGTAGACGAGGCTATTTACATTTAAACTGGCAAACGTTTAAGTATCCTATACCTAGCGGACCATGCGTGTAACAGTCGACCAAAAATAAGCGACTGGTAATCGGGAGGATGTTATAATTACATGGTTTGTCTATATCAACGAGCCAATAAGCTGATAAAACTTAAAGGTCATTATTTACGTGATATTTCGATTAGGGTTTATAGAGTGGTACACAGTGCGAAAATTATATGCGCGCAACGGAAAATTTTATCTACTTTCGTAACATGAAAAGCATCGACACTCAGCACTCGATTACAAATTCATAGAAAATTATGCTAATGATGTGATCGAGCGAAATCACTTGGAGGACCGGCAATTTCGATCCTAGGATTTTCCTAACGGTTAGTCCCGGCAAAAGGATTATATCGACCAACTTTCCCGCCGCGTATTCTATTAGGCGGAAACGCGGGCAAGAGTGTGTATGTTCATCGTGGATGGCACGCACAGGCTTTTCGAAGTGACAAAAGTTTAATGTATTCAAAGTTAAAGCGCAACACGTTTCGGTCGATTACAACCGAGCGCGCCGGATAGAGAGAATGCGCCACTGGATAATCACTATAATCCACGCTTTCATTATAATTATCACCGTTTATTACGACAGATTCTCTACCGAGCGAATGAACGATCGAGCGAGGGAAGCTATCCCTAGCTCGGCACGATCGTTAAGTGCACCAAATCTAATTAACTTTAATCCGTCGTAATTACATCGACAGCCGGTCATTACCGATTTGAAACGGCACGGCGTGACGCGTTTTACGGCCATTTTCGTTTGTTTGCCCGATCGCTTACGGTAATAACACCTTCGACCAAACGAATCGCGTATGTTTTCATGAAATTAATATACACTTTTACAATAAGCTGATTGCGCCGGTGCCATTACGATCTAATTAATTTTGAAAGTCAACAACAGGATAAACAAGAAATATTTTTTTTAATTTGATAAACAAGAAATTGATTTTAAAAACTTGATTAGGGGGCGCTTAAAGAATATGTTTTTAATGTACTGTTTAAAGGATTTTTTATTATTCTTTTTAACAACTAGTTCTATATCGCTGACACTGTTGACATATCTCGTACAATCAACAATCTTGTGTATAAGGACAAAATGGGGAAGCCGACCGATAAATCTTTAGGCGCCAGGCTTGAGATTTTCGCCACCTCTCTGCGTGTCAAACCCTTCCTAACAAAAACACTTTCGGCACTACCTGCCTAAGAGATCAGATTTCGAAGATACCTACGTTAACAGTCTAGATAATATATAGAATAAAATATATACCTGCTTTCGATCTTTTGGATCCCTAAAATAATACTAATAATGCTTTATATTTTGTTGTTTTTACATTCTTATTTTTAGGTGATTATCAATTTTTGTTTTAGTGATTATAAAAAAAAATACAAAAAAAATTAATTTATTAATTCACTTATTGCATAATAATAGTACCGAAAAAAAGAACAAAAATTATCCAATTAATATATTCGCTTCTGTTAGTTACATTATTAGTAACGCTAATGATTTTTCTTAATAATATTCCATCACGAAATAATATTTTTCCAATGATGGAAAAATAAATTTTATCGACAGAACCGAATGATATGGATGAGATCATGTTTTGCTTGGTATTGATTGGCTCGATCTTAGTATTGTAAAGGAGGGAAAGAACCGGAAAAGAATCAGGAAAAAAATCCGGGAAAGAACGAGAACGAAAAAACATTTCTTCCCACAAAAGAAAGAATCCATGCCACCGTATTTTCTTTACATATGGCGACATTGGCGATACTGTCAGTTAATACGAATAAATATATCGTATCACTTATCTTAACTATCTATAGTATCTATAATAATACTTATATCTATATCTGTATAATATCTTATATCTACATATAATACTTATATAATACTTATATCTATGGTTGTATCATATCTTCAAGTGTTAACTACTAAAATTTTATTTTTAATTTCTCGTTTATTTTATGTTGCTCTTTATTTCAGACAAACTTAATGTATGTGTGTACATATTAAGGGAAAGTTTTTTATAATTTTATTTAATATAGAAATTTGTTTCTTTAATTTAATCTAATTAACTTATACTGTAAAAATATATACTGGGTGTTTTCCAACAATGTATAAGTGACACAGTGTAACATTGTGTCTTACACAAAGTGTTCCAACAGCGTTACACTATTCGACACTGTAAAAAGCTAAATAATAAGCGTGTAAAATTTTGTTACCAAAGTTATTTGGTAGCCATACTTATTAATAAAACCTTCAAAAATTATCAATTCTGAAAAAATTATAACTTAAATCTAAATAAAAATCATAAATTTATTATTGATGCGCTAAATATAATTATAAGAATAAGAATGGAAGACTACAATGTATTTTAGTTTTACACTATGAAACTAAACTGTATTTCAACAAATATCTTATACATAGTGAAACATAATGTTCTAATTGGAAAATAGCTACTATTGTTACTATTATTATTTGTGTCTCCTTTTTATTTTAAACTGTTATATTTTGTATTTTTTAATATTCCATTCAAGAAATTAATATCAGGTGCCATCTTCCAAGATTAAGGTACAGATTTATTTTGTGTGTGTTAAGGATTTGATATTCCTATAATTACTTACATTTAAAAAAATCGTTTTTTCCCAGTTCCAGGTTCTTTCCTCGGAAAAATTCCGGGAAGGATAGGTTCTTTTCCAACGATTTAAATTTCTCGAGAAATTAACTACTCGGTCTTTTAAACCACGATGACATCGAAGATCTGGCGATGCTTTTAAAATCGCATCCTTAACTGTGTCGTTTAGCCGCGAATTCCTCACGTCTATCCCGCAGAACTCGCGACTATATGCGCGTGCATATCGCTCTTAACTTTTTCCTATAAAATCGAAACAGAAAAGCCGTAAAGACATTCTCGTTGACGTTGGTCACTGCGCGTTCTATCGAGCGCGAATATAGAAGTTGTCGATTAAATCTCCTGCATCATCGTAAATCAAGTTTCAACACCATCGTCGATGTTCCATCTTCTTCTACCATGCAAACACTTGTAGGATTTTTGTAGGTTATCTCGCCAGTAGCAACCACGTTCGCGATAGTCAGTGGGACATATTTATAATATAATATATAAAAGCGTTCTTTGCTTTCCTTCCCTATCTTCCCTCAAATATCTTCAAATACTTTTCCTCCGT
>Ga0157364_1000336_pt1 | contig 29357 bp, 7 predicted proteins | sample AttsexASBM2_FD_111476 | JGI IMG/M metagenome (GOLD analysis project Ga0157364, IMG submission 111476) | Fungus gardens microbial communities from leaf cutter ant in Ribeirão Preto, State of São Paulo, Brazil - Atta sexdens ASBM2 | ecosystem: Host-associated > Fungi > Mycelium > Unclassified ... | reverse complement strand
TTCGCAGAAATCGAAAATTGGCTCCAAAATTGGATCGCCTCCAAAGACGAGTCATTTTTTCGAGATGAAATTCGAAAATTGCCTGAGAGATGGGAAAAAGTAGTAGACAGCGATGGACAATACTTTAATTGATCTGTTCATTCATTTTGTTTTGAAATAAATGCATTTTTGAACGGACCGAACTAATTTTACTCCCAATATTACTCCCAATACCAAACATTTTTCTCTCACTATTCTGTCTATTTTATTAAGATAAACTTTCATTCAATAAAAATTATATTTATTTATCATATTTATTTATATTTTTTAATTAATTTTTTCATTGTCTATTTTTAACTTGTACGTATACAATATGCATTTTTCTTTTCCATATCTAAAACAAATGTTATGAAATACACGAGTCGACCGTAATTTAATCAGTGATAAAGAAAACATTGTAGGCAAATTTGAGCAAAGCAAATGCTAAGGACGAAGATTAAATCGGTTTTACATATTTTTAGAGAAATTGTTTGAAACGATAGTAATTTTCAATCGATCTGGCAATTTCATGTCAAATTGAATCTAATTAGAAATTAATAACAGTAATGCGAACTTCATGCGCTATTCATTATCCATTTATAAAGTCTAGCAATATAATACTTTGCAAAAAATTTCAGGTTCCTTTATTTTAGATAAAGGTCTGTTTTTTCTAGTAATGTATATCAATCTCTTTCAGCAATGAATTCAAATATGTAGAAAAAATTAATTAAGATGTATATATATTTCTCTTATGTATACCGTACCACGCAGAGACAACGTGAACATTATATTTTCTGTGTTCTTATATAATAATGTTTATCCTATGACAAGTTCATGTTGGAAACATGCATTGTTTAAAAAATAATAATGTTCGTTCTGCACACGACTGATGTAAAATACGAGTTGAATAGAAAATTATGTCCTTTTAAATTAAAATGACATTTCACATCACAAAACATGAGTGTATTTTAATTATCAATATCAGAAGAAACTATTTAAAAATTTTCTACAGATAACTTTTAATTAATGTAAATATTAAATATGGTATATATTTTATATCGTATCAATTTTCTCGCTACTAGAAAAAAGTCTCAATTAAATACATTCTATAAAAATCTCTTTTACATAAATTTCTCTTTATCTTTTATAAAATACATTTTTATGAAATTTTGATCTATTATATTTGTTAAAAATCAATGAAAAATTTTATTAAAAAAAACGATTTCATAAGAAAAAATCGAAGTATATCAGATGATATATTTCTTCAAAAGTTTTTCAGTAAATGCGTACGTATACGTATATATTTTCTTGAATTATTACGACGTAATTACGAAAAGGACTAATTTATACCATAAAGGAAACATTTTTTCAGATAATATATTTACAAAAAATCAACAGTATTTTTATGTAAAACTAAAGATCATAAAACTTTTTGATTGAACATTTTCTACATAAGTTTTTTTTATGTACATATGAGTGTATATATGTGTTTATGTGTGACATGTACGTGTCTGTTCCTCAAGCGGAGCAGTGCATGCGCTAAATGATGGCCCTCGGCAAATAGAGACGGCCGAATGCCGATCGAATTGAATTTGCGATTCAGTCGCGATCGCGTAATGACCAGGGCGGTAATCGAAAACGCGTTCGGGTCGAATTAAAGTTCCGTCGAGTGAGAGAGGGCTAGAGAAAGACGAAGATACATAGAGAGTGAACTCTATCGATCAATCAGCCATAAGTAATGCAGAGCTTTTGATGGCTTACCGTTTCATTGCGGACGAAAAGAGCCGACCAGCATGCTATCACATGGAATGCGACTTTAGTCGCATTAAACGTCAGCGCCTAATGACGATAATTGTTGATCGATGATGCACTCAACGGATTGTTTTGGTCCCGTGAGGATAACTCCGACACTACGTATACATTGGTTTACCGAATGATTAGAACCGATAGTTCAACAATCAATTATCTACGTTCCCGTGTTAAAGAAATCGACGATTCTTCCTAAATCGATGTTAATTGTTTGTTCCTGCATGAAAAGAACGATTTTGCTGAAGTAGGTAAAAATTTACTCTGTAAATCTGAATCAGTGGATAATCATTGATTACCCAGTTTCTTGGCATTGGGTAATCAGTAAAATTCAACTGAAAAAGAAAGAAAGCTTCAGCATTAATACCGATATTCGCATGTTTTAATGTACATTGAATTTATATACTAAAGCAAGACTAGTTAAGGATTCCACGTTTCATTGATTTTTTAATTGAATTACACGTGAATTCACTAATTACCAATGGCATAACTGATATTCTCTAAATCTGAATTAGTAGATAGTCACCGACATCAGTGATTATCTAATTCATATTTAAAGAGTAATTAGATATAAAATAATTTTATTAACTAAAATCATGTTTCCAAAATGAGCGATACTGTAAAAAATTTAAACATTATTACTATAGCATCCTATAAGCATCCTACGTGATTATTTTGATAGTTTAACATACAATTATTTTCAGATCTATCTAACTGAATTTTTAGATTGATATATATTTAATTTTAGCAAATCAGTTCTTTTATGTGGGAGATATAATTAAAAAAAAAAGTGATATAACACATACAAGAATAAAAGATTAATATCGGAGATGGAGTTTTGACTGCTTCCAGCGATGCAGTTGGATATAACAGTCAAATGTAGCAAATGAATATAATTATGCCTCGCGAATATTATATGTTAAAAGTATTTTATTACAAACGATCGTAACGCAAAGCCGCGTGACATTTGCGTTTATTCCTCGATCACTGCTATGTTATTGATAACATACGAAATTTGCATTGTAAATGCATGAACAGAATCATTTTGTGTCCGCGAGCTATATCTATATAAAAGAACTAATTGAACGGATTCACATTGTACGAGATATTATATACGTGGCTCAACAGATACTATTCTGATTTATCCTAAATAATTGGCTCGTTATATCTCAAAGTAGCAAACTGTTTATATTATCATTTACTCGTTTATGTAACGGATATTATTCTTTTAATTCCTTTCTTTGATTTAAACAATGAAAATAAACTATAAAAATATTTAAATCGTATTACAAAGCTAAATATTATTAAAACGCAATTTTAATTAAATAAATAATTAAAAGAGTAAACGCCGATTATACGCTACTTTTTAACTAATATAATTATATTAAAAATTCTGTTATTATAAAAAAAAATTTTCCATCAAAATTATGTTGCACCCAAATTCGGTGTGTTACCTAACTAAATACGAACGCAAGTAGAGCATACAGAAAACGTTAAGTCAGGTCAGTTAACCCTGAGAGATCCCTTTGCAGCCTTTTACACGTAGGGCTATCGAGGGTGATCGGAAGTGTCTTTATCACGAGCATGCTGCTCGTTGAAGCTTATAACTTTCACCTTTATCATTCTCACCACTCGAAGCCGGAAGCCCTTTGTCTCTTTGTATCTTCTCTCGTCTTTCTCTTCGTTTGCTCACCAACGAAGCGATGTGTAAATCATATTTTTAAAATTGTTATTTCCGAAAATATCTTCTCTTTGTCCGTCTAAATGATTATCTTGTTTTATGTGTATTTATAATTTTTTTATCTATTTTGTTCACATATTCTTGATACTTGACAAATATAATATTAATATTTATTAAAAAGGGATTCAATTTTTCAATCTAAATAAGTAAAAAAATGGAACATTGTTAAATTTTCTATAAATTTCTAACTAGGTTATCATAAGAAAAAGCAAGAAAATTAAATAAAAACGTTTTTCATTACAATATATATGAACATTAACATTATTATTTATATTACATCTATTATTTAATCCTTTTTAGTCTCCTTTTGACTTTTAATTTTGCTTTTGCAAAGTGAGGAGCCAATTTATATTCACGTTAAAAAAAAATTAAAAAATATTAATTTATTTATTATATTTTTATAATAAAATAAAGAAAGTCTACTGCACAAGTAATAAGTGAACACACTACTTACACAATTGTAAGTATCTGAAATAATGCTATGGAAAGAATGATTTTGCTAAAGTATCTAAAAATTCAACTAGGATACTGATCTGAAAATAATTTTATTTTCAAACGTGACAATAATTCTGTGGAGATCTGTATCTAGCTAAATTTTTAGATACTTTAGTAAAACTGTTTCTTTCCGTGTAAAATGAAAAAGTGAAAAGCAGGGATTACATCGCGCGACAGGTCGATTGTTCAACACGATTCCTTGTCTCGCGATCGACATTACCATTTTCCAGGCATCAGAGCTGCAAGATCGATTCTCATTCCGATGGCGTAATATTCGTCAGGCACGAGAGAAACGGCGCGGGCGGTCGCGTTACACGGTGCAGCGCCGGCTTTCATTTACGCGAAAACTAGCTGCCCCTCGTCTCATTTTCAGTGCTCAGGTGGCAGGGGGAGACGGAGGATACTCGAAAAGTTTAAGGCTCGTAATAAATGACTCTCAGCGCCCCTCGTCCGCCAGGGCCTGGCGCGCCCGGATATCATTAATTAACAGTAATTAACGCGCGCGCCAGCCCCTCTCGGCGAAGTTTCCGCTGGCAGTCGCGCGTCTTGTCGATGAGGGATGAAATCCGCACGCGAACTGTTCCAACGAATTCGGTGAGCTATAACGTATCGAAGAATATATCGTCGATAAATCCAAGTCATCTATAACGGCTGAAACCGGAGAGAGAATACATATTTCTTCTTAACATCCGTTATAATATCTATCCTACGCGTTCAGTTAAAATAACGCGTCATATTTCACGAATTTGACGCGAAGCGAATTACCAGAGTCGCAGAGAAATTATTATATATACGCACATGAAAGTACACAAGTTTACTTAAATATAAAAATATCTTTCACGCTCGATCAATGTCAATGAGAAATAATGGGCACGGGAGATCGTTCTGTTAAAGTAAACTAAACAACGAGATGATATTCTGAATGTCAAGATTGGACATCATTGACTAGCGATAATGCAATACGGGGCATTAATTTTCATTAACTATTGGATATCGAACTTTGTTACCATATTGTGTGGCGCTCGGATATTCTCGAAGGAGTCTACACCGCATCGATTTTCCCTTGAGAAATTCAGTATCCTCGATGAGGAGATAACAGCAAGTTTAGAGAGACTTGCGAGTTGTATGTCAAACGAAAATATACAATGCATAATTACCATCAACACTGTTAAATGTATGATGTCAAATTATACAATTTAAGTTATTTTTAATCACTTCTATATATAAGATATATCTCTACTCAATATATTGTTAATTAAAACAATTAAGTTAAATAATTAACTCAAGGAAAATATGTATTAAATTTGACTTAAATTATTATTTATTAACTGCCCCTCTGGAGTGCGTTAATATGGATGTTGTTTACTTTGAAATTAATAAATACTACATAAATAGATTGAACAAAATGTTATTTAATTGAAGAAATTGGGATGCTTTGGAATTGCTCGCTTTGATATCTAATAATGAAAACTGCGCTTTATATTAACTTACATAATTGTATTGGAAATTCTAAATTATTTATTATTGCGATATTATCTTCTTACTATTAATTTTTAATAATTAAAATTTAAATTAAAACGCAAAAAAATTTTTCGTTTTCTTAAAAATATGTTCAATATATCTTCTTTTACACCAAGATTATGAAAAGCGCTAGATCTTTCTTTCATAGAAAATTTCTTCGCATTTTAAGTAATTTATGTTAACGAAGTTCATTAAAACGTAACAAGCTGGTTTCTATTCAGGTAAGGATTAAATTAATTTTAAATAATTTGCTGCCATGTAATAAATTTTAAATTCATCTTCCTCACCTTTAAACTTATCTATGAAAGAATCGTGAAATGCGCATCAATAATGTCGAATCGTCATTGCGTGACGCGAACAATATATTTATCGTTGCGACGCAGAAAGAAAATGCACAGCGTTGTAACATTTCGCGTAATATTCCTCGCAATTTTTACATCCTTCTTGTGGCATTACCGAGAAAATTCGTGAACGAGAATCTCGACAATTGGTGAACGCCCAATCCAACACGGCGACATAACGATTCTTGTGAATTTTGTAGTCGTAACTGCTCTTTGAACTCGAATAAACGTTTCTCGAGAACGAGACTAGATATCGTAACACAGTATTTCACTTGTCTGCAAATTTTCACTGCAACGTAATTTATGCCATTGTATATCGTAATGGCCATTGTTCCGATAAGGGGGGTCACATCTTCAGATCAAGGAAAATGAATGACGAAACTTTTTTTCGAAAAAAAAAAAAAAATAAGGAGTACACGTAGTTGGTCGTAAACAGCTTACAAAGTCGGGCAATTGTACAATTCTTTTAGAGACTATCATTCTCAGAAGAAGACAGAACCTTAAGATACGAGAAAAATAATGGAATTGTAAATAAAAAAAGGATAGAATTAAATTATCATTAAGAAAAACGGAAGAGAAATAAGAGATAAGGTGTAGTACACAGAAAAGAAAAATAAAAGATTTCTGTTTTAAAATAATGAATGCTAAAATATTATAGAGCAACGAAAACGTTACAATTTTTTTTATAATTCAATTTGGCATTGCTATATAACATCCGTTCAACATTAATCTGCTTAGAAATTCGTATATTGTTAAAGAAAATTTGGGCTACCTATCTTATACGCTTGCTATCTCTTACAAATCGTTCATCGAAATATGTGTAGTCCAGATGTAAGAATATAAGATGTTTCACTCCTGAGATGCATAGTATATAATCGATGATTATAATTACAAAAAAATGTCCAAAATATTATTAAGCCAATATACAAAAGCTATTAGAAATTTACTATCGAAAAGAAATTTTATCAAAACTATAGTATTCGACCGCCATTATATGCAATAAAACACCTTGTATTCTTTAGCCTGCATGTTTTCCTGCTGGATTACTTGTGTGTTAGTAAATTACTAGAAATTCTATATTTTGTATGATACAATTCTACTCTAAAATTTTTAAAGTGAATTGTCATTCTGAAGAGTGAAATCAGAATTAATTTTCAATCTCATTCTTAGATTGAAAATTGAACCATTCTTTTTCAAGACTCAATTTTCACTCTTTACAGTGAGATTCCACTCTAAAGAGAGTAGTAATTTACTAAAACGCAAGCAATCCAACAGGAAAAAACAGCATCGAGCAGCAGACTTTACATCACGGTGTGGCGTAGATTCGTGGATCGCGTTGCGTTGAAGAATGCAACAAGAGAGATCGCAAAAGAAAACAAAGGGAAAAGAAAGAGAGAAACAAACAGGTCTCGGAAGCAACGAGAGTGTTTCACCTGGCAAACGTGACTATGTGAGGCCGCGATCGCCGTTAAGCCGATTTACGGGCGCACGTGCGAGAATTCTACGAGCGCAACGGGACGGATAATGACGTTAAGAGGATCCATAGGAGCTTCCACACTCACGTGTCGTGTATGTGAGATCTCCTCATGTTCGTCTTCGTCTTTGCTTTGTCGCTGCGAGACACATCATGTTCGCGTGCGTCGTGCTGCTTTGCACCGCGACGTGATGCGACGCGCTGGCGACACGTTCCGAAGTGCATCGTGAGATGTATCCACAGCAAGAATCAACGCGTCGCGATTCTTGCGAATAATGTCGTCGCCAATTCAATACAAGACCTCCTTTTCTCGATTATTGATAAATAACGAACCGGTGATTTTTTCGTGGTAATTTATAATCAATATCTCTGCTGAAGTTGTATTAAGAAGACTAAAGACAGTATCGATTTGGTGATTATTATTAATAATGGTGTTAATTTGGATGGTGTCTACTTATTCTTTTTGCCTCAACATCGTATTGTATATAAATTTTAATTTGTTAAATTCACTTTAGAACATCTATATATTTATATTAACAATACGCGTCATATGGCTCTTTTGGTCAGTCATGAATCGTAAACTGGTGTCGGCTTTCTCAATCAGCTAAACAAATTTTTGGTGTAAGTCGTGATTACATATATCATTCTCCTCCCATACCTTATATATATTTTACATTCTAATTAATTAAACTTATTCTATATATATATAATTCTTCAATTACTTTATCTAATATGTAATATATAATATTATAAATAAAATATCATAAATTCTAAAAAAATTATAAATCTCACACATCTAAAATGAACTTAAAAAAATCAATGACATATTTATGAAATATGTAATTTTTAAAAATTGAAAATATTTTTCAAAGGAATAAGTCATTCTAATTCTTTATTCTATTTATTAGAATATTGGAAAAACATTATATGATTAATGTTATCGATGAACATTACTCATGGCTGGCAAGAATCGATGTAATTATTTTCATGCAATAATTGTGATATATAATATATTCTCAACATTTATAATTATGGAAAAAATGTATATAAACAATTAAAAAAAGATATAAGAAAAGCCATGAGAAATAAGTGACGTCTACAATTACGATTTTATAAAAATCCTTTTAAAGTTATATGTATGGATCTGTTTCAGTTATTTGGAAATATATAATGAGAGGGTAAGGGATCTCCTGAAGCCGTCGACGAGTACGAGCGGTCTCAGAGTTCGAGAACATCCTCGATTAGGACCTTATGTTCAAGGTACTCCGCTCGTTTACTGTGAAACATCGCGTATACCGAAGACGTTGGCTAAAATTCCTCGAGAGTCTTCTTACTTCAGTGTGTACCTAAGTCTATTTAGGGCTATTTGAATCTTCCCCTAATTCACTTTGCAACCTTTTTTCCACGTTATAATGTTTTTCTCATTTAATGCATTATTCATTATATTATTATACTCCAATATAAAAATAAATGCGGTATATTAAATATTGTATATATTAAATATTGCATTAAATATATTATGAATTTCATGAATAATATTTGTAACTTTATTTTAAAATTATTCTTTTTGTACGATTATTAGAAAATATGAATTATATTTTTATTAAATTAAAATATTTATTATTTAATATTTACTATAGTCGCTATTATTATCTATATACAAATAAATGCATTTCAACTTTTTAAGCCCTCTAATCTTAAGTTATTGCGAACTTGCACCCTTGAGCTTCCGATCGATTTAACTATTCCCACATTGTAAAATCCTTGAAATGGATTGATTCTCGAATCTTGTCATCTTCAAATTCTAGATTGCTAATACAACTTTTAAATTTCTGGATTCTCAATTTTTTGATTTTAATTTTCCATCTCGAATATAATCATTTTTTACAAATTTTCTGCATCGATTCACACTAATCCATTCATCATTATAATCTATATGGAGAGAATTATCTTTTAAAATTCGCCCTGAAAATTAATCAAACTCATCTTATATTTTATTAATGAAGTTTCATTAATGAATGAGAGAAATTTACATAAAATTCTTTGAAATATAATGTTGTCCCAGAACTGCCATATTTTCAAGATAAACTCTAAGAAAAAATTTTCTCCATATATTTCAACAATGAAACTTAACCGATAGACCTCACAATTATGATACGAATTAATATGTTTCGTCAGCGACAATTCTCTTGACTATCTTCGATCGAACGATCTTTGTTTGTTTTAGGTTTAACACACCATGTAGTTTGCACCCTGGGGTCGTTGATATCATACGTGGAGGAGGGCACAAAGGCTAGAAAGACAGCCTCGACACTTCAGAACCCTAGTAGCAGCCGTAGTCACGCTCTGCTGACGGTCGACCTCTCGCAGGAGACAGCCGACGCCGAGCGTCCTAGCAGCAGTGGTACTTTCTTGTCCTCCAAGAGGCAAGACGCCACTCTGCACGGCGGTAGCAGGTTACATCTAGTCGATCTGGCGGGCAGCGAGAGCGCGGCCACCTGCAGCGGCGTTCATCGACTGAAGGTGAGTCATTTCCTAAAAATAATATCGTCCGCCGGAATATTCGCCAGCTGAATTTCGCGCGATGAAAATCGATATTCGTCCGTTTCGCGGATGGATAGAGTTCCGTTATCAATCTCGACCTGGCCGCCGCGTCGCGCGCTAATAGACTCGCCTAATCGACCGTCGGAATTACTCGCGAAAGTAACAAGCGTGAAAGACGAGGACGTGATGTTGATGCAAATTTAAAACTATTTTTAAAATTTAAATTTTATTTAAATTTGTAATTATCAGAGTATAAGTGTTTAAAGAGATTTCATATGCATCAGTGATATCTTGCACTTGTCTCCATTTTCATCGCGAGTTTTTCTGTGATATATGTGTATATGAAAAAATAAATTTATTTTCGAAATGGATTTAGTATATCAAATGAAAGTATCATGTAAATAAGAGATAAAATATTAGTGTTCAATGCCTTAATGCACGTGCAATTTTGTCATTACTGTGATTGATCGATGTTGATATGATCATGCCTTCTACGATACGAAAAGAATCATCACGACGTAGCAAAAATTTAGGCATCATCGCTAATAGTGTTTCGCGTATGAAAGTAAAAGTATGTACTTATTATTATTATTATGAAAATTCTTTCGTTAAATTAACAAGTTTCATAAGTGCATATATATATATATATATATATATATATATAATATATATGCACACTGCTATTATTGACAGATTTGCATTATTAATTCAAAAAATATGTAGGACAGTATCAAACTGATTATCGCAATATTTGTCGTATCATTTACTTCGATAGCACATTGAAACCCAGGGCTCGGTAAAATAATTGATATGACTTATTTAAAATAAAAAATATGAAATAAGTTTTAGAAACTTAAAATATTAAATAAAAAATAGGTCACAAGAAATTATTTAAAATATAAAATAAAAAATACATTAAAATAACTTTTATTTAAAATAAAAAAATAATTTGTCTTTTATTTTAAATAAGTTTTTGAAAGCAATTTCTTATTTTATTATTTTATCATATTTAAATAAGAAATTGATTTCGAAAATTTACTTAAAATATAAAATAAGAAATTGTATTTTAAATCAACGTTTTAAATAGTAAATACAAAATATTTTAATGATTTTGTTTATTTAAATATATGAATATACATTTATGAGTATAACATTTCAGTTTTTTTATAACTATAATTAATATTTAATAGTATTATAGCCTATAATTAATATTTAATAGTATTAACTTTTCATGAACCACAAATGGAAAATTGAATGTAGATCATATAATCTTATATATCTTATTGTATCTCACACATATTATATTTCATCATAAATATATTGTAATTTAATTATTCATCGTCATTTTTATTGACGGATCAGTAACATAATTGATACAATTTATTTAAAAATATAAAATAAGAAAATTATTTAAAATATAAAATCGATAAAAAATGGATACAGCTTATTTAAAATAAAAAAATATAAAATAAGTTTCAAAAACTTATTTAAAATATTAAATAAGAAATAGGCCAGCAGTTATTTAAAATAATAAATATTAAATAATGTTTTAATTTTTTTTTTAATTTAAGATACATGTTTTAAATAAATTTATTTGAGAGATAAGACCGAGCCCTGTTGAAAGCAGATTATCGATATTAAAAATTTTTTTTAAAAAACTAAAGATTTTAAATTAATATATTCAATAAAAATATTCAATAAGCCTAATTTTAATGTTACTTTCGCGTTTTGTTATTGTTTGTAGGAAGGTGCGAATATCAACAAGAGCTTAGTGGCTTTAGGGAACGTGATATCCGCACTCGCTGAGAGAGGCTCAACCGGAAGTAGGCCAGGAAGAAGATACATCCCTTACAGAGACTCTTCGCTCACTTGGCTGCTGAAGGATGCACTCGGCGGAAATGCCACCACCATTATGCTCGCCAGTAAGTGTCTGTCGGTATTTTCCTTTTGATCTTTCCCTTGTCGTCCTCCTAAATTCGTATTCACTCCCTCTTTCAATCTTCGCGATCTTAGAATGTTCCATTGATGTTAAAAGGTTTCCTTCCAGGAATATTCTACTCGTGCAAATCGCGTTTCGCCATGTGTATTTTCGTGAGAAAATTATGAGTTCACTTTTCCCCTCTTTTGATCTTGAACCCTCCATTTTAATATCCTTTCTGTTGCCAGAATGACGCATCGTTCTCGCGCGCAGAGATTGAAATCCAAGATTGAAATTCAACATTGCTTAATTGGCTCTTTTTAGTACAAAACTTTCGCGTTCAAAGGGTTAATTACAATCAGTTGTTGTTAATCGACTGATTTTCTTCAGATTATTTTGCCTTTTCTCGTTAAAGATTGTTTAACTCGTTCAGACATTTTCCTCCGAATTCAGATGTTTTCCTTTCATGATTGTCGGATTACGAAAAGCCGGCTATTTCTTTCCTTTCTTTGCAGCGGCAATTTCTCATTTTCCCATAAATTCCATTAGTTATTGGAGAAGAAATATTATCGCGAGATTTGTGAAATTATTCCCATTCGCGATAACCCGGGCTGGATGTAATTGGTTTAAATGCTTTTCCAGGCGAGCTAAGACGCGGAGATTAAATTTCAATAGAGCCGAGATAGAGAGACGCGAAAAGCGGTAAATAAGAAATCTGTAGTGAGCTTGCGACAGTAGCTACGTGATCGATCCATCGCCAATATTCTTCTCCCGCAATATATAGTAGTCGTTATCGAATATGATTTAATATTTTCAATAATATAATATTAAAATTGATGCTTTGTAATTTTTATATACATACACACATATATATATATATATATGTTTATATAATCGGTTATAGCATAATGCGATTATAATATAATCACAAATTTAATAAAAAATTAGTAAAGAACCAATATGAGTAAGTTAAATTAATACGAACGCTAACAATGTTTTGTATCATACAAAATGTTTTTTGAATTTAATTAATTAATTAAATTATTAATTCAAAATGGAGTAAAAAATGCTCGTATATTTTCTTAAAAATTAACACAATTATATTAATTATATTAATATTATTGTGTTAATTATACTAATTTAAAGTTAATTTAATTATAATTCGAAATAATGATGTGTTAACCCACAACATTGTGTTAACTATTAATTCAATTATGGAATAATACTTGAATATATTCGAATTTTATGTACATTTTAGTTAATGCATTTTGAATAATATTGTTAAGAGCTTTGTAGAAGGCATGTCAGAAATATTTAGGAACTTAACTCGACTTTTCTAGAGTAAACTGTTCATGATTTATCTAAGCATCGTAGCGTCGTCACCTTCGAAGGGTTTCGCCTGGTTATCGACTCTCTTTGATTGTATTAACCTGCATAACAGTTTCTCTCGAGGGAATAAATGCGAACTGAATAGAATATTAAGAAGATCATCGTAAATGACAATTAAATTGCCAATTTAGAACAGGGAAATGCTATTTTCCCGTAGAAACCTATGGTAGTTAGATAAAGCACGTAGAGAAGATTGTGTTACACAGTACTAATAGATAAATCCTATGAGTCATATTTTTTTCGAATCAAAATTGATCTTTCCCTTAGATTAAAATCAAATCGGATTCAAATTTAAAATAACAATAAAATACATAATTTATGTATTTTACTTTGGAGATGGATATAAATGCTTGAATATATTTTAGGAAAATATTTTCGAATATTTTCCTTAGGTTTATTTTTCTTAGATCAAATTTGTAACACAATTGCGCATTAAAAAATTTTAATTTTTAAGATACATTATCGTATTTGAAATCGTTGATCCCGGAAAGAAAGGCAAAAATCTATACTTTCAATTTAACTGTTTACTTTGATGTTTCATTGATCGTCGTGATATTTTTATCTCTTCTATCGTTCTGTGATAAACCAACGAAACTGACGTAATTGAGCCGACGGCGTAAAAGAGACGTTAATCAAGGGAAGGCGCGCTCTTCTCTCTTTCGATTCGTCATAATTAATTGCCGAAATGAAAGAGTCGATCGTACGATCTGTATAATTGGCCGGGAAACAACGGAGAGTTTTGCAAATACTTCTAGCCGACCTGGCGACGTGTATAATTAATCGTAGCGGAATATTCCAAACCGCTGATCATCGGCAATTAATTGAATTGCTAATAGCATTTCGGTTTATTATCGGGGAGACGTTTAATATTCAACGGGTCCGCATTTGTGATTGAGCGTATAGTGCGTAGATGAATAGACATTACATTATCTCGCAGACCGCATACTCTGCCGCCGCGATGGTGGATTTTACACGTCGATTCCACAGTACGACGTTCAGAAAAGTTGCCGTCCATTTGAAAATTCATTTCAGATTATCGAACTTTCGGCGAGCCGTGAGTTATTTCCGGTTGACTTGTCTACGCGGAGGTTCATTCCGTACATTTCCTCTCAATTAATTTTCAGACAGACGCCCGCTGTTGGAAGTATCTGATTATCTGTATGTCTACGGATTTATGAATGCGGCAAATCTTATATAGATCTGTTTCCAAAGAAAATAATATTGAAAAGAGTTTAGTACTAGCTACCAAAATTAAATACTATTTAATGAAATAATGTCAATTAAATGTTTAGTTAATATGATATAATAGTTACTGTTATTAATTACATTAACTAAACATATTATTTCACTAAACATAGGAAAGTAAAATAATTTTTAGTTATATTAACTATCATTTAATTGATATCACTTCACATTTACTAAACACTTGATAGCTATTACTAAACTCTTTTATCATTAAACAGAATATATATATTTTTATATTGAGAGAAAATGCAATCTCTTTAGCAAACGGAAAATATTTCGGATGATTTCAAAATCGTCTTCGAATAGACAAATAGTATTTTGCGATATTTCTCAATAGGCACGTTTAGTAGATATTACCTATAAAGCAATCTTTCATTATCAATATCTAATCGCTGATGTACGATTGTACTTAGAATGCAAGTGTGCCGCAATCAGCTAGTATTAATCAGGAAATCGCACTGTAACGATTAAATAGTTGTAGTTGGAACGTACAATAATTTTATCATTTATTCTCGATGTTAATACGAGATTTACTATTTCTTTCAGCGATATCTCCGGCCAGCGGAAGTTACAACGAGACCGCGCATACCCTACGATTTGCGCAAAGGGCGCAGAGCGTGGTCAATCGACCAGTGGTCAACGAGGATCCCGTGGAGAGAATTATTCGTGAATTAAAGACTGAAGTCGCCAGATTGAAATCTTTATTATTGGAAAAGGCAAGGAGCTTACGGATATTTTACTCACATATTAGAAAATTCGTATTAAATTTAACATTTCACGTATCTCAAACGGTCAAATTTGTGTTAATTTAAAATAAGATAAATATAAAAAGGGCAATAGAACATAGAAATTTTTAATACTAATGTAATTTCAATAAAATATCAATTATTTGCGCGTTACACGGTATTATTTCACAAATATCTCTTGACTCTTTTTTTGCAAATTATCTGTAAAGGTGTTATTTTAATCGAATAAAAATTAACACCACTTTCTCGTTTGTCTTCTGACGCGACTGAAATGAAAAATCGAGTTTGGCGGAAGCGAGGCTGAAAACGCGAAAGGATTTAATCCTCGGCCTGATGTTGATCGAGCGACTTTATAACGTGGCTGGAGATTCACATGCTGCCGGCAGAAAATATTAATGAGTTTCGAGTAGCGCGCGATCGGTAATAACGCGGCATTATAAAACAAATTTCGCAATTTTGCTCGACGTAGAACGCGCGGATCCGCGATAAATAGCAGTCGATTTTTCAGCTGCGTTTTAACTCGCACGCGAGAGGATGGTGCAAGTTTATTATCAAGGTTTACCAATATGAGCGGTGCCGTTATATTGTTCGATGTCATTACGCAAATGAGATTCATTGATCGTTTATTTGACACTTATTGAGCGCCCATTGCGAGCGATTGGCCGAACGATTGCTGATAAAATATAGCATGCCGATGTGTTACGGTTAACGAGCGAACAGCGTTTCCATTTCCATCAGGTAGTTTCCATCCTTCATTTCCGCACATTGCATAATCGCCGATTAATTAAATTCCTCATACTTCGTCCACAATTGCAACTTCGTTGACTATCCACGAGCTTCCGCGTCGTGTTTTAAATCCGAGATAAAATATTATTCATGGACAATAATAATTTCTTTTGAAAGATAGAATATCATAATTGTAATGTATATTGGAAATGGAAATATTGAAACAAAATCAAGCGCTCCCCTTTTTCGTCAAATATAGAAAGCAATTGTCAATTCAAGTTAATATGATTTAAATACTTAATTTTAAGCATCAATTTAAATATTAATTAATAATTTTTAATTACATATTTTATAATTTTAATAAGAACAAAAGTTATAGCAAATTTTAATATATGTAGGTATAATAAAAAATTAAAAAATATTAAGAGAAAAAATTTAAGAGATTATTTTGAATAAAAAATATTCATGGATAAAGCGTATAATGCATTTGAAGTATGCATAATACATATGGTGAAAAATTCCCATAAAAAATTCCCATATAAAAGCTCGCAGTAACAACGCAACGTTGCAATATTACCACAATATTACTGCAACGTTAGGAACGTTGCTGTACTTATCTGTATGGATTAGAACTACACAACTTAATAAAATATATATTTCGTTATTTAAATATATTATATATTATATTCATTTTCAGTTTAAATTAAAACTGAAGTTACATGAATCTTATTGCAGGATATCGACCAGACTAAAACGCCATGTTGCTGCGGCAAAGTTCAAAGTTCAAAGGATTCCTCGACGGATCCTCAGTATCGTGAAGAACAAGAATTGGTCAACACTTCACAATTCAAGAAATCCAATCATAAAAACAAAATTGTACAATCGAAAGATAACAAAAATCTCGATACACTTCCGATAAGAAGATACAATTCCAGTGATAGCGTGACGACTTATGAGACGAACTCTTCAGGGTCTATCAGAAAATTCAACTCTTACGAGCATCTGCAACTTCCGAACCACTTCATCGGCAATTATAACCAGGCCAAAGTCACTGAATTGAATGATGAAGATGATGAGGTAGTGGACGGAATTAAGGAACCTGTCTTTGTGGATATACCGACGCTGGTGGCTGTATTGATCAAGCCAGACAACAACTTGCAAGAATCATCTACACAGATCGAGGAAATTTGTTCCGATGAAGTGCAAGAAGATTCGATCGATGCCGATTTTATAGAAGGCAGCAACGAGGATTTCGAGGGATCGGAAAGAATCGATGATGATCCTGATGATTGCAGCAGTTCAGCGAATTCGTGCATCTTGAAAGATTCAGAGATCGGTGATCTTCATCAAATTACCTCAGGATGCCCTCCACCAAGTCCGGTATCTGTTGGAAGAAGCAGACCGAGAGGTAAGTTCAGTAAGCAAAATTCGATCGATTTACCTTCGTCCAACTTGAACATCTCGAAGAAGTTTGGCTCTATCGACGGAATTAGCAAAAAGAAGGAACCAATTTTCGGCGTTCAGCGGTCGCATACAAACTTAGAGAAACGCCCGCTATCCGAACGTGGGAAGAAACTCAATAATATTCGCGAGATCGATGATCGTAAGGCGAATGTTAAGTCGAATAACATCTGGAGAGCGATCGGCAGTAAAGATCATTTGCAGAGGAAGAGTAGCAATGAGTCCGATAAGAGTTTGAAGGACTCCATCAGTGGCAGAACAGGTAGCTATAACAGTATCGGCAGAAAGTCGAGTTTGGAGAGCTTGAAGAGAAAGACCAGCAAGGATAGTAGTTCAAGTAGCTCTAAAGACGAACAGATTTTGATCTCGAGTTTGACACGTGACAAGGTAGCTCGCAGAAAGAGCTCCTTGGATCAAGAAGCAGCAGCAGCGGCAGCAGCAGCGGCAGGCAGTGTAAAGCACACAGCCATTCAGAAAGTGAAACGCGCCGAAATTGTGGCAGCCGTCACGGAAAGACTCTATTCTAGCAGAAAACACACAGAAGAGACTAATATGGCGAGCAACAATACAGCGGATATGCGTTCACCACCGGAAGGTATAGATGTGAAGATGCCAAACAGTCTCATAGCGCGATCGCGACTTCAGGAGATTTCGCGAAAGATGCTGTTGAAACGACGAAAGATCAATGTTGATACTCAGACGGAAACGGCGTCGACATTGCGCTTCAAGGATACAGCGTGTCTGACGGATCAACCTAAAGTGGTTCTCCAAGACGCAGCGGTTCTCACAGATGATCACGCGGACGGAGATGTCACGATAGTTGCAATGGATCGCCGATTACCTGTCCTTAGAGTAAAGGACATGGCAACGTTGACGGATCGACGACCGCCAATCAATATCTTCCGCTGCAAGGATGCTGAAAGCTTAGCAACCGACCTGGACTTCGACGACTACGAACTTCACTCCTCGCCGCGAAATGATTCTGGTATACTTTCTGACGATGCGCAGAATTACGCTGAGAGTAATCTATCCAGTGCTGATGTATCTGAACTTTATCCAGAAAGTGGTGACAAAAGAGTACCATGCAAGGATAATTCGACCAACACGTTTCTCACATCGCCCGGAAGAAATTCGGCGGTGCAAACGACGGTGCGACGATTGGAAACAACGAATCGGCTGAAAGATAATTCGGAGAATAGAAGCTATAACAGGTGCTGTAATTTGATTCACGAGCTCAGTCAACTTGCACAAACAAATAGTCCCGAAAAGAACGTTATCTCTATATCTCTACCAGAAATGATCAGTATAACTATTGAGAGCACAAATGGTCTAGAGTCAAGAATCGCTGTGATAGACAGTAGTGACGCCATACAGGAGAAATCGAAACCCATTTACAACGACAAGGCAACACAGACGGATAAAGAGATTAAAAATGAAACTGAAGGATCCTTTCTAAAGGATTTTGCAGTCAAATCGACAGCCATTCAGACGGACGGCAGAGTTTTCAGAATCGAGAATATCTTTCAAGATCCAAAGAGCAAAAGCGATGATGCGTCTTCCAATGTGAAGAAAGAGACTACGATGAAAAAGTTAGTAACTTTTAGAAGTTCCTTAGGCACTTCTTCTATCATCGAGACAAAAGAGAATAGCATAGAGACGGAATGGAACGGAATATACAATGGTGATGTTTGTCAAGAAACGTGGCCGATTTCGAAAGGTAGTTTAACACAGGCTTTCATCATTAAGAAACGTAGCTACAGTTTAAGTCCTAGAAGACCACACAGACTTGCCGATCATGATCTATGGAAAAACTGGACTCTTCCGTGTCTAGAAAGATCGAAATTTATCGATCATAACAGAGAGATAAGAACTATGCCACCTTCTATGCAACAAGATATTAATTTAGAATTAGTTGATAATTTATTTTCTTCTATGATAAACAACGAATGTTCTTTTGTCGATACAATTCCAGAAGATATGGCTCAGAAATCATGTAATCAAGACTCGAAGAACAATTGCAAGAGTTTGAAAAAATCAAAATCTATTTCGATAAAGAATTTATTAAATTACGATAATTTTTCAGATGATAGTCTTGATTATGATGACGACAATGTCGCGAAAAAGACAATTGAGATAAAAACTATGGATGTGCATGACGATAAAAATTATGAGAACTTTTGTCCTCCGGATGTCGTTGCACACACAAAGAAAGAAGCTTCAAAATCAATGAATCATGTAGATTCAACTGACATCGAGTCCTCGATGTTAGTCGAGGTAGACGACGATTTTAATGATATTCAGATAGAATTTCCAAAAAGAAAACTTGATGAAATATCAGAAAAAAATCCTCTGCAAGATTACAAGGCGCTGATCCTCGGGACATCATTGCATGTTGTAGATAGTGATTCCGAAGGAGAAGCGAAAATCAAACAGCTTGATAATACTAGCAAGAAAAAAGTATCTTTTTCAAATCCCAATAGTTTCGAGGAGATAACTGACGTCATAAATAATCGTAAAATTCTGGCACCAAAACAAAATTCAGAAGCAGTCTTAAAGCCTATTATAAAGAAGGTGAAGAAGAAGAAGCCAGTTGTGACTGAAAGTTTGGATATCATTCGATCGAATATCAAAATCGATCAGTCTTTACAGCAGAAAAAGATAGGATCGACGAAGAGCGAAGAAGTTCTGCCTGCTTTGAAAAAGAAGAATGATTCTGAGAACTCTGAAGAATCCTTTAACGACGAGAAGATGAAATTCTCCAACGAAAATCTTCGCAATGAAATTGTCGAAGATAGTGTTGTCAACAAAGACACTCATTCTCATATAGCATCGAAGAGAAATATTTTTGAAGAGTATCTGAATGAAGCAATAACTTTCATGCGCAACATGAACTCTATCAACGAGTACATGAGTGCCACAAACATGTTGGAGAACTATGGGAAGCGTCGCAGAAAACGAGGAGGTCGTCGTGGGAATAATTCGAACACGGATAAAAATTATATAGAATTTCGAGGACGCAAAACGAGCCTGAAGGATGACACCGACAAATACTTGCTACCGGACAATGATGAGATCGTTGCTATCGAATCTTACGTGAAATGTTTGAAAGGCATCGAGAGATTGGAGGCATGCATCGATAATGTCAACAAGCACAACCAGGTCCTTCAAGACAGATATGGTATCGATGTTGAGTCTGCTGGCGCTAAATTCAGTTTAGCGAGTTCCAGTGTAGATTCTAAGGTGTCCAGCATCAGTGACGACGCTATCCATCAATGCAAAAACGCAGTTTCCGAAAATGATGCTAAGAATTGCTATGAATCCAATCTTTCCAGGATTTCCTTACCACTTTTGTCTTCCACTCAAACTAATGTCGCGAAACGATTAACGTTAAATGAGACAGAAAAGTATCAAGCTGTTACTCAGATAGATGAACAGGATCTTGATGACAAGAACAACAATATTACTGAGGATGATCTCGAGCGTAAAATTTTCGATCAATTAATGCGCGCGACCGATCTTAGTAAATGCTGGAGTCTGAAACAATCCCGACAGGAACGCCTCCGGAAAATATCCGATCTTAGATCGCAAAGCCCGACAACTTACTCCAAGTTACGAGGGACTTTCCAACAGGATGTTCATGGCATCCTTAATTTCGACGAAGTTTCCACCGAGGATTATCTCGACCGCATTCACGGAATCGAGAGTAACCCCTGGATGTTTAGGAAAACGAAGCTATCACATCAAACGAACGATATTAGCTCGAGAACATCGACCGATTTTGAAATTGATTCTGAAGCATTTTGTGGCGAATCAATTTCAAAACCGGAAGACAATGGTAATTTGTCAGATATCGAGATGTCGAATAAATCAACGATTTTCCAAATAAAGCATCATGATTATCTAATAGATCCTACAAAAGCGATCGAAGCAGGATCACCTTATAAAGAAAACGAAATTGTGCGGAAATCGAAAGATAGTTTAAGAACTGAATTAATAAACTCCAGATTTGGAGATTCTTTTACAGTGGAATTGAAATATCCTGGTAGCCCAAGAGCAAAATTTTTGGAGCTTTTAAGTGAGAGGAGACGTATCGTAGAAAATAGCAGGGGTACGAATGTATTTTAAGATCACTGATCTTTTTTCTTAAATTGTAAATCTATTTTTCACATATATTTTATATTTTAACAATTATTAAAGAGAGGGAAAGAGAGAGAGAGAGAGAGAGAGAGAGAGAGAAAATAATTATAGTAATCGAGAGAGAAAATAATTATAATAATTTAAGTATAGAAATAATTTACAAGAAATTGTAAATAATAATGTAATATTTGCGTGCGTTTCGTATGCTCTTAAATTTTATCAGCTTTTTAATTTAATAATTTATTTTTAATATAATTAATTATATTAATAATGTAATTATAGTGACTATACCAAATTATATGCAAAGTATTAATGGATTTTAACTTCTATGGCAATACATATAATGTTTATTCAATTTTTACATTTTTACATAATATTTAATATTTTATTTTTTGTATCAGTTTAATATCTGCAGATCTCAAATTATGCAAATTTTTTTAAAAATATTAATTTAAAAGCCGTTAATACTTTTATGATCATATATATAATAATTAAATTAACGATATCTTGTACATAATAAATAATAATATAATGTATATTATTATTTTCAAATTAATAATGCACGATTCCCAATTCTACAAATTTTTATACAACTTGTATCATAAAAATATCATAAAATGTTTCAATTAATAATAAGCAATTAATAATAAGCTAACTTAATTTATAAGAATTGTATTTAAAAATCGTTAATTATCTTTATAAAAATATGTTAATATTAAATTATCATAAGATAAAAATAATTATTGTATTATACATAAATATCATTTAATAAAGATTATCATTTAATAAAATTATTTTATGAAATAATAAAAATTTAATATTAAATTACCTGTTACGATAAAGAGAAGAATAGCAAAGTTTATAAATATAATTATTCATTTTTTTCTTTTAATTATTCTTCACTAATTTATTATTATTTTCTACTTATAATTTAATCAACATAAACTTACAAGTTTGTATACATTTAATTTTATCTTCTTTATGGCACACTCAATCTTTTTTAATGAGTTTGAAATCAAGATCCAGATGTCCAAATGTATAACAAATTCGCCATTATATTTTACTCAGTACAATTCGATTTTATTATCCGGAATAATAAATCTTGCGAAATATGCCACAAACTCGTCGATTATTCGTTATTCGACGACATGTGTAATGTACTGTGAATCTCATCGATAATAATTTTACGAGACAAAGAAGCTCGTATTTCGTGTCATGAAACGACAGTTAATAGCCAACACGAGCTGTTTCAGAAAAGAACTGACACATGTGCCGCGTTTCGTGCAATGTTGAATGTTCCGACGCCGGCAATTGCGATCCTAATAATGTCGAGTAAAGCGAAATGCCGCCAGTAGAGCGACAGCTTACAACGGCTGTTTCATTTTATTGCGTGATAAATCTCCGATATGCGAAAACTCTCAATGCATTCTGATTCTCCTATTGTGTTCATTTTCGTTGAATTTCTCATTCAAAAATAGATTCTATTTATAAAAATAATTTTTGTCTAATCATTTTATCTCTTCAAATACTTGTTTTCTTAAATATCAAATACTTATACTTTTCAAGTAAATAAAGTTGTAACAAAGAAAAAAATGAAATTGAAGATAGTATTAATGTTAATAACCCATACGAATGATTCTCATACGAATGATTCTCATAAAACTGACAAAAGTATTGGGTTGTCCGGAAAGTTCGTGTCACAAAAGATTTAAATTTAATAAATGTGTGTACTAAAATTTAAATCTTCTGCGTTTCAATTTTCCTTTAAAATCGGCACGAATTTTCTGGAATACAATAAAATAATCATAAATCAATAATTTTTTTCTGTTTATTAACAATTGAGAAACATATAATTTTGACAATAGATTCTAAATCATACTACTATATTATAGCCAAAAAAGATCCAATTTTACTGAATATTATTTTATTTATTTTTTTTAATTTTTAGAGTGTTTCTAATCTTATAATATATAGTTTTTAGTTCACGATCAGTCTTCTTTTATGTATGGATCACGTGATCAAACGTCAGAAGATATCGTCAAAAAAACTTTCTTACTCCGCAATAACATATGACAGAGAAATGCGTAATGTCATCGAAACACAGAGACCTAAAATTGTATATGGATCGTGAAGAAATGTAGAGGCTGATAATTGCGTTTCTAGGCCGTCGCTTCCGCCTTCACATCGATAAAGACCGATCCGATGCATTATATGCGCAGCACGTTCTGAAAACTGCCACCACAGTCCCGTGTCCCGTTTTCTGCTCATCGTTGTCTTTGATGCTGATGCAAGCATAACGATGCTCGTTTACCTCCGTACATTGTATGTGCAGATAACACGGCAAAGCTGGCAGAAAGACACGCGAAGATCGTAGTGAATTTACACTAAAGGCGCCTCCAGATATGATAGTGTATACACCAACTTTGCATACATTCGCTAAATTGGTCCACATTCAATACGGATAATTACATATGTATGATATTTGCTAATGTTGGTGGAACGTTAGCAATATCGTCTGGAAGCGCCTTAAGTCGAGACTCGTATATCTTTTTCTATCTGCATTTTGCAATACGTGAGTTTACATTCACTTTATATTATATGCTCACGGTGTGACATGTCTGTACGAATAAATCACGAATTTTCGATTTATTCGTTTGCTATTTTACGAGCGTTGCATCGCGACGTTGCTTCACTGCCAAATGTCGTGAATCGACGATCATCCGACGGTTCGCAAATATTGCAGATGCATTCACGTATCTCCATCATGCGTAACTCAAGTGCCGTGTATCTATGATGAGAAATAAAACTGAAAATGTAAACGCTCTCGTAAACGCTTAAGATGTTCTCTATATTATATGCACGTGCTGTACATGCTTGCATGTATTAATTGTTAATCTATTATACTAATTTCGGAAATTTATTGAAAAATTAACTTAATTAATTAATCGTCGAGTTTTTTTTCGGCTACAAATTTACTCAAAAATATCAAAGGGACTTTAGTAAAAACTTATGCAATTATAAAAATCTGCACTGTAATTTGAAAATCTAAGTTATGGATAAAGAATACAAAAATATTTAAGAGATTTTAAAATTTGAAAATTTGAAAACTTAAAATTTGAAGGCCTAAGCTGCAGATAAAAGGTAAAAATTTCACATTGTTGGGAAATTAATATTAATTTATCAGACTCTAATTAATTAATATAAATCGCAAATGTTTATTCTTCATTAATTTTTTTCTTTTGTTTTCTTTTTCATAAATATCACAGACAAATGAATCAATTATAGCTAAAAAAGAAACGCAGTTCTAAGTAAATCAAGTATAATGTCGTAAATCCTTAATATCACGGAGAATAATTTTATAATCGCGCAACGATATAGATGACTCACGCTTTCAAGAACTCCTGATTAAAATAAAGCAATAAAGAGCGAACGGCCGATGCTCGTTTCGTTGTCACCATGAAGTTATAACATATAAATCCACAATTCGATCGAACAAAATCCCTATCGTTGATCCGGAATTTTATGCAACGATACTCGAGCGCTCGCCACGTGGCGCGGCGTCGCCATGCTATTTTTTTCTTGTCGCGTTATATGTGGATATGATTGGGTTTTTGCGTAAGCTCGACCGGCCGTAAACTTCACTTTTACGAGTCTGATTACGGAGGGAGGAATGAGAGGGTATGCGATATTGCGCTAGTTCGCGTCAACGAGCTGCATTCTGAATGAAATTCCGACGCGATGCGTAGCGACGATCAACGACGCGACAATCAATTCGATTAACGCATCGCGATTTTATCAAATAGATCTAGCCTGATCTAATTGCGAAATCCATAAATGACTCTATTTCAATTGATAGCCACACATCATTTGATTAAATATTAAAGAACGATAACTGCCTAATACAATTATTGCCTAATATAATTATTTTGTGCGTTACGTAATTACAAAATAATATAATAATTTTTTTGTTATAATGTACTCCATAATGCAATATAATTGGAAAACAGCGACAAGTCTATTTTTGCTGTAATAGTAGCGCTTTATAATCCATTACTAAAAGTATGTTTCTCAATTTTTAACAAATGAGCAAATTTACTTTTGATTTATATTTATGATTATTTTAATTTTAATTTTAATTTTTTATTTATTATTCAAAATTACTAAAAAAGTGTATTCGCTACAAGTTAAAATATGAGATAATTACAAAGAAAAGCAAAGAAAAAATAAAGTTATGAAATAGTTAGAATTTCAGAGATAAAATCTTTTTATAAGGTTTCGTTCACAAAAAAATTGATTTTGGAGAGAGAGAGAGAGAAATTCGAGCATTATACAATAATCTTTAAGAATTTAGATAAATTTTAACGACTTTGCGTCAAATTTTTATTTAAGCAATTATCAAAACATACATAAAAATACAATATTCCATTATAGACATAATAGTAATCGATGTTTTTATGTATAACTTTTTCAATAAGTCAAAAATTTTAAAAACTTATATCACTAAATACGATGCTTTTCATTTATGTGATAATAATCATTGTCAAAATGATCTCAATGACGTACAATATAAAGTCATTGCATATACATACATACATGCACGTAAAATACAAGAGTCTATCGATTCCCGAGCATCCTGCGAGATGGCAAGAGTGCGAACTGGGCAAAGAGAAGAAGGAGGATGGAAGTTGGCGGTCTGAATTTACAGCATTTAATATTGGCAAAATGAAGTACGACCGCGGGAAGAGAGCGAGTAAGGAGCTGCCGTTTTGCGGCATCAATAAATTCATTTTATTGCCGTGGTTTGTAGGCGGGTGGTCTAACTTCGACCACCACCGATGTGCCCGCGTATCTATCACGGTCTTTTCCAACGTATCACAAGAGAGAAACCTGAGAGAGGACATGAGGTCTTTTTCCCGCAAAATGCACTATGAAGAAGAAGAAGTGGATATAAACTATAAAACAATTATCCATTTTTTGCGGTGCTCCAGGTGGAAATAAATTGCAGAAAAGTAAAATCTATCAAATTAATAGAAATTTAAGTTTCTCTCTGTATTCAGATCTTATATTTAAGACCTTAAATACTTTTAAGATGTCATGAACTAATTAGAAAGCCATATTAGCATTTTAGGATTCAAGAAAGTCTTAAAATAAGATTATGAACAGGCTTTAACGCTTATTACACACTGGACGTGATGAGAGATGAGCGACGAGCGATATTCAATAAGAACTCTGCTTTTTATCGTCATTAAAAAGCAGAGCTTTTCATTCAGAGTTGACACATAATGTAAAAAATTTATTTTTGTTATCTAATACCTTTAAAATAAGTAATTTTAATTATACTGTTGAAATTTAAAAGTAACACAAAGATAGGTATTCAAAATGTAGGAAATTCCTTAAACATGGCAGACTAATCAATGCGCTACTTTATCACATTTTGCGACTCTTCATTGGCAAAACTGAAATGCACTCTAAGCGCAGTGCACATTAAAGCCGTTGTACATTAATCTAATCTGGGTATCGATCGATCATGTAACTTTTTTCCTAGGGCGGAAACGTGAAAATTGAAAATTTATCGTATGTGTATATATTCATACATACATATTATACATAAGAATATTTACTTTTCACATTTCCACTTTAAAGGAAAAGTTGTGTGATCGATACTCTGAATGTAAAAGCGAGATACCTCATTAATTGATAAATGTATATTTTATCAAATAGCACGATAAAAAAAATGTACTAAAAATTTTGCGATTTAATTCGTTTCTGTATTATCGATTTACAACGGCTTTAATGTGCACTAAGTACAGTTCTGCCAATGAAAACCGTTATTAGATTCTAGAGGCCACCACCCCCGTCGAACAATTTCATTGGCGGTCCTCTTTTCTTTATAAATATATTCACAAAAAAAATGGAGCTGTCATAAAGTATAGTGATCCTTTGTAATATATTCACTTATTTATTTTTAAAATAAAATTGAATTACCCGATCACGAAATTTCAAGTACCATTTAATTTGTAACAATTTAATTTTTTAATTTAAAATTATTGTGTTCATTCCTACCTATATAATCCTATCCATATCCATTCCTATCTATTCGTATTTTTATTTAGTCGTGTCTATTCGTCTATCTCTACTCGTGTGCTCTTTCTTAAATTACTTCATAAACACCGCGAATACGTGGCTGCGTTCAGTAGAGAAAGCAGCTTCGCAAATGTAAAATTCTTCAATACGATTGATTCTTGCTTTTGGTTCTTTAGGGATTTAAATGTATAAACCAATCACATTGAAAAATTTTGCATCAGTTGCAAAGCTGCTTTCTTTGCTAAACGCAGCAGCTAATGCCTAACTATATCCTATCGCGTACTGATAAATTCATCAGGATAATCTAATCGCAATCATATTAAATAAAAAAGGAATAAATAATAATAATTAAAACAGACCTAATCTTTAAGATATAATAAAAGGAACATATAACAGAGCCAATGAAAGTTGGCGCAGACAATCAAGTCCAAATTTTGTAAATTAAAAAATCTACAAAATTTGTATTTGATTATTAGCACTGGTTCTCATTAGGCCTGTTATTTATTGGTTATTTTTGCATTTTAAATAATATAAGGACTCGAAATTTACGAGCAAGTATTCAGAGTTTATCTTTATATATCTTTCAAAACTTAGATTTTTAGAACAAAATAGGTTACACAATCTATTTTGTTCAGATTCTCTTCTTTCTTCTGGTTAATATTCTGGCTTAATATATCAAAAATCGATAACAAGGAGAATATTCCTTTTTATCAACTAATATCGTGAGCAATAAGCGTAAGAGTTTACGCTTTTGTATGATGCGCGAAACACGAACGCGTCCCGAAGGGGCCATCATATTTATGAAATTAATTAAATATTAATATAAACAATTATCAATAATAATAATTTCATTAATAAATAATGAATAAATAATGAACAAATTTCGCGTTTATTCTCTATTCGTGTCTATTTAAAATTAAAAATATAAGTATTTGACTAAAAATAAATCTAAATTTAAAAAATCTTTATGTGATTTATATTTTCAATGTTTTGATTTTTTTGAAATCGAATATAATGAAATTAGAAATATCGTAAATGTAAATTTTACAATATAAATAACAAAATTTCAATTTAAAAAAAAACTGAAAATTATTAAATCAATTACCATCCGATTAAATTTAAAGTCACGTACGTATTCTTAACGATTCGAACGATTCATTGCTTTCTCATCTCAAAACATGCGGAGATGAGAAATTCAAATAAATGATGTAAGAGCCAAAAGGGATAATTTTCCCTCACATCAATAAATATATCTTTTATATTTTGAAATTATTACAATAATTTTTTGTGTAATTGATTACTTCAAAATTAAGTACTTTAAGTGACGGAAAACTCTAAATTTTTAAATAATTACGAGATAATATTCTTTTATTTCTTGACAAAATATATTGGATCTTACATCATGTTACTACTTTGACTGGTATAAAATCCAGTTATTATATATATGGATACCATATATGGAGTTACAAAAGTTTAGGCTAAAGTCAGTGCATTTAGATAATTATAGTAATAACCGTAAAATGTATTTTATAAAAAAAACGAGATCAATAAATTGTACGATACATGCGATACATTAAAATATTTGTGATTTCATTCGTAATGTATACAAATAAGCGTATACAAATAAGTGTAAAATGATACAAGAAACATCTTAGAAAACATTATATATATATATATATATATATATATATATATGTATGTATGTGTGTGT
>Ga0157364_1000335_pt1 | contig 29403 bp, 14 predicted proteins | sample AttsexASBM2_FD_111476 | JGI IMG/M metagenome (GOLD analysis project Ga0157364, IMG submission 111476) | Fungus gardens microbial communities from leaf cutter ant in Ribeirão Preto, State of São Paulo, Brazil - Atta sexdens ASBM2 | ecosystem: Host-associated > Fungi > Mycelium > Unclassified ... | reverse complement strand
GCTGTAGAAACAGTTTGTTACGTGGCACCAAAAAGGCGCGATGTAAGAAAAAGGGAACGAGAAAGAGAGAGAGAAAAAGAGAGAGAGAGAGAGAGAGAGAGAGAGAGAGAGAGAGAGAAAGGGGGGGAAGCTCTGCGCTTTTCGGAGCGGTTAATATTTTTAAGAACCTCTTCTCTCCTTCATAGTAGTAAACCCAAGACTGAGACGCTCTCTGAATCATCTGCGACAGCTTTATTTGCGACCGTCACACCAGCTTCGGCTATATACTTCCCTCGTTTTCGTATCGCTTGCGATATTATATATAATAACGTGTCGTAAATGTCATTCGCAACTTTTCGATTGAACACTGAAAAATATATCAAGTATAACTATGTATATTCCCCGTCCGAAAATTGACATTACACTTTTACGCGATGCTGGTTGTGGAAAGTCGCATCTTGAAACCGTCGGGGCTTTGCATACTGTTACCACAAATTCAGTCGCGGCGTGTAGGTTTTACATATTGTTTCCACAAATTCCGACGCGCGGCACCAGGATCCCAAATGTGCTATATTTCTAACCCGAAAAGAGTACCCAAAAGTACGTTAAACAAGAGTGATACTAGAACATTCGAGATCAAGTGGTTGGAATAGAGAAAATTAGATAGCGTTATAGCAGCTTGTATGAAGATAGATGAGAAAAGACCATTCCACATATTCGTCCATTGCCGTAGCTGATGCGTGCGGGCTGTTTCGCGTCTTGCGTTTTGCGTTTCCCTGTATGTAATGGGAGGTTAACTCGCGAGTTACAGCACCAAAGTTGACTCCGGTTTTGCCTTTAGCGGCGGATTAGTGCGGCTTCGCTAGGATTCACGGCGGCGCTTAATCATTTTCATTGCCCTCGGTATGCTGCCATCTCGAGAACGCGGAGGATGAGGCGTTGGGTGGTGGGATTGGACTTGGGGTTGGGATTGGGGTTGAAGAGGGAAGCCGAAACTCTCAACGGCCGTCTGTCGCTGCTGCGTCGTCTACAGACGACATAGGAAGTGCTTCTGCAATCGAATTATCACATAGATGTTAGAAAAACGATATAAACTTTTAACTGGTTTGATGGTATCTCAGATAATGTTTTTCAGCTTCTCTCTTCGTTCTTCATCGACTGTTTTTCTCGTGCAACACAGCAAAATCCTAATACTTAATGAAATATCTTTCGTAACCTCTACTGAACATACATTCATCGTTAAAATAATAATTGGATATAAAAAAACAACTGTGAAATCCTGTGAAAAATTTTATATTTAAAGAAAGAAAATTATAATAGCTTTAACTTGTGTTACTATTGCACATATGTAACATCGATTGATCATTCTATGTTATTCAGAGTTTTATGACTACAGAGTGACATACGTGACACATATTGATAGAACTTATTTTTTTTCAGTTTATATGTAAACCTGTTTTCATAAAAACCAACAGAAAAAAATAATACGTTCTAGCAACATGCATCATGTATAAACATAATAAAAATTTTCATCTCTTGAAAGACGTAGAGGTTTATGAAAAGATGTTAATATATATAATCGGTTTCTGAGAGACACCAGTAATAAGCGGGCATGTTTCAGCTGTCTGCGTGTTTCGTGCACACGGTGGCGAGTTAACTCGCGAGTTACAGCGCTGCCGGTGTCTCTGATTTTGCTTTTGGTGCCGGATTAGAGAGGCTTTGCCGGGATTCAGGGTGGCGCTTAATCATTTTCATTGCTCTTGGTACATTGCCGTTCCGAGGGGTGGATGAGCTAGAGATGGTGGCGAGGTTGAGGGAACGATTATAAGAGGTGGGGGGAGGGAAGGAAGTAAAATTTATCCTTAGTTCTGAATCCTTGTAAGAGAGCGATCATAGGTAGCGCGCGAATGAGCACAAATGTCCCGGGAAATATTATCCATGTTCCATCGTAAGAGAGGGTTGCGTGGATTGATAAAAAATCTCTGGAGAATCCTGTAAACATCGATTCTTGAGTCGCTTTTTCATGAGAATTTCTATAGCGTTTCGAGTTGGAAGCGCGTGCATTGAAGCGTAACTGGGCATCGTTAGGACGCTTGTCGGGCATGAAATTGTGCTGTGATATTTAAAGAGCGGTAATGCACGTCGCGGAATAAAATACGAGTGCCGCAGGAAATATGTATCCGGCACGCTCTTTATGGCGATATATGACGCGTGCTTCGCCTGGGGTCGCATACGCGGTAAAGGACAACTTTATTGCAGTTTGAAATTGTATTCAGAAAATAACTTGCGGACAACAAACTGAGCTTTGAGCATCGAGTGTCTGAATCCTAAAGAGTAAATTTGATAGTTATTAACAGATATTTCAAGAAATAGAATTGAAAACAAAACGTCAGAGAATATTCAAATTAATGAAATATTATTTTGCTTAGTTAATATTATATATAAAATGATCGGGCATTAATTTAAATTGTACATAACATGATGCAAATAAAGGTCACACGTTGTAAAATAGCTAACAAGAATATTTTATTATTTAAAAGGTTGTAATATTGAAATATGAAAATTTAGCATATACGATATCATGTATATTTGCAAATATGTCACGTTTGTAACAGCATAACGTCTGATACTGATTTCTATGCAAAGATACTAATATCACTATTATTTATACAATGTCAATAGTTATATACGGTCTTTCATTTTTATATTTTTTGACAGCTATGCTTATGAACGCATGAGAATTTCCGGGTTCGTATAATCATTGGCGTAACAATTTCAAGTAGTCGTTAAGAAATTTCCACGAAAGACCGCAACCCAAAACTTCATCTAATACGAATTCATACGCATAGTTTCTTCGTATGAATTCCCAAGTAGGCCACGCTATGTGCCTGGCGAGGAGCTGACTATTACGCGGCTGTAGATAGAGAGCTGTTTTGGATTCGCGGCGAAGCCGCGCAGGAAATCGAGATGAGGTCGAAGGAATGAGGAAACGACAGAAGTAGGTCTGGATGATAAAAAGGTGGCGATGCGGGCAGAGTAAGAGAACGCCGAGGGGATGAGGTCGCGTATGAGGGAAGAGGTGCTTGGGATCGCGTTTTGTATCGCCAGCAAGATAGCAAAGTTTTCCACCGATGTACATATACTTACCGTGCGGGGAAAGAAGAAGGAGGAACGATGAGAAAAGAAAGCTCGGCACTGAAGAAGGGTCGAAAGAACAGGGATAAAGAAAAAGAGAAAAAGAGTAAGAAAACGAGTCGGAGTTTAAAGAATCGCAGAATGGTTGTATTTTGCAGAGACTTTAAGATTTAAGAAACGCACGTGCATGACAAAAGCGGAATTGAGAAATGTTACTGTATTGTTACACGACTGTCGTTCTTACCGAATCGTGTCGCGACCCGTCGTGTTGGTAACATTATGAAAATATCAGGGAAGAATGCTGATGCTGCCGCTGCTATTGTTGCTATTTCTCGTTTGAGTAAGTAACAAGGCGTGAAATTACGAGAGATATTATCTCACTGTGCGATTGGCAGAGTTCGCCAATGGCAAAGCTTATAGCTCGCGGTCCTATAGTCACGGAAGTCGACGAGATAAAATAATAAATCTATGTGTTTACTTGGTCCAGAAATTTTCAAGTAAACGCGACAATGAAAATTTTAATGACTTCCTGCGGATGCTCGTGTCTCTAAGCACTTGCCGAGTCTGCGCCTTCGGTGTAGATGGGGGAGGCAGGTTGGAAAGATCCCAAAGGAGTCCAGAGAAGAGCAGACTGCTCACGAAGGGACGTTTTCACCCTTTCCTCCTCTTTTCTTAGAAATTATAATCGCGCCACTTACCGCGGCACGGTTCGCTTGTTTCTACGTTTCTCTTTCACCCCTTCTCTTTCCCTTCTTCTTTCCCTTCCTCTCTCTCCCCTCCCCCTCCCCCTCTCTCTCTCTCTCTCTTTCTCTTGCAAATCGTTGATTTCGTTCTGTGATAATTGTGTTTATGAAACGACACGCGAGTTACAAGGCTTTGTAATTCCATAGAATTGTGGACCTTTCGTCGAATCACACTATGGGAGATCGGTGTACGTACGGTGTACTCTCTCTGAAAAGCTGAAAAGCCAAGTGCTCGTGTGTTTTTTGGTTTGTCGGATGGATTTTATAATGAAATGTACATTTTAACAGAAACGATAAAGTCTGCCGTTTTCGAGTCTTCGGGAGTTGTTGCTAGAAACTGCGCTAAAGTGAAGACTCCCGTGGGAAAGATACAAACTTCGAGTCGCTTAACGTCGTGGAATTAGCTTAGATTCCAGTGAGATACGCGAAACGAGAAGCGGGGAAACAAGAAAAAAAGAAACGATCAGCCTTTACGAACAAGAATATACTTTATACAATCTCGTATAAGCGAAATATTTTCTTGCACATAAGAGATATGTTCACTTAATACTCGGAGCAAAATGTAGTTTCGCGAAAAGGAGCTGCATTCTCTTTTTTTAAAGACCTTCTGCACGGTATATTAAAAATGCTTTTAAAGCGAAAGGTGCGGTATGCACGCTGCAAATTACTTTTTGGCCCCGAGAGTTTTTTGCAAAAACATCGTTCTCGAACTCGCACCGTTCCGTTCCGCGTGCGCGCCTCGGTTTCTCCCAGGCACCGTAAATAAATTCAAGTCGTCCCTTAGTGATCGATAAGTTGAAACTACACGATGCTTCACGGTTGTGCGAGTTTAAAGACACGGTATAAGTCTTGGCGTTTTCGATATGTCCGAGAGCTTTTACAAGTTTTATACGAAATAAAGAATGACGATACATGTGCACGAATGGACGCGGGGCGTTTCGGAATCTACTCGGTCGCGTAATGGTTCTCTTAATGGCACCAGGATTGAAATAAATATCCTAAAATCGTTAAAGCCTATGGCAAACGACTCTATTTTACGTTTACCAGCACCATTCGCGTCCGCCATCATTCGCCTGAAATACGCAAAGATGTTACTCCCTTCCGATGTATTATCAATAGCTCGTAATACGCTTGTATTTACATTATTTACGACGAATCGTTACTATGGCGTATCGAGCAATCGTAAATTTACATATCTACTAAACTTATCGACTTTGCGGAAATCGCATAGACTATATGTGTCTGTTATTTAAAAAAAATCAACTCAGTGTTTATTTCGCGAAATTGCGTATAATTGAAATTTGTTTTTACATGCTGCGATTCGGTCACCGTTGTATTTCTACTGTATAAACCATAGTTTTTCCACGATAGTGCGGCAGCATCCGAGTAGAAACCCGTCGCGATCCCCTGACGTCACGGCGAAATAGGTTCAACGAGGTTCCGCTTCTCTCGGTGAAAACGTCCTATGTCGGAGCAAAGTAAATCTAATCTTGATTCAGGCGCCATAAAAGCCAGCGCGACATCTCATTTTACGATACGCCGAATACATATGGTACGTATTCTACATACGAGCTGAGCTGGGGCGCGCATCACTCGGAGTCAACCCCGGCAGTAAGATGTATTAAGCGCAGCGGCTTATAGCACGGTAATCTGGCCGTGTGAACTATATCCTATGCGGCAAATCCTTAATCGAGTGCTTCGATGACGCGTCAGTCGACACTACGTTAAAAGCTCTGTCTGAAGGATCCGAGTCCTGCTCTCTCTGGTCTCCCAGCTGCTACTCTCGCAAAAGCTACCACTCGCCTCATATAAACTATCGCTATAACTATCGTGTCATCACATACGAGTGAAATATAATTCGTACATGAAAACCAACCAAGTTACTTTAGCGTACATAAAAAAAATACAGAAAGTGTTGTACATCTAAAGTTATTATCGTATCCTTAAGAGATATCGTCTGTAATCGGATATCGTGTCATTTTAGAGACTTGAGATTTTTATAATACTCGAGTCAAGTGTCTTACAAGACATTTATTTTCTCATATATTTTCAGTTAGAATATTGACTTACTATTTATCGTACGCGAGTCTACGGTTTTTATAAAATTCATTGCATAGAAAAAATACTGGATTATAGTAATTAATTTTAATTTCGTATCCACTAGCATAACAGATGTACTTACCATATTCATAATAAAAGAAAATTTTGACAGGAATTATTGTTCGTTAAATGATATAATATATGTATATTATCAATTTCTAATATGATTTCCTTAGACCATACGTATAGTTACAACTTCTCTGATTAGACTGCTATATCATAGTAGTTCCATGAAGAGCGGCAATTCGCTATCATTATTGAATGATAATTTCCGATCACGCCCTTGGGAAGTGACGCCAGCATCTCGCTCGATGTCTCTCGGCACTTTACCACCGTAATCTAACCTCGAAATAGTGTCAGCATCCATTAAGGCAGCTATTCTGTTGCTTGCTAGAACGTATATGCGAGCGTAACCACGCAAGTGTACGTCCAGTCAACTTCTACGTTAATGCATACATAATCGAAATGCATTTATGTCATTATTTCTTTTTTAAAATTTAATACAATTCTTTTTTTATTATATTTATTTCTCTTCCTTTCTCTCTTTCTCTCTCTCTCTCTCTCTCTCTCTCTCTCTCTCTCTTTCCCTTTTCTCTCTTGTTCCGATATCAATGATAATAAAACTTTGAAAAATTTATATATGAAAATGAAATACATATTTTGATAAAGATACGTATTAAATTAGGTATAGTAAGTTGAAAAACATTAAAAAATGTAGTATAATAAATTTTTTAAGTTTTTCAATTTTTTAACTTTATTGACAATCATTTATGACTTCTGTACATTTGCAATGATATAGTACAGACTTTACATATGTAAACTATTTAGCTATTTAATTTGTAACGTATGGAAAGCCTAAAACGATTAACTTCGCTTCTGCATCAAACCGTCCGTTTCCGAACTAGGCAGCTGTAGCAGATAAATTTATATGATAACTAATGCAATTAGTGCATCGGAAGGAATAGCATATGGCTGAATTAACGGGCAATGTTGGCGAGTACTGCCACTGATTAGCGATATTAATAATCAGTCGATGGAAGAAAATAAATAAGCATTGCGGTCTGGGATGTGGGATGTGTGTTACAATGATTATAGGAAAGTTAGGATGTGTATTAGTGCAGTAGGCTTATGCATAAATAAGCGGCTAATATTGACAATACACGATGCTGTTGCTTGAAAATCTATAGATAATAGCACCCTGGGTATGAAAATGATTCCAATTCGATATTATCAGTAATAATGCTCAACGCGCTGGACTCAAAAATTAATATCCATGCGAATTTACTGGCATACTCTATGCCGGAAAGTGAATGTAATCAAGCGACCGATATAACGCGGTTACAATCACATCTCTTTATTGTATAATTAAAACCAGCTCCTCGCTTTGCATGATTTATCATGCATTTGTTTGGCTCGATATAGGTATAATATTTATTTGGATTTAGGTAAAGAAGTTAATAATCGTTAGAAAACTAACGTTTGGATAGAAAAATTAAAATTACTCCATACAATAAGATTTAATTACAATTTAATTATAAAACTTTTCGCTTGAAGTAATTTACAATATCATTGATCTGTTTAATTTTATTAACCAGTTGCGCAATTTTAATATTACTTGAAAGCATTATAAGCATTAAACAACATTATTACATAGTAACATAAATTGCTATTTTCACAACAGCGCAAAAAAGACTATAAATTTATAAATTTTTTTGTATTTATTATCAAATTTATGTTTTAAAAATTCTGTGAAGTATAATATCACGGAAAAAAATGTTTTTTGCTACAGATAATTCTGATTAGCTGAAATTGCATTAACTATTATAGCTATGAAATTTGCTAATACATACAAAGAATTTGCTGCTGTAACTAATATAAGGACATGATAGCAAAGTATGCATGTTTGTTACAGATTAATTTATTTAGCAACATGAAGTTGTCATAGTTATTGAATATGTCTGTAAAAGAAAATTGTCTCTATTAGCTAAATATTTGCTGAAATTATATTTGCTATCAAATGTTTTTTGTCTGCTACACAGAAAAACGTTCGATGCAATGATCAATAATAGCATCGACATATAATAGCAAAATGCTTGTCTATTATAATGATAATATTTAGGCTTCACAGCTAATGGAAATTAGACCTCGCAACACGACGTTAGGTGTTTGAATTTAGCTGTCATATCTAAATTTTAGCTGTAGCAGCAAATCATTTTTTCTGTGATCGTATAACACAGTAAATTACACAATAAAAGATAGAGATAAACAGATGCACAGGAATATATATAATCTTCTATGTATGTTTGAATTAATCAAAGAAGATAAAGATGATAAAAAAATATATATATAATATTAAAAAATATATATATATATATATATTTCATTCTAAAATCGTGAAAATGGGCAGTAGCGCTTGTCAGTAGACACGAACATTGTAGCACGTGTCTCTTACAACGTTGAGAGAGTCAATACCCCAAAGAGAGTAAAGCGCCAGACAGAAACAAAATTTTGCGGTGAAAGGGCTGTTGGGAAAGGGCCAATAAGGTTTCTGTCGAATTTATTTGCCAAACATTCCAGTATCGAAGGTTTTGTGTCGAACGTCAAATATAACTCGAATAGATAGAAGCCTTTTCCTTATCTCAGCTGTATATAGTATTCCACGAATAAAAGAATACGATGCATAGCATAAGAGTTTTTCATTTTCTGTCCTTATTTGATTTTTGCATTATGTATTTTTATCTAATTGACAAATTAAAATTATGTCGAAGTAATAAATATTTTATGAAAAATATAAGCTTAGTTTCTTGTTCAGTAAAAATCACTTCATAAAAATCATACAATTTTTGAATTAATTTCTTGCATATATAAAATATAATTGCGTGATCTTTATGGCAATATATACATCTGAAGTTTAAAATTCAGAATACATTGACAATTTTTTAATTTTTCGTTTATAGCTTGTTTTGTAAAAAAGTATTATTAACGCTTCCCTGCTAACACCATGAAGCTGCGCAAGTCATTGCGAAATAATTTAGTTTCAATGAAATACATTTTTTAGGAGTAGAAAGTTAGTACACCTATGTGCAGTCGAGCGACAGTTCGTGCTGCCTCCAGAGGATACAGATTTCGGGGCGAGTGCTCGGGAGAAACTTCTTAAGAAAATACGTTCCAAGCAATCGGTATCGGAGTGCGAAGTCTAGTTCGAACTTTCGCGACTGCTCCACCTCGGTCGTCCGGCTAAGCAATCTTCTTGAAACTCTCTTGGCTCCCCCGAGGAATCGCTATCCGAGTTGGTTCAGATGATAAACACGGGACTGTATGATAAGAAGTGTGCTGTATTCCCTGTGATAACGAATAATTGAGCATACAGTGTTTTGTATTACGCAAAACTGTAGCTTGAAGGAAGATTAATACTTTTGAAAAAGATACTTTTGAAAAATGAGTATCTTTATTAAATAGAACAGGTCATGTTAAAGTACATGACATGATACAAGCCGATACACGTATGAATTCATATATTAAATATAACACGTATAATTATATTTACATATACATTTAATATGAACCTTATTTTCACATATCCTAAAAATAAGGTACTAAATCGTTTATAATAATAATTTTTTTATCTTCTTAATATGTAAATGTCTTTTTTCGGGTGAGATTTAGAAACTTTCATTTTTTCGGAACTGTCTCCGCAGAGTTTTTCAGAGTATTTCTTGACGAATGTAGAAAGTCAGAAGATCGAAAAAACCTAAAGTTCAAATGTCGAGACGATTTATTGTCGTCTTTCTCCCTCTCTTGCCTTTCTTCTTTCTTCTCCTTTTCTTCTCAGCTATTGTGATTCGTGTTGACTGTTGACTGGATAGTCGACAGGGTAAAATGGAACCAGTGCAACGACGAGGCGAAATGAAAGCCCAGCACTGGAAGCCCCGACCCGTGGTTGTGCATTAAGTTGAAATCCCCGTATTTGCTCAACGTGGAAAATCGTGGAAAATCACTGGAAAATCCACATCGTTGAAAACAAAAACGGTTCGCCATGTGCAAATAGAGGGGATTGCGTAGATTCGTGTTCGCTTACAAAAAATGTGCGGATTGACTACGAAACGTTACACCGATCGCTGACCTCTTTAATTAAGTCCATTGACTGTCGACATCGAGTAGAACGTGTCGCGTTAACACGAATGTTTCTAAATTTAACGTGTGATGTGTCCTGAAGATGCACCAAAGTTTTTTTATCTTCTTTTTGTATGGAAAATTTCAGTGCAAATAGAAAAGACAACGGTGAGAGAATGAAGGAAATATAGTTTGCTCACATTGCTGTTCCCGGACGATTCTGCTTCGCGTGACTATCCAGCCTGAAAATGACGTTTTGCGGAATCGACAGTTTTCTGCCATATGAGTTAACAAATGCTGAATAACCCGAAATTTCGGAAGCCGTTAAAGCTAGATGAGAATGTGAGAAGGATGGGGGATGCAGGGATGCAGATGACGCCGTGTCGCGGCGTTGCGAATTATAATTAAATTTAAGTACGCAGCTCCGGTAGTTACGTAGAAATGCATGTGAGATTTTGGGGCGGAAATTACTTCGTGTCATTTCGAGAGCTTGCTTTGCCATAGTATTTTATACAGTACGTAAGTAACCGCACTCTGCGCGTACAATTAATTTTAAACTATCCCAATTTCATTCGCGATTGTTGTTATTTACCTATTCATCATACATGTATAACTTTCTATATTTAATATAATAAAATTCATACATTCTAAATTCTTTAAAATGGAATCTCATTCTAAAGAGTAAAAATTAAGCCAGTCTTGAAAAAGAATGGCTCAATTTTCAAACTTAAAAAGTAAAAAGTAAAAATTTTACCCTTTAGAGTGAGATTCATTCTAAAAATTTTAGAGAATATGGCTATTTAAATTAATATTTAAATTTAAAATCTAATGACGATCAAATCTAATAAAATCTTTTACACGCTATGTATCTATATGTACGTTTACGCAAATTTATTCATAATCAATGAAACACGGCTAGAAAGTTTAACTTCGGTTTATCGAGCCAACCATGTATGCATATTAATATCAGTTATTTTTCAATTATGTCAGCAATACAATGCGGAATAATTACGCGGAATATTATGAATCATAATGAAATCCAATATATTTTATTCACATTGGCCAAACGGAATTATAACCCAGAATAGTTGTCATCTTGTCGACTAAGGACTGTAGGCGACGGGGAATTCATACCGCACAATATAACATTGCATCTTTTTCGGCGTTGCGAATGCTGAAGTAACAAAAGCAACGTGGGTCGCTGTAATAATTAGCCACCATACAAAATTAATGTAGCGTGGGACGCCGTGGAAAGGCAAACTTTCGAGCGTTCTAATACCGCGACGCGCCGCGTTACGGAGCTCCATACAGTCGCCAGCACGTTGTTGTTGCCGATCATTAATAAAGCTGCGGGCTGCTGCTGCTTCTTATGCTGTCTTCTGCAAACACGCGACAGTTATGCGCCGCATCGACTTACGAATTAATCTTTTAATACCTTATGGTGTTAACGAGGCCACTTTATCATTATGTCAAGGCGATCATTTAAACGGACATGCTTAGTAAACTGCAATTTTAATTTTGCTTAGTAATAGAATGATAGCATTTGGTATGACGAGCTTATAGTCATAAATCGATTCGTTTTAAAAGTCTTTTATAATTATTTTTATTATATAGAATAGGATCCAACAAAAAAGAGAAGAATTTTTAACGAGAAAATTTTTTCTTTATAGACTATTAAAAAAAAAATAGATTCAAAGGCTTCTCTCACTTTGTAAAAAAAAGATTTTAAGATTTTATTTTTAACAACTTATGATTTTTGTATTTGTTTTGTTCAAACTTATTCTATATAAAATTGCTTCATATCAGTGCAAACGACTAAAAAATTTTTTGTACCTTTTTTGATTTACAATTTCTTTCGTTATATTTATAATTATGCTCATATCTAATATGTAATTCCGATGAAGTGTGTAAATCCGTGATATTTAAGACGCGGGTGACGAGAAAAATTACACTATCGCGGTTCTTTGATACGTTCGTGGTAATTGCAGCGTCAACGGTCATTCGAAACTCGGGTCATTTCGAAGCTCTGTAACCGGAGAGGGCGAAAGTAATTACCAGCCGCGGCGCGTAAGTAATTAAGTATCCGTCAGGCGGAATTCACGAATTGCAGAAACACTCGCTAAATTGAAGGTACGTCTAACGGGTAATGTACACATTCTGGCTCATGTACATGCGTATAAGTGTAGACCGATGCGCTTGCCTGCATCGGAGCTTCGTCCACACATCGATAGTCGTATCTATCGTTGTAGTACGATAGCTTAATGTAATCATTCTCGAGTGTGCTGCCGAGATACGTGTCGCGGCATGCATCTGTTCCCTCTGATTAACTTCATCTTCTCCTTGTACTCACGATCATACGAGGAAGCTTGGAGACGATCGAAAGGGAATAGAGGGATGAGAGAGGGTAGGGCAAGTGGAGTCGAGACGGACGATTGCGTTTCACTCTCGAGTTGGAGAGCACAAGTAGGTACATACGTATGTGGGCATACAGTATCCTTACGTGACCGACCTCGTAAGTACGCGTGGCCGCGATCGACACATAGGAAATGAGTATTGGTCGATTAATAATGGAGGGACCGTTAAATTATTTAGTAACAATCCACTTCCGTAGGATTTTGTTAAATGGACTGAATTTGTAAACCTGTTGAAAGGCTTCTCGCAGGAGCGAGCTTTGTGACTCTTCTGGCGCTGCTCTTTGCGTTGATTTCGCTCTATCACGTTTTGCCACATGTATTACATACTTTGTATTACATACTTTGTATTACATACAAAGTCGTTATTGTATTTCTTTTTATAGTCATGTACGTATGTTGAAAGAAAAGTTTATATTGTATTGCATTTAAATATTTTGCATATTAGAAAACATTGAAGCATGCGAAACGTATGTAAAGAAATTGGCATTACATCCAATTATTGTTGCAAATAAAATTATTATATAAAAGCCTATTTACAAAAGATAATTTGTTTTGTATAATAATATGTAAAATAATAGATGTTAGAACATTTTATATAATTTTACCACAGAAAAACAGACATTATCACAAAAATAATCTGTAACATCCTTTGATAATTTTAGAAAATGTTTTTATTTCATTTGATTCGAATTATATTTATATGAAATTTTTGCATTTTTTTAAATGATTTTTTATATATTTTTATAGCTTAATTCTGCACAGGTCAATTTCACGTAGCTATATATATTTTATAATTGGGTTCCTTTGTATGTTGGGTTCCTGTTAATTGCCGTCGAAATAATTCCCTGCAGAGGGACGTTGCTGCACCAGCTTGTGTTTTGTGTGATGAAGGTTGTTTTGGTTCAGGATTAGTTGACAAAAGGCGAATATCGTGAAGGCCGTTAACTATCGTCGGGCGAATGCGCGGGGTCAAATCTAATTGTAGTTAACGACTGAAAATTAGTGTTCATCCTCTAGATGCACGCGAATTATTATTAACGCGATACCGAGTGTAACTGCGAGTGTAACTGCGACTGCAATTCCTAATTCCGCGAGGCGGTCCGTGACATAAAGCATACCGCGAAAATCTAATGGCATAATACATCGACGTTATGCAAACAGCTCCACGTTAGAGAGCTATAGGTTTATAATTAAGGCAATGTAGAATATTGTTTTAATTTTTACAATTTTTCTGTATAGATCTTGCACAATATAACTTTTAATAACGAAACTTTTCAATAGAGTAAAGGTCCGATATTGGCGAATAACTTGCGTTTATTTACTTACTCATATTATATTTTCTATTTTTTTACATTTCTCTTTTTTATCAGTCAATTTTTTTGATATTTTAGCCTTTATTTACTATCTTCTTCAAATCGACAATTTTGTCATGTTTCTTTTGCAGCCGATATGGTGCAAAAATTTTCAGTAATAAAAGTCAAGTTTTAATCGGACAACTGATGAGTTAATAATTTTTTTTTGTGGACGTATTTTGTTTAAAGCTTTCTCTATGATTTTACATTTCATATTTGCAGAGAGTAAAAACCGAGGCAAATCGGATCAATTTTTATTCATTGGTAAAAGAGTAATCAAAATCCAATTTTGATATTAAGTTTTATTATAAATTTATAATTTTTACAACTTTGGCTTAGATTTTATATAATAAAATAATACATAAATATAATATTTTTTATTGCACAGCGAAAAAATGAAGAAGAGGGAATTATACGATTCATTCTAAAATTGAAGGGAATCAATTTATCAGACTGCTTTGGAAAGCTGTAAAAATCATAATAATTTGCATAAGTTTCAACATATCTTTTCGTTTCAAAATAACCAAATTCATAATTTTTTTGAAATGATGATTTTATTTGATAGATAATAAATTCTTCGTGTATGAGATTTTTTGCGCTTATAATATATCGTCGACTGACATTAAACACGCAATAGAGGACTGTTATTTATTGTTTTCTGGTGCAAATGGAAGCGCCCGGAAGTAACTAGCATGATAAAACAGCTCTTTTGAAACAAAAACATAACAGAATTAACAACAAATGTCAATTAAATGTCTCTTACTTTAATCCGATTCGCCTCGGTCTATCTCATATTGCATTCGATAGTATATCTTTACCAAGAGTTGTACGATTGATTTGATACCTTGATTTGTCAAATCATCTGCCCTCAGAGAAAATCAATTGGCTGCAACTTAGCGGTAGACTATACTGCATGTATGACACGATCGATTCCCATATACGCATGTGGTAAATTATAAACGCAACACCAGTTGCATTTGGCTTAGTTGAAACTGTTGCAATTACCGCACAACTTCTGCCTGACGAAAACGCGTCCGTCAAATCTCTCGCCCGTTTTGCGGTGAGAATGTCGGCTGTCGTGGGTAGAACATGTCTCGAGTAGCTAGCAAGCAAGTATCGTGTATCACAGCGCGCGACGTATACGGAGCAAGCGAAACCCCTATATACGTGGGGATGATAACGGTGACTATTATTAATCTACGTAGGAGCGCGCGGCAATCAATTACCCTATCTTATGCCACCTCAACATACAGCCGCCATGACCCCCGGCGCAAAACGGTAATGCCTGCAAGTCCAGGGGCGCAGAACAATGTACCTATACGCTAACGAGTTTCTAGAATCCCGGATATCGTGCGGAGGGTTCGGTTACGCGAGCATTCACGTAAGTGTGGGTGCGCGCTTTACACGCATGGCAACGACTTCGCGTTGTACATGCGAGCCTTCCGGCTCTACCGTTCGCGTACTTTTGCTTGTAGATGAACTCATATGTAGTAGATGTTTCGCGTGTGTAAATGTCGACGTGTATTTTCAACATGAGCGACTAACAGAGAGACACCATTAAACTGTTGATGTCGTAGGAATGATATGCTGCAAACGTGGCGCAAAGCCCATCAGTTTCAACACATACGGACATGGTGCATGCTACAACTGAGATATATACTTATCTGACCAAATTACTTGAAAGAAGCTCGAGCGCGCATCGTGGTGTAATCCGTAAAACCAATATTATGAAGAAATAATATGAGACTTTCCAAGCGTATCTTCATAACGTTGATTATAAGTATAACTCAAATTAGAAGAGAAACATTTTCAAACTTGGCGAAACTTGTAAAATCTTGAGTAAAGCTGCAGTTAAGTAACATATCATACTTTGAAAAGGTTATTTTGATGCTAATAGAATCGTATAATATATCATAATATATGCGCTTTTATGGTTAAAATTTTTATACAGCCGCCGCGTAATGCATCGCTGCGTTGCACTACGGGAGATGATGAGAGCATTTTCTTGCGATCGAATCGCGAATTTTAACGCAGCCGATTGAACACTTGGTAGAATCGAACCTGCTAATCGGTGTGGACGTAAACGACTCTCGTTATCTCCCTTCAGTGCTTATCGATTCGGCGAATCGCACGAGCGGAATCCGTTTAGACGGCGCTATTTGTCAGCGCCAAATGAGGCGATTACACGCGCCCGTCCAATGTATATATACCTGCGAACGATATTTAATTAGAACCCGATCGGCACCACCATTGCATCGTAGATTCGTAGCGGCAAATGAGGACGCCGGAAAATTAGGAGTAGGACGCAACCGAAATTGACGGCGCTCTCCATTTCGATTAGTCGTTGAAACTTAATACTTATTAATATGCATCGAAACGGAGGACACATTTGAGTTATGAGTAAACAATTAATTATATGAATTGTATCAATTGACAATTCACATACGTATTCGAGATACGATTGTGAATCTCATATGAGTCGAATTTATATGAATAATATATTCTCTCTATTATTAACTTGATGTAATAATTATACACGTAACAAAATATTCATGCGATTGAGAATGTTCGTTTCAATAATGACTTAATTATGAAAATGTCACAAAATAGATTAACTCTTGTTATCTTAAGATAAAAGAAACGGAGATAAAATACACAGTTTTATAAATATGCAATAGATGAAAAGTCTTCCGAGTCTCACGTAATAGATTCACACGAAGAGGGCTCTCACGGCTGAAAAAAACACATTTCACGGCGAGTGTCATTTCAGCGCACTCCGCAGCGATATAAAAATGTTCCCTGGCGCGTTTTGAAGCTGTCCGTCGCAGTGTCGCGTTTCGAGACTATAAAAATTTAGGCTGTCCTACCTTTCGGATAAAAAATGCTTTTCGTCAAATGATTGTTTAATACGTTTATTGTTTCGCTTGTCTGTATTGTCGTTATTATCACACCCCGGCTTAATTACTTTTATCCTCTTCGTAGAAATATCGCTCTCATTTCTTCTTTTTCGCACTCTGGCGATAATGAAAATTCGGTTCGTTGAGAGCGATGGAATTGTTTACAGTGCAGTAATGACTATACATATAACATCCTATAGAAAAGCTTTTGCCCTCTTTATCCATTGCGACGATACAAAAGAGAACTCAATTCGTTTCGAATTCACCGAGTCGGATTCAATGGAAGAGCCGGCAATATCACGCGGAAAGAACGATTCATATCGAATTTAAGGCCGATTTTACGGGGAGTCAGTGGATAATCCGACTGCGAGACCGAGACGCCGTGTTCGAGGGTGAGAACGGGCAAGATGAATATTCCATGCTAAATTCGCGGCGAAAGAAATCCGACGAGGGAAAACGAGAAGAAGGAGACGGCGAGTCTCGTGACCCTTTTCCGCGGGAGATTTACCACTTGTTTCGGAACTTCTTCGTCGCCGAAAGAAAGAATTTAGCTCTCGTTTAAGAACTTCGGTCCCCTCGGTACCTCGTTTAGTATCTGCGATCGCGCGGCATGTCGACATGCTCGTCTAACAAATTCGCGCATCGATATTTATATATAAGTACATATTTCTTTTGCTGTTGTGCAAAAATTGTGTTGATTTTCAATTTCATTGGCAAATAATTTAAAGACTATTACTATGTTATTTCATTACGTATATAATCTGTTTATAATTTGTTCATAAAATTTGAAGTTTAAAGTATCTAAATATTTATCTAATTTTCTATTTAGAAATTATTAGAATCATGGCACAATATATGATGTCACAGTATTAGTACCTACATTGAAAAAAAAAGATTAACTAAATATGATATTTTTAATTGGTTGCGTTAGCCTATCGAAATCCTATACTGACATTGTGAATAAGCTAACGCAACTAAAAATTGGCTGCTGCAACCAATTAAAAATGCTATGCCATATTTTACCATCTAATTTATTACAGCAGCCAATCTTTTTTTTTCAATATGTATTGCAAAGTAATAGTCCTTATAATCTTTGTCTTGATGTAATGTTCTGTGATTTTTTAATTACACGTATTGTAACAAGGATATTAATTTACTGATTCAATTAAATCCATTTATGACATATGCTTGTATCAGCTTGTACAAGTAATTTTTTTCGAGACGGACCTGAAACTGATGCTATTTGTTTTATTCAGAGTACAATTTTGGGGTAGAAAGCAGACAGGTATGCAACAGCGGTACAACGCTGGCGTTTGTGCATCAGCCTACTTCCGCTCGAGTAAATACAACCTTAATTAACACGGCGTCAGCTCGCACTTCCCTTCACAACCCTTCTCTACGGACTTACGACACAACAAACAGACGTAATTCACGCAATTGTCCTTCGAACGCGAGCAGACATCACGGACGAAGATGGTGCATTCCTTCCTTGCAGACCGCGTCGTAAATTAATTAAGGCCGCATTTCAGTCGTTCCCAATGTATTTGCACAGGGGTTAATATTCCTGCAAATGTCCTCCGTTTCTCCGCTCAAAGAGTTCTGGTCCTCGTAGAATCGTCTTGTGTATTTTCCGGGCATTCTGAAAAGAGAACGAGGAAATATATTAACGTACGATGGACAAATTTGCATAATACGCTAGCGTAACCAGACTAGCAAAACTGTGAATATATTATATTTATTTAATATTAGTATTAGTGCACATTATGTTCGCAAACATAAAACGATTTAACACATTTTGTTTAAATATTTGATTTAAACGGCAAAAATAACAAATTGAAAAATATGATCAGAATTTTTTGTCAATGATTTTAAAGTATCTTTTTGTCTTCTATCTTGGGAGCTTGCTAAAGATGATTTTAGATATATATGCGAGTCGCGTCATGCGCGGACGTAAAATGTGATTTCAAGAATCCGCCAGTAAATAACATTTTTAGAGCCAAGGCTCGAGGGTGCGCCTCCGCCTCTTTCTCCGCTTATTCATGAGTATTTGACTTATTCAAGAAGCAAGGGTCCGAGAAGACCTGAATGCAAGAGGCCATGGACATACATCGACCACCGATGCGAGGGTAATATGAATCCAAAGGCTAAACTTACCATGCATTTCAGATTTTCTCGCGAAGCTACTGTACGTATACGAAAAGCGAATATATAAGCTGCCGTGAGAATAAGGTGAATCGAATATCGATTACGAGTAACGATTAATGCGCATTCTCATTTTTAATCTTGCGATTTATTCGAATCGTTATAGATACATGACACGATCATCATTCATGCCTGTCGACTGCAGGAGTTTTCGACTTTTAAAAATCTGAGATCCCTCAAAAGTTTCGTAGCGGAATATTTTGTTCTTGAACTTAAACAGAATTTATTTCTTTTCTATCGCAGTATATATGCGAAAAGTGTTTTTTTTTTTTTTACACTTTCTGACTGTTTGGAAGAAGAATTCTGTTTCGAAACTCTCCTAACCGCTAAATCGATTGTTTCGTGGGAACGAAGATTTTTCTTGGCGATCGCAAATCTAGGTCGAAATTAAATTACTGAGTTGAGGCGAACCAACCGTCGAGCGTTGAGAAAGCTCGCGCCGTTTCGTTTACGTACCGTAAATACGTCCGACCTTTCCCGATAGTTCCAACGAACCTAGTTGATTTCTTTTTTGCTACGCGGATGGTTCACACGTCGCGTCCACGTGCTGACCGGCGAGTTTCGAAAAACCCGCCGATAGAAAGTTTCCCAACGTAACCCTCTTTAGCCTCGAAAACGACGGCAGCAAACGATCTTCCGTCAACGTTTTCCGTCACGTGTTTTTACTGTGACTTGCCGTCGACCTAATGCGGATCGACGGCGAAGGGGCGGAGAACGAGACGAGGGGAGGAGTGGAGGCGGGGGTAGTGCAGAAAAGTTTAGTGAATTCCGCTCTGTGCTGCAGCTAATCTTCCAAACTACTTCGAGTTTAATTTCCCTTATCGCGACTTTCAGCGCCTTACGATCGGCGGCGAAGTTCTTTTTGTTTTGTCGCGGCGAGAGCAGGCTTGATTATCCATTACCGCGTGATTTATTAGCGCAGACGTTAGCCGGATTTACCCTTTAGCGGCAATAAATAGTGAAAGATTTTCGGAGGATCCGACGTTAAATCCTAATATCAATTTCGGCGCTCGTTCAAATGCGCGTGCCAGCGCGATGAAATAGCTCTGGCAATATCTGACGCATTTCAATGATTTCTTTATTTCATCGTTAGAGATTATTTCATCGTTAGATTATTTTCGCTCTGCTATTGCATTCCAATATTTATGGATTAAAACATAGATGGAGATTCGAAAAACGTTTCCAAAATTATATTTTCGAATACTTTAAACATTATTTGAAAAATCTGTCGGAGTAATTAATCTAATTATCTGGAAAGGTCAGATTTTTGGATGCAATTATTTACAATTATACGTAAAGTATCATTATCTAAGGTAATTGAATTATCTTAGATAATTAATTCCAGAAAAAAAAGATTTCATAAAATTGATTTGTCCATTGTTTCAACTTTTCAATAATCCCATTACTAATTGTTTTTAAATGTATAATAAAATATGAGGTTTTACGGAGATAACTGTAATGTTTCCTCGTGGTCGGACGCGAACCGATGGACACGAGGACGTTAAATGTTTGACATGGGACATTAAATAAACGGTTCGCACAGATGGTTAAAATCAACAATGTGATAACATGGTAACGAGAGAATCTTGATGCAATTTCTAAAACGTGACAATGCGTTCCAATTGATATTAATCGATGAATTCTTTGAATAATATCGAACTTTAGCCAAAGAAAATATTTATTTACATACGGATATTAATTCCTTATACAACCTTTTTGTGCTCTAAATCATAAACAAAAATGGATTTTTTAATATATACTATCGTATTTAAAAAATAATTAAACTAAACGCTTTAAAAAATTTATTGAGGGCACAAGTATTGTGATAGAGAAATATAAAGCTTATTTGCAAAACAAAATAAAAAGAATAATAGTCAAAAAACGAGCAATAATGTTATAAAATATATAAGAATAATAAATCTAATCTATTCTTTGAGAAGATATGAAAGTAATAAAAACTTTTGGACTCTACTTAATCTTCATTAGTTTGGCATCAAAATATAATAAGATAATAAAGGACAGCAAAGAGAATTGAAAGGGCTTTAAGTCGCAATTAAAATTGAATAAACAGCATAAATACGGAGAAAAATGTGTCAAATATTATATACACAATTATTATATACACAATTATGTATACACAAAGAGTTATGTATTATATTAGATGATATGTCAGAACTTATCATTTATCTTGTTTATGAAAATTAAAATAAAATGCAAACATTAGCGTCAAGTACCAAAACCAATGGGTGCATGATAGATTACTTTTTTGACCATTACATAATTACATAATTTAGCTTTCATAAAAAACAAAAAGTGATTGCATGTCATAAGGTGTTTTGTGAAAAAGTCTTGATAAAGATACACGAAAAAAATTAATGCACGATACATGTTCAAATATGAACATCATTAAATCCTGTTTCTTATTATATTTATGACATTTCTTATATATATCTTTTATATACAAATTCAAAAGGATAAGCAGTTTAGGGCGATCAACAGTGTTGGCAGTGTTGATGTGTCGGTTGGCGATACGGGAACGATTACGACCTCCCTTTTTCCAGTCCAGATCATTACCTTCGTTTACCCGTATCTTATCGCTGGTTAGTACGAAAAGTGGAGGATACCTCCGATCATTCACTCTTATATATTCCATCATCGACTGGCATTCGCTTCTAGACATATCGACATCTTTAATGTAACTTAAAGCCAACTAACTTTCCTATCAAAAAGACAGGCGCCGAGTCGTCGACCGGTCTTTTGCTCGGATTAACGGGCTCTCGCCGACTCTCCTGGTTGCTCGAGTCACCCCTTGTGTCCTTGTTTCGCAATTGCAGTCGACTCCCCCTTGTCGCGTTCCGAGGAATCGCTCGTAAACAAAGCCAGAATAAATTGACATTTCTCCGCCTCTTTCCTACTTACCGTTTTCTCCCGAGTCTCCCCTCATACCGTCGACGCTAGTTGAATCCTCGCTTCACAACCCCTTTCGCGACGAATTTATCAGGTAATCCGACGAAATCTGACGCTAGAATGTTGAAATAATTCGGAATTTCCGTCGCTCTATTCCGACATTGACGAGAAATAATTTGATGAAACTTATGGAAGAGAAAGAGAGAGAGAAAGAGAGAGAGAGAGAGAGAGAGAGAGAGAGAGAGAGGAGGGGCGGTGCAATTGTATATTTTTCCAGAAGATATCAAATAGGTTTAAGAAAGATGTACTAGATATAGTAGGAACGATAATATTTATTGCTTTTAAGTTGAATAAAATATCCTTTTAATATAGTAGATGCGAGAAAAATATGGAAATGTAAATACTTGGGTTATGTACAATATACTTTTAAAAGATCCAGTGAAACTTCATGCACAAAGGAGGATCTTTCATATGAACATGGATTCGTAAAATGCTTTTTTTCTCAGTTATTTTGGAATACTATGAATATATCAGTTACAAAAATTTTCGCGAAATCGTTTGTTATCTTAAATCCTCGCCCCCTTATTTATTATAAATATTATATATATATATATATATATATATATAATATTTATAAAACATACACATTGGTTCTAAATAAAAAAAATAAAAAAAATAAGTAGATATACGCAACTAATATAAATAGGAATTATGTAGAATAATGTAACGAGTTAGGCGAATATAATTGAATATAAATAAATAATTAATTAACATTAATTTACTTTATTTCTATAAGCTTGTCAGAAAGAAAACATCTAATTTGTTCATAATACTGTTTGTTCGTTTTCTCAAAAGAAAAACTGACTACATGTTCCGACAGTTTCTTTTTATCTTTGTAATATGATAGCAGTGAGCAAACTGAGCTATTGTAAAATTTTATAGAGGCTTTTGAAGGAGCAAGCGTTATTACAATAGTATATAATTATAACTATGAACGCTGGACTACAGTAATTAAGCATAGCACAGCATTCATCGTTAAAAATTCTTTTCTTCTTCTCGAGGCGAATCGCGTTCCTCGATTACGAGCGGCTTGCGTCTTGTTTCATTAGAAGCTTGATGAAAAAAAAAGTAAAAAGATAAACGTCAATGCAGTTCTTTTGTTATCTTTCTGCCTTTTTCGGCTGTCTTTTACTAACAGCAGACTACTTTCGCGCGGTTATTTAAAAGGGAAAGATAGCGGGACGCGCAATGAAGGATAACGCATTGTCCACTAACGGCGCAGTTAAAACTTGTCTCATAATTACTCTCATTTAGCACCATTCGCCTCTGTACTTTCCTCTTCCTTCTTCTTGTTTGACTCTGTATCACCTCTTTCTTCGGTCGCTCCAGTACCCGTGTCGGCATGGCGAGCACAGCGTGAGGTAACTCGTTCGTGCTCTACTTCGGGTATTAAATCTCATGCTACTTCATAATATCCTGAAACTCATGATATCTTATAAGCATAAGTTACGTCAATTAATAGCGTCGCCGTGCAATATATTACACCTTACTTCCTATGCATACTTGATTCAACACCCTCTGGGTATATTAAATGCCTTGTAATGCTAGTGTGATATCGGCAATACAGGTATTATACCGATATCACATTAGCGATTGGAGACTACATTTGCATTCGCAAATGTGTTTCTTAACTAATTAAAAGGAAGCTGTTGGATAGCAATTCCTTTCTTATTGATCAAGAGACGCAAACGCGAACACAGACGTTAATCTCCAGTCACTAGTGTGATACAAGCATAACTGTAGAGATATGACAAACGCGCGACGGATAAAGATGTTATATGAATAAATAAATAGAAATTTAAAAAAGAGGAAAAAGGAATATTAATTGCCTAATCTTTAAAGAAAATATTTCGAAACAAAGAGCATTGTAAGAAGTATTGATTACGATAAATTTTTTAATTTTTATTTTACATTTAGTTAGCCTTTTTTTATATGTAGAATTATTAACTGAATGTTATAGCTTCAGTTATGAGACTCTATGTATTTTTCTTTTGTGTATTACACTCGCTAACATTTCGCGGTATGTTTGTGCATGAATTCTTGATTGTATTTCGTCGGTGATTGGTACAATTGCTGGACAGATTTCAAGTTACTGCGGCGCGGCGCAACGCTTTCATTGTCGCGCAGGATCACCGGATGGTGCTGGACATTCCGCGGACGCAATTCGAAATCGTTTAAAAAATAGGAAGGGAGGAGAGGAAAGAGAGAGGAAGAGGAAACAAATTTTCGACGTTGTTTCGTCGGCCGCCAAGTGCTCGTTGGGCGTTTACGTCGGCATGGTTTTTCATGGTATGTTTCCATTATTTGAATACGTAGAAGTCCAGTTTGCGGGCGTAGTTTCGTGGTGCGCGAGCCACTATCAGGATCGACCGATTATTTTTACGATAGCGAGTAGAACCGCGAAAAGCGCGAATTTTTCTAGTAACTAGTAGGAAAAGAGAGCCTCTCGAAACTCGGTTAGTATCGATCGAAATTCGCTTTATGTGCTCTGGCCTCCTACCACTGCCGACTTGCGCTCCTGCCGAGCCACGCATCCCTTCGCCCCGCGCGAGCCACCCCTGTGACCGCTATCCGCGATATCTTCGTCATATTTCCATCCTTGTTTACATATGGCGTGTGCACACACCGAGCATAGTGGCCGTGCCCATTGTTTGACTGAATGTAAAACAGTTCACGCGCCACAGTCAAGGATTCAATTTTCGATTGATGCGATTTTAATGGCGTGTTTACTTTGAAATCGGGCGGCGTACCGATAGCAGTATCGGCCTGCATCAACTCTGAGTAAAATACGGTAGGTGTGTTTTTTTCGATAGTGAAATTAATGGATTTTGCTCGGGAGAGTGCTTTTTCGAGAAAAGTCTCGAAAAGCAAGAGAATTCTTTTATGCATAACTTCCGTATAAAAAAGAAAGAAAAATTTACAAGCTACCACAACTTTTTGAATCTGCACATGATGAAATCAAAACGGAGTCTCTAAAAATATGGTGCTATTGAATGCATACGATTTTTCTTTAGTTATGTGCGTGGATTTACTTATATACAAACGTTTTCCTAGATAAATTGGAAAATTTGTAGTTTATTTTCAGACTCTTCCTGCTTTTTTTTCGTTTTTTAAATAATAAAATTGTGAAATTTATTATTTCAAATTTAAAAATGTAATTCTGAATATCATGTTGTGAACGATAAGGATTTGAGATTTAATCGAATATTTAGTTTTAAAAGACAATAAATGATGTAATATGATCATAATAATTAAAATGCGATCATTCTGAAAAACGTGCTGAGATTATAAGCGTTTTTTCGTTGGTATTCGCAGCGAGAGATTAATGGATTTTGCGCACAAGAGCACTATTTCGAGAAACTGGGTCTCGCAAAGCGAGAGAATTCTTTTTATATACCTATGCGACTTCCGCGTAACCTCAGGGCAAGCGTCTAGTTCTCAAAGAGAAATTTACATACACAATTTTTATAGAGAAACTCGAAGTTTTCATACTTTTGTTTAGTTCATATCTTACTATACAATCGATGATCAGCTGAACATAATAATTTTAACATTACAATAATTTTGCACAATAATTAATACTGAGAAATACTTGAATTTTATGTGACGTTGTAAAGTATTAGTCAGTTTCAAAAGAGTAAAATTTAACAGGTTAGGTTATCTATAATTAGCCGCAAATAGATTAACGTCTCACGTTAGTATATAGTATATGCAACTAAACAATATACGTTATGATATTCGATAGGCCCATTGGTAATATCGTCTGTGATGTCTGTTATTCGATTATACGTATAATAATCCGCGGTGCGTAACAAAGGGTTTAATTTTCGATTGATACGGCAGACTATTTACTTTGAAATTTAGCGCCGCACGCAGATACGTCATTCAAAGCCGATAAAATGTAACCGACTGTACTCCGATCGAAAACAATGGTGTCGGATTTTTTAATCGAGAAAATCGGAGACGTACGGCGCGATACAATACACCCTTTATCCGTTTGCGCAAGGGTTGAAATTGTTGGCCCGATTTTTCACCGCCAACACAAACGAATTTTACAGTACGCTCGAAAATAAAATAGTAATTAATAGAATTAAGTACGTGGCCATACGCGGTACGGAATTTCGGATGCAACAATAGAAATTTGTAATAACTGCAACTATTGTTCAGACGTATGTAAAACTAACGGCAATCTATTGTTAAAAATTTAGTTTAATTCTCGATTGATGCAATTTCAATAGGTACGTGCAATTTCCTACTTTGAAATTTAGTCATTGCTTTGCTATTTAGATTCAGAATCAGATCAAGCAAAATTAGTTGACAGATACTATCGTGGAATATAAATAGAAAATCTAGCAATTATAATAATTATTTACGGTTCTAGAAATAATTAAATATTCAATGATTTTACAAAAAATATGCAGTATTTTATTAATTTTTATTATTTCGAAAATATTTATTTTCTTAAAATATAGAAAATATGGATTTAATGAATACGTATTATATTTGATTTATATTTAATTTGGTTTAAAAATATACTAAAGACTATGTACGTTATTATATGCTCGTTAAAAAATTAATATTATACTAAAGACTTTTATGTATTGTGTACATTATTATGTGCTCGTTAAAAAATTGATGAATGGATATTGATAGCTGGTGCGCAGCGTAAGACATTTGAAAATTACGAGACAACTTTGTTGGAAATAATTAATACCATGAGGAAATTGTTTGACCGCGCGACGAACAGAAATTAACGAACGTTGCAACTGAATTGCTCGTAAAATGAAGCTACGGCGAGGATCGAGAGGTAAAGTAAATAAAGTTCAGTAGCTGGCCGGCTTGTGATGGCGGTATGACATTTATTCTGAAACTATTAAAGTCTAACTTTGTGCACAGCTATTGGACAGACTGATGTCGTGCTACAGAATATATTGGTGAACTGGAATTAATTTCGCCTGCTGTTACTCTTTTCTCGTGTCTCGATCAAATGGTAATGTGAAAGAAATTTCTGTTCAGAAGATTATATTAAAGCGTTTTCTCGTGACGTTTATTAAGAATCTGCCCAAGAGTTATTTCATTCGAGAGAAATAATTCGAGAATTGATGTCAAGAAAGCGTTATGCAATAGTAATGTTAATGAATCAACGTCGGTGCTCAATATATTCATTTGAGTTTATTAACTGAGAGATTTAATTCCGTCGACGGTGAAGTAACAATTTGCTCGCGCTGGCAATGTTCCTGACGCCGGTATGGTTGACTTCCGATGACCAGGTCAGCTGGTAGTAAACGTTTCCGTTATCACGCCAGGTTTACGTGCTGTACGTAAGTTGATCCCTTCGAAATTCGCCTTCATTAACTAACCATGGTGTGAAACATGATTATCAAACATGCGTAATTACATTTTAAAAATGTGCAGACACTTACGTTTCTTTAAATCCATTTTATAAATGCGTAAGCATAGTGATTGGTATTGATCAATCACAATCGAATATTTTCCTCATATTCAGCTACGATTGGTAAATTCCTACAACTGCAACCACTTACAACTACTATGCTTAAGCATTTGTAGAATAAACTTTATCGACACGCAAAATCTTTTGCCTATCTCGCCAGGGACAAAATATCTTCTCCCGTCAAGTTCAAACGGAGATTCCTGGATATAGCAAGCTCCTTTCGTGTGCGTTCATAATACACATTTCAAGAGCGGTAAGTTATATTTCATCTCGTTCAAATAAAGGGCTTCTTCATGTACCAGTACCTATCACGGCGGATGATTTTCAACTCACTTCTATCCTGACACGCTCGAGAATACAGCGACATCGTGGAACTCTCTCCGAGTGTTCGATGGAAACGAACTTACGCTCGCATGTTCATGCTTTCGCGCTGGTGAGACGCTTTCGCGTACGTGCCACAAATATATGTGTGTATATGCATAATAAAAGGATATTCCGACAGTGCGTGGCCCGAGGCATTGCGAAATAGAAAATTGGCCCATCCATTTCTCGTAGCACTTTTCCTGCCGAGCAGGATTGCTCGGCCCGTGTTGAATAAATGCATGTATCTCGAAGGCGCAGCTACACCGCTCCCTCCTGACTTCGGCTCTTCTTTCGCTCGGATAGTAATCCCCTTGCGTATAATACCCCCTAGGAGAAACGGAAACCAGGGACCAATGATTCGAATCGATGAAGACGTATCGCTGAACCGCGCCAACTCTCCTGGTCGTTCACTGCTGTTTCGTTTCTCTTGACGATTACAAATGCCAACAGAATTTTCGCTCAACCATTCGAATAGAATAAGCAAACTTCTGGTAACTTTTGCCAAAAGAATAAGTAAAATTTTTAAAGCAAGATAGAAACTAGTAAATGGTATTGAGTATTGAATATAAACAGTCAGAAAATAAGAAAATACACGCATTATTGGAAAAACTAATTCTACTACCGGGTATTGACGTTAATGATTACTTGTATATCCGTTCGTTTGCCCGTATTGCCGTAAATTGTCGTAAGGAAAGAGACTTTAATACTTTATTTTACAACCACGCCGTACATCCGCTCGAGAGTTTCCATTCGTAGTCTCTTCCGCGATCCGCCTTAAGGGATGGACACTTGCGTTCGTTGGTGGGGCATTACGAGGAATCGAGCTCACAGTCAGCTACAAATGTTCTCGAAACAGTGGCTGCTTCTCGCAGAATACAAGGGCGAAGAAAGACATAAGATGGCCGCGACAGAACGAAAGCCCGGTGACGGGAAAAAACTTCGCCTCGTTATTCGAGGCTCAACGAAATCCCTTCCGTTCTTGCTACTGGGTTCGCTGGTAATGCAGGTGAGCCAGACAAACTGCGGTTTCGCAATTTCGTCGGGGAAAAAGGGCGATTCACGGGTATAATTTATAATTACGTTATCGTCAAAGGGTTCGTCTGACACGCTGCTGATGGCAGGCAAAATGTTTCGCGCCGTCAGAGGGGAAATTTCGCGAGGCAAAGCAGAAGCGTTGCCCTTTCCGACGTATGTTATTACGTCGGGAAATTACGTTATTAGTCTATGAAGTCATATATTTAAATCTAGATCGTTCTGAATCTTTATATGACGAAAGTACACATTTTAGACTTTGTGCTAATTTTATAATTAATATCAAGGCAACAATTAATTTTGTAGATAACATGACAATGATGTTTATTTTATAGGTATTTAATTTTTTGTATAATATACAAAAAAAACGTCATATTGATACTCGCAAAACCTAAAATCTAATAGTAATAAATATAATTATTGATATTAAGTGAAATAAACCGAGAAACGTTCAGTATAAATAAAAGACAAGAATATTATTTTCAAAGTGGATCTCGACTTTATTTGTGAATATTATAAATACAATTGTCAATTCTGAAGTCTATAAATATTGATGTCCTGTTCATACAGAAAGACACTCTATATAATTAGAATGTTGCCAAAATATAAAATAACGGATATAAATCAATTAATATCTCGTGCCAAATAATTCGT
>Ga0157364_1000334_pt1 | contig 29426 bp, 17 predicted proteins | sample AttsexASBM2_FD_111476 | JGI IMG/M metagenome (GOLD analysis project Ga0157364, IMG submission 111476) | Fungus gardens microbial communities from leaf cutter ant in Ribeirão Preto, State of São Paulo, Brazil - Atta sexdens ASBM2 | ecosystem: Host-associated > Fungi > Mycelium > Unclassified ... | reverse complement strand
GTTTCTTGCCGAAATTAGTAGAGAGCATATCTAAACTTTGGCCCATTATTGTTTTCAATATACTCTGTCGAAATACTTTCATAAATAATTGTTCAATTAAGAAGTAAAAAGAAATTATTTAATATATATATATATATATGTATATATTTGGGAAAAGAGAAGATATCTTTACTTACATCGTGGAATGTGTCTAATAAATTAACATAACAATCTTTCCCTTTGAAGTATTTTTTAATTAAATAAAATAAAGCACACTCTAACAATAAACTATCATTGATTGCTGCTAAACCGAGATCATTGTATCGGTACCAACATGGTTGGCCTCGACGAAGCAAAGATCGGTCCTGTATATCATCTATTACGAGCAAAAAGGCTTGCATCTGTAGCAATAAATTAAGTTAATATTTAATTCATAATTGCACTATATTTTTAATAAAAATCGCTGATTGTACTGTCTTTAATTTTAAGGTATTATAAATTAAAATATTACATTTTGCACTTAATTTATTCAAATTAGTTTATGGATAAATTGAGTGTCAATGTAAAGAAAAGAAGAACAAATTTACACACCAGTTCTATACACCATGCTAAGATCCGTACTAAACGAATATTTTCTTCTGTAAGTTGATCACTTGGTGCTAGTATCTTATAGGCATAAACTAATGTTAAAGCACGAATTTTTTTTCCTCCTGGAACATTGTACTGTAATATCTATGAAACAGAGAAAACATCATCAGCTGCATATTCGTTCAGTGACTTATTGTTTTATATTTTTGTTTTATTATTATTATAATTATTTTTTTTATATGTTAGTGAAATACTCGATATTTTTAATTTTCTAATAAATCTTACAAAATAGTATTTATTTATATTTACATTTTTTATAGGCATCTTTGAATTTTAATTTTGATTTTCATAAATTTATAATAATAAATTTATAATATGTCGTTATGAATAAAATTTCACTTTAAATTTGTATATATTTATATTATGTACATGTACATTTCATAATTATAATGTCCGATCATACTGAGGAAATTTATTCTCGAACAGATTAATGCAGACTAATTCGTGAATTTTAATCTCATCTTTCATATAAATTATACAGTAATAATTATACAGTTTTAATAGATAATAATTTACTTTTGCCATCCATTTGGCGATATCAGGAATAACGAAGTTTTTAGTCGAATCTGTGAGATCGCGAACAACATCTGGCCATAATGCCATCATCTCTCGACTTTCATCTTTGCTTGTGACCCATGTGTTTGTCGGTTGTGTTGCAGAATGCATCATTCGCACATTATAATCCATTGTTCTAAAAATATAATAAATAAATAAAAAAATTAAGACAAATATCAGTTGAAAATGTTCGATCGATTTGATATGTGTGCAAATAAAATCGCTCGTGATAAATTAATGAAAAGTACGACTCATGACTAATTAGAATAATAAAACTGGTGCCTTTTATTTAATTTATAAATATATTAAAGAATTTCAATAAGAAGTCTGTTGAATAATTTAAAGTCTTGGTACTTGAAATTGAATATCAATCAAATTGATGTCATAATAAAATAGAGAGTTGATGTTTGTTAATACATTTAATTAATAAATTATAAATTTCTATTATTCAAAACACAAGTTCAAGTAGCTCCATTCAAAATGTTTATTTAAAAAGTCATTAGTTTAGATTTTTAATTTTACACTTATACAGGAAAGAAAAAACACAAAGAAAAAACGCATGTTTAAATCTGAATTCGATTTGTTCATGCTGAGTAATATTCTGAATATGTATGATGAAAAAAATTTCACACGATACAGAAATAAACGAAGCGATAAAGGTCATGATCAACCATAGCGCGATATGGATAGATTACTCTTCTAAATGCAGTCAAAAGGAATGAAAAAAAAGAGGAAATAAAGATGACAAAAGTACAGCGCTTATTTATAGAATCTATTTTTTAAAGTTTCGAGAGCTCTCTTCAGTATACATCCTGTCTTAGATTTGTTCAAGCATTTTTCGATAAACATGATTATCCTGAAAACTCGACTTAAACCTCCCTCCCCCCTCCCTGAATATGCCTACGTCAATAGCAAAGTGAATAGAAAAAAATTATTACTGATGCATGTATATTATCTTAAAGTAATATACTAAGTTCTAGATTAAATTAGAAATTCCTAAGAAGGAACCGAATGTAATCTACAGTGAGTGCAAAAACTATCCGTACAGAGAAAATATTAAAAGAAAAATTTTATTTTTAAAAAGTAAATATTATCCAGCGAGAAAGGAGTCATCGAATCGATATCAATACAATGATTTCAACACCAATTTGACGTCGATTCGACGTTTAATTGACGATCATTTCTTACTGAGAAATTAACAATTTATTCATAAAAAATAAAATAGATGTATGTTTCTTAAAATTATATATACCAAAAAGATGTGTATTAATTGTAGAAAATATATTATTTAAAAAATAAGCGAAAATTAAAAATTGTTTGGATGCTCAAAAAGTATTCGTTGAGAAATTTAGCTTCTAAAATCAGCTTCTAAAATACATGCAAAGTTTGTTTGTTTATGTTAGAACAGAATGTATTCATTCATATTCATATAAAATTGCTAATTAATGTTTATTTTCTACAAATAAGACTTTTTCAATAAAAAATTTCCTTGTATGAATACTTTTTGTACTAACTGTATGTAAAGCTCTGAACATCGTTGGTCAATAAACGTATTTGTTCGCATAAAAACAAGTTCATTTGCATCTGCGATTTATTTGAGCTACGTTCTAACTGCAACTTCAAGTAGTGTTACAAGTTATTATAGGCTGCATATGCAGTATGTTTCAAAATCAAATAATATTATATGGCGCGATAATACGGATATTAATTGTACAAATTTTAATTGTACAAATTATTAAATTAGAGATTGATAACCAACAATTTAAGACATGCCATGCATTTGTCGAACGCACAATGATTTGTTTTTAGAGGAAATTTCAGGATTTTCGCAAACTAAAACATTTTAATATTTATGCTGAATCATATGAGGATTTTGAAGATATAGTGTATTTCAGCGTCATAGCTCTTGTGAATAAAAAACATATTGTTCTTTCAAATTATTTTTAAATACGGAATTAAGTCTGCGACTGGAATGATAATCAGTAGTATCAATAGAGCTTTTGCTAATTTCTTGGTATATGAAAAAGCACTAATAAAAATAAATATTTAAAAGATAAAAATAAACTAAACTCAGACTTATTTATCCGACACTGATGTTCTCCACGTGATAATCGACATAAATACGAGCATACGTTGCGAATCACGTACGTCGTTTCTGATAGGCTACTTGCATGAAACAGTGTAGCGTCGAGTAAACAACTTTATCAATGATCAAACAAGATGCGTTATGATCTCAGTTACGATGTACGATAATATTCAGCGAATATCTAACGAAATATAAAAAATATATTTCATATTTTATAATTCAAACTATCGTTATCGTCATGAATCATAAGGCTTCTTTGTTTTACTAGAAATTTGCATATACGTGTACGTAATAATTATACTGATAATGAGCATAGTACTAAACAAAATTAACGAACGATAGAACAAATCTAATTGTGGCTTCCTTCCATATATACTTGCTTTGCGAGCGAATTGAATCGAATAAAAAAATTTACGAAGACTCAAGAACAAAGTTTAAGGAATTTACATTTTTGCTTTGTCTAATTTGAATTGTATTTATATCGATTTAAAAAATTAATTTAGTAACATTTATTCCTGATTGAATTTAACAATATTTTGATACTATCTTAATTTTATTATTAATCTTAGACCTAGTTTATACCGAGGATTCGATCCGAGTTGGAATATAAGAACCAACTAACTGCAGTTGAGCATTCCCTTGTCATTCGACTATAACAGGGGAATGCTCGACTATAGTTGGTTGGTTCTTGCATTCTGATCCGAATATAATTAGGCCGTACTCTCAAAATTTTTAGAGTAAATCTCACTCTGAAGAATAAAACCTCATTCTTAAAGATAGAAGATTGAGTCACTCTTTTTCAAAATAGATCAATTTTCAGAATGGGATTTTTAGAATGAGATTCCACTCCAAAGAATTTAGAAAGTAAATGTATTATAATATATACACAAGACAGGTTTTATCAAATCTGTTAATCTCTAATGTGATGCTTATTCTAACAAATGTGATACGTTATTATACACATATTTGTATTTGTAAGGCTGTTCTATTTTTTATAAATTCTTCAACTCCCTTTTTCATTCTCTTATTCTCTTTATTCTTATACACTTTTACTCTTTTGTTTATTCACTGAATGAGTTATGATATAATTTATCCGAAGGTGGAACAACTTTTGTAACGAGTATTTAATTTATCGTCAAAACATTCTGAAAATATAAAAATATTTAAGAAATATAATAACAGCTGTTCTAACAAAGTCAATTAAATTCAATTGAATATGCCTTAATTGTAAACAAAAATAAATTTTAATTAGCCGGTTGTAAGGAAAATTGATTCAAATTGATTGCTTGAGGCTTCGATAAATAATACGTAAAAGTAAAAAAAATGTAGAAAAACAGGATTTCTAAAATATAAATTTCTTCGCAACAGAGAATAGTTTCGCTTATCGATCTTTATGGATCGCCTGACAATAGTTCCTCTGTGACAAAGCATATTGCATTCATGTCTTGAAAAATCAACGCGTGTAAAGTGTAAAGGTATTCGTTAAACAAAATGACTTCCGTTTACTGCGTTACATGCTTTCTTGCAAATATTCGATAGAAAGAAAAAGACAGAAAAAAACGCATGTTGATTGATTCTTTTTTTATCGTGAATGATTTGCGTAACAACTACGCATCGAAATGCTAATGATAAGATGTGTTGACCGATTATTCTTTTCGATCTTATTGCAAAAGCTGAAATCACATGTTCTCTTGTGAAAGATTCTTCTGATAAAATTGATGACAAGTCTAAAGTACTTAAACTTTAATCGGAAATAAATTTGAGACTGAAACTATCGAATACTTATTAACTTTCTATGACTATCTTTTAATTAATAACTCTTAATTAATTTATCTTAATTAATTACTCTTATTTATTTCTTAATCAATAGTTTCTTGAAAATACGTTTTGACATAAAAAATTTTCAATATTTTTCTTGATTCAGATAGATTTTTTTTATAATTTTGATTAATTTTCGAATTGAAAATCGAAATGAGATCAAGAGAATGTTGATTCATTCTTTGAACGAAAACTTTCAGAATATAAGATTACATATTACATACCTATACACACACACACACACACACACACACACACACACACACACACACACACACACACACACACCAAAATATTGAAAACTGTATCAACTCCAAAATTATTTGCGTATATACGCAATTTTTTATTATTCGAAAATGATAAACACATAAAATTTCGATACAATTTTTGAATCAACAACTTTTCGATTTCAACGACGTACGTCGAAATAATAATGTTTCAAGAAAATGTTTCTATTTTCTACTTTCTAAATTTTTTCAAGTAGAAAATAGAAAAAGTAGACTCTCTAAAAAATGAAAATTGAAAAATGAAACTTGAAAAAGAGTGACTCATTTTTATCTTATCTCATTTTTATTTTTCAATCTTTAAAAGTAGATTTTCATCAGAATAAAATTTATTCTAAAAGTTTAGAGAATAACTCGGTTAAAAAAATAAAACAAAGAGAAAGGGGCTCTTTAAGGATGATATAGACCGCAAAAATTGTGTGATGTGCTTATTATCAGATATAATTCGCAAAGTATTGACATGAAAACATTTCAAATCAAAAGATACGATGGGCGATTCTTCTAACCACACACAACCACAGTACAGAAGAAGAGGAAGAATTTATCAGAACTACTCAACAATTGTATTTCTTATTCTCATCTGTATATTACATAAGAAAGTTTTCTTTCTTCATTTCGCGAATAAAAGTGCTTCTACATAATTCGCAAATCGCAAAACGTAGTTCGCAAACGCAGACGCAGAATGAAAATTTGTTTATTTTTTCATTGCATGCAGTTGGTTTTCATCTGTGTGTGTTTTGCATGCGGTAATCGTCATTTTGCTTCAGCATTTGCGAACTACGTTTTGCGATTTGCGAATTATGTAGAGGCTTCTTTAATTTAAGATACCTTTATTCGTCACGCTGTTTTTATTTTCTACGGGCTTTGACTGTGAATCATCTGGACATACAATAAGAATACTTTTTCATTCTTGTTCATTAGATTTGCCGTTTTTGCCCTGATCAAAGAGAATAAATTCCTAAGGAGAACAAAAAAAAATCAAAATAATGTCAATATAATCGAATTTGTTATTTTTATCATGACATAAATTCCATCAATATGACATTAAATTGACATTATTATGATTTTCTTGTTCTCCTTAATTGTAAATCTTCTTCTCTCTCGAAAATCTTAAAAAAATAAAAAATTCTACTGGGGAAACCAGTTCTACTGAAAAATATCGCAAAACGATCATCACGGAGGTGATTGAATAATAATGCGCTTCTTATCTCGTCTCACCTCCAGCACGCCGCATTCCCGCGGCGCACACCTATGTGTGTTACGTGCGCGTGGTCGGCAGCGGCGACGAGACGCCACGCGACGCTGAGCGCCGACAGGAACCGATTCCGCGCAACGGACGACATGCTCGGGGTTTGCTGGAGCACACTCGCGTATTCTGCGCGGGTGCGCAAACGACACGGAGGAAATGCAAGAGAACAAATGCCGACCTCGATTCGAAAGTGAATTCACATCGGCGAGGAACCCGGCGCGAATGTGAGGAATCCAGCACTCACTGGTACTCCGCTCCGAATCGAGCACTCACCGACCGGATTCGGGATTTCGTTCGTTGACGGTCGGTCCGTCGACACGACCGGGGGAAAGAAGAGTAAAAAAAAGTGGGAAAACGAAGAAGGAAAAACGCAAAAAAAAGCAACGAATAAATCGACTCGATGTCAGCCAAGCGACTGAAGGAGTCTTCGTCGTTGAACCCTAACCTTGTCGCGCGGGCGCGTTGCACTTTGATGCGACAAGGACCGGGTTGGTCTTTATACAGTCTGGTGATTATGACGTGACACGCCAGGCATCGTTACATGTATGTGTTGTTTATTATGTCATGGACCAAACAGTTGTATGGTTGGTACGTTTCTAGTTCTACATGGAAGTTGGCTATGATTATCGATCAAGGACGAGGAGGGGAACCAATCAATCCGCACTTTGGAATTTTTATAAATAAACACTCCAAACTAGTTAGTGTTCTTAGATATTCCAGTGTGTTAGAATTAAAACGTGACTCTGTCAAAGGTATGGTAGAAATGCATATAAAAAGGAGCTATGTCAAATATGTCAATCAACATAGTGCTGAGTGGCTCCTCTTTACTGTGAATATCTCTTCCATCCCTTTTTCTGAGAATTTAAGGAATGTTGAAAATCTCATGCAATGCCGTTTGTATTTTATAAGTGGCAGTTACAAGATAACATTCAACACAAAGTATTTCCGTTCAGGAAAAATTTAAAATGAAAATGACAAAGAGGATCACACAGATTAAACAGATTTTTCTTAATTAATATGTAACAGTTTTGAACACACACAGCTCGTCTTCGCCATCTTTTTTGTACATTTTTTCAACTTATTAAATTTATTATTTTGTCTCTACTATCTGCAAGCTTTCACTCTATCATTTAAATATTAAATGGTCTGCTATTAGATGGTGCCGGCAACCTGTACTTTGCCAATTCCACTTCAGCTTCCCCAAATGAATCTACATGATAGCAAAAGTATTCGGGATTCTTGTATTCCTTATCCTTGGAGGCATTGGGTCCTACAGCTGAAGAAATTTTCAGTTCAAGCTGAAACTTGTCTTAACAAAAATATTCCTTAATAATGTAAAATGATACTTTATTCTTACGTGTATTTGGTACTTTGACAACATTATTGCTGAGACCTGGCATGTTGGTATTCACTGTGTGTGAACTGGTATTCGAAGCCTGTACGCTAAATGTCCGTAAAGAAGTAATCTTTATATCCTGAAAACAACAACAACGTATTGTAAAGCAGACAGGTTAAGATTTTATAAACTACACGATTTTAATGAAATGTGACTCCATTTCTGAATATATACCTGTACTCGTCTCGCAATGACGCGCAACATTTTGCGATAATTTTATAAATAACAATTATAATTAAACAATTAAAATATATATGGAGATTTAAATGTTCTTTTAACTATGAACACCGTCCTCTAATCTATTTCAATCCTCGTCCCTCGCAAAGAATTTCAATTGATTTCAATTTTGTAGTTGGCAAGCATGACAGAAACATACAATGACGTCTGATTGATCGATCGACTCTTGGAAAAGAATTCAGCATTAAGGCACATTTTCATGAATCGTTCAAACCAGAGAAGTCAAAATTAACATTTCATATTCAATTTTTATCACATAATCCTTTCTGTTGCTGAAACAGCTAGTTTGAAAAACTCGTGAAAATGTACTTTTAAATATGAACGTGTTACATAATATGAGTTATTAATATTTATTTATCGAATATTGTATTAACAAATATTTATCAAATATTAAATACCAAATATTATCTTGTGTTTTCTACATAAAAATATTTTTTGCTATGACTTTTTTGAATAATAACCAAATAGTACAAATCTAAAATTGACATAGAGAGACGTTTTTAAGTTATCTAGTTGCAAAAAACGTCTTATGACCAGATTTTAGACATTTTGTTGTCTGAGAAAAATTCATTTTTTTTTTATTTTTTATTGGCTTTTTATTGGTTTAACAGAACATTAATTTCTGTTGGAAATTTTCTTCGCGCTGATTATGCTTTTAGATCAAGAAGAATGGTCCAATCTTTCAGCAATCATAAAACGTTACAGAACTATTGTGTTCTGTTGCAACCATTTTCTTTCATCTTTATCTCTATCAGCTGATTCCTGAGAAGAATGAAGCACATGTAATTTTCAGTACTACCAACTGTAAGTCTTTTATCATAGCTTTTTACTGGTAGCAGTTAAGTGTATTTTTGAAATACAGAACTTGTACGAACATACGTGATTACACGATAATAGTGATAGCACATACATACAATACGTTAGCATTTGAAATATTTTCCGATTACAATCTGACATAACCTGGCTGACGTGCCACTGTCCGCTTTATGGCGAATTGAATTGGCGAGACTTGACTCGCGGTATGTACATATGAAAAAACATAACCATCGACGTCAGAGTTATGTCATAACTTTAGCTAGAATATCTCCATCTCGATACTTATGTCTTTTTTTCTTTTTGCATAAGATCGGAATATGCTATTGTCAATTTATATTGTATGTATTTCACACACACACACGCGTTATCACTTCAGAACAAATGATTTTAATTGTTACTTAATAATTGTTGTCATGATATTACAATTATGTCCATTTCTACGATGTGTAGATATTTTTTCTTTCATATTTATGTATATCGTTGCAGTGATTATATTGCATGTCTTATTCTCTCTTCTAAAAAAGTATATAAAATATATATTATACTAAAATAAAATTAGATGTATTAAAATTGATCGATGACGAAAATTTGAAATCTAACAAAATTCTTCACTAGGTACAGAAATGCACAATAGTATAAATTATACATAAGAAATTACAGAACAGTTATAAGAAATTTATATTTTTTTTCAAGTACTCGTTTTGCAATGACACACAACTTTCTATTTATTGTATATCTGTTCATTGCAATCTCTGTTTCAGCCTCAACCATGCTAATAACATACTTCTGGAATAACTGGAGGTATAGTAATGCCCCAGAGGGCCAACAGCCATTTGAAAAGGTGGTTGGGCTAAGTAAATATGGATTTATCACTGGTCTCGGAGTTGGCGCATACGATTCTGTAATTTTATCTCAGACAACAGGCTTCTGGAATACAGTAAATTGCATGTCTTACTGGATGGTGCCTCTTACTGCCATGTGTGCTACCTTTGCCTCCGTAGCTTATACAACGACAAAAATTAGGGGAAAAGATGGCTATTTCAATTACATTTTAGCCTGTGTGTAATGTATAAACGTATCAGTATCTATATATTCACCAGGAATAATTATTAAATTTCAATGTTAAATTTCAATATTTTCGTTGCAGCATTAGCCACAGGTGGAATCTTCTATCGCTGGCAAAAGAATGGTCCATTAACTCATAGTTGGACAATCGCAATAATTGCATGCGCCACAGTGAAGAAGTTCAGTGATCTAACTGGTTTTGAACCCTTACCGTTACATCCGCAAGTTCGAGAAGAATATACTTCTTTCCCATTCGACATGACCATCATTAAGGATCCCAGAGGACCTAGACCTTGGGAATAATGACATTTCGTATACAGAAGAAAAATAATTAGTGATGCTGATATATAAATCAAATGGGGATAAATTATATTGTATAATTAATGATACAAAGAGATACGAAATGCATATATTTTGCTTTCGTCATGTATTTATTCGATTCTAGTACAGGAAATAAAAGAATTGTAAAAAGAATGTACTGTATGTGGAAGTATTACGTCAGCGTTTCACCCTTTGTGACCTATGAAATAAATGCAATTATGAAACTACCAATATAAGTAAGTAATGTAAAATAAACACAGTAAAAAAATGTTTGATACAATAATACCACAAAGGAAGTGACACATTATAAGTAAACAAGACTGAGAAACTGTTATCTATAATCACATAATGTAATCAAAATATAAATAAATAAAAAACAAATCACTTACGCATGCTTCAAGATATTCTATTCTTCGTTCGAGAGTTGTGAGCTTCTCATTGAGGACTGCTATTCTTGACCTACAAGACATATCTAACAAAAAAAGATATAAGATCAGATATTAATTTAATAGCACTTTTGCGAACACAATAAGGTAATTCGGTAATTTAATGATAAATTACCGAAAGAATTAAGAAAGTCCGTAATCTTTTTAATACTGCCAGTAATAACTTCTATGTATTCGCGATTAGCCCAGTCTTGTTGAATCTGTTTTTGTATCGCTTCTCGATGTATGGCTGCCATTCTCCTTGTCACTACGGTATATTCTCTTTCCTGATTTTTCTTTGGCTAAATTGCCGATATCGGCAATCGAATGATGAGCGAAGAGTGTTCCTTGATAATTCTATCGCATTGTTTGTATTATTTGGAATGTATCAGTAGATGTTTAGATCGTAGATGACGTACTACATAGATCGACAAGAGCGATGAAAATCAAAATGGCTGTGTTCAGTGGATTCAATAGTTGAGTGAACGTTCGTTGCTATTGATGTATTCTTTCAGATCTAAAATGCTGATTGGATGATCTAAAAGAATACAACAATAGCAGGAAGCACTCACTCAATCGTTGCGTCCCTATTCGTGGCTTCTGTGCTTCAGAATAGTTTTCTGATTTACAACCAGTGTTGATCTTATCTAGATAAAATTATCTAGATGAAATTTTGACGTCATTTTTATCTAGATGATAAAAATATTATCTTTATCTGCATTTTAGAAAAAAAGTGTCATCTTTATTTAGAATGATGTTTATATTTAGTTTATATTTTATATTGTTAAAAGTGTGCAGAATATTAAATTATTTTCTTCTATGTAGTTCGTGCAGAAAGATTTTCAGCCTCAGAAAGAGAGTGGGTACATCCAATATATAATTATTCATTTGCACTCAAATGATTTTTTTATTCCTGCACTAAAAATCTCTTTCTCTCTTTCGCTAAATATCAAACATATACCTATCACATTTTAATTTCCAAAAATATACATTAGAGTTCTAAATTTATCGGAGAAGCGCGACCGGCTTATGTCAATATCGCAAAAATATCAGAAAACATATGGACGTTCGAAACGTTCTTTTTTGTACTTTTTCATTGGTTCTTTGAAAATTGTAAGAGATAAAGGTGTTTTCCAATTGCTTAACACATCTTAATACGAACGTACACAGGAATGCACAAAGTGTATCATTGTGCACGATTCAATTGGAACAGAATGTGTACGTTGTGCATAGTTGAGATCCGTTTCGGATAGAGTTAGATTAAATGTAGCTTTTTCCGCTTATAATAAATAAAAAATAGGGACTCCGCATAGTAAAAGGAACAAAGAATGAACCTATCTATCAGACCAACCTATCAGAAATCATTGTTTTGTGTAATACACAGTTTCTAAAGGTTGAAATTCTTATTCTCTGTTCTCTGTCCCTGTTCCTTTTATTGTGCGGAGCCTCTAAAAGTGATCATTCAACATCTTCCAACCTCATTTATAACCGCTGCTGTTAATAACATAATTATGTAATTATCACTAGAAAACACAAACTTACACAGCCCTCAACTGAATACAGGAGGTCGATTCTGTATCTTCAAACAAAGTGAAAATTACAAAACTGAGTAAATTTATTAGATATTGACCAATGAAATTATCAATATTCTAGTAAATTCGCTCATTTTTATAATTTTCATCTCGTTTCAAGATACAGAATCGATTCCCAAATGTATAGCGTTGTATCGACGATAACACACAATTGGAATGCAATTTGTGTCGCCGCGTGCACGAAAGTATCTAGTTCTAGGGATATTGCAATTGGAAAGCATCCAAAATGAATAACGAGTTATTAAATATTAAAATTATTAAATTATTAAATTTAATATTTTTTAATTATTTTGAAAAACCTTAATTTATAAACAAATAAATTGTAGTCTTAAAAGTAAAGAAAATTATCTGGAACTTTTCAGATGAATTTTCAAATAAAAATTTATCTATATTATCTAGATTAATTTAAATGTAATCATCTTTATCTTAATATTTCTAAGATAAATTTCCAAATTTTCATTTTGACTCTAGCAAATTTTAAAATCATCTATGCATAACATTGTTTACAACTGTAGATTATAATATCAAAAGAGCGATGAGATATGGGTAGATATGAGATAACAAAATATCGAATTTATTTCAGGGCTGCCAAACTTGTTTCGTACGACTCGTATGATAAAGCAAGAAATTTTCAATTAGCATCAATCAACACCTACGTCCTAGATAATGTGATTGTGTTCAGCAGAATGTATTTTGCATCTTGAAAGTTTTCTGGAATTTTCTTCGCGTGATAGGACTATTTCTTTAAATTTAAAGTATAATTCAATCAGCATCAAGAAAACTTCCAGCAATTGCAAAATAAGTATTCTGGCTGTGTTCCAAAATTCACTGCTAGTACTGAAAATGTATAATATACGTAATGTAATTTGTAGATTTTCAGCGCTGACAGTGAATTTTGAAACACAGCTTCAATTGAAAGGAATAGAGAGAATTAAGAGAGAATGGAGCGGATAGTGTTCTCTTCTCTATTGGTTCCATCATTTATAATGCAACTTTCGCAAATGACATGTGTCTATGTACATAGTTCATAGCAGCTATGGGATTCTCTATTTTATCGACGAGTGTCGCTATCGTTAACTAGTGACAGCCAATGAGAACCGCGCTTTCTTCCAGAATTGTCCTGCCATTGGCTGTCGTTAGTTAACGATAGCGATAATCATCGATAAGACATTTAGAGAATCCCGCTACAGAAATGTCTTGAGCGCGATTCCGTAACTATCTTTACACGTCTATTGACAGTTGTTGGTGTCGTTGCGCAAATTTTGTATGAAAAAGGTGCGCAACGACACCGACAATTGCATAAAAGTTACGAAATCGCGCTCCTGGGGCTTTATTCTTGAAAAGTATCACATACGAAAAATTACAGTAATGCTATAGTATGTAACACATATTATAGTATTTCTCTCCTATTTTCATATACTTTCGAGAATAGGGGCTAGGATTCGATTTTAAGGATCGTTTCGTTCTTAGTTATTTTTACATTCATGACTGTTAAAATCTGATACGACTAGACATTGTTTCATGATCATAAATGTGTCGTTATATTTGTAAATTGTGTTTTGATAGCTGGTCGACGTAATCTCAATTTTAATCAGTGAAATCTCTTTCTATCCTAGTGATTAGGTTGAAGATTTCAATATTTCTCCATCCGGAGAAAGACAAAAATTTTTCAGTGAAATCTCTGAAATACTTCAAAGCTAATTGAAAGGAAGCAGATCGAAGTCTTTAATATATCAGATAAGTTGTGATTTTGAAAAAGTATAATTGCTTTTATTTGCCAATAAGAAAATACTTTGTGAGCTATTTTTCTTACGGGTAATAATATAAATAAGCGAATAAGATAGTGGCCTAGTTTACATTGTGCACTTGATACACGAATTAACTAGTACTTTCTATTAAATTATTTTAATTTCAGCAATGTATTTAAAGAATAATGTACTAATATACGTCATAATGATTAAATACATATATTATGCATATGATTCAACATATTGCCGAAATTAAGATCATTCAATAGAAAGTTACTAATTAGTACCTATATCAATTGCATGATGTAAATTAAATGATGGAGTGTTTGGCGAGAAGTGTTTTATTAGAGACAAGCGCGGAAAGGTAATCCCAGGTTTAATCATAAGATATTTTAGGTATTCACCATGTTAAAAATGACAGTTAGTAGTATTAAAATCTTGATGAAGATAGCAATCTCGGCATAATATATGAGTGCCAGAATTAAAATAAATTATAAATCTCCTGAGAACTGAATGTATTCTAAATAAGATTTTGTATGTAATATTTTATTACATACTTGCTTTTAGACGATTTACTGCCAGTGCTAAAAATGTATAATATATGTAATATATGTAAACTATAAATTTTCAATTCTGGCACTAAATTTTGGAACATAATCTTTATAGATTCAGCAGAGAGTCTCAGTGGCTGCGCACAATGAAAGAAATAGGAATAGGGAACAGAGAATAGACTTTCAACCTATTGTGAACTGTATATCAAATATCAAGATCGCGAAGTTGTGCTATTCACGACTATGGTCACAATACCTTCCTCTATTATATATATATATACATGAAATAAAACTATGAATTTTTACATTTCAGATAACAGGATTTATGCACATTACAAAATGCCTGCCAGGTGTAGTGCTCCCAGGTGCACCAACTCTAATAAAGAAAGATATGGCTGCATAAATTTTGCTCGAGATCTAAACTTGAGACAAAAATGGATTGATGCTGTCGGAATTTCAGATTGGAAACCTCCAAAATCAGCTGTACTGTGTGAAGTCAGTATCGAAGCATATACAAATGTTTTATAATGTAATTCTCGTAAACACTAACAAAAATAATCAATATTATAATTTTTCACTCAATATCAATATATTAAATTCATTAAATATAATACAAATGTATGTAACAATTAGTTGCGTGAAAAATTCTAACATATTGATGTTATATTAACGATAGTTAGTGGGACAGATATTTTTTTCTAATATGTATCTCTTATTTTTTAGGTTCATTTCCATCCATCAGAATTATTCCGCATTGGTAATAAAAAAATTATAAGGAAAGGTACTATACCAAGTTTATTTTGCAAATGTAAAGAACCTATGAAAGGAAAATCTCTTGCAGAAATTCAATCAGAACAACGATGTAATGAATCAACTGAATTTCTTCCTTATAAAAAGGCAGGATTAAGAAGTGATCATTTGTATACTACTATAGAAAATTCTGAGAAGCAAGAAAACAACAGTTGCAAAAGAGAGCAGTATTCAAATGAATTACAAGAACATAATTATTGTTTACTTTCCAAAAAAGGAAAATCTATTACTTTTGGGCCATGTAAGAAGTATGTTCATACTGCACATTGTGTTGTAATGAAAAAACCCATTGATATAAATACATTGAAGACATTCTCTGAAGAGGAAAATTACAGATCAAATTCTAATTTAAACATACCTGTATCATCAGAATTTACTGCAAATCAAATATTGTCTATAGAAAATTTACCTAATCCAGAAGAATATGAAATATTAAAAGAAAAATTAAAAATGGTTGAAAAGGAAAGAGATATCCTAAAAAATAAAGTTAATGATTTAGAAAAAAATATCAAAAAAGATACTGAAATAATCAATACAGTTCTTAATAAAGATCAACAAAAAGCAATTGTATACGGTACTACAAAAGGTTCCAAGTGGTTAGATGAAACAATCGAAAAAGGATTGAACTTGCATTTTGCATGTGGATCGCATGGTTATAATCAGATAATTAAATTTGTTGCTCCATTTCCCTCATTGAGAACTTTAAGAAATAAAATACAGCAAAATTTGAATCAGCAGCTTTATTCTTGAGCACATACGAATAATTTTGCATACGAAAATGACAGTTCTCGACTGTGATTGTTCAATTATATATGGAATTGTTATTTTCGCGATATTTGTTCAAGAATATTTGTCCCAGAATATTTGAAGCTTTTTTAAATATCTGCAGTTGATTGTTCTTCATATTTTACCATAGAAAATCTGTGGACTAGTATTTGATGAAATGGCGATTAAAGAGCAGATCGATTTTGACACAAGTACAAAAGCATATATTGGAAATGTGACATTGTCTGGTAATACAAATAAATTGGCATGTAAAGCTTTACTTTTCCAATTATTTGGACATTTAGTTTTCATTGAAAGTAGTATGTAGCTTACCACTTCATCTTATTCAGTAAATGCAATTTAAAGAAGTTATTTTAGAAATACTTTAAAAATATCATAATATGTAAAAGTAATTGTTTTAATTTGTGATATGGGAAATAGAGGATTGCTCACAAAATTAGGGTTTAAAATTACGAAGACAGATATAGTGTATACTATAATACATCCTTGCGATCCAGAGATTATGTTACAGTTGATTCCAGATTCTGTTCATGTTAAAAATTAGAAAAAAATGGCTATGGAAAATCAATTTATTTACTTGCCACAAAATGTTGTAGAACTATATAATTTACCTACAATGAGAAAAAAATATAGTCAATTTTGATAAATATTTAGTTCAATGCTGCCAACTAAACATTTACTTACAGTAAATAAATATTTGTTCAGTAAAAATAGATTATTAAATAAAATTAACATTTCTTGTATCCAATAAATATATCTTTATATTTAATAAATATTTAATTGGCAGTTTCAACTAAATATTTATTAAAATTGACTATATTTTTTTCAATGTAGTAATGTTGTTGATATGATTCATATTAAGTTACATTTATATCAGTCTCAAAATTTCGTGGCAATTGCAATCAAAATTGCAAATAAATGGATCAACCTATCAGAAACTGCGTATTCTAATATATCCAATTTCTGATAGAGGTTAAAATCGTTTATTCTTTATTCTTAATTCCTTATTCTTTCTATTGTGCGCAGGGCCTTGCATAATAAGACATCTTACAGAATTTATACAATTGGAAATATGTGCAAAAATTAATCATGATTAAAGAGTTAATGCATTATATATCAAATATAAAGGACTTTATATGTGTCAATCCTAAACAGTGAAATCTTTCTTTTAAAACTTCATTTTCTTGTATAATATTTTATAACTTAATTTGTATTATTTTATAGGTTTGCAAGAGTTCAATATTCGTATTGCATATCATTGATATTGTCTTTTTTTGCAGATACTGTTTTATTAGCTAATTAGCTCTAACATTTTTATGTCTATAAGATTTTTTTATGCAACAACTATCATTATAATAAATACATATTTCAATTTTTTTTTCTTCTAACTTTACAGATTCATCACATTTGCAAAAACAAACTTGATATAGCACCTTATAATTTTTTTGTTAACAATGCAGAATAATTCTAATGAATGAAAATGAATCTAAAAAATAAGAGACACGTTAGAGAAAAATATCTGTCCCACCAACTATCATTAATCAATCATCATCAATATGTTAGAATTTTTTACATAACTACATAATCGTTACATACACTTGTATCCCACACAGCAATAAAAATTTATGAGATGCATTGAAATCATCGGGAATATATGAAATATTACTGTGATAAAAAAATAAGATGAAATTGTTTTGTAACTTTTAAAATCTTTATTTAAATCTTCTAAATCTATTTCATCGCCTTCAAAGTACTCCCCTCTGGATACAATACACTTTTGCCAACGTTTTTTCCAATCTTCGAAACAATTGTTAAAGTCGATTTTCGGAATAGCCTTCAAAATGCGCAGCGATTCGGTTTTTATCTCCTCAATCGTGTCGAAAAGGCGTCCCCGGAGCAGTCTCTTGAGCTTAGGGAATAGAGCCAGAAGTCACACGGTGTGAAATCAGGCGAATACGATGGTTATGGAACGATATGAGTTGAATTTTTGGCGAAATGGTCTCGAAGAATCAATGTGTGAGATGGTGCATTATCGTGGTGCAAAAACCAAGAATTGTTTGCCCATAATTCTGGCCTCTTTTTGCGAATAGCTTCACGTAAACGTTGCATAACGCTCAAATAATATTCCTTGTTAACAGTTTGGTCCGGCGCTAGGAATTCATAATGCACCACACCATGATAATTGAAGAAAATTGTTAACGACCTTGATTTTTGAACGATTCTGGCGCAATCTTTTCGGTCTTGACTTACCTTTTGCACAGTATTCGCTTGATTGGTCGGTTGTTTCCGGGTCGTATGCAGATTCAATCTCATCTCCAGTTATTATGTATTCCATCTTATCCTGATATTCAGAAAGCATTGTCACAGACTTCAACGCGATGCTGTTTTTCCAAAAAATTGAGTGTTTTTGGCACTAAACGAAATTTCACTTTTTTCAGGCACAAAACATCTTTCAAAATGGTCTGGACTGATCCAAATGAAATGTTAACAGTATCAGGTCTCTAATTGTCAATTGACGATTTTTGATCACTAAATCTTTGATTTCATTCATGTGTTGTTCATCAGTTGATGTTGATGGTCGTCCAGAGCGATTTTCGTCTTCAACGCTTTTTTTGCCTTCTTTAAATTATTTATACCACTTGTAAACATTTTTTTGTGATATAGTCTGGTCATCGAAGGCCTTCTGCAACATTCTCAATGTTTCTGCAGCAGAAATTTCATTCCGCAAACAAAATTTAATGCAACTTCTTTGCTCAACAAAATCAGACATTGTAAAAATCGCTAAATTAACTTTTTGTTGTTCCAAAACACGCGCGTAACTATTAAACAAATGCAGGTATTGACATGAAGTTTGACACAGATGTCAGTGACAGTGCTGCCTAAAAAAAAAAGATTTGTCAGAATCGAAGAGCGCGCGTATTTTAAATTAAAAATTTCACTTTATTTTTTGATCACAGTATATCTCAATATCTTTAAGATATAGGGTACGATCAACGTGATGCTGTAAACGCTTTGAAGTGTTTTTTAAGTCAGTTTGTAAAATTCTTTTTTCTAATTGGTCTATCAAATGTTTCAAAGCATTTGTAGCGAGACCATAATCAGTTTATTATAATGACTCAATCATGAATACACTCCTTGTACAAGATATATTCAGGAAATCTCTTACTCCGAACAAAGTAAATATGTACAATACATTTAATCTAACCTATATCTACAATACATGTGTACAATACATTTAATCTAACCTAACCTAACCTAACCCTAACCCTAACCTAACCTAACCTAACCTAACTTAACCTAACCTAATCTAACCTAAACCTAAACGGTATACCTATATCATAGTTCTATGGAAATTGCAAATTGCATCACGTGACCCATCTTCTCTAATTGGGCATGGGCATCAAATCTCTATTGGCATGGAAGAGATTGGAGAAAATTGTGACTCCCGTCCTGATTGGACATAGGCATTCACGTGATGCAATTTGCCTCTCTCCCTGTGAGGCTTTCTATTCTCTCCTTGTAAGGTTATCTAGTTTCAGCTGGCAATAAATATCAGAACGCATCCGAAGATTCTAGCCTTAGCTTCTGGTTGGATGGAACAAAAAAACGCTTCAGATTTCCTACTTGCCATCAATGAACTGAAAATGGCGATTTCTAGTGAATCCGCTCTACTCTCTCTTGATTCTCTTTGGTTGTAGTAATTTTGAAGTTACATTTCAATAATAATAAATAAGTATGTGTCAAATAAAAACGTGTAAAAATATTTAAGGAAAAGAAAAATTTAAAAATATACAATTCTATCGTTTTCCGAAAGAGGAGACATTAATATTAAAATGGAAAGAAGCTTGCCACTTGTCGTTACAAGGAAAAAGCTTCAACATAACGCCAAATTCAAATAATTGTGGTAACGTGAAGGCATCCGTGTTTTTCTGATGTTCAAAATGCGCAATAATACACTAGTTTTTTCCACCATGAGTCTTTCAGCTGTTAGTAATTGTCAGTGGCTATCAATCAGGAGCTGCACACAATGAAAGGAATAAGGAACAGAGAATTTCAACCTATCAGAAATCATGTATTGTGAAATATATTTTCTGAGTACAAGAATGTCGTAACATTATTTATAGCATTTTCGACTCGACCGGGTTGCATCAACTTAGATTAGAAAATGCTTCGCTATTGGTTGAACGTTACACGCTCTACCAATAGGAGAGCGCGAAACATCATTACTTCAACCCAGGTTAGTGCAAACTCGGTCGGGCCGAAAACGCTATTAGACTTAAATTGTAGACATAAGTAATGCATAAGCTTTCACGTATGATTTATTGCCGTCTCTAAGGGCCATTCCACACAATTTGCATAAGAAAATTATCCAATCACATTTCTGTTATAAAGACAAATGTAAAATACGATTAGATGATTTTCTTTATGCATATGTTTATGCGGCTATGCAAGTTGTGTGGAATGGTCCTAAAAAATACGCCGCAGCTTGCGTTACTTACATTTACAATTTAAGTCTCTAATGCCTGTTCTACAATAGGTCGCAAGTCATAAACCATTAGAAATTACAGTTAAATATGAAAGTCAATAATTGATATTAGGTGTGGGAAAAAGTCCGTGGCGTTTTTTCCGTTACATCTAACGGAAAAAACGTCACGAACTTTTTCCCATATACCTAATAGTTAATAATTGACTATAATTGGTTAATTTCTTACGGCTTACGCTTGCTACTTTAATGTAAAACATGCATAAGTAAATGTTATGACAATTCTTGTGCTCATCTTTTGATAGATTGAAATTCTTATTCTCTATTTCCTGTTTCCTGTTCCTTATTCCTTTTATTGTGCGCAGCCCCTAAGAATTTCAATCTATCAGAACTGTGTATTCGACAATACATGATTTCTGATAGGTTGAAATTCTTATACTCGTATTCATAGTCAGGCCTTATATTTAAGGCTTCCTTAAATTTATCTTTAGATTCTCTACGAATTATTTCATTGGTTGCTAAGCATCTAGTACAAGGTCTGATTATGAATACGGGCATTATTCTCTGTTCCCTGTTCCTTTTATTGTGCGGAGCTCCTCATGCTTGCAAACCGAATACATCTCCCGCTCCCCCTCATGTTATCCTTACCTTATATGCACAGCCACTAGTCGTAAGGGCTGTTTTTATGGCTGAACTAGTGTACACTTTTGGAACTTAAAGTGAGATAAATATACATTTCTTATTCGTTTAAAGCGAAAAAGAAAGTTCTAGAATAATCTAGTGCAAGAAAACAGACCAATAATATCAACGGTTAACCAGGCACAGCAACGGGATTCAATGTATCGAATGATTTACGTTTGCGGATCCTTCAGAAACGTAAATAGTGCATAGCAGCTGTAGCAATACATGATATATGCCTTTTAGATTATTAGTGTTTATTAACTTGTTGATCGCTGTCTGTCGAATATTATTGCATCATCATTTTTGGAAAGTGTAACCGGCTTCAAACACGCAATTGAGCTTTGTTACTTTTTTAGATTTTCGTATTCTATTGAGTTGTCTGGAAAGTTCGTGCCGATGTTGAAGGAAAATTGGAACACAGAAAATTAAAATTTTAGTATACATTTATCAAATTATATAGGTTAGCCGGCACGAACTTTTCGGACAACCCAATATATATTGTTTTTTTTGTTACCGTATAAGCGGCATTTTCGATTCTGGCCGTATCGATTCTGTATTAGAATCATCGAGCCATTCTATCAAACAAGAATTTGTTGATCGCAAGACGTAATTGCTGCGTAATTGATTCCAAAATGTGGATAATATCGATTGAAACGTCGATGTTTATATCAGGTAAAAAAAGATCATTCAGCTTTTTACTTTCTTATATCTCGTGAAGTGATTTTTGAAATAGAGTATCCGGAACATATTGAACTTATATAAATACAGCTTAGGAAATATAATACTTCCCCCTTCTCAGTCATTCATGATGCAAGTCAACCAAATTGGCATTGTATGTTTCTATTGCGTCTTATTTAAAATATTGATATTAAAGGTCCTGATATTCAATAATATTTTCATAGTGCAAGAGTACATTACTATTATAAAAATCGCCCAAAATGAAGAATCATTATCTACACATTAAAAACTATAAATTTATTCGAATGTAATTAATTATATAATGTAATAAATAATATAAAGTGACGTAAATTAAACACAGATATCTGTCGTATCTAATGAAGGACTAGAAAATCATTGTGTATTAAGAATTAATATAATTTCTCTTTATTAACGGAATGAAAAGATATCTTTCGCAATTGTGTTCATATCTATATGTATAATTAACATTCGCTCGATTAGTTCACCGCGGGTTATAGTACATCTGGTCACGTGACTACATGCGCATCGTGAAGTTTTGACGCATATGATTGTTGTGAATTGTGAAGTGCGTAGTAATTAATCTGACAATCTCGACGCGCCATCTCTGGTAGCATAAATCTACGAGGGGAATTCGACGACGAATCTATGCTGGCTCGGACATTCGCGAGTTTCTGTACGTAATGTATCAGCGAGCATGCACGTTCTTATCTGATTGCCACTGAAAGGATTGACGCTTATGAATCAGCGATTAGTTGAGTGATTTTTGCCAAATATCGATTCGTCGCGTAATATCCCTCGTATGATAGAACGTAGATATGCTATTTCTACTTTTGTTTTTTATACCGGGTGCCCCGCGAATTTTGACAATGATTTCCTTCAGCGCTTGCCGCACTACATTATTTCGTAAAATACTTTCTTTTCATTGTCATCTTTTTATTTTAATACTTTTAATGATATATTTAATTTTCTGTTTGAATTTAATATGCTTTCTTAAATATGATATAGTAAATAATAAGTGAACCTCTTTATGTAAGATGCTTTAGAATGCATTGCTCAACTTTAGCTATTTATTTCAGACGTATATAATTTATGTATACGTAGAGGAAAGATCCCGATTATAAGATAGTATATTTTGAGTGAATGCTAGAAGTGGTCTATGGGTGGAATTAAAAAAAGTAATAGGTCATTTTGAAGGGAATTTAATAAGCTTTAAGATAACGTTATGTAAAATTTAATTCAAATTCTACTTTTTTTTTTGAAAATTAAAAAAATGTAAAAAGTGAGCAAATTGCAAAATCAAAAAATTCTGCTCCTAATGTGAGATGCCCCGACAAATCAATAATAAAATATAAAGTACATCAGTATTGCAATTAAAGTTTATTCAATTATTTCTAAAGTACAAACAAACATAGTGCGCGAAAAATGAACATGTGATGGATTATATTCAGAACTCTTCAGTTAATTGAAACCAAATATTGCAGAAATAAGCACTTGATGTTCATTCCGATCATCTTTTTTATTGTACAATAACATTTATGCTTTAGCAATAATTTTCACTATGACATAGAAATATACATTATTTCATATTAGAAATACCTTGGGTATTTCTTGTATTACGATTTCCATATCTTATGGTTTAACGCTCATCAAATCTGACTTCTGTAATTAAGCAATTCAACATATCCCGTATTTTTATATTAGTGTCCCATATTTTTATATTACAATCTTACTCTATCACTACATGAAGAATTTATTGCCAAATATTTATTTATTAAATAAACAAGGCTCATGTCAATGAAACTTGAAGACATCCAAATTCTAAAATCTTTTTTTGCAATGACTATAGGCATGATCTAATGAATTTTCCACTAAATAGTTTTCAATTTAAAAACAATAAATTCATGTTGGAACTAATAGATAGCGTTTATTAATTTAACAGAAACGCCGCTATCTCATATTAGGCGCCTATCTCGTAATAGAAGACTTTCCTCTATGTATAAATTTTCCAATTTTATTTGTGCAATGCATAGACTTTTATTTTTATAAATCTTTTTTTTTTATTGAAAGATGTTAAATGAGCAACATTATTATAATATTGTTTATTTATTATTTAATAATTATTTGATTGTTTATATTTATATATGTACAGGATCAACTTTGCTGCGTGTATTCTCCATGTCAGGCGTGTTATGATTTCGGGAAGATGCAGTTCTTTATCAGTAGTTCGCTGCATATCTGAGCTATCTAAGAAACAGTACAGTACAGGAGCGCACGGGTATCATAAAAATTTTCATTTCACTGAAAGTGCTTCACTTTCTATTATTGAAGGGAAAATGAAAAAGTAATTATATATGCATACATGCACACAATATATATTATTGTATTTAGATTGCCTAATATTTTATAAAAATTAAGATTTAAAGATTATTATTGAGAAATACATTTTAAAAAATTAATAGGTTGAGTAACAGTAAAGCGCCTTTTCTTTCATCCATCAAGATGGCATCAACGTCTCAACAGGATAGCAAAAGCGAGCCTGAAGTGAAAAAAAATCGCTTGAGATTGGAAAGATCGCCGTATTTATTGCAACATGCGACCAATCCTGTGGACTGGTATTCTTGGGGCGACGAAGCTCTGGAAAAAGCAAAGAAGGAAAATAAGATAATTTTTGTGTCAATCGGTTACTCTACGTGCCACTGGTGCCATGTAATGGAGAAAGAATCATTTAAGAACGAGGAAGTTGCAAAAATCATGAATGAGAATTATGTAAATATTAAAGTAGATAGAGAAGAGAGGCCTGATATCGATATGATGTGCATGATGTTTATTCAGGCAAGTGTCAAATTTATTGCTATGCTTTATTATAAAATCTGAGAATAAATAGCAAAATGCATATTTTATTACTTATTGATTAATAAATATACTAAGCGTAATATTATAGCTAATAAATATATTATAAGCACAATATACTTTATAAATATATTTGTTACTTATAATTGTATATTAATGCTGCTCAACATGGTAATGAAGGTATTTACATTTGATAGAGATTGAGAGGTCATGGCGGTTGGCCATTGAATGTTTTTCTGACACCAGATTTGATGCCGATAACAGGTGGAACATACTTCAGCTGTGCAATGTTTACATTATACTTGACACGAATTGTGAAGGAGGTATATAGAACGCTTTTCATCCGATATAAATATTTTTGGTTTATGTTTTACTCTGTAAGACGAAATTAGGTTTATAAATAATATTTTCTTTTATTCCAGTGGACAGAAGGAAGAGACAAAATGATCAAATCCGCCGCTATTGTATCAGATCGTTTGAAGAAATTAAGTATAAGCAGACATGACATAAAAGTGAGCGAACATTTGAAATAGTTTTAAATAGAATTTAAAATTATTTTAACATTATATTTTATTCATTGATTTTTATGATATAGGACGATGGAGTTCCTGCGATTGACTGCGCTTTCTTGTGTGCTCACGTCTTATTGAATATATACGATGAAGAATACGGCGGATTTGGTAGCTCATCTGCTACGAATCCGAACTCGCCGAAATTTCCCGAGCCGACCAACTTAAATTTTCTTCTCAGTATGCATGTTCTAAGTACCTCTACTATGTTGGTTGAGATGTCTTTAAATGCATCTCTGAATACTTTGAAGAAAATGTCTTTTGGTGGACTTCACGATCACGTAGGGAAAGTAAGGCTAATTTCTTCATTTTCACTATTACAAATTACGCGCAAATGGAATAATTAAATAATTTAAATTATTTTTATTGTTCAGGGATTTCATCGATACACTGTAGATGCTCGATGGAAAGTTCCTCATTTCGAGAAAATGCTTTACGATCAAGCTCAGCTTATACAATGCTACGCTGATGCGTACATCATTACAAAAGATTCTTTTTTTTCCGATATTGTGGATGATATCGCAACGTATGTCCTACGTATGCTGACACATATGGTATTATATTGCTTTTTCATTTATTTATCTAGTATTATGTAGAATGTATGTAGGTTTTAAATGCTTCTAACTTACAATGTTTGACAATGAGATTCTAACTTACAATGTTTTGTTCTCACTTAGACTTTTTGAAATCACAATTGTATATATAGAGTAATAAACATGTGAAAAGATATAAAATATTTACAACATGTGCATTATTCAGGAAGGCGGTTTCTTCAGTGCGGTGGATGCGGATTCATTACCTACGTTTGATGCCCCAGCGAAACGGGAGGGCGCATTTTATGTTTGGAGCTATGACAATCTTAAGACTCTTTTAAAAAAGAAAGTACCTGGTAAGGACAATGTTACATATTTTGACCTTATCTGCCGACATTTCTCAGTGCGGAAGGAAGGAAATGTAGAAAGACCACAAGTATGTTTTGCAATTAAAATTATAAAGCACAAATAACATATTTATAAAGATTTATGAATGCATAAATTTTGTTTTGTAATATAGGATCCTCATGGCGAGCTTACAGGCAAAAACGTATTGTCGATGCAGTCGGGAATAGAAGATACTGCTAACCATTTTAAACTTAGTGTAAAGGAGACACAAAAATATATTAAAGAAGCCTGTACTACCTTATATGAAGACAGATCACATAGACCCTGGCCTAGTTTGGACGATAAGATGGTCACATCATGGAATGGTAATATCACCGTGATTTATTTGCATTTTTGTAAAATCTAACCATTTGTGATCTATTTATAGGTCTTATGATAAGTGGCCTTGCGCGTGCTGGAATAGCTGTAAAAAACAAAGAGTATATTGAAGCAGCAACGGAAGCTGCCACATTCGTGGAAAAATATCTGTTTAATAAAGATAAACGCATATTACTTCGCAGTTGTTACCGCAGGAGAGACGACAAAATTGTACAGAGGTAAATATTATCTTAAACTTTTTATCAATTTGCGATCTATGCTGATCGATTTATGATCTATGCTACGATTTATAGGAGCGACCCGATATCTGGCTTCCATGAGGATTATGCGTTCTTCGTGAAAGGATTGCTTGACTTGTATGAGGCCACCTTTAATCCGCATTGGGTCGAGTTTGCCGAAGAGCTGCAAGATATTCAAGACCGATTGTTCTGGGACTCGGAAGATGGTGGTTACTTTGCCATGGCCGAAGAGTCTCCGATACTTACACGGACGAAAGATTGTATGTTTGAATGTTCTTCTAATAATTTTAGTTTTGTAATTTAAGTTTTAAATATCAAGGTTTGACACAACAATTATATCAATTGAAATAAAATCAAACGAAACCTAATTTTGCTGTAAAGATTATATTACATTCAAATATTTATAACGCTGTCTATTGAATATCTCATTACATCTATGTGTTTGTTGATTATTTTATTATATTCTCAGTCATGGTATCGACATGTAAATCTCTTCACTTTATGAACATCTATTTTTTTTTTACAGCTGATGATGGCTCTCAACCATCTGGTAATTCAATTGCATGTTCAAATCTGTTGCGCCTAGCAATTTACTTGGATCGCGACGATCTCAGACATAAAGCTGAAAAACTTCTGTGTGCGTTCGGCAATAAACTTGCGAATTGTCCGGCTGCATGTCCACAAATGATGTTAGCGCTGATCGAGTTTCACCATCCCATGCAGGTGCGTGCTTCTGTTTATCTGCTTCTATCACATTACCTTTTTCGTGAGATTGTAAGTGCTCTTAACATATTTCTGAAACAAGTTTTTTTTTCCAGATTTATGTAGCAGGCAAAGCAGATGCTAAGGAGACGATTGAAATGTTGGAAATAATCCGTTCGCGTTTGATACCTGGTAGAGTACTGATTTTAGCTGATTCTGAAGACAACGTATTGTTTCGTAGAAACATGATTGTTAAAAGAATGAAGCCGCAAAAAAACCGGGCGACGGTTTTCATATGTCGCGATTATTCGTGCACCCTACCCATTTCAAATCCTAACGTTTTGATTTCTGAGTTAGATAAAAAGGTATTTACCGATTTGTAAGTGGCAAGGCTGTGTGTCGGTCATGTGGTGAAAACAATAAAATAGGGGAGATCGCCGAAAATTAAATAATATAATGTTAAACAGTATAATGTTAAACAATATTAGCTCGCGTATTATTTTAATGTATTAAGTCATTAGTACGACCGAGTACAACATTCGTAAGCACAAATAAATCAGCAATAATGTCGCATTAAATAAATGTATAGGTATTCATAAAGAAAAAAAAAATTCTAGTGAGTCTCTGAAAAGATCAAAAATATATTTCGAAACGGATCGAAATCATGTAGATATATGCATGTACTTCAATACGATTTTAATGTATAAATTCTATTAGTATTCTAGTATTCTGTTAATTTACATGGAAGGCAATGATAAATTAGTTGTAGTATTCATGATGAATTCTTTTTTATTAAAACCCTAATTTCAGCGTATATGTATGTACATGTACAGTTTAAAAATTGTACATACATGTGTATATAATATGTATATACATATATATAATATATATATATTTTTTTTCTATAAATTACAAGAATTATCATATATTAAAAGCAATGTTTCTTATTGTTTAACTTTTGTATCTTTGATTTTATTTTTTAACTTTCATAAGTATCTATTGTTATATATATCAGATGTATATAATTCAGTATATAAAATAATCAGAGCTAACTTTAAAATTTTGGACAATTAAGTAAAAATTCTGAAATTCAATTTCCCTGAAGATTCTTTCACTTAACTGAAGCAGCAGATTTTGATTACAAATATTCATTATGTATTCTTTTGAAATATTTAAACAATCAATCTTTTCTATGTAAAAAAATTTATAAATTTTCACTAATAAATAAATATAAAAATTAAAAAGGATACTTTTTGCATTTCATAAGATCATACTTTAACAGTCTTTGGAATTGTTCAAGTTTTGCTTGAATCTAAACAATTTTCCGCTATTCAAGTATTTGTATCAGCTGAAATTATTTGAATACAATTGGTCTGTTCGACTTAGACTTTTTTACACTTTTTTACACTTTTACATTTAAAATGATATATATTTGACGCTAAAAAGAGAGAAAGCGAAGATACTGAATGTAAAAAGTGTAAGCAAGTCGAACAGACTTATTGTTTACTTATTGCTTTAAAAATTGCAATATATATATATATATATATATATATATATATATATATATAAAATAAAAAT
>Ga0157364_1000333_pt1 | contig 29459 bp, 19 predicted proteins | sample AttsexASBM2_FD_111476 | JGI IMG/M metagenome (GOLD analysis project Ga0157364, IMG submission 111476) | Fungus gardens microbial communities from leaf cutter ant in Ribeirão Preto, State of São Paulo, Brazil - Atta sexdens ASBM2 | ecosystem: Host-associated > Fungi > Mycelium > Unclassified ... | reverse complement strand
TAAACATTTGAGTTCCCTTATATTACACTCTCAACATTGGTTTTTAAGCGTATTTTCCAAAAATCAGTTTAGAAGATTTTTCTTTTTTTTTTTTAATATGTGTTTTTTGCTGTATCGTTTGAGACTTTATACGTCTTATTTAAATAATTAGATGTATTGTTAATTATTAAAAAATAAAAATAAATTCTTAGTGTAATTCTGATATATACGCTGATGAGTCTTTATTTTTTGACATTTGATTATTTTTCTTAGGGCATCACCTAAAATTGTGTTCCAAAAGTATATATATATGTAATAAAATACATATAAAGGAAAGGCTTAATAAACATGAACAAATGAATTATAAATGAAGGGGTTACAAGCCAACCAAATACACAAGATAAATGATACATGTAAAATTTTAGATTACAAGAATAAAAATTGTGCTGATTAACAAATGAAAGTCTGTCTGAAAAATGTACTTTTTTAATTCTTTTATTGATTTTTTTCATAATTTATATATTATAATTTTGTCATTGATTTTAATATTATAAAATACGATAATATAAAAATACGTTAACTTAGCTGTAAAAGTAATTTTCTAACAACTGCAATGGTTTTCAAAAGAATTTCTTTTTTAGTATCTGGAAACTGTTTGTGATAGTCGCTAACAACATTTAATAAAAATTTATGTTTGTTCTTCATCCTTTGTTATAATATTGTTGTAATCGATAATTAGTTTTATTCCCCGTTCTGCTATATCATTAACAACTTTTAAGTTGTTAACAGTATGGAATTTATAAGAAAAATGTTCGTTTGTAAACTTAATTGTAGGATCAGTTTGTAAAAAATCAGTGTTCCTTCAGAAATCAGGAGACGTCCTTCAGTAATCAGTACATCACTAGATAAATTTGTTTCTTCTAATACAAAAACATTTTTTTAATATAAACCCTAATTTTTTAAAAATTGATCCTTTAATTTAGTCTAATTACCGATTACAGTAATATTATAACAAAGAATAAGGAACAAAAATAATTTTTATATTAATGTATTTTTATATTATTGTTGTATTTTATAAATTATGAAAAAAAATCAATAAAAGATTTTAAAAAAATATATTTTTCAGACAGATCTTCATTTATTAATTAGCACAATTCCTATTATTGTAATCTAAAATTTTACAAATATTATTTATCTCGTATATTTGATCCGTAACACCTTCATTTATAATTCATATGTTCATATTTATTGAGCCTTCCCTTTATATGTATTTTATTATTTATCTATATGTATACATTGGAACACTATTTTAGGTGGTGCCCTAAGAAAAATAATCAAATGTCAAAAAAGAAAAACTTGTCGGCGTATACCGGAGTTACACTAATTATTTATTTTTATTCTTTAATCATTAGCAATACACCTAAATTGTTTAAATGAGATCTTTATAAGGTCTCAAACAATGCAGAAAAACAAAACAATGTTTAAAAAAAAGATAAGTTTTCTAGGCTAGTTTTTGTAGAAAATATTTAAAAATTTTTATAGAAAATACTTAAAAAAAAAATACTTATACTAAATACTTAAATTGAGAATGTAATATAAGGGAACTCAAATGTTTAACGAGCTGTCGGCACAAATTCCCATTGTCCGATCGAGCTGAAATTTTACAGGAATTACTTTTTTGTGAATTGGTACTATTTTAAGGGATGCCGCTAAAAAAATTCGAATGTCGAAAAAGATGGACCATCCTAATGCACAGTTATTTTGCTCTTTCTTTTGCGACTGTGTATCGGAGGGCCAAAAGCGTCGGACACGAACAGCAAAATTGAGAACGCAGCGCGTGATGTTGGATTCAGTTAGGCGGGTTATAAATTGCAAGTGCCCGCGAGCACCAAAGTCCCGTCAGAGGAGAGGGCGGAGGAAAGTTTTCCACTGGTAACTCGAAACTCGCGCGGCCGGAAAACGGAAAAGAGCACCCTCGTATATCAGCCTCCCCCACAGCCCAGGGCTCGCTTTTTCCCTGATTAAGGTGATGCGAAGAGTTCACGAAATGCGAACAGCAGCGCATTTCGCGGAGTTTTGCTCACAGTCTGTTGCACTGTATCTGAATTTTCGTAAGGACTTTCGTAACGGAATGCAGGTTACAAAATTTCGTAAAATAGTTGATGCCGTTTCTAGTTACATTACAATAATACAATTTATTCAACTTTTTTATATAGATGGCAATTGTTAGATTTTTGACAATCTATTCTTGTAGGGAATACTATTTTTTTAACAGTACAAATATCATAAAGTATTCTATGAATATTTTTATAAAATACAATTGTACTAAATTTTTCGAATATTTGAATTGAATATTATACGAATATATATGTAGAATATTCTATTTAGAAATTTTTATATACAGTAAAAAAAATATTAGAACGTTCCTTAAAATATTTGTAGAGTTAATGAGCTACGTATACGTAGTATTCTAACTTTACAATACGTACAAAATCAGACTCAGACGTGTATAAAAATATGTCTAAAAATATTTTATAGAATGTCGTACAAAATCTCTATGTATGTTTATAGAACACTTATTAGTTGTGCTATATTAATACACTATTAATATTTATATTTATTATTATCATCATCATCATTAATATTTATTATTGTAACATACCATTAATATTTGACAGTGTACATTTATAAAATATAGGAATATTCTTAATAAATATTTATAGAACATAGAAAGTGTTTATATGCTATTTGAGTACAAAAGTTAGTGCAATCAAATGTTGTTGCTAGAGATTACAACAAATATTATTGTATGCGTTAAATCCTTGACTCGTTATAGAGATAATATACGTAGTTCAAAACATGGAAACAAAGCAGCATATTTGTAATGATTTTTCACTTTATGTGAGAGAAACACAAAAAACAGCATGACATTCTGAGTTCGTATCCAAGTTGAGTTTAATTCGGTGGTCGTTACGCGTATAAAATAATACTAAACGATTCTTTAATACATTCGTTGGACGAATACATTAATAAGATTTACGGCGTTGTCGTTGTACGTCATTTTGGTTCACGGTCGTATAAATAACTTCAACTTCCCATCGCATGCATTATAATATATTATACAGGCGGGAGCAGAGTAGAACTGCGCGGTTCTTCCCCCGGCCAGTTTTTACGCCATAATCACGCAGTTAAGGAGATAAATATGACGTCAGTGGCAGAAGCTAGCAATGTGGTGCGCACATTAGGAAAAAGTATATTTTTCGCGCCCACTAAGCCGCTGTTTGCTCAGCAGCTGTGAGTTTAGCCGTGGTAGAAAGTACAAATAATAACTGCAGGAGGTAGAAAGACGAAAATGTATTAAAAGGATGTCTGAGTAAAAAGTAATTCATGGAAGCGTATTAAAAGGATTAAATATGTACTCACATTAGTTACGTTAATTGTAGGAATATTCAGCCGTCGAGTTGTCGGATTATGTTTGGCAACTAGAATTTCGATTGTGCTTACTGTGATTATTTCTTTTTCATTCATATGATACGCGACAAGACAGATAATAATCCGCAAAGTGTCTGAAATCACTAATCAACGCAAAGTCACCGATTGAAAAAAGATTCTGGATATCCGTAAATTTTCATAGCAAAGGCATTTGAAAAAGCTATTCGTTCCGTTTGAAACGGATGAAGCGTGAACATCGAGGGATAAGAGTCCCGAGGGATTATTAGAAGCTGGCCCACTCATCTACCCTTCGTGCATTAAAATCGTCCGCTAATTGGATCGATTCTCGCTTCCTTCTCTCTCATTTTTCTTCCGACTTTTCCTCAGGTCTCGCTGCCAAACCTCTCTTTCCCCGCCATTCTGAGGAACTCTTCAGCCCTTTTCTTCTCGGCGAGTGCTTGATGAGGAAACGGAACGAGTTTCCCTACAGGAGACGCTTTCGCAAAGGCGAAGGATGAAAAACGCGATCCATAATCGTCCGCGACACAAGCGCGCACAGCTATGATGCAGCCAGGGACTCTAATCGGGTTTAGTTTATCTCGTGGAGACACGCGCTGTACAAGTATTAGATACCTGCATCCGTTCCCATCGCGCTCATCCTCCTGGCGTTCCCACCCTCAGTGCTTCTACCGCAGACCACCCGCCGCCCCGCCGTCCCGGCCATCTTGGCTCATCATCTTCTGGAAGCAGTTGGATAGGTCGGCGAGCTAGGTGAAGCTCCGCTCTCTCCGGGTAGCTAACTCATAACTACGTCACATCCTGCAGGTAATTGAAAACGTTATCTCGCACCCGGCCGCCCCGTTCTCTCTTCTATCCGCCAGTCGTGCACCCCGTCGCGTCGCACGGTGGCGGCTTGCGGGGTGCTACCCATCCCCGTGCTCAGAACCGGCTGGTAATTAACACTCCGCCTCTTCCTCCCGCTCGGGTAACTCCTGGAAAACTAGTAGGAAAACTCGCGATAGCGCTCTCCGTCTGCTCTCCCACGTGCACTCGCTCTCACCCTTTTCTCCCCCTCCTTTCCTTTCTTTCTCTCTCTTTCTCTATCTCCTTTTCCGTCCTCCTTCTCTTCTCCAATCTCTTCTTCCTTCTATCCACTCGTTCTATCAGCCCACCACGCCGCGCCTCTCGGTTAGCCGACACATAATTCGCAACCGCGAATTGTATTCAGTAGAAAATGGACTTAGAGTCGCGCCTCTTTCTCATGTTCTGCTCTCACGAGTGCACGTATTTATGAAGGAAGAGAGGAAATTCGAGAAATGAGTGAAATAAGTAGTTGTCTGCGATAAGCAAGACCTCTTCAAAACGAGTACTGGAAGCGAGTTTATTATTGTTAATCAAAATTAGTGTTAATTTAATCCATCTTTTCAATGTTATTCACATTTATATTATATTTAGCGCACGTGTGTTAATTTTTAATGAATATTGATATATTATAAACTTAACTTAACATTCTTTTTTTTAAGTTGAAGGAATAATTGAATTTAACTTTCCACATCTCACCAATATATTTTCACTCTTCATAACCTGGATTTTCAAAGTTTAATGCAGATTTTTATACTAATTTAGATTAAAAATCTGAAAAAATTCTTATGTACTTGTGAAAGCTTTAACAATAAATTATTATTATAATAGAAATCGAATTATATTTTACTTTTCTTTACACATTTAAATTTATCTATCAAAATTTACAATTGAAAAATCAACTACTTGAAATTCAATATTGCAGATGGAGGACTAATAAAAGAAGATTTAATAGTTTTATAAGATTTTAAAGTTTAATATAATTGATCTTTATTTAAATAATATGTTGCACAAGTTAATTTTATCAAATGTATGCGCAATTAATAATAATAGATTATAATATAATTTTGATTTGATTCCTCAAATTGAATAAGGAAAAAATAATGGGAAACTTAGATTTACATTTTTATATAATCAGATTATACAATTTTAGAATTTAATTAAATTTTATATTTCTAGGATTTTACAAATTCAATATTTCTAATAATCTTATTAATCAATTGTAGAAAAAAAGCCAAAAATAGATATACATAAATATATATTTCTGAAAAAAAAATATATTTCTGATATGGAGAAATCGATATCGAATCAGCTGCGATAACAATGACGGAGAAGAGCACTATTATCATAAAATATGTATACAATATGTATGCGGGAGAAATGTCATGGGACAAGATGCGTGTCGATGATGCGTGGGAGTTTCTCGTCTTCGGTCTCGCTAAGACAGGAACGACAAAGGGAGAGAAGGATGACACGCGGGGGATCGATTCTCCTGCTTCCGTCTACTTCTGTCCTAGACAGTGACGAATGGAGGCCAGCTTTCAGCGAACTCTCTCGTAGCGAAGTACCCTTCTCCTTTCTTACGTACTTTTGGACGACGTCCGACGTCGTTCCATTAATTAACGAGGAATTAGAATCATTCTCACTGCGTGATAGAATAGAAGACGGGATAAGAACTGACACATCGGCGATTTTACGATGACATGAAGCATTAATGTAAATGGCAAGTAAACGGTAATATAAATTGCAATCATAATAGACTACTGAAAGATAATTGCATTTGATTAATCTTTTAAAGTCTAGTGGTACATATATATATATATACTAGTGTTTAACAAATTATATTTTTGATAAATTAAGCTATTCATTTCAATAGGATTTGTTTTAAAAGAAATATATTTATTATATGTTATTATTGTGTAAATAAGCGTAATTTTCAAACCTTTCGTATCTCAATGATAGGAAAAATAACTAATGAAGAAATTCTATTGATATTTGTAGATGCAAATATTTGAATGTTTCCAAATAGCTTTTACTAATATCTCGTTACTAACATCTCGTTGTCAATGAATACTCAATTTTATTGTTAAAACATTAATTATAATATTATTTAATAATATATCGTAAAATTATCACATTTTTTTATTTTTACAGTATTTCTGATTGTATTCATTTTTTAAATAATTTTCTTTTCTAAACCACATAATAATTTTCGTACAATTTGACATTATATTTCTTGGATCCGCCATATTGAATCCGTCATTTTATAATACGACAATTTTTATATTTTGACTTAATTTTTGTATTCAATGATTCTCTAAATTTTCAAAAATAAAAAATTACAATGTGCATGCCATTTTTTAAAAAAGTCAGATCTTAAAATATTAAACGTATTCAAAATCGTCGGATTCAAACTCCTAATGACGATTATATGAGCAGCAGTGCTCATTAAACATCGCGACAGAGATTTGAAAATTATCATTCCATTAAAATAAAAATTAATTGAACTTTTATCTAAAGATGTCAAATACGTAAAAATTAAAGGTGAAGTTTAATAAAAATGATAAATGATATTTAATTCTTAATATCCTTTGCCCGATTTTTGATCAGATTGAAGAATTTTTGCGAGCTGAACTGTGATGCGTCGACATTTGACATCGTCAATATCGTTATAAGCGATATCTCACGTGGCATTATAATTTTCCGTCGACGCCTCTTGCCAAGCCGATCTCACTGTTTGGCCTGTTTGCCGACGCGAAGGAACGGGATGATAATTCACGTCATGGCTTCTTAGCCTCTCCATGTCTCGGTGGTTTCACCACTTGACTGTGAATAACAAGAAGGAAGAGACTGAGATAGAGTAAAGAAGAGATAGATAGAGAGAGAGAGAGAGAGAGAGAGAGAGAGAGAGAGAAAGAGAGAGAGAGAAAGAGAGCAAACCGGAAGCCTACTGGCTCCGTTCGTGGGCACTATTCATCAAAAGTGTCCACCCTGTCGTCATCTCTTCTCTTTCCTCTCCCCTGCCTCCTCTCTGGCCTTCAATCCGCGTGACGGTAGTCACTTCTGTTGGCATCCTCGAAGGGCACACAGACCACCACCTCCGCCGTCACCTCCGCCTAGCACCTCTCCGAAATGCCATTCCCATTGATTAATCGAAGCGAGGCATGTCGGGACTCGGCAACACCCTCCATTTCCTCCCTTATCCCCGTTAACCACTACTAATACTACCGACGACGTCGTCGTCGGCGACGACGATGACGGAGACAGGTTGCTCACTAGTGCTTGCCATCACGCTCTCTCGTCACCCCATCAGCCCCAATAGAGGTAGAGGGTGCCATGATTTACCCTTGTACACGTCGGAGCTTCGATAGCACGATATCGACTGCCTCTTAGGGGGACGGCCTGACACCCCTGGGGACCGATATCGTCGTTACTGTTCGCGTACTCGTCAATCTTGCATATTCCAATTGCGTGATTCTCAATTTGATTAATCTATTCAAATATACATATTTAAACTTACATGATTTTTTATACTAATTATGCAGTTGCAATATCATGTTCATTAAATTAAATATTTATAACAGTTAAGAAGTCAGTATACATATTATATTTAAGAAAACTTATGTTTAGAAAACTTGTTACTATGTTTAAAAAACGTGAGACAATATTTCTAGGAGAGAGAGAAAGAAAGTTCGAACATATTAACTTATTCTAATTTTGCAATGACTCGAAATAATTTATTATACTTCTGGATAAAATGAAATTATCGTTTGCTCATTCATGTTGAGTCGTAAAATCATACGAATCAAAATTAATGAAGTTTAATTTGGTCAGATTCAAATTTCAAAGTCGACCGTTCTTCAAGAATATAAATGTCATGCTCCATGGATAATGTGATCTACACTACGACAAACGCCGAAAACGTTCTTTCTCGATGGTACTTCGAGAGGGTAATTCGTAAACGAAGTTGGCGGTTTATTTATCGCCTCGTAAAAGTAAATTTTCCATGCTACCAGATTGCTATAACGTGATCTACATGTCAGTATAATTTTCGCGATGCTTTCCACTCGCGAGTTCCGTCGGCGTTTGAAAATATCTCGTCTGAGGGTTAGAAAAGATAAAATTGACCGAGATTGGAAGTAAAGTGTCTGGAAAAATTCCGATAATCATTGGATTAAAAAAAATTTTTTTTTATAATCGCAGTCATTATTATTCTTATTAACATATTGAAAAGATTTTGACAAAAGTCAGCACAATACAATTGAGAGACAAATCAATTATTGTAACTATTATTATTATGACGGAACAATTATCTATCAATGATTAAATTTAATTTTGATTCAATTTATTCTTCATCCTTTTTAATTCTCAGAATTAAAAAAAGATAAAAAGTTAGTTGAATCAAAATTAAAATTAAATTATCATTGGTAGAATCGGACATAAATTTGTAATTACAGCATAGATATTCTAAAATATATCAAAATTCATAGTTATCATAATTTATAATTTTAAAATCACACATCTCTTTATACTATGATATCCTAAAAAATAAAAATTAGGTTAAAGTTACATGAACATCTATATAACATAATATATAACGTTGTTATTATTATTAGAATCTGAAAGCAACTCAATCATAACTATGTACTTCAAATGTGATCGTAATTCGTTCGTTAAGTTTTCGTGTGGAACACATGGACATCATCCAACGGAAATTTCATTTCAAACATGAGGTAGAATCACGCGCCTTCTTTCCGCTTGATTTATAGACCAATCTATAATCTTGACGTTTCTACCATGAATGATGCATTGCATACGTCGAAATGTTCGAGAAGTGCATCAATGTTCCTCGAGTACCTTTAAAAAGGGTGTATTTCCTCTACATGATTCTTGTACAATGTTTTCTACTACCCATATAATACTTTAATCTTATGATTTCTTGTTCTTCAATGCTCGTTCTTCTATGCTCTGTATTCTAACCTTGCAGTGAATGTCAATTTGCTGGTCTTTCATTGTCAGCTACAACAAGACGTTCCACCTTTAGTGAACGCATTTTGTCCACCACTCGCCAATGTAAGGCGAATACCGCGGGAAGCCCCAAGACAGTTGTCACTGGCTCGTGGAAGGCTCGTAGGAATATTCTACTAGTTCGGAACTTGTGTGTCACAAGCTGACCAACAATGCGGTGGACGAGGGTGAGAAGTAAAGCGGCGTGCGCGGACCGTCGGGCGACGGGCTAGCCCGCATAATGATTGAATTCCAACGTGGCGCCTTCCGCGTATTTACCGGATGCACGGAATTTCGACGGGGCGCGAAGGAATTCCTCGCCGCGAGGGACAGTTTCGTTTCACGGCCCCTTAGGGAGCTTTGATTCCCTCCGTTACCGACGCCGTCTTTCATCCCCGGCGCGCCGCGAGGAATTTATTCGGATTACTTTATCGCCGCTTTATTATCGTCGACGTTTAAAGGAAGCGCTGTTAACGCAGATGGTGAATTGATGTCGTTAGTGGTAATATAGCTGGTGAATATTTTGTTCAACGTTAAAAGACAATAAAACAAAAAACACAGAAAGAAAAATGTGTATAGTTAATTTTGTCACCGTTTATTTTTAATTATTGCTATTTGTCTACTTTGCTGTTATTTTTATTTAAATGTAATTATTATCAATTAATATGTTTTTCCTAGTTACTTTTAATTTCTTTTTAATTAATTTAAATTGCAAATTATTATCTTCAATACTAAACGTTGCTAATGTTTATTTCACGTGTTTGATTTACGGTTTTAATTGGAAATTTACAGGAGCAGAAAATTATATTTGGCATTAAATTATACGATACAATACGTTGGCAATTTCTGCAAGCTCGCGAATTAAGTAAAAATAAATATCAGCGTACTGATTCTTGCAATGCATATAAAATATTTATATAAAGCGAAGAGATAAATTGGTAACGCAATTGAAGTTCGTTTAAATTTTTATCACGAGGAGTTTTCTGCGCAAGGTACTGTCGATCTTAACGTACCATCTTTTAAATAATCTAAGAAACAAAGCGTTTCTCCATGACCATTTTCTTCCGACAACGTTGCTTGGTATCGAGTTTCAGCTTTGCCGCTGCATATAGCAGGCTTAGTCGTCACTCTGCGGAATTAGATGCCGCGAAATGCCCGTAATATTTTCGCTTCTTCAGCAGTCGAAGCGAGCTTCACGGCCACTATCATTAAAAAAAACGAGCGTCTCTTTAAAATTCTTATTCAACTCTCTTTGAAAAATCCGACATATCTATTAGGAGATTGGATAGAAGTTTCTCATGTCTTGTGCACTGTGAGTTTCAAGAATTTCTTTCTAAAAGGAAATATCCTGACTCGTTAATTACATTAAGTGTATCGCTAACAGCAATAATTTTCATCTAATTCACGCACACGAGCATTACTAACAGTGATACGACTGTAGCAGTTTTTTACTTTGAGATATAAAGCTTCAAAAGTTGCAAAGAGTTGCAAGTAAGCATGTTGAAGAAACTAAAACATCCTAGATCTATTTGACAGATAAATTTGTATACACTGTAAAAAGTATAAGTGTAAATTTAATATCATGCGGTGTTTATATCTTGTCGTGCTGATATAAACATCAACATAGTGAGATTTATTTAAACACTGCATCATATTAAGTCCACCTATATTTTTTAGAATGTATATAAACTACATGTTGACTATACTTCACAAAGTACCAACGGTTATTCTTACTTGTTTCGAAAAAAATATAGCTGTACCAGATAATATCGCGGAAAATAAGAGGATATATGATGGCGAACAATAGAAAATATTCGCGAGTAAATTTTCCGCGTGGCCGTGATTTTACTTCTGGCGGACACGCCAATGGCATGATCGCGTGTGGTTGGTGTCGCGGTACGTGATGACGAAGTAAATGGCGCGATACTTACGGACGCGAGCAGAGGGTAAGAATATCGCGTCGTGCACGACGAACCACCCCCCGGAGGATTGCATTGCTCCCTCGACGCGCCCGTCGTCGTCTCTCGACTGATGGTGTTATTAAAGGCGGAATACATATATATGCACCGTTATCTCGATGTTAAACTATGATTGTCACTTTATGCGATAACTCAACTTTTATTAACAAGTAATATTATAATTATGCTTTCTGTTATACATCTATAAAGAGCACTCCAGTTCTGTATCTTTAATATTTACAAATTTGTGACAAATATATATTATTCTTAATTTTATAAGTAGAAGAAAATTGATAACTGACAGATTCGAAATTTTGGAACTTACCTAACTGAGTTCATCGGGCTTCTTTTCCCTCTTAAAAATATTCTAGACGACGTGTACAGGAAGCACTACAATTAAACAAGGTTGCTGATTTCCTTCCTCGTGGATGATACTCCAGCTTCCTCTTGTAACGACTCGCCAACAACGTCTATGACGATGATGATGATACCACCGGGCGTTGGTGTATATTCTCCAGAGACTTGTTAATGTCGCGACATACCCGCGTGTGTCTTATTTAATTAGACGCCTTTCGACGGCATTGTTAGGTGTAGGGCATCATCATCTCGCTACCTCGTACGTGTTCAAGTTGGCCTACGGTCAGCGAGTCGCTCAGAATTACGTTTCTCTTCAAGACCCTCCGCTTCCCACTTCTCCTTCCATCTCTCTTCTTTTCTTCCGTCTATTCAACGTCGATCAGGTACTTTCCGCTCGCTCACGCTTTTATTGTGCTCGTATTCGTGATCCGAAGGAAGAGAAAATGGGCGAAGAACTCCCGCGCAACGAGTTGTTGTTACGAGTACTAGAGAAATCAAAGCCTCTAAGAGCTTTATAGCTTCACAAATCTCAGTCTCTCTTTTTTTCGATCCAAATTATCAGTCACTGGACATGGGATGTTTTAGTCATGGGAATTGTTAGAAAAAACGAGTTGTGAAGAGACGACAAAGCGGCGAAGAATGTAGTAGAGAGATGATACAGAAAGCAAACTTACAGATACAGATACAGATACAGAAAGAAAGGAAACTTTTAATTTTAATTCTTTGGATTTAATTCTTTCCATTAGAAATAATTGCTATTTTGATTAATTGTTAAACATATGGTCCAACATCTTTAGCGAGAAACCGCTTTGTCCTAGTTTATTACAGCTTCTCATAGACTTATTAAGTAATAAGATTTCCTGCTTGTACACAAACGGGGGAATCACACGAGCAACTTGCGTCTCGTGCATCCGTACAGCTGTGCTCGTACTTAAAGAAGTTTAGGCCATAAAGGATTAATGCGTTGAATGCCAACGACAGTTTGGTGCTTTTGCAAAACTCTGTTGACATCATACTGCACTCTCACGGAAGACAAAGAGATATTATGAAAACTAAGCGATACGTGATGCTTTCGTGATGCTTACACTGCAGCACTGTAGCGTTAAAACGTGACGCGTTATCCTCAAATGCGGTATCTATATGTACTAGGCATATAAATTACAAAAGTGTCTTTGCTGTACTTGAGCATGAGATAAAATTTTTTTTTATTTCACTCTCTCTTTTCGCTTACATATATTTTTGCACTGACGCTTACGATTGCAGCACTAACAATGATTAGCATTGTTCGCGTACCAATTTCGGCTGCATGAGAACTTTGTACAGGATTAGATATCTTTGTACTACGTATTATTAGCCTACGTGTTAATAAGGCAGTACAGAGATGTAAGAAGCTCATTCCGAAAGTTCACCCTCCCGAAATGCTGCGGCCGATCATCCTGCGAGAATGCACCGCGATGCATTTAGCGCCGCCATTTTCCTCATGTAAGTTCGCTTCAGGAATTTCCCCATTTCGCGAGGATATTCTTGCATTTGCGCGCACTCGTCCTGGCATACTTTTGAGTTGGCGAATATCAAGTGAAGTTTTGGGGTGACGGCAGCCGCGTCTCATGGAGGAAATGCTTCTCCGCGAGAGAAAGAAAGAGAGAATGTGGGAGAAAAAGAGTGAATGAGAGAAAGAGACAGAAAGAGAACTCTCGCATAAACCTCCGAGTTCATCTCGTTGCGGTAACATTTATTCGCGCCGATACATGCAAGAAAGTTTGATGCCGCAAATTCGTGGCTTCTTAATGCAACACTTGGAACAACCTGTTCTCAAACATTACACTGCGGATAATTGAAGTATTTTATCCGAAATACAAGCTTTATTATAATTGCTAGTTCATAACAACATCCTCCTAATCCTTCAAATTTCTTAAATTTTTTATAAAGAACAAATTAAAATTCAAGTATAAATACATACAGTATAAACACATATAACTTCATATTCGAAGAATAATTAAAATGCTTGCTACTGTCCCCACTGCTTTATGTTCGACTTCTTAATGAACTGCCTATCTATTTTATGATCCTATACTTCATGTTATTCGAGTCACGTAATGCCTTTATTATCCAATGGAGATTTGTTGTGTAAATAAATTAACGAAAAATTTATGTGTTTATACTGTATGTATTTGTACTTGAGTTTTACTTTGTTCACTGAAAAGGACCATATTGAAGGTCGAAATATATGACATATTAGACTATATTTTGTAAAAGAATTTTGTAATATACAAATTGGCATAAACTAATTAGCCAGGTTCGAATTTAATTTGAATTATATTCAATTGAGCTAGTAAACATATGTATTTAATATTTTAATACAAATTAATTTTCTCTCTCTTACTTTCTCTCCTTCAATTGCGATTGAATTTTTTGCGCTATATTCAATCATTGGCTCAAAATACTTGTCTTGTACTTGTATTTAACGAAATATTAAACTCAATAAAAATTATATATTTCGTGTTAGTAAAAAAGAATTTAATGTGAAATGTTAACAATATAAAAATAAATTCTCCATGAATATGATACTTCTTTGTTTCTTATTAAGAATTCACTGTAGCTAAACAAGTCTCACGTCTCATTATGCGTACGTGGAGGTTTGAGATTGTTAAGACGAGACGCGGATATCATTCGCTTAACATTCTCGGTTGCATCTCGCATCTGATTTAACCCCTTGTTCTCTGTCGGAGATTCGCCGCGCTTAAATCCCGGAGGGCTTACAATATGCGGGCGTATGCGGGCGCATATCATTCATTAGGATCACACAGACGCGCGTATACACCTGTGTACTTGGTCCGCCGGCAACGCCGATGGGGACCGAACCCGTGTACAAGAGGGGGGCAAGGGGTGGCACTTGACACGTCACAGTAACGAAGTAGTGACGCGCATGCCACGGTACTTAATTAATTCTGATTAACCCGTAATCACGTAGTCGTTCCGCGGCGTTGGAAGCCCTCCCCCTCTTCTCCCTCGTTCAATTTGTGCCACCGGCTATTAATTCTCGGCCTCTACCCCTCTCTCCACGAGTGTCCCGTCCGCGATATTTCGAGTGTCAACTGTGAGGAGGGCGTAAAGAGGAGTGCAATGGATTTTCAAGAGAAAGGAAAAAAGTGGAAATAAACAGAACCGTTTGATTGATTAAAATTTTATAGTACAATTTTGTTGCGTGTACCGAGTACGTGTTCTGTAACGTCATTAAAGCGAGTATAAAAATTTTTAATAAAGAAACTTTGAAGGTAGATACTGAAAGGAATATAAGAATTCTGACAATTTTCATTGGGAAATTAATGAAAAAAAAAAACCTTATTTGATTACCGTTCCCCGCAGTTATACTTAATCACTTCAATATTATTAATCCTCTTAATATGTAATTTAAAAAATTGTACGCTCTATCGAATATATATCTGATAATATGATATCAATATCTGAGCTCGATAAATATTAGAGATAAAATAATGGATGTGAAGCAAATTCAGTAACGCTCTATGCACACTAATTAATTAATAGAATTAGTTCACTGTCGTATTATTATGCACACATGCTCATACGTACACGTAAAGGCGCATACACATGTACATAACTACATACATGGATTGCGGTAATATTCTCTAGCGAAGTCTAACTGCCTCTGGTACGATAGTTTCCCCGTGCTTGGCGAATGGAATTATTCGTTTCGAGGTCAAGTATGAGGAGGGCTCGCCAAAGGGCGCTTTGCGCATATTAATATCGCGCTCCCGATTGAACTTAGCCGTTCGATACTTCGAAAGGCCCGGGGGTTGGTAAACTGCGAGCGAATAGGGCGCACCTAAGCTGCGTTTTTGCGGACCGGTAGGAACCTTTCTATTAACGTCGTCGTAAAAGCCCTCGTATATTCATGAGTTCTTACAAACTCTTTTTGCCCAGCGCAGTCTCCGGAGCGTTGTAATTAAATCTCAAGCAGTATGCACTTTCCAAGGGGCACCCCGATACCATTGCTCTTTATTTATTCTCTTATAAATGCATGCGCGGCTAAAGATAATGCCGCTCAGCTCTACGTTGTAGTTTCATTTTATGACGCATGCCCGAAAAGAATAACTTATCTGTTCTAATTTTACTAAAAAATTATAGACTACATTAATTGTAAAACACACTTAAAATTAAGTCTGAGATGTCGAATCGTTTCTTGTAAAATGCATTATAGAGAAAAATGCACATTTGTTATATTACACAAATTAATTAGAAAATATATTTAAAAATATTTTATAACATTGTTTAAGTTATTATTTATATGATATATTTCATTTTTCTTATTTTATTTGTAGATTTAATATTAATAAGTAACACAGTATTGTTACTGATACATAAATTTTATATCCGAGAAAAAATAGATCACTCTTATAATTGCTTTTAATACACACAGTGTTTTTTGACGTTATTTTCTTTACTACACACGATTTTTTGTGTTTTGTATTAATTTTCACTTTTACACAAATATCTTAATATAAAAATTATCAAGTGATTCTTACAATACATATACTTTATTATTTAAAAAATATTTGTAAAGTTATATATTTATAAAAAATTGTATATAAATGTTATAACAAATTATAGTTGACAAAGTGAGAAAAAATGCATTTTTTCATGCAAAAGAACTTTAGAACAAAAATATTTAAAGGGAAAATATATTCTAATATCTTAAAATTAATAGTCTGAATTCCAAAAGAAAAAATAGTTTAAGTATTGACTGTCTAAAAAGTTTAGTTACTGAGTTGTGAGTAACCCGAAAATAGTATTTTTTGTATAAATGGGTATAAATGGATATAAATTGAACGTTTATTACATTTATATTTTAAGCAGCACATTTTATCATTGATGTTGCGTTACAAAAATTTACAGTTAATTAGAAAGAATGTTTATAAATTTTTATTTGATTGATTATTTTTGAATTTTATTATGTTTTTTAAATATTTTTCTATTTATAAAATATTCAACGCAAATCGTTTCATTTTTTTTAATAGTTTATGAAATTTTTGCTATATAAACAAGAATTAATTGAGAAAAAGGAAAAATAAAAATTTTTAAGTGTAAAAAAAGTTATACTATACACGATAGAGCTTTCGTGTTCTAAAGTGAATTTCTAAAATGTTCTCGTCGAAGGATACGCAGGAACAAGAATCGGCACAAAACTTATCCTCTAGATAAAAAAAAGTTTTTTTAGAAAAAGAATATAGATCATTATTTAGCCAGATATTTCTAATCTTAAAGAAACCGCTAAGGACACAGATGGTCCAATTGTATATATTAAATGTATTAATATAACATAAGATTTTTATACATTTCACATCTTTTTGACAAAACCTTTACGTTCTACGCCTTTATTAACGTAAATAATCCAACCTAACTATTAACATAAAAGAAAAAAAATAAGCACACATCAATCACACATCAAATTTAAGGTAGTTCTTTAGTGCTGAAAATTTAGGGTGCCTCATCAGGGCCTAGAATTGCAAATGTCTGCATAATTTGGATTAGATATTAAAACTACGTGTATGTTTTAATGAAATAGTATGTATACATGCGATAGTAAACTACAAAAGAGCTGAATTTTCATCGAACAAAAACAATTATTTATTTTTCGAGGTTAAATTTATATGCAAGTACCCATACAGCACAATAGAAACTTGTAGCAACATTGCTGCAACATTTCAATGTTGCATATTGCAATATAATGTTGCAGAAACATTGCGAAGACTTCTTTTTGCAATATTATTTCAGCAATGTTGTAGCAGTATTTTAAAAATATTTCCAACAAGAGACACAAATTGACACGAAAGTCCTGCTCTTGTTCAAAAAATCAATAAGAAACAAAGTCAAAAAAATGACTCTTGTGTCGATTTGTGCCTCTGCTAGAAAGTTCAGTTTAAGTGTTAATAAAGTAAGGATCTGAACATAATGGAAGAATAGGGATTAATGATCACATTTACACGGTATACTTAATCGAGTTTCATAACATCTGTAGTCATAACTATATTCCTCTGAAAAATAGAATGACTGGTTAGTTTCTAACTACGAATATTATTAAATCCGATTAATGTCTGTTTCTACCAATATAAATTAATTTTAATCTCAGTTCAACTTATCTTCATTTTTTTCTAGTTCTAAAGATTAGAGAAAGAAGAGTACGTTAAACCGAGATTAAAGTTATTCTACATTAGTGGAAACGAGCATTAAGTGTAAACAACAGTCAATGTAATTTTTTAAACTATTATAATCTCGTTTTTGAGAAAAATATTTATAGTAAGATTTGTGTGCAGTTAGTCAAAGAAGCGTCTTATTTCACTAATAATAAGTTATATAGGAAAGATTACATTTTCAATTTTTTTTTCTCTCTTATTTCATTAATTTATCGTAGAAATTGCACATGTCAATTTCGGTACTTTAACTTCATATACAAAAAAATTAGACATTTCTATGGTAACTCGATTTACTAAAGAACCATTTTAATTTTGAAATGATATAAAATATATAATCCAATATCTTCTTATATAAAATCATTTTTTTTTCTGTATCATCATTTGCTAGCTGCACATCAAAGTACGACAATATTGCAAAGTTAAATATTAATAAATTTTATATAAAGTATATACGTTACTGTAGTATTAGTCAGAATTTAGTTTCTCATTCTTTTGATGTAGAATATTTTCAATATTAAAAGAGAAATTTATGTATACTTAACTTGTATATCATTTTTTCCACAAATTATATCTGTAATTGTTCGCCATTCATGTATAATCGTACTCTGATCGAGCGGTTTTAGGAAAAGAGCCGCGCGATATAATCGAATATAAATCCCAGTTGAAAACTGCGAATTACGGGTAGCGCTGGCTGAATATTAACGTGCGATGGCGTAAATTATGATAAGCGATTTTACATAAATACACATCTAACGAACCAATCGGGCGACGATTGTGCGAGCGCGATTACGCGCGATTGGCACACTCGTAATAAAAGCGTAGACTCGAAACGCTGAACTGACTCTTTGAAATTAAACGCTGAAAGTTCATTGCGACTGCGTCACGGTAATAAAAAGTATTTTTTACTCAGATGAAAAAATCTCCACTAGCAGTTGACGCTATCGAAAACAGAGTTTTAATATCGTCACTGACATCGTTTCATTCCCAAAAATATTTCTCATTCGATCGGATCGATTTCAGTGGAAAGTGGATGATTGATGTATCGTAGGTCATATAAATAAGATATATCTTAAAATATGATCTTTTGGAGATTTTTGGAACCGCCTTGACTAATTTAAAATATATTTCTGTTTAATAAGGTCATTTATTATATTAAAATTTTCACTTTAAACTTCAAAAACTTTTCAGTATTTCCGCTACAAATATACAAATTATATCACTGGAACACTCTGTTAGATATCAAAGGTGCAATAGTAACCCAATTCCTTGAATTAAATAATATTTTGTTGTTATTAACTTCCACATGTGTCAAAATATAAATCAATCCATTTTTGTGATTACTTTCAGAGTTTATATTAACGTATGCATGTAGTAAATAAAATAAATTTGAAGTAAATTTAATATATTTTCTTCAATTAAATTATCTAACTCCATTGTTTTAGTTAAATTAACGACATATTGAGTAAAAGCCGTATAGGCGACTTACAAAAATGATTAAAAATAACTAAATTGAATATAATTTGACATTATGAATTTAACAGTTAATATTAATGTAAAATTAAATGATTTTTACTAACCGTGAGCGCAAAATTATTTCAATTATCTTTATAATTCCGCTTTACGATTTCATATACACTGTGCTTCTAAAGCCAAATATTTTTCGCGAAACGATAAAAATTCGCGCAGCAACCGGATTAAAGATATTCGTGCTGCCGATAAAATACAATGAAACGCGGAAAATTGGACGATGTCCGCCGCCGTGTCCCTGTTCGACTGACTGCGGACGCAAGAGTTTAAAAAAGCGATGGACGTCAAGGGAGGACGGGATCGGATGGAAAAAAGGGAGATGACCGTAGCGCATTGGAAACGTACCGTTTCCGGTTATGCGTGCCAGGACACAGCGACGGGGACTCCCGCGGGAGACCAGCGTTACATCCGATCTGACCCGCCGCGGTTGTTACTGAAATTAGTTCGGCTTGTACGGCTCGACATAAATTGCAGCAACTCGCATGGATGCGCTTATTGGTTCACGAGAGAAGCGCAAAGCGATACGTATAGGATACGTCCGTTTTTTTTTTATATCGTCAGTAAATACAACTTTTTTTATATTTTAAATTAAAGGTTTAATTAGACGCGGCTGCGCGAAGGTCACTTGAATAGATACTATTCCACATATTTCTAATTACAAGTTCCTCAAAAAGTATATAGGATTGATACAATGTTAAATCTAGTGTCAAATTTAATCTAATGTAAGTCGCCACTACTCCTACTAAATATTGTTATTTTATACTAAAGCGATTATTAAATTTGACACTATATCGTGTCAATTCGATACTATATAGTGTAACATGTATAGTGTCAAATATAACCGTTGTTTTAGTATAAAATAACGATATAATTGAATAGGAGCAGTGGTGATTCACATTAGGTTAAATTTGATACTACAGATTCAACAATGCATTAAAAATATAATTCTATATTGTCGATAAAAATTAAAGCATAGCTTATTTAAAAAAATTAACTGAATAGAATATTTCTTTAATATTCTTTATTGTCTTTGGTAATTATTAATTTTTAACTAAATATCCTGTACATTAATATAATAGTATATATATATATATATAATTGCTTATGTACTGCATATAACTTTATATACATATATGTAATTTGCTGATATTAAAATATAATTTTCAATCATTTATTTTTATATTATCTATATATATCATCACAATTTTCTTTTCTTCTTCCTTTTTTTTTCCTTTTTCCCAATATAATTTAATATTTTCATTATTCTGCATTTCCTTTATCAATTCTATTTTTTATTTTTATTACATCGATTATTCATTGTATATAGAGGGAAGCTCCCTATTATGAAATAGAGGTGTTTCTACTAAACTAATAAATATTATCTATTGATTCTACCATGAATTTATTGCTCTTGGATTGAAAACTATTTAGTAGAACATTCATTATTGGGTCATGCTGTAGTCATTGTAAAAAAAGATTTTAGAATATGGATGTCTTCAAGTTTCATTGAGATGAGCCTTTAAACCTTGTTTATTATTTAATAAATAAATATTTGGCAATAAATTCTTCATGTAGTGATAGAATAAGGTTGTACTAATAGAAAAATACGGGATATGTTGAATTGCTTAATTACAGAAGTTAGACTTAATGATTGTAAGGCGTGGAAATCGTAATATGAAATACCCAGGGTATTTCTAATATGAAATAACTCATGATTTCATGTCACAGTAAAAATCACTGCTAAAGTATAAATGTTATTGTACAATAATAAAAAGGACAATCGGAATGAACCTCGAGTGTCTATTTCTTGATTTCAACTATCTGAAGACGAGTTCTGGATAGATAATGTATCGCATATTCATTTTTCGCGCTGGCTATTTGTTTTGTATTCAAGAAACATTAAATAAAGTGTTTTAGATGCAATACTGATATACTATGTTTTACTATCGATTTCTCGGGGCATCTCATATAAACACAATTTTTTGACTTTACAATTTGCTCACTTTTTACATTTCTTTAATTTAAAAAAAAGATGGAATTTGAATTAAATTTTATATAACATTATCTTAAAGCTTATTAAATTCCTTTCAAAATGACTTATTATTTTTTAAAATTCTGCCTATATAGACTTCTATAGCATTTACCCAAAATGAACTCGGTATCTCATAATAGAGGTTTTTCCTATAACAACAACAACAACAACAACAACAACAACAACAACAACAATAATAATAATAATAATAATAATAATAATGTATCTACAATGTTCAAAGAAAGATAAATAGTAAAAGTAATGAAATAAATTCTACTTCATTCTATTTGCTTTTGCATCTCTTTTCCTTTTTCCCGCAGTCATTTTCCTTCGGGATCCACGATCTGGTTTTGTCGTAACCTTTGCTTTCTCCGGGGGAATCCTGCCGGTCAAGCGATAAAAAAGTTCAGCTCGTGCATATATCTCACTCCCGGGAATTTCGTGACAATATCGATACGTGACTGTGAGATTAGATCGCGGTTGATAGCTTGATATGCAATAACACTTTTGCGCGAAATGAATCACCGATTATTTTGAATAACAGCGGATAATTCGAACTACTCAACACTACTCAAAGACAATTTAAAAGACAATTTAAAACCATTTTAATCCAACTTTGTATATTCCGAATACAATAAAACTGAATTTTAAAAAGAATAAATTTAATGGAAGAAATGTAATTGGAAAAAAATCAGAATAAAAAGAAAATTATTCTACTATAAAATATACTTATTATTAATTATATGAATAATTAATAATATGAATTACATTATATTTATTTCAACGACATAGTGTTACAGTAATGAATAAGCTTTTAAATTACTTGTCCTATTTTCATTTCTCCTGCAATAATCATTACATTCGTGTAGCTTTTTTAAATTTATCTTGAAGTGATGTTTTATTGATGTGATGTCTCATCGATATTAGCAACGTTAAATAAAGTATCGACGAATTTACCTTCCCTAAATATAGAGAATACTAGGAAATTGAGCGAAGTATAAAATGGGATGATTTCGTGGACGTGGAAAAGCGCGCACAATAGCCATGACAATCGCGATCGCCATTGTGCCGCATCTTCATTATTGTTGTCGGACAAGGCTTGTGCCGGAGAAATGATCCGCACATTTTCGAAGCCGCATTTTCGCCCGCCATCTTCCACCCCTCTCTACGGGGTGCATCGATCGTCGCCCTCGGAAAAGTTTCCGCTCTTTTCCCGCCATCCATATCTCCCCCGTCCAACTTTCCTCCTTTTTGCCTGCTCGCTTTCTCTCGTAGACAAATTTTAAAGTCGATTGAATTTCCGGTTGGCCAAACCGCGAAGCTACCACCAAACAACCCCATGGGGTTAGTTTTTCAACATTCTGCAGCGTCGACATGAAATATTCTCATATGTTGCATGTTTTATATACAAAAAGATCAAATATTTTATATTAATATAATAAATGCTTTTCAGTATTTAAAATTTGCGAAGTATATAATTTGCGAAGTATTAAAATGTATATTTATTCTTAATTTTTAATGAATCGGATTTAAGAATTTTAAAAAACTTCGTGCCTGCTATGATACATTTAATATTTTACTCGTCATTATTTAAAATCTTTTCAAAAGCGAAGATATTTACTGTTATTGGACTGTTCATGAAGCTAATCTTATTTTATCCTAATCTTTTGTTATATTTAGAAGCTATATACTGTTATATTTAGATTTACGAAAATATTATCGTTATTTTAACTTATTTGTTAGATAATTTTCTCTGTAATTATTTTTCCAATACAAAAATATTTTTTAATTCGTAGATTAATGATAAAAATGTTTTGACTTTATTTTATATGTAATAATTTTTTATTATTTTATAAGTAATAATTTATTTTTGAATTTTTTATAATATTAATTAAAATAAGTTTTTTAACTTTTTTTTTTATATAATATAAAGAAAACGATACATATTTCCGTTTTTCTAAGACTCTGGATACATTTTTACGATATATCACATTAATAGTAAATACAATTTCTTTAACTTAAATTATCTATAGGTTTTCCTTTTTTATTGCTTTAATTAAGATTATGTACATTTTTATACAATTCCTAAAGATGTCTAAAGTTTTATAAACCACACCGTAAATCAAAGTTATAGTCATTCAAAATTGTTTTTTTTTTATAACATAGATTATATAAAAATTGCATTTTAAAATGAATTATGTTTTCAGTAAAGAAGCATTTATCAAAAATTTGTCAAAGAATGTAGCATTGACATTCGGACATTAATAGAATTCGAACGTTTGGCGCATTAAAATGAGAAATGGCCGTTTCCGCATCGTTTTCTACGCGTTATTACATCATAGGAAAACGATATTAATTACAAAATTCCGCGGCAGCTGCGGGATGCAATCCTTTGAACGATCGTAATCCGCAACAAAAATTTGGCATCACCGAGCTCACCCCTGGCAAGGATTGATTCGTGCCACCCTTTGCCAATCAAAAATCAATATGTCAAATAGAAATGTTCGCGTGCGGGGCACATTTGTAGCATATTAATTAAAATGTCGACGATTAGTCGATGGAGGATGGGAACAAAAATGGCGATTTAGCTTGCCATGCGGCAGGGGATGTATGCATGAGTTACGCTGTTCTCTCATATATCAATTCGCATGACATCGCAACATTTGAAGTTAAATGGCGGAATCGTGATAATTTTCGATTATGTTTTGTAATATTAATTGTTAATTAAAATTCTAAATTTTCCAAATAGATGAAATTTCCAAATCTTTGATATCCATTATATTTAAAGAAAGATCGATATGAGATTGTCTGAGGATTATGTGGATGAGAAAAATCGACAGTAGATATATCGCTTCGAAAACTGTTGTATGTAACCAGAAAAAATTTGAATACATAAATTCACTATTAAATAACGAGCAAAAAATCATCGATCGAAAAGTATACATTTTTATTAACTACTTTCGATGAATTGCATAAATATGTAACCAGTGTCCTAGCATTTTTACATAGCCTAGCATTTTTACATTTTTATATGTGCTGTAACTGGAAGCGTAATCGCGCCGGCGATTATTATTACCACGAACTCGCGCAAAAATTACGCCGTCCGACGCTCACGTGATTCAACAGTTAAGGTAAAACGTTAAGTAGATTAAACTTTTATGCGGCAGCCCGAACGTTTCCACGCATTTTTACAGCCGCTAAATATCCTGGTTCTCTCTTCCGTTCCTCTCGTATTTTTTTCATTTTTCACTGCGATTATTGTAGTTTCAAATCTCTTTTTTTATTATCATTGCGCAATCAATTACATCGAAATTCTCAAGTTTGCGTAAATAATTATACTATATTAAAAAGTTAGTGGAACCTCATAAATTATTACACGTTTCAAATGCATATTATAATTGAATAAAGTTCTGTGTTTGAAAATTTCATATTTAAATTAATTCTCAACTTTCACATTATTCAGCTACTGTTGATATAAAAACAATAAAGATTAAAACATTGAATCCGTATTGAAAAAATAAAAATTAAACTTTTAGCAATAAAGAAAATTATTAGAAATTATATCTCAAGCAGAATATGAAATTATTATGACATCAAAATGACGTCGCAATAATTATTAAAAGTCACTTTCAATTAATTACGATTCATTTTGTTATCAAAATGACATTATCGTGATCTGCTATTCTACTTAGAATTGGACAACGTAATTAAAAATTATATAATATTATATAAAATTATATAAAATTGTATAATTATATAATAATTATATATTTGATTTTAATTTTTTTTAAATAGCGTATTAAAGCTTAATTAAAGTTGATTTTGGGAATATTACAAATAGATGTGATTTTTTTATAACGATATTCTTAGAGAGAAGAAAAAATTATCAGATTTAATTGTAATTAAACATAATTTACACTTACTGATATTACAATTAAGAAATTTCAATATAATTGAAATCAGTTGGATTAGAAATTATAGTTTTTGTCATATCGGGAATAGAAACGAAGGCGAAGTATATTATCGATAACGGTCTCTACATTGTTGCGGAAAAAGGAAAGGTCCCTAATACTACTCTCCAGAGTGACTATAAATCCCGTCCTCCGCTCATCGACTTCCTCGACGCGAGGCGTTTCCTCTCTCTCTGGAAAGTTCGCTGCCTACGTTCACGCGGGCGAAACTTCCGGCCCGGAAGCGACTATAGCCGTCGCGGTACGATTAATAGTCAGTTCGAGAACCAACCCAGCCAACCAACCGGCTCCGGGAGCAGCGGTAGCGGCGGTAAAGGGGAACGCCTCGCCGTTGGTGACACGGTGGCTGCGTCCTGCAATCCAAGGGTGGGGATTGGGGGCTGACTGGAACCGTGCTGCCATAACACTGCCGCTAATTAAACGATTAATCATGCAACGAATGACACGTATATAACCGGTTCCGCAGGAAATCGCTCCCGCTAGACCCTCCGCCGTCGACGTAGTCGACCAAGGTTATGCCTGCTATTCCCACCCGATGTGCAGCATCTGCATATTCCGGTGCACATGAGCACACATGATGCGATATTAACTCCTTACTCCTGAAATGATTTTTATTGCGTCGGAGAACGATGCTACTGCAGTAAAACGTGCGAACATTTGCGGATGTTCATACCTACCACATAGTGGATTCAAGTCTGATAGATCGTTTATCTTAATATCACATTTATTATGACATTGTACTGTTGTCATTACATAGATGAGAATTGAGGAAATCCTCGGAGAAGTTAAAACTCGATAACCTGAGTATGAGCCAAATACAAGTTTCATACAGTCAAAAAGAGGTCGAGAGACCAAGATTACAGATTTTTAAATTTAATCGAGAAACCACGAATGCTTCATCTCAAAAGTAAGGCGACTCGGGAAGTATCGATTGCCGGTCTACTCAGCTCGATTCCTATTGTCTACGGTAAAGGTCGTGATAAGTCCGGAATACTCTATAGAGGATTTCATGAGGAAGAGAAAGAAAAAAAAATCGAAATACAAGCGAGGGGTAGAACCGGCACAGGAGATGGTTACTAACTGATAGAGAAGATCGGTCGGTACGGATAGCGCTTCGCAATCGAATCGCGTCCCATGCGGGTGGACATGGTGGGGTCGGTAGAGAAGTAAAGAGGAGAAGAGGCAGGGGAGTTGGTTTGGCATCGAGGGAGATAGCAAGCAATCCCGGCCGTGCCGCTCTGTTCGTCCGCTCGTCGGGGGATGGCCACCAGGTCCGCTTTCACGGTCCGTGTGCAGCCCTTCATTTCGATTGTCCGACGTATCGATACTCGACATCGGCCATACCCGTCTATTATTCGTTGCGGCCAATGGTCACTGGCACCATCGTATACCCGCTTATGATTTGTTACTCTGTTTTCGACGTATGTTGCGGCAACCGATGTCCTCCCTTTCTCCTCGTCTCTCTCCAGTTTCTTCCAATCTCTCTCTATGCGCCGTTTGCACGCTCTATCATTCGCATCGAGTATTATCTCTAGTAATGTTTTCAAGAATCAACATGTGCGATTTTTAAATAAAAAGATTAGCGATTAAAAAATTATTAATGAATACTTTGAAATCGTTTATCCTGTACTTTTCGAACTACTTCTGAGAATCAATAGGAATGTTTGAAAATAAAATAAAATATGATATGACCTGTTTAACATTGAAAATATCAACAGGTTGAAGTATTTAAATATTTTGAATCAAAAGTATATATTTTCAAAAAATTACTATTCATTAATAAATTCGATTGAGTGAAATTAAAAATTAAAATTAAAAACTTGCATCGAGCAAAAGGTACAGAAATTAAATATAATGCTTCTATAAAAAAAACAATGAAAATAAATGGGAGCGATTTAATAAGCGAATTTTTTATTACAAATTTGATTGAGCCTATAATCTCATATATGAAACCTATAAAGAAATTCGTAAAGAAAAACCGAAATAAATTTTTCATAAATAAAGTCTCAAAGTAATTCGCAAATTTACGTTTATCACGTTTTAGCAAAACCCAATAACGACGTAATCTCTTTAATCTAGTGAGCTCTCTATAAATGTAATTTCATAACGGAACATGCAAGAGCGTTATAGCTGTATCATGCAACACGCTTATCGTTTGGGTTGAAAATACGCGCAACGAGGTAGGGTGGGTAAAGAAGGTAGGGAATTGAGGGAAGAGGACGCGTACCGCAAGGAGAATGCGATATCGAAAAAGGTATAAGAATGGCTTTTCGCTTCGCCTTCGGTGTATCACATAATCCACCGATTCCACTATTATCCCGTTGTTTCTGCGCTCGTGGCTGCAATTTATTATATTTCTCTCTCCCCTTCGCTCATCCCCTTCATCCCTCCGACCTCGCTCGCTCCCTCGGCATTCCCTATTCTCCGTTCCCCTCGGAAGAGAGTTGGTGCGCTACAGGTGTCGACGAGATACAGGTGTTGTTAGGATAGTTACCCGTGGGGAGGATAAAAGCCTCGCCTAACTTCACTTCCTCCTCGCCCCCCATTCCGTCGTTTCTTCTCAGCTCTGCTTCTGCGCCCTTTTCGAAACAACATCTACCGATTTCGTCGCCATCACCATCGACAACCCCCTACGACTTCACAATTGAAACTTCCGAAGATTGCAAAGCTTCGAAAAGACTTTGAGACGAAACATAAACTGAATTAACCTTGGAATGCATACAGGATGAACGCGCTTTCTCATTTAGATATCAAGTTTACATACAGGATGACTTTTGAGGATTATTAATAAATTCTCTCTAACAGGTAATTAAAATTATTGATAACGGATTCTCTTTTTATGAATTCTGCGAGATCTACTGCAGACATTATTACTGATAATATTTTTTCTGCTTTTCATTTAATAACTTTTATGTGAAAATTCATTAATAAAGGTAAAATATTGATGAAGAAAATAATATAATAATTCAATATTTTATGTAACATATATATAATAATTTTATGTGAGAACAGTGCAAATAGTTTATATAATATTCATCACATGCATCATTAAATAAAAAGACAATGAGAGATGTGCCGAATTTACAATTCTTATGAACGACGAGCGGATCTCGCGAAATGCTCCTGCAAAATTAACGAGACATTTTTCCGTGTATCCTTGTTTACTCTAGTTAGTTCGGATAAGAAGTAAGAACTAAGTAAAGAGAAAAGCGGAAGTAACCGCTGTGACGAAGGCGTACTCAAAGAAGAAGAAATAATAAAGAGGAAAGGAAGAAACAATGACGAGAAAGAATTCTCTATGAACGGGCAACCGAGCGAGTAGTCGAACGAACTTTTCTATCACCGACTTTTACGGCAATACAATTAAAAAGATTGCGAAAGTCCGCAGTATTCGCGAGAGCGAGCTGCTACTCGTGCAAAGTTAGCCCTCTACGCGAATTAGTGAAGAGAAGAAGAAAAGAAGGAAGAGGGTTCTCCATCGCGTCGTCATCAGTTGGCGGCGTTGTCCTCGTCGTTATCGTCTTACGTTTACCTCGTCAACGGCAACTGTTTGTCTCCGCCAATCGGTGAACAGAGCGGAATCTTACATCGTAGGAACTTCAACGAATACCTTCTTACGCTTTTAACATCACGATTTCTTTTTAGCTGGTTTTCCAATGCCTTTTGTCTCACAGATTAAAGAAAACTTCATGTCTCGTTCCTTTTTTTTTATATATCTTTTATATATCTTATATATATTTTTTTTATATATCGCGAATCCGAGATTTGGAGAATTGTGCATTCTTCTTTTTATAGAATGAATTAAATGTTCTTATAATATGTAAGTAACATAAAAGCAAATTCAAATCAATATCAACTCGATCACCAACAAACCTTAACAAGGCCAGGGGTTATTTAACCCCTTACCAAGTATAAGTTTGCTTTCATTGGCACTAACAATTAATACATTCTAAACTCATTTTATCTAAACTTATCTTAATTAGCTAAACAAATTATTCATACTATTTAAAATATTACTTTTATATATATAATTCAGCATTATGAAAATTTGAGGAAGGACTTTATTTAGTTTGTTGTTTGAATCGCAATATCATTTTTGCATAAGCCAACAAATGTGATGGAT
>Ga0157364_1000332_pt1 | contig 29492 bp, 14 predicted proteins | sample AttsexASBM2_FD_111476 | JGI IMG/M metagenome (GOLD analysis project Ga0157364, IMG submission 111476) | Fungus gardens microbial communities from leaf cutter ant in Ribeirão Preto, State of São Paulo, Brazil - Atta sexdens ASBM2 | ecosystem: Host-associated > Fungi > Mycelium > Unclassified ... | reverse complement strand
TATATAATAAGAAATTACCCTATTGATAATAATTGACAACTGATGATTGACTTTTGATACTAGCCTGCGAATTTACATTTTTGGATCGTTATCTGAATAAACTTTCATGTTTTTTTAAGAGTCGAGCACGAATTCGTTTTCCAAATTTGACGATTATATCACAATTTTAAGAAAAATGATGTTAAAAGAGAAAAAACCATGATTTTGAAGGTTTTCATGACAGTTATTTCCTCGACAATACATTTTTTTCTAAATTTTGTTTGTAAAAATAAATAAAAAATGGCTAAAATTTTTACAATTTTTACAGGCAGTATAATTAATTTAAAAGCAATTGATCTTCTGGTGAGTTATTCACCTTTATGATGTTTAAGAGACCCAAACGCTGACTGACATTCGCCAAGACTTTTGCTATTTCCGGACCGTTAATAAACGCTTTCACTTCCTTATTAATACTCCTACTTTTCCAGGATGTACAATTGTCATACAGCTATTTTAAGTAATACATTTATTTTAAGTTAACATAAAAAGTAAATATTCGTACATACTTTCCTATTATAACATTCTTGATGCGTTTTAGGTATCGTGAGAAGAGAAGGAAAAACTTAACAATTTATTGAGAACGTATTTCTAATCTTTCAGAACGTCATTACATTGCATGGCAAGTAAAATTATGAATAAAATTTTTAAAATTGTTATAAAAGAAATTGTGTTAAGAAGGCTACGAGCCAAAATAATAAATTTAATATACGTAATATAGTACAAATAACATTAAATATAAATAAAAATAAAAATATGCCTACATTAAACTATTTGTTTATACGTTGGTAGTGAAAGCCCACCGGGGGTCTTCGCGATACAAATATTTATGTCTGAAAAGGACTTTAAAAGATGGGAGGGGGGAGACTTGATTTGGCAATTACCTTTAATAAAGTATCATTGACAATCGGCACTACTTCAAATTTGATTGATGTGTTATTGGAAGCTTCTCTTAAAAGAGGAATATACTGCACGGTGATGTTTTGTTGTATGTGCATCAATTCGATCTAGAAGATAAAAATAAAAAAAGATAATATCATTAAAACAAATCTATTTTTTTCATACAATACTTTCATACATTAACAAAGAATTATAAATGAAAGATGATCATATTTTAATGATTTTACTGAATTGATTGTATATTGTGGAGAGAAAAATACAGTACGAGCTTGGGGATAAATCAATTTTTAATCGACACACGTAAATATTTTCTTAATGACATGTTGTTGGTTATAACATATTACTAATTAAACCGATATTTGCATTAATTGTTTTTATATACTGATGTGTTCCTAAAAAATTATTCTTCATGCGAATAACGATTCTCTCTGGATCATTACTTCACTTGCCGTGTATTTTCATAGAAAGTACAGTTACGATTTATTAACATTACCATATGCAGTGAAGTGTCGTTTATCATTGATAATATTTTTTCGGAACTAATGTTAAAAGCTCTTTCTACGAAGGATCTCATGCTTGCGATGGTGCGTTGCGTGGCCGTCGATCTAAAGTGGAATATATATAAATGTCAGGTTGATAAAAGATTTATTAATCAATAGTAGGGGAGACTGGGGACAATTGCAACGGAGGTAAGTTGTAACAATGCGTATATCTTTTAAATAATAAGAGACAAAATGATCATATGAAGAACAAAAATAATTGGTATCGAGGCCTGCATCTGCTTCATGTCATCAATCGCATATGCGCCGCATGTAAAAGAAGTTATATGTATTGTGCTCAGAGCCATGTAAATTTACAATTTTATACTTTTTTGCTTTAAACTTTCGAATAAAATGCTTGTTAGCACATTTTCATTTTATTAATTCTAAAATACATTTTGTCAAGTTATATGTCTTTTTTTGATATTTTTAAGTGGATTCGAATATATTTATATAAATTTTGACAACATTGGTTTGGGATTAAAAATACCGCTACATTGAGAAAAAAATTAATCAATTTTAATAAATATTTAGTTGAATATTCAACATAAGATACATAAAGATTTGACAAGAAAAAAGTGTCACTCTGCTTTGTGAACCGAAATATTCTAAGTTAAAGTAGACGACTATTCAGATAGAAAATCTGTCACAGCCAAATACTGCGATGTGAGCACATTTTTATGCTCTATGATCACGCGCGAATGCGTTGTAAGTATTTCTTATTGTAATAGGTATTATTCACTGCTTTACAAATACAAACTCACTGCTTTAAAAATAAATTATCTGTTTTGAAATACAAATTTACTGCTTTAAAAATACAAATTCGCTACTTTAAAAACAAATTATCTTTGAAGTACAAATTTATTGCTTTAAAAACACAAATTCGGTACTTTGAAACAAATTTTTTGTTCTAAAACACAAATTTACTGCTTTTTAATAGCAAATTTATTGTTTTAAAAGTAATAATAACATAAAAAGATAATTTTTGTTTTAGAAGATAATTTATTTTTGAAGCATTAAATTTGTGTTTTTAAAACAATGAATTTGTGTTTTAGAACAGATAATTTGTTTTTAGAATATTACAACTTTTCCAAGCTTTGTTTCATTTTTCCTCAAATCAGAGCAAGATATACTAATTCGGATTTTGATATTTTATTCATAAATAGGTTAAAATTACATCTTTTTGCAAATAGTACCATAAATCTAAATAGTTGTTGCTTCATTAAAAGAAATAAACATATATGTTATAAATAAAGAAATATGTACACACATACACATACACACACACACACACACACACACACACACACACACACACATATATATTTTTTTTAAATATTGGTACAATTGTCCCCAGTCTCCCCTATTACAATTAATAATATAAATAATATTAATCAAAACCTTAAACGGTCTAGCTGGACTTTAAATACTTCTATGATTCTGTGTGAATTTATACTTATTTTATGTATGTAATCCTTTTTGAAATCGCATCGAAATGATTTTTCGGTCTTGAAACGCTATTTCTATTAAATTATCGCAGTAATATCACGAGTTAAAATTGGCTAGCAATTTAATATGCAATTTTTCATGCTTTTTCGCATTTTTGAAACAATTTTAATTGCTGAGTGACATATTAAAATTTGTAAATAATTAATTCATATTGCGAAAAATATTACCTCGGTCGGGAGTCAACCCGAATCTCTTGCATTCCGTGCGAGCCTCGGTAATCTAAAGGATGTTAGGATGCTCGCACGGAATGCAAGAGATCTGGATTTCACTCCCGCCCGAGATAATATTTTTCAATAAGAATCAATTATTTACAGATTTTAATATGTCACTCAGTATAATTAAGATCGTTTCAAACATGCTAAAAAGCATCAAAAAATGTTAAATTGCTAATCAATTTTTAATTCGTGATATATTACTGTAGTTTAGTAGAATTAGCGTTTCAAGACCAAAAAATCATTTCAGCGCGCGTTTCAAACTATATACGTAATATATAAATTCACACAGAATCATAGAAGCTTTTAATATCCAAATAGACCATTTAAGGCTTTGATTGCTGCAGTTGTTTGTATTATCACGGTCATATAATACATTATATTATAAATAATATTAATAGTAATAAAATGTAAAATACAAATTACTTATATATTAAAGAATTATTTTATATCAATTATTAATTTTATTGATTATATTAATTAATTTTACATTAATGTATTATATTTTATATCGTATTTTACAATCGAATATAAGAAAAAAAGAAATAAAAATCGAACTTCTCAAATTATTACTTTGAAACTCTTGGTCATGTTCCAATCGAACAACATCGGCAATTTGGCTCTGATTCTTTCGGCGAGGGACGCCAAATCTCTTTCATCCTGTATTGCCAAATACTTTCCCTTTCCCGGGACCAGCTCGGGCTTCCAATTCTTTAGATCCATCTTTTCATATCGAGATGTGCCTGCGGGAAAACAAATTTTAAAAAGGAACTACCATCCCTTATGTTAATCAACGTTATGTTTTACTTTCATCTGTGTCAAAATGTAAATCAATCCATTAAGATTCCATTGCTCTTTTATCTAATAGTGCATCTTTTTATCTTCTAATTTGATTCAAAGGACACACAACAATTATCAGTCAGAATGTAGAAACCTTGGTGATCTTCTCACTCACAAGTTTCGAATATGTTGTTCGTTATTATATAATCTCGAATGTGCGTGAGATTCAAGATCTGCGCGATTATAGACTCGCCAGGATATCGCGTCCCATGTCTGATCAGCATCCATACCTGCGTCGGTTCGCAATCTGAAAATTCCGATTAGCTCCGTTTTGATGAAGTAGAAAATCCTTTTCCCCCCGCGAATATTCGGCATCGCTTGTTGTACAGCGATAAATAGTTACTCGTTAGAGTCATAGTTTCTCCGGTATCATTATAAATGTAAGAATACGGGGTTTTAGTGCCGGTGTAAGGATAAAAGCTCCTGTTACCGGAGTGACAGCTCAGAGGATTTCCTAACACTGCGTTTTCCGCCAGGCATATCACGATAATGGAAAAGCAGAGTTTTCCACACATCTTGCAAATTCTCGCTATTTAAATGAGAAAAGAAGGAACTGTTGATTTTAATCACGTTTTCTGGAAATAATAAAGTGATAGGGATAGTCTTTTAAGCAAATAGATCTAACGTGAAAAAGTAATGTCTCAATGTAATAACATATAAAGTGTTGAAACTAATCAGCTCATTTTTGAATGTATTCAGTTATTGAAAAAATAAAAATTGCACTGAAAGGAGAAAAACCTGCAATTTTTAATAAGTATAATTTAATTAATTTTATTATTATTATTATTATAAATAAAATATATAATATTAAAATGTTTATATATAATTACTAAAGCATATTATCCAAGATTGTAAACATTATCCAAAAATAGTAATAGATTTAATAGCAGTTTTAAAAGGGTTATAAATAATATTAAAATTGACAGTTTTTTTATGAGTTTTCATAAAAAAAATTGAAAATATTAATCATTAGGATTATTATTAGCATATTTTCATGAATAAAATAACCTTATATATAAACATTTTATTAAATTTTATTTATATCCATTAAAAGTTGTAAGCTTTTCTCTTTTCGCAATTTTTGTTTTTTTTTTCTAATAATTGAATACACTTGACACAGCTGATTAGTTTCCAAGATCCAAAACAAATAATTAAAAGTCAATAAAAGAAAAAAATTGAAGTAGGAACGTCTACTGCAATAATCATCAATTTTTATAAAATAGAGTGTTATCTTAAAATATCACCTGTTCGGATCGTCACGAAGTCTGAAGTAATACTTTCCTCCTTGAGAAAGACTAGCGAGTATCTACTCTCGCACGAACAAACACACGGACTGATGGACAAAAATATTGTTTCCAATTCGATATTATTGGCGGACCATCTCCCTGAGACTTTGTAAATGAAACCAGTTCTGTGTATAATAATAATGATTATTCCATGTAGTCGCGCGTGTATTACTTATTCGTGTAATTGCGGAGCGAAAAATTCTGTGAAGGCGACACTTTACTATCCACTAGCATAATAAATTTTTTTTCTTTTGTAATCGAGAATTCATTGATGAATCCCAAAACTCGTGGCATATTATTCATAATAAACACTGAAGACGCTACACTGAGCATGAAAAGTACGACCTTCGAAGGAAAAAGCGGAGTATTTGTCTCTCTCGCTGTCCCACAGGAAGCCGAGTGTGGTTTCTACGGATTGACTGGCCTTTTCGATTATTGTAACCGTAACAATAATTTTATGCCTGGAAGAGAAGGACTTTTTGTGATCATCCGAGCAACACAGTTATATTCAAAATACATTTAATAAACATTAAAAACTACGTCATCAACTGAAAAATATAATAATAATTTAAAATTTTATTCTTTTTTTAAACTATTTAATAAATGTAAAAAGTTTATGAGATGTTTGTAATGTTTATTAAACTTTTTTTTACTAGTTTAAATTACCATTTTTATGCGAGACATTTTTATAATTGTATATTTAATAACGTTTATTTAAATGTTTTTATTTAAACATTTTTTAAATGTAAATTGTCTAAATGAAAATTTATCATATCGCTAAATATTTATTTTATCGAGTCAAATATAAAAAATTCTAAGTAGAAATTTAATATTTCATGTATTTAAATTTTTTAATAAAAACTTAAATAAGAAATATAAATAAAAATAACATAATTAATTAACAATTAGAGAAAATTATCTAAATATCTAATAACTGAATAATAGCTGTGACTCTTGACGAATTTGTGTTAGGCACTTTATTATAAATCTTTAAATAATTCGTTTTTTATCAATATTTTGTTCGTGTAAAACTTGTAACTACACTGAAAAAAAATGTAGTCAATTTTAATAAATATTTAGTTAATACTATCAACTAAACATTTACTTACAATAAGTAAATATTTGTTCAGTAAAAAAAATGATTGTTAAATCAAATCAACATTTCTTGTATTAAATAAATATATCTTTATATTTAATAAACTAAATATATTTTTTTCTCAGTGTATAAAACATATAGTAATTTTTTTAAATTTATTTGAAAATCAGTACTGACGCACTATTTCTTAAATTACCACAGTTCCTGGAACTTTAGTCGAGAAACCAGCAATTTCTCGACATTTATAAATATATTTCAATTATTTCGTTGAATAACGATTATGTCAATTTTAAATCAATTTATGTATCTTTCTTGAATCTTCTTCAAATTAATTCTTCTTAATAATTTTCGTAGAAATTCGTTATACACATGTACTTATAAATCAAACGTGGAATCTCCCTTTCTCTAGGAATATCATCTTTAAACCATCCAAGATGCAAATTTATTTCACACCTGTCGAAGTTAAGCTTCTTCACGCGTCGCCGTATCTCCGCGGCAATGTCGCCGCATAATTTTATGGCTTCCGCATTGTCGTATGCGATCTCGTCCAAACGATTGTTCATTACTGATTTCACGATCTTTTCTACCAGATCGATCTTGAACGGATTCTGCGGCTGCATGCGATAACTGTTTTGATATTTCTGCGTCTGCGACAAAGAAATTGCTTCTGCAGTCCAAAACTGTTTTAAAATCGACAAATATGTATAATAATTGGCTCGCAGTAATTTGCTTCAATTGAAAATTGTAAAAATTTTAATTTTCATACAAAAATATTATTAGGTACCAAGATCCGTTTTGATCGATCGCCTTGATTCATTTGTGTTGAATATTTTTTTATCTATTTCTTAATATTAAAAAGGTTAAACAACGAGCGATTGATTAGGACAAAATTAAAATTTATTAAAATATTAAGAAAAGATTATTTTTATTAATATATAATGCTAAAAGTTTAATGTTTTTGGTAGTAAAATAGATATTTTAATTTTGACCTAATTAGTTGTTTGTTGTTTGACCTTTTTATCAATTTTATTATATATATATTTGCATTGCAATTTCGAGCTAGAAAATTGAAATTATTTATTTAATATTGTATTTGCAATTTTCTTTTGATTATTTTTTTGTTTAACTTTCATTTAATTAATTATTTTATATATATATATTTTATATATATATATATATATATATATATATATATATATCTATATGTATGTATATGTATATGTTATATCTATTATATAATTATAGCTATATAATGTTGTAAAATATTTATATTTTATACATTATTTATATTGGAATCACGTTCTCACATTTACGTACATTCATGTTTTTTAAATCTTTTATGGATTGTCATTACATAATTCGGGAGATAAAAAATATTGATATAAAATCTATTAAAGAAACTATTGATATAAAAAAAATATTGAGATAAAATCTATTATCAAACTAAAATCTTGGTGTTCTGATGCATGCGAATTCCGATGATGTTACGTAATTCGAAATAAACATTTTGTATCGATGTTTTTACCTCATTATCGTCGCAAGTTTTTTCACTCGCTTCGAATTGAAACGGCATAACGTCGATTTCTGATGATAAATCGATCAGAATGGATCTTTAATAGTTTGTAAATATTCTCCCACTCTTCTGCAACAATTCTCTGTTGGTTGACTAATCCTTGCAAAGACGCACGTATCTAAGGTAAACGACAATTTGTTACTTAGAAACGCTGCGAAGATCGATCGATGGAGGCAAGAATAAATATTTGTGAATAAGTTAATAGAAATAAGTTAATAGAAATTTTATGAGAGAAGCTTAAATACAAGTTGAGAAAATAAAATTAAGTCAGATTTGTTCAACACTGTAGAAATGAATAAGTAAAAAAAAAATACAAGAAATGCAAGAATATACAATTCCCAAATTATAATACAAATTATAATAATTAATCAATTGCATTACAAAAAGTTCAAAATTTATTTAAAACTTATTTAAAAGCATTGAAAAGTATATTAAAGGTCATTTATTTAAAAAAATATATATTTTGGAAAAAATACATTCTTTTGAAAATGTGGAATTTTTTTTAGTTGTTTTTTTCTTTACTTTCTTTTACAATCTTATAGAACTTCTTAATCATTTTATTACGCACGATTTCGTGAATAATTTTTATGTTTTATTATAAGGATACAATGTTACATTACAGATAGATGTATTTAATAATTGTTTTTATTTAATTGTACATTGTATTTAATATTTGTAATATTTCCACCAGCGCAATTTTCTTGATTACGAGTTTCAGAAAAGTCGCGTTTTCATTATATTTAACAATTCCTTTTCTTCCTACTAATATCTCAAATTTTTGCGTAAAATGCATGCCAGAAGACTTTGGCGTTGCCAAAGTCGAGGGAATATATATATATATATATATATATATATATATATATATAAGCTTGCTTCAAAAAAGATTTGTGGACGTGATGTGAAAAGCTTCTCAGATTCTTTTAAAATCTCCAAAGATTTACAGATATTTTCAACGAACTCTGATAACGTTTCATCGTTTCGAGAGATCGATCCTCAAGGACGCAAACATGAAAATACATTCTAGAGGATCGTATAAAGCGTACCTTTTGATTTTACGCCACTTTTTGATCCGTTATCGCTTATAATAGTGCGGTGAAAATACGCTCTCTAAAATATACTGGTATTACATTTATCGATACGTCAATTCCATTCACAAATCCTAAAGTGGACACGACGAACCGGTCGTTATTTTCCAAATTTCAACGTGCAAGATCACAAGAGAAAGACACAGTTTCGAATAATTATTAAACTAAAGTATCACTAGCTTTAGAAATAATACGTGTATGTACATATATTCATTACTTATTCATTCATTAATTATAATCTATAATCTTTGTAATCATCTTCCTTTCGCCTACATTACGTGAATATTTATAAAATTACTTGCAAAAGTATTGCAAAAGTATTCGTTAATTAAAACGTCGTTAATCTTCAAATAAGTTTTGAAAACTTATTAGATTGAAGTATCTAAAATTTCGGATAAATAAACTAGAAATGTTTACGCAAAACGCAATATTTAACAATTGTGCGTAAATGAGTTACATAAGCTCTTAAAAACTTAAAAATAAATAATTTTAATGTCATACTTCTGCCTCGATCCGAAGAGATTTGCATTCAACAATTCTTTCGCGTTTCTGCAGAATCGACGATAGATGTATCTTCGTGAGGTAGGCGTCTAAAACTTTTCGCCATTGGCCTTTTGATGAGAGTTTCCGGTAAGAGCAGCTGCTGGATCGTCCTCGAAGGCTTCGAACGCGTAAAGCGCGAACCTTCATTATGACGTATTGTTTTCCTTTTAAACGACATAGTCAACACAATAAAATATCGTTCTATTACTATCATTCATTGCTAAGGAGGATAAAACGATGCTTGTGCCAAGTGTGTTCTCTAAAAGGAAACCAGCCTATGTGAAGCAAAGCGATGAAGCTCTAAGACAACATCTCCACTTCTGCTTGAATGTTCTGGCGTGCCTGCTCCTCCAGCTTGTCACGAAACTCTACGGTGGCGAAGATGTTCGGGATCTGCAGGAAGTTCTGTAACACCTGAAAGACGCAAGAACGTGAAAGAATGACACGAATGTAATCACTCTGTTTTATTTATTTTATTTGCGTTAAGTTCTTTTCTATTTCACAAATAATGTATCTATCTAAAGGTATCTATATAAAGATAAGAAAAAGAGAAAAAGTAACATGTGACAATTCTGTCCTCGATTAACTCACTTCTCTTCAAAAACTAAGAAACTTCTTTTAGATAATATCTTCTAGATAATTTTGAAGAATACTTGAGCCTTCTTTTATAAAATCTAATGGAATAAGCTTTAATAATTAATCTCGGAATACAGTAATTATTTATTTGCATATTATAATTTATTATACTAATTGTTTAATTAATACAATAATTACAGTAATTATTAAAGTTTGTTTTATTTAATTATTAACTCTTTGTAAAAGAAGATTAAAGTATATTCTAATCATTATTATAATAATTGAAATTAATTGTTATAATAATAATTATTATTATTATTATATTGAGACAATTTTCGTATTTTTTTTTAAGTTCATCGAGAGATTATATTTCTGCCGTTCATATTTTAGGGTTGAACGGGGTGACTCACCTTTAGCCGTAGCGCTGTATACATGGGCTCGCTGAGGAAAGAATATTCCCCGCGTATTCGCTCTCTGTACTCGGCGTAACTTTCTGGAGAGGAACCGAGTACTGCCATATCCAGGTCCAGGAAGTAGTGTGCGTCTTCGCTGCCGAAGGCACCGCCTACCTTGTGCGCTTCGGTGCTGTGAGTCGCCGCTACTTTGAGCAGAGCACAAGTCTCTTCCCTGAGCTCTGCGTCCTGAAAGATAAAATTAGCCAGATCACTTTTGTGAATGCAATCAACGGATTTTGGGTATTCATCTTTTCTATTTCATTTTTTTATTTGCATTTTATTCTCTTTTTTTAGCATGTTGACACTCTTCTTTTGCATTCACTAAATAATTCACTAAATAATCGATACTATAATTTCATGATAAGTGAAGTAAGTTCATTTTTTTGTCTCATCTCTATTCGCTTCCACTAACAAAATCTTAACAAAATTAAAATTTTTTTTATTCTAGTTTTTAATATTTTAACTCTTTCTTTGTGTATAATTTATATTAAAATTTCATGATGAGTCTTTATTTTCTTTTACGTCATTTTTGTTCGATTCTAAAATATTATATTAACAATTAAATCTTGTAACGATTATAATTAAAATTCTTTTTACTTTTGTTCTATTTTTCAATATTTTATGGTGATGATCATGTTTAAAACTTGTAAAAAATTAGCCAATAGTTCAGATTGTTTACTAACCGACGGAACCTCGGCCTCATCAGCAAAAGCATTGAAGTGCTCGAGATTTTTATCTTCGCTAAAAACCAAAGCTTTAGGATCATACTCGAAGCTGCAACAGAAGATTTAAGTCAGTCATTGTCGATGAAAGAGCGACAATATAATAATTCAATAAATTAAATAATAAAAATAAAATATGAAGTAACAAGACTCTTAATGTTTAAAATCCAACAACGAGATATAAAAGGCTAAAAAGAGTAAAAAAAAAACTTGATAAAATTCCTTTATTCGTTTAACATAAAGTATAATTAAAGATAGAAATAATAAATCAAATTGTAGAAAGTACAAATTTAAAACACTAAAATATAATTACATACATGTTTCAACCTTATATTTAATTTCAAGCTTCTTCAATACAATACAAAAAATTTATTTCCCGGCGCAGTATAATACATTATTCAAAAATGAAGAAAGCGACTGTTTCATTGCATAATTAGATGAGAGTTAAAAAAACAGAGAAAACGGAAAATTGTTCAAACGATTGGTTGACTGATTGCGAAAATTTTTCATTGTTCTAGAGAGAGCATAAAGAAACATAGAATATAAATTTTTTGTATATTTGAAAAGGGCCTAAATATAAGGTCGAAACATGTATGTAAATAATTGTATTCTAGCGTTTTAATTTTTGTACTTTCTACAGTTTGATTTATTATTTCTATCTTTAATTATACTTATGTTAAACGAATAATGGAGTTTTATTAAGTTTTTTTGACTCTTATTAGCCTTTTATATCTCGTTGTTGGATTTTAAATAATAAAATACTGAATACGATAAGTAACACCATCATGCTGCTAAAATTTGTTTTATTGTTGTATTCAGCCACCGCACTCACTTTTGAAAGAATATGGCGAGCAAAACAGCTCGCGGGTTTTTGAGATTGCTTTTGATTTCGTAGTAGTGATTCAGCTTCTCCCTGAGCGAGTCCAGATTGTGATACGTGCGTTTTTCCTCCGAGTAGACTTCCTGCAGGCGTGTGAACCAGGAGTCGCAGACCGCGGCGTCCAGGCCCTCCGTAGCTTCCTTCCAGCTGTCCTCCAGCGATGCCATTGCCGCTGAAATTATTCGATTCATTTAATAAAAAAATTATTTAATTCGCGAATGTTACACAAGCATGAAAAAAAGTGTGTGAAAGAAAGAAAGGTAAATTGCCATAAATAATTTTTTAATTAGTAACTTTACCGTATGGACTGACACGTCACTCCAATAAGGATTGCAATTTTAGTACGAAGAATTTCAATTAAAACTCATTTACGCTTTTCCGGAAATAATAAAATAGTTAGTGATTTAATGTTGAGGAAAATTTAAGGGAATATTAATTGTGTTTAAATTTAAGGGAATATTAATTGTGTTCCCAAGAAAGGGAATTTATAGTTAAATATTTACCTCAAGATGTTGATCGTTAATGGCTTAAATTAATTAAAATTAATTAATTACCGCTTGAACTTTCCTTACAAAAATTTAATACTAAGAGGTAATAATTAATTACTTATTAAGCATTAAATTATAGTACTTTTAATACTCAAAATAAGTAATTAATCACTATCTTTTAATATTAAATTAATTACTGTTAAATTGGAATTTTGTAAGTGTTGAGAATTGAAAAGAATATAATTTTATGGTAATTTTGTTTAACAATTTAATGAAGAATTATAATTTCAAGAATTGAATATGGAAAGGACAGAGAGGATCCTTACAGAAATCTAATTTAGTACTGAAAATTCTTTATTTTAAGTGCTAAAAGTTCTGAGTGATTAATTATATGTTTTGAGTATTAAAAGCACTGAAGGCAGTCTTTTTAATATTTAAAACAAATAATTAATTACCACCTTTCAGTATTAAATTTCTGTAAAGAAACTGAAAGACGCTCAAACATTTACGTCTATTTACAGATGTGTCGAGGTCAATGCCAAAGGATAACACAGAAAAGAAACAATTCGTTCAATGTCTGAAATGAAGTTCGCGGATCCAATTAAGGTGAACTAGGAACTCGAGAGCACCTCGGAAACATTCGATCAGCCGAAATGCCGAGGAGACTGCCAGAAGGAAGAGATCGTGAACGCGAATTCGCGCTGAATCGTGGCACTCACTTAATTTCCGATGGACGAAGAGCCGTGGATACACACGGTGTTTTCGGGACAGCGGGGAAATTACCGGGGCATCATCCACGCGCGAACGCCTCGCGAATGAGCCCCGCTAAACCAGCAGAGCGCTACGTAGCGCCGCGTAGACCGACATACACAACACTCCACCTCCACTTATTGATCGTGGTGGTGACTCCGTTTCCGACGTTTCCGAGCTTGTGGCCGCGACAGTTTTCGTCGCACTTATGGAAATCACGCCTCCCTCACGTGCGATTTCCGAGGGAAAATCTTCTTATGTATAGGTATGATATTCATGATCCATTCTTATTTTAAGATCGTCTTGAGTATGTTTAAGATATTAATATAGCTCTCTGATTAATTTTTATATATCTTAAGACAGTCTCAAATAATCTACTAAATACCAGCTACAGATTTGTTTTTTTATTGCTGTACTGGTTTGCATTATTTTCCTTCTCACTTTCACAACATTTTAAATATATATATAGTAAGATTTATTTTTTTTACTATTTATAATGTCAAATTATATCCAATTTGAATTATTTTTAATCACAATTCCTATCGATCGCCATTGTTCTTATTTATTATTTATTATTATGTATACTTATTATATTAATTTAACTAAAACAATAGAGGTAAATAATTCAAGAAATGTTAATTATTAATTTCAATTAATTTGACGTAAATTTAATTTATTATTTACTGCAATTGTATGTTAATAGTATGAGCACTTTATTTTAAAATTAAGTATAAAAAGATTGATTAGATATGATTGTTGTTTTCCATACGTTTTTATTAAAATAATAATACAGTTCGACACATTTAGAAGTTAAAAAGAACAAAATATTATTGTTTAACTCAAGAAACAAATTTGAATTTGATCCTAAACTAGCTAATATACTTTTGAAATTTAAAGTGAATAAATACACTCACTTACAGGTATAATATTTAGTGAAAGCGAAAAAGAAAAATCTAATAGTTTATAAGACAGGAATAAAAAACCTATTAATTAGTTTAAGTACAAAAATTGTACACTAATTACAAAAAAAAATGTCTTTTATCTTTGTTTTGCGCAAATCAATTTCTTTTCATTGATTTTATAACAGCGCGAGAAATGCAGTTTTAATATTGTTATTAATTATTAAATTTATATATGGTAATTAAATCTATATATAAGTCAGAAGTACAGAATATCTTGGCGCTTAAGATTTTCCAAATTTATACACATTTTCCAGTCCATCAAACTGCGCTCAAATGCAGTTAATCTTGAATAAAAACAAAGATAAGAGACATTTATTTTTTTTGTAATTAGTGTACAATTTTTGTACTTAAATTAATAAGTTAATAAGTAATTAATAAGTTTTTTATTCCTGCCTTATAAATTATTAGATTTTTCTTTTTCGCTTTTACCAAATATTATATATGTAAGTGAGTGTATTTATTCACTTTAAATTTCAAAATACTAGCTAGTTTAGCTGTGTACCATTAAAGAATCAAATTCAAATTCGTTCCTTGAGTTAAACAATAATATTTTGTTATTTTTAACTTCTAAATATGTCGAACTGTATTATTATTTTATAAAAACGTATGGAAAACAACAATTATATCTAATCAACGCTTTTAAATTAGAATAATAATATTATAAATAATATTATAAATAAATATTATAGGTAATCAATTTAATACGTGTAATGATGCCAATAAGTACTTTTAAACTATATTGCCAAGAATTTTTGAATTTTATTATTTACTGTTTATTATTAACTGTTTATTTAACAAGTTTTTAATTCTTTTGTTATATTTATATTTATATTTTATTTATTGTCACATTCGTTTTACGTATACATATACTAGTAAGTTTTTTCTTAAATTACTTATGTAAAAAATGTAATATAAAAAGATTTATTAGTATTATAATGATGTAGTGTTGGCGATTTTTTAATTTAATCAATTTAAAGAAACTTCTGTTGTACAAAATTGATATGCAAAATTTATTAATTTATTCCTGATATTCCAGGCATATGGAATGGCAGAAATTTTTTAAACTTTCGCGGAGGAACTAATCGAAAGATCGAATATTGCAAAAGTCGAATTTCGATATACGTCTCGTAATCATTCGATGTGGTTCGATATCCGGCACTTGCCAAAGTTATGGAGCGGTGTGTGCTTCGCGAAAGAGACTATTATGACTTTCGAAAACTATCCAAAGATAATTTATTGTTATTTTATATATTACTGATTGCATTGATCTTTATTACTTTGTTCCTGTGCGGCTTTTTGTTCAATTCTACTCATTATGACTATAATGAACGCGCCTCGAACTCGAATATACCTGAATACATCGGTAACTTGAGGTAAGTTAACCAAATTAAGATTTGTGCAAGGGAAAAAAGAGAAAGATTAGATTTTATCTTTAAGAATTTAAGAATTAGTTTAATTTTATTAGGGGAATAAGAAATGTGATACAATCAGTAACGAGAAAATAATAAGTAGAAGAAGAAACTGTTATATGAGATAAATACCTTCGACTTAGTAAAGGTCTAAGGTATTTATGTTATCTTCATCTTATTCTTGATGGAAATTTTTTTCAGAATCTTTCGTATAATTTCTCAATATTTTTATGTAAATTTCAAAAATCATTTTTGAACAATTTTCAAACTTTTTAGAAAATTTCAGAGATATATTTTATATGAATTGGAACTTTCTCCAAAAATATTGGGAAAAATCTACATTTTCTCTAGAATTCTTTATATTAGGTGTAGTAAAAGAAATCTATTATTTTTCTATTCAATTTCATGCAAAAGTAATGGATTTCTTTTTGCTACACCTAATATATGTGAATTCTGAAATATTCTAAGATTTCTCATTTTATAATTTCTGAATACATGAATCATAAATGAAAATTAAGATATTTTATAGAATAAGAAAATAGAATATTTCAGAATTCATGTATACAAAAAATTCTAAGAAAAAATAGATTTTCTCGGTATTTGTGAAATGTTTGAATTGTATAAAAATTCTGAGAAAAATTTTTATCAGGGCTGAAGAGGACTTCCAAAATGTAAAAAATAAATAAACACATAATTAATAATTACATTAAATAAATAATAAATATAATTTAACTTCTCAACATATTAATATCAATGTTTCTAATGCTGTAAAATATTACTGATAATCTACAAAGTTATATAATTTTGGTTTAATTAATATATTAAGGAAATTGAAACCTATACTCAAGTTTGAGATAGAGTGTTTAATAGTTAAATAATTGTTAATACATTTATATATCTTGAATATGTTGATACTTCAATTCAAAATATTTATTGTGTATTGTTTTCAGAATAAAGACAGATTTGTTATATAAACCGTTGATAAAAAGATTAATATTTATGGTGATCGATGGGCTAAGATGGGACTTTATTGCGGGTCCAATAGGAAAAACCGCCATGCCGTTGACGAGTGATATACTGACAAACGATCATGGATGCTTGATACAAGCTAAATTGCAAGCACCAACAGTGACGATGCCTAGAATAAAAGTGAAGCTGCAATTTTGTTAATAATTTATTTGAAAATATTCTACGCTGCGAAGTTAGTTTGTAAGAATTTTTATTTATTAGGCCATGATGACTGGTACAGTGCCAAACTTTGTAGATGTAATACTGAACTTTGGGAGTAAACCTCTGCACAGAGACAATTTGTTGTCTCAAGCGAAGACACATGGATATAAATTAATATTTTATGGAGACGAAACTTGGCTCTCTCTATTTCCCAATATATTTGATCGTCACGATGGTACTACTTCGTTTTTTGTTACAGATTTTACAGAGGTAATTAATATATTAGAGTGATACGTCCACATAAATTGAAAAAGTATAAATTACTTTTATGTTTAGAATAATTAGATGAATTGTGTTATATTTAAAAAATGATATAATTTAAACAAAGTGTCTGTCATATATTTTTAGCTTTTTTTCCACCTAGAAAAAAAAAGAACGTGATCAAAATATGTCACTCTTGAAACTATTCCATTTTTACCTAAAATATTATTTTGTATCATTAAAAATAAAATTAAATATTTAAGATTTTTAATAAATGAGACAAATAATAAGTTATGTGATAAGCTGTTGTCTTATTCATAATAAGATTATTCTTTGGAGACTAACTATTCGTTCAATTTTAAACAGGTAGATAATAATGTGACTCGACATATACAAGACGAGTTGAGTAATGATGATTGGGATGTGATGATTCTTCATTACCTCGGACTAGATCACATTGGTCACGTCGAAGGTCCGTTTGGTCCGTCAGTTAAACCTAAATTACAAGAAATGGATAAAATTGTCGTTCAAATAGCTCAAAAAGTTCAGGATTGGGTTAGTATTTGAAAAATTGTAATCTTAATCCTTGCTTTGTAATCTTTTTCTTTTTATCTGAATTAATAGTATGTAAAAATAATTTTTTACACATTATTATTTAGAAGAAATTTAATATTGCATTACTTTACTTATAGCATAATACAAGTCTATCACTTACTTATTTTTAGAACAGTGATGGAGAACCCACACTTTTCATCGTCTGCGGCGATCATGGGATAAAAGACTCTGGCGGCCACGGCGGCTCGACGCCGGAAGAAACAACAGTGCCGATTATTACAGTAGGAGGAACTATCTGCGTATATGAAGACACTGAATTAAGAATTCCGATTGAGGTTCAGCAACTCGATATTGCGGTGACATTATCGGTCGCCCTCGGACTACCCATTCCTTTTACAAGTCTTGGCTCTGTATTTCTGGACTATATCTACAATCTCCAAGACGATAAGCGGCTCTTCCTCCTCAATTACAACTCGAGACAATTGTTTGATCATTTCCAGAAATTCACCAATGAAACTGAATGTAAGCATTTAACTCTTAAGAATTATTCGTAAAACATTAAGTATATTTAGATATTTAGATAGCGAGAAGATAATAAATTCAAGATTAAGAAATTTAGAAGTCAAGGAAAAAGAAATAAATTTAATGATACGAAAAATCAAATTTAAGTTTTTAAGAAGAAGTTCAAAAACTTATAATTCATAAATATATCTAGAAGCGTGTGAGAGAATCTTCAAAAAGTCTCCGTTATTTTTTTTTATTTATTTTATGCAGGTATATTAAAAAATAAAATCGACAATAAAGGACCTCATAGCTAAATAATAAGAATGCAAAACAAAACAGTTTATTTTCAAAGAATTTTTTTTCTTGTATCTTTAAGAGACATATCAACAAAAGTATTTTTCAAAGGATCTAAGCTGGATGAGATCTACATCTTTATTTCTTTCTTTGCACACACATTTTATTGTAATAACTGATATCACCTCGTGGATTGAGCTATCTATCGAGCGCGTCTCCGGGTGGCGGATAGGAGGATGACTAGACGACGTGGAGTTGTCTGGTTAGCGGCAGTCATAGCCGATGAGGTAAAAATTGTCGCCGCGGACCAGCTTTCCAAGCCAAGTTGTGAGCTATCGTGATGAGGGCTGCGTGGTACTGGGGGAGTAGTACCGTTAACGATGCCTCCGGGGAACCGGGCGCCACCTCGGCAGTACACAGCTTTACTCATGCATGCAGGGCTCTGCGTGGGCGGACCGTATATATTTCCCTAGCTGCTCGTGGGATTCAAATTGGAGAAACCTAATTTTAATCAAGAAATTAATATGAAAACGAAAATAGAGGACCCGCAGAATTCACGCACATCAATCACTCAATTTTCTGCCTATAATAATACTGTATTCATCACAAATCAACCGAATGCTGTGGTATCGAGAAGCAACACTTCATCCCGTTCACGAAAAAAACGAAGAAAACAGAATTACTATCTACGTAACTTTGCCTTTAATCTTTCAGCTTCCTCGACGATGCCACAGGCAACGACGAGCACATTCACCAACGTTAATCATCCGCAAAGTTTCACCAGCTTTGTGTCGAATAACGAGATCATAAAAAAACAAAAAATATCTGATAATAGAATCGAAATAATTAATCATAATCTAACAAGAGCGATAGTGTCGACGAACAACGTACCCTCAATGATGCCACAGGCAACGACGAGCACATCCACCAGCGTCAAACGTCTGCAAAGTTCTTTCGATAGCTCTGTGTCGAATAGCGAGATTACTAAAAAGCAAAAAACATTTGACAAGAGGATCGAAGTGATTAATCATCACTTAATCAGAGCAATAATGTCGACGAACAATATGCCTTTGGGTCTAGAACACTTAACACTGTTCCGAGGTGCTATGTCGAAGGAAATCGACAAAATTGTCGATGGATTTATTCCCAAATTTCATGATTCATATATCAAATTTGGCGCTATAGTAATCAAATGTGTCGATCAGTCATCGCTTTACTGGCTTTCGACGCAGATCGACAATATTTTGCCGTGGCCGGAGGCCAAATTCAAGATGATCATTTACAATGAGCTGCAGAAGTATTTTCGGGCTTGCGTATGGATTCCGGGTCCACTCGAGTCCTCCGAGATCGTGCTGAAGCGATTGAATCGACAAAATCCGGATCTTAATACGGCAAATTGGCAAATATTCGCCGAGAATTTGGGAGCTTTTGAAGATGGAAGAAGTGTGTTTCTCGGAGTGCCTGAATCGGATTTCAAGAAACTTGAGGCATCTAATTTTATGGCTTACCTAGCTCTTGGACAGATCAACTTTGCTTTTAACAACATCAATTAGGAGAACTCAGTCGCGACTAGTTCATAATGTCAGTTATTTTTTTTAGTTCGAGATAGGTTTTATTCTTTGCTGTACATAAAAGACTACAATCCAAAAAATATTTATTCTTTATATCATATGTTCTTGCGTGGTATAATAAAAAAAAAACAAGTATTTTTTTTTGTAAATCAATTTTTTCAATTTTTTTGTATAAAGACAAATAAATGTCAGGACATATTTGTTCTTATGTATTAAAAATAATTTGACATGTAATTTCTATCGTTTACTTTCGTTTTGTATTTTGTTAATTTTTGTTCTGTATTTCGTTTATTTTCGTTTTGTGTATTTTATTTCTTCAGAAACTCCGGAGTCTAACAATAAAAAAAAAAACTCAATCTTTTATTTAAAAAAAGATTTAGGAATATTGGGATTTTTTTTGGGCTTCGTTTCTCGCGAGATTCTTGCATGAAGTCTTAAAAAGAAATGTTGACTAAAAATCTGCAAGTTGATAATCAAATAGTTAATAAGTTTCTTTAAAGAATTAAAAAGATGCTCTGTTAAATGACTTCATTTTCTGTTATTTTCTTTTATTATTATACAATGACAAATTTTATGACAAAAAAATGACAAAAAATTGCATCTTACTTTTAAAGTGGTAATGAATTAAAACAAACTACTACTTATACGTTACTTCAATATTATTATCTTTATTTATACATCGAGATGCGTTTTATTTTTTTCTAGTATAGCATGTTCTATCGTCTTTTGATATATCTTCACAATATTCCAAAATTTCGAATTAGCGATCAAAAGGCAGATTCAATATTTTTTAGATATATACCAGAAATATTTGAACATCACGGATCTGCATCTTAATTGGTTGAACTCAAACGAGACACAGCGTGATCGATACGATATTGAGAATATTGCTTTGTCTTATCACGCGATTCTTGATGCAATGAAGGAAGAGCTTGTAACTAGCCATTTAGTCACATATGACTTTAGTCTGATAGTTGTTGTCTTGTTCGTCATGTGGCAAGTAAGCAAAATAGATAATTTAGAAAGATCCAATTAGTATTTAAGAAATTATATTTATATTAAAGAGAATTCAAATCAATGTGAATTGGTATAAAAAAACTCTTATAATATCTTATAATATTAAATATAATTTTTTATATATAAAATTTATGAAAATTTATAAAAAAATTAAAATTTCAAATTTTATAAGTTTTTTCAAATCTGAAGATTATAAAATGAGAAAATCTTAGAATATTACAAAATTCATATATATAAGCAATTGTAAGATCTAGATTTTTCAACACTTAAAAGTATTGTAATTCATATAAAAATTAAAAAATTTTTTTAAAAGTATATAGAAGTTTTGAAAAGTTCTGATTATGAAGAATAAGAAAAATTATCTTCTGGTGAAAAGGAAACAAAGATATAATCTTATTAAATATAAATTTTGAGATATGTATAACACTGTAATTAATATCCTTTACTTTAATTTAAGGAATTTGAAGATAATTTTACTCTACATCTTTTTTCAGATGGTTTTTATCGCGTTTCATGTGGAAACTACAATTTGGACTACGCATAAAAACACAGTATTTTTTTTTTTGGGATTTTCCCTGTGCTTAGGATTGTATCTTTATACTTTTGGAAACATAACTTCTCTCTGTCCGAGTATCAAAGCTCTATTGTTTCTACTAATCATCGGCGTTTCATATATTAACTATAATCTGAATTTAAATAACAAGAGAAATGTGAGAATCAATATTTATTTAATTTCCAGTTAGATAATAAAAAATATTAATTTAAAGTATTTGTTGATTCATTGAAAGTATTTGTTGAGCAATAAATAATTAGATATAGATTTATTTAATTTATATAAATTGAACAAAAATATACTCTAGTAATAAATATTTTACTACAAATATACCCTAAATTATTTTTATTATAATATAATAATTGTTATTATAATTGTTTCCTATAGATAAAATTCCTGTTATATTTTAGTAATTTTTGAACTCATATTTTTTTTTCAAAATATATCTCCATTGTGATTTTTTAAAATTTCAATTTTTAAATTTAGATTACGCTGGAAATATCGATATACAGAATATTGGAAATTATCACGGTGATGCATATAATAAGCTTCTGCGGTAGCAGTTACATCGAGGAAGAACATCAGACATGGTACTTTTTCTGGTCTACTTTAATCGCATACTTTGCCTATAAATATTTTACGAAACTACTTGAATTGATGCATTATCGAAAGTGAGTAGAATTTTTTCTCTTCTGATATAATGATAGATCAAATCTGACATTGAAAATATTATTTGTTCACGAAAAAATCAGCATATAATTTCTATAAATTTTTCAGAGATTACATTATGTATATTTACATACATTTCACGTGTGAATCAAACAGAAATTGATACGTTAATTACATGTACTTTTTTAAATATTAAATTTCGAGAGATCACATTGTGTTTCTATTATCTATTAATTTTAGATAAATACAAAAAATATAATCATTCGCTTATCAATTTATTATTACATAAATTTAAAAAATAAAATAATAAAATTCAAGTCAGATTTGAATTATCTGTAGCGACACAGCTGAATCTCTTCACTATTTAATAGTACAGTATATAACAGCAATATAGTAGGATCAACCGAGTATTACGTAGAACACTGTGTTATGTTGTTATTGCTATTTTTGGGACACATATTTCTGCGAAAGCTAAACAGCACAGGCAACAAGTGGGCCCACCTGCCTGACATAGCTCAGTGGTTGAAGGAAGACGATAGTAAAATCGGCATGACACTCCTACTTTTAACTGGTAAAATGTTTAAATATTGATGAAAGTTTAACTTTTTTTCAACATAAATATTGAAGTACAGATAGACTTTTTTAATTATAAGTGACTGGAAAATGAGTTGTTCTCTTAATATGGACAGACAAATTTATAAAATTTGGCTCAATACTTTGTGATATTTATTTTCAGCATTTGCTCTTCTGATCCGGATTGCTTATAAAATTGAAGAAGAAGAATATAAGCAGCAATCGTTGTTTCAGAATATAGCTATCGCCGTATGTATATATCTTCGCCATATGTCTAACGGTGCCGTCGTGAAAATTCCATTGTATTCCTCAAGGTAAATTGTATTATATTTATACTACACGTAAATATCAATTTATCAATCGTTCATTAAAGTGACTATACGAGTGGATCACACATTTAAGAAGTAAATTTTTACGTTTGTTGCAGTGGAATATATGAAGTACAAATATTTTGGGGAATAATAGTGATATCTCTGATAAACTACGGATACCGAGTGATAAAAAAAATTAAGCATGATACATATAATTTTATGAGTGTAATGGTGTTCTTTATCATAAATATGTGGGTGAGGATCTCGGCGATGTTGCATCAACCGTACAATGTGATCCTGTTACCGATGCAAATCATTGTAAGCTCAATAATTAACACTGTATTGAGAGAAAACGATTCGCTCGATCGTGGAGTTTTCTTACATTATTGGTTGGGCAATGTATTTTATTTCTATCAGGTAAATATTTGAAGTCCTTGATTTTTATTAATATACATGAATAGAATAGAGGAATCTCGAGGAAAATATCTTTGATCAAATCTTTTCTTTCTTTTGGATAATTCTAATGAAACTTGTGTATATGTGAAAGCATTGTTTTTTTACAATATTATATTATTTAAATTGATCAGAATTATTTTTCTATTAGTTAAATTTCCATAAAAAATTTCGTTGGAAATTCAAACATTCTGAAGTTAATATACTTCATATTTAAATATGTTTATAGTATAAAAAAATAAAGATTTATCAAATTTTAAATTCTTATAAAGTTTTCTTGGCGAGAAACAATACAAAATCTTTTTTATTATGATTAGTTCAATAATTTATTAAGATTATCAAAGACTAAACTGATCTCGATACTTATCTCGTATTGTGCATTGATATTTTAGGGAAACTCCAATAGCCTTGGGAGTGTGAACATCGCGGCAGGATATGTCGGTCTACAATCTTACATGCCTTTTGTTACCGCTGTGTATTTAATCATTAATACTTATTCCGCGCCTGTCCTAGCTTACTTCCTACTCATTTACCATTGGGAAATGAGTGAGATATATCTGCAAGTATTCCGTGAATTCTACAATTATTGTATTGATTAAATTGATTAAATTGATACACTCCTTAACGAGAAAATCGATTATATATTTTTACAGCTCCACAATCCTTAAGAAGATTATACATACAAACAAGAGTTACATCGCGTGGAGGCTCCTGACGACAACTGTCTACATGTACTTTATCATCTTCCAGCTTAATCATTTGTTTGTGTTGTCGGTATATTTACCGAAATTGTTATATGAGGTGACATATACTATGACGATGTGTTGCAGCGCATTGTTAACGGTGATTGTAATTGCAGTGCAACATGCATTGATTCGTTTTGACGATGTGCATAGATGTCATATTTGCGGGAGTCTAAACAATGGACATGCGTTTGTACAATACTCAGATAACCAGGCGTGATTTAGCATATTAAACAAATTAATGTATTGCACGAATTTTTATGAAGTTGCGGCAATTGCTACATAGGCATCTTTCGTGCAAACTGAGTTAGCAACATAAGGAACAAATAGACATCATCAGTTTATAAAATTTCAAGAACAAACGTTGAGAATTAATAATGCGTTGTGTTGATGGCAAAATGACGGCACACGATGAGCTAGCATTTCGTATATAGTATCATGCTGGCAACATAATGGCAAATTGATGGCACATATACTTTGCATACCATTATGATGCTATCAATTTGTTGTTATCAAATTTAGAATTCACATGAGGGCAATATTTCACACATAATGAGAAAGCATCTTGTCCCTAGTTTGTCAATATCTATTGCAATGACTGACAGTAACATGACGGCATCTTGAACTCATTTGACTATCAGGGTAGAAACTATCAGCGCAAGAAATATACGTGCGTGTTTGTACAAATAAACAAAATTTATATAAATTTATATAAATGTTGATGTTTCAGAAAGTTAGATTTAATTTAAATCGATTTTTATAAATTTAATTAGAGTCTAAATAATGTAATTAAGTTAGTAATTAATAGCGTTCATACACTCCGATGAAAAAGACTGATAGAAGTCATTCCAGTAGTAAGAAAAATTGATAAAAAAAAATCGTAAACTTTGTACAGCATTAATTGTATTAAGTACAACTAATCGATATGAATATTCATAAAATGAATTTATCATAGCAGTATTGCTTAATGAAGATTTTATTCTCGTCTTTAAAAAAACATCTTTTTTATCGCATAAAACTAAACCTAGAATGCAGTATTAAGAGCATTGAAACGATATATCATAGTATAACGGAAGTTTATTAGTAAAATAAATTTGCTAATGTGGAATATCATTTAACAAAGATTATAATCTTCGACTTGTGTTCGTATAACAAGAATCGGACTAATTTGCTTCAATCATTACATAATATAATAAAAGACAAGAAAAAATGGATTTAAACAAGATTTAAACAAGAAGTGCTTATCTGAAAATTTGTAACTTGTTACATTAAGAAAACATTCATAAACATATTTTCCGAAAATATAAAAAAAAATGAATTTCTTTTACTATAAATGTGTGTACATTTATTAGATCTAGCAACAACTATCTTTAATAATTTCCTTTTATAATCTCCACTCATACTTTGCACAACGAACGAAAATTGCGTCGTCAATTTAGAACAAAGAAAAGGAACGAAAAATATATGCACGTGTTGTTTGTATATAAAGTATCATTAATAAAATCAAATAATGCAAAAGCAGTGCAAAGGAAGAAATTAAGTTTGCGGGGACTCGATTAATTGTGGAAACTTGGCCGTTCTGAAAATCGCGATTATGATTATCATATTTCATTTTATCAGTTGGAAATCGAGAATTCTATGCAATCCAGATGTGACTGAGCACTGTCTCACACAACCAGAGCATTGTCTCGTACCAACGAGACTGTCACTACAACTCGAATTTAGTTTGACGTCGCAACCTAATAATCTCGCAGAGTTACATTTAATTCGCTAAAGGCCTCACTAATCTGCGATCATGACAAATAAATAACTACCGTTGCGTCCAAACGCTAAAAACGCCCAATTTCTCAACTGTGCGATTCTACGAGCTCGGGCGAAATCGAACGTCAACGAGGATACCAAAATTATCAGTAGGAACATATTTATGTGTAAGTACTTTACATAATACTAATGATAAGATCGTCAAATGCAAGATGTCTAAACTTTCCAGGCACGCATTATTATGGATATTAGAAGAACGCGCGAAACAATCTTTCTATAATTTTTAAACTATTAAAATAGTCATCTCTTTTTTTTTTAAATAAATGAAATCTAAAGCGATACTCTGTGGGACATCTTGAATAACATGACAAAATCAAGAGTGAGAAAAATAATGTGCCCCAATGATACTTTCTCGTAAGTAATTTATCATCGAAAAGAAATCACTTTAATCGGAGCGGTTTGATAAAACGAGATAGAAAACTCGTCCATGATGCTCATTTAAGCTCACAATCGATGATCGACGTCACAAAATACATCGCTATAGAAAAATACCGGTGTTTTGTTCAAGTCTAATCGAATTTGGCAATATTTGACACAGCGTTGTAAGTACATGAAGCTCTTAAAGATCCTCGAGTCTTTTGGATTTCTCGAGTTTGCAGCAACTAAATCACAATACCAGTACTTTCAATAAAATACATGCTAATAATATATACACTTAACGATATACCCGTATATCTTTTAAAACGTATTTGATATTTCGAAGACGTCAAATTGATGCTGCAAATTGGATTAAAATGGCGAATTCATTCCTAGCTTTGTGCCAAATTCCAAACGTGCCCTTTTCTGATATCTCACGTTCACTCTGAAAAAAAAGGAATATGAATATTAATTAATTTCGAAGAAATTGCAGTGAATGCGCCAATGACTAAAGGCATGCGAAAGGAAACTGGAACTTACTTGATCTCTTGCCACTTGATCAACTCGTTAATTATGAACGTCAGCGGAACAGAGAATAGAAAGAATAATGGCACGTGTATCGGGAAGTTTTCGATCTTCTTGCTCTCTTCTCGCCAAAATTTGCGGAACACTATACCAGAGAACATCGCTTGCACACACAATCTACAACAATGATAGATGTATTTTAGAATTTAATCTATAATTTAAAGATTTTTTAAAAAGACCAATTTTTTTAAGCAAACTATTAATTAGAATTTTTACTTACACAATAAATACACCAAGAAACCAGGTGCAATTACTTATAGGATTTTTTTTCCATATCGAGTATTCTCTGTGCACAAAGCTAACAGATATCGTAACTGAAAGAAAAGATAGATATTAATGAATTTTTAAATATTGTTCACATATGTCAATGAATGTATGATGTGTTAATAAATGTATTATATGATATGGCAACAAGTATATGTAAGTGTATTGATGTAAAATATTTGCTATTTCAGTTAAATCTTGATTTTAAAAAACTAATAATGGTTTTTAACTTTTTGAAGAATTGTAAAATTTTGGAAAAAGACAAAATAAAACTGAAAAACAGAAGAAAGACTGTTTCGATTAATAGAAATTAAAAAATTAAAATTGAGTAATTTTACAAAATAAAAGATTGACAAACTAGATTAAACTTTTTGGCAATATGCCAGTATATTAATAAGGAGATAAAAACATCGTGCATAATTACCGAAATGCAGGACTATAAGCGTGAGAGCGAAATGTTGTACGACCAAAACGACAATTGGCTTGCTACCCCAGCCGCCCCAAATCTGGTCCCGCGGGTCCGGATATATATACAGGCACTTGGAGTTCTGTGGTACGTAGACGGGGCAAAGCGTTAGGAACGAGATGCACTGCGAGAGAATCACTGTGATCACCGTTGGCAAGAACTTGCTGCCGTAGCACCATAACACGAATAGCGTGACCTATAATATATTTCTCAGTGTCATCTCTGTTCTCGAAATTTGAATTAATATTAACAAATAAACATTAATTTACAAAGTTTTATGCAAGAGCAATTGAAGACTGTTTCTTAAGATAATAATTTTCGACGCTGAATCTGCCGTCGAAATATTTTCATCAGATAAAAAAAGATAAATTGGATTTTTATACTTTTTTCGAGATATATAGTGAAGTTATATTGAAATTAGAAAAAAATCAGAAGAATGAGCGTTTAATTTTTGTCAATTATATAATTTTGAATCAATATCTTTAATATTTTTTAATTATTATTATCTAATTCTGGTTGAAAACATTCGCCTTATTCATCACTTGTCGCATCTAAATTGAAAAAAAGTTTTTTAAAAAAAAATATTTTAAAAATTGATGTACTATGGATGGAATTCATATTGCTCAAGATTCGATATAGTCTTAAGCGAGTGCTTGAGATGTTATGAACCAATCAGAAAGTCGTATTAACATCTTAAGACATTACTTGTGAAATGGACTTGAGATTAAGAACGAATTATGGATACCTATATTTTTTTTATGGCAAATTTGAATTCAAAGTGCTAAAATATATTTTAAATAAAGTTGTTTTTTTTCCTTGAAATTATTCAAAATTTATATATGTCAGTGTAAACTATAAATCAGTGTTTCCACAAAACTTTTTAAGCCGTGACCAGATTAGAAACAGAGATTGAGATTGGATTTAGAATTTAACCAATCAAAAGAAAGAAAATCAATCTTGAGTTTAATGAATTTTGCTTTGATTGATTAAATTCTAATTCAATCTCAAATTTAATCTCTGATCACGGATTTATTCCAACTTTTTTCTCAAATTCGCACTTTATACATTTAAATTATATCAAAATTAAAAATTAGTATAAAATTATAAAGTAAATAAATAATAAAAATAGAGTGAAAAAACGCGTTTTCCTCCTTTATAATTTGGATTTGTTTTATATGGTTTGAATTATATAAAACACGCGAGTTTCAAAAAGATCATCAATATCATTATCTTTGCTCTTCTCACCTCTCCATTGACCACGCATTGATTTTTTCCAGTCGCGCGTTGCATTATCGTCGAGTCTATCGGCGTGGTGATCATGGATGTCGACAGTACAGGAATTATTAAGCAACAGAGCCAGAGTATTTGATCGATAGAGAACAGCGGCGGTAACAGTAGAAACGCCGACAGCATTTGTACAAATGAGAGCGTAACTACACAGCACAGCCAAAATTGTATACAATT
>Ga0157364_1000331_pt1 | contig 29585 bp, 25 predicted proteins | sample AttsexASBM2_FD_111476 | JGI IMG/M metagenome (GOLD analysis project Ga0157364, IMG submission 111476) | Fungus gardens microbial communities from leaf cutter ant in Ribeirão Preto, State of São Paulo, Brazil - Atta sexdens ASBM2 | ecosystem: Host-associated > Fungi > Mycelium > Unclassified ... | reverse complement strand
TGTTTTATGTTGGAATAAAAAACAGAAAGAGTAACTGATGCAAGAAATTCAGCTAATGCCTGTTTCTATCAATATAAATTAACTTTAATTTTGGTTTAATTTATTCTTTATCCTTTTCTAAATCTTAAAACTCTAGAAAAAAATAAAAGTAAGTTAAATCAGGATTAAAGTTAATCTACATTAGTCGAAACGGAAATTTAAAAAACCAGCTCTCATTAAATTCGCTACATTCGCTAAATACGCTACAATTCTTTTCTTCTTATAAAAATAAGACTATCGCATATCGAACGCGGAAATTTTCGGAAACGCGGAATTGCGCACGCGGATGAGTTCCAATTTCATTTTAATTTCAATAATGCTGCGCCAACACTTCGCATTTAATAAAAGATAAATACGCGCTATTCCACGCGAATCGAGAGTGGCCGAGAACTGAGCTGGGAAAAGACGAGAGTCCGCTCGCATGATTTCGCAGGCAATGGCGCGCGACGATCCGGTCAATTTGAATTTGTCGCGCACATACTAACCTCTGCCGATGCTGTGGGCCGCGGGAGCGCGACCCGACTTGCGAATGGGATGAAATTTCTCCACGGACGAGAGCCGTCGCGGTCGCCGTCGGGCTCCGGCGTCGTCGCCCTCGGAATCGGAGGTGCTTCCGTGTTTCACTGATTTGCGCGAAAACGCGCGATACAGAAACGTGAGAAAAGATCACGCACAGTCAGCACGATTCGCGAGGCGCGGGAGTATTGCGTCAATCGCGACGGCGCTCGGCAATGCTGAACATGTGTCACGCTGCACGGCCAAGCAACGTCTGCGATAGCGATACGCGCGAATCTAGTCGCGAACCCGGTAAACCTGGTTGCCATAGCACCGGACCGCGCGATTGGCGGAGAAGCGCCAAGGGCGGTGCTAATGCGGATTGCACCTATTGCACTTCCGCAAAATGAAATTCTCGACATCACGAATATGAGCGACGAAAATGGCGTTTGTCAAAATCAAAAGCTCTCTCAAAAGAGCTCACTTTTTTTACGATTAGTAAATTGACATCTTTATAAAGTATCATTTGCCTACATAGTATTATTTGTATTCACAATACTTCGTTTTCCTTGTTACACCCTTTTGACACTCTTTATTACGCATGAAGTTGTATGTAAATCGGAACATATGCGTATTTCGTATTTAAATAGTCGCACGTTATAACTGTATATCATTTAATAATTTAATTAGTTACTATTAATATTACTATTGTGTAGTTTTATTAAAAAATTTAACATTAATTTCTTACATATCAATAATAATATGTGACTAATAAAAAACAATTTAAAAAATTAATAAAAATATTATAAATGAGAAAAGAATAGATTGTGTGTGTATTATATTTCTTATATACCAAGTATATTTCTGTTCATATTTTACACAATTTGTTTATTTTTATTAAATAAAAATGCTATTTAAAGTTCATATTCGTTTTAAATATTTACTAAATTTTAATTTTCGAATGCAACTAATTTCATACAAAGAATATAATTATATTAACTTATAATAAGCAATTAGAAAACAGAGACAATATAATATGTTATCATTTCCCTGAGTTGAATGAATATTAATAGGATTATGAATAATATTTAAATATCCGGAATAAGAAAAACACAAATTACAAAGAGTAAGCTAAATCATTTTTATTAATATTCCTTTTCTATCAATATGTAACTATATATAATATCTATGTTTTAATACATATACTTTACATATATATATATATATATATACTTATAACAAGCATTCAACAAACAGCCCCAAATAATATACAAAACGAAATATCCTGTCCATGTGGTGATTATTGTTGCAATATTAATTGACATCTTTAGAATGCGAATTTTAGCACAGAGAATGTGATGAAATGCGAACAAGAGTTACGATCGAATGTGATGGAATGTCCGATCTGACATAAGTACTGTGCGTTTCTGATATGATTACTAGTCCCTCGAATGTTTATGCACCGAAGTCATTCACTCCGCCACTTTTTATGAATCCGTTGTAAATGCTCGTAAGCTCGTTGAGAAATATTAAGTTCAGGGTTTATCGAACACAAACCAGGCTGTCTCAAAAGACTTAAGCCACACAAACCTAAGAAGAAGTCATATACTTGTGTTATTATTATAAAGATGTGTAAATTATTCTATGAAACAAGATTGCGACATAAATTTTTTCACATTTACCTAAATATGTATGTAAAGGATCTGGCCGAGTATTGTCAAATTTAGCCAATCCTCCAACGAGAATGTCTTGAGTATTAAGGATAAACGTTTTGTTTTGTTCAGCGTCTGAAAAATTAAGAAACTCCAGCAACTCGAGCGTAGCACCAACCCAGAAACTATAACACGTGTCGGACGGTTTTCCAGGTCTTCCGTTAAATCCACCATCCTGTCTCATAAGGCACCAACGCTTTAACCGAGCTAAACGATCCCGTGTCAATACTTCCAATATGTTAATATGTTCTCTCATCAGAAACAAACTCGCTACGGCACAGAACGTTGAGCCTCCATGAGATTCAAGACCTGGTCCTTGCCCAATACCGCCGTCATATGACTGTAATTATCATAATAATTTTTTGTGAGCCATCTATTATATAGCAACTAGCAAAAGGAAGATATAGATAATAATGCCTACTAATCAATATTAATAAATAGCAATATAATAAAAATAAGTAACAATAATAATAATAATTTAAGTGAACACTTACAATGCTTCGTAAAATATAGTCAATAGCCCTTGGGATATCCACACCTGACCAATCATCTAAAATTGCAGAAACACAAGAGGCACAATAGAGGAATCTCATGTCGCTCTCACAACCCGTAACCATGGCTGTGAAAGATCCGTCGGGATTCTGACAGGCTCGGACTCCTTCGATGATGGATTGTCTATCAACTCTACTAAGATCATCATCAAGAATCAAGAGAGTTACCAAACTAGTGTAAGTCATTGCTAAATGACCATACTGATACTCGGGTACATCCTTCGGTATCGTTGTGGATGACTGAAAGCCGGAACGCGGGCCGGCTCCTTCGACCTGAAGTCCATAAATCCAGTCGATCGCCTCAGACTTGGCCTGCTCGCCGATCTCATCCAGCGAGTTCAGCAGATCCAGACCGGAGAATGCAAAGTACGCTATCATCGGTCTGGTAGAGTCGAAATCCGTCAGGTTGCTAGGCATGATGTGTAGTAACCTTAGGAAGTATTTGACGTGCTTTTCCCGCACCAGTCGCAACGTCATGATGAGATTTCGATGTAGTTGATTAAAACCTTACTCTAAATCGACACGCGGCACGCCTCAAGAAACGCGGTAACCTATCGTTGTCGTTGTGCGAACTTGATGACAAATCATATATGTAATTCCTGTCAATTGACACACCTCTCGCTTCCTGTCCCCCTGCCCGCTCGTCACAACTCCCGGAAATGCCCCGATGCATCGTGAATTTTCACGCCTGGGCGACACATGTCATCCGTTTCCTTTACACGTCGTAGTCAGATTGACGACAGAAAAAGTGCGTTACAATCGTCGTGTAAACAAGCGTAAACAGGCGTAAATGAACTCCAGAATCAGGAAGTAGCCTGACCGACGTGTCCATATTTTAAATGGACCCATCTAGAGGCGCCTCCGTGCATAAAATGTGTACCGTAACTATGTAACTGGATATTTCCGGTAGGTAACGTCCACAATTCTTTGATTCTGTTCCGTGCTATGTCCAAAATATTATATAAAGGTCTGTTTTTTTTTTTAAGAAAGTTTGCAAGTAATGTACACTGAGCAATAAAGTTGGAATAAAACAAATGATTTGTTTCAATAACACTAATTTATTGCATCAATGTACACAATTAAAAATTTTTTTTGAAAAAAGAACAAGCCCAAAAATGATCATTAAAATTAATGTAATATTATATTGATACAATGACTTGGTTCAAACTTTTCTCTGATCATCTCGGACAAAATTGAAGCAAAATTTATAATTACGTAATTCCTAACTTATGTCCATTTCTCCAAGAGATAAAAAAAATTTAGATTCATTTAATGTAAATTAATTTCATTTTTATCGGTTTAACTTTTTATCTCGGTTTATCTTTTTCGAATTTTCGAATTAAAAAATAAGAATTAAAAAAAGAATAAGAAATAAAAAAAGATAGAGTAAATTGAACGAAGATTAAACTTATTCTACATTTTGATAAAAATGAATATTAGAACTTTGACCAATTCCGATTAATTTAATCAGCACTATTTTAAAAAATAGATCTATTAAATTAATAGAATTATGTTTAATTCTATTAATATTGTCGAAAAAAGATTAAGAACTGTGTAGAAATTTTATCCTAAACAATTCTGCCGGTCGAGTTAATCGCAAATTAAATTAAACGGAATTTGATTGAGGTGAACTTAAGATTGAAAACTCTGACACAATTGTAAAAGGAAGACATTCCAATATCTTTTTTTCACAGGTCAACAAGGAATATTATAAAAAAGAAGATAAAAGATCAAAATAAAATGAATATGAATACTTTCTATAACATTTTCTTGCATATATTTGTACATATATATCTATATGTATGACAATTAACATTGACATATTACTCTACACTTTATAATAAAAAAATAGAAAGGGAAACTTATTATATAAATGTTAATTACAAACTCTGTTACACATTTCTGGACATTGCAACATCAGGTAGGTAAACTACAGATCTATAGTGGCAACGATTATCAAGAGAATTCTCTAATATTTCTCCCTATTACTTTGTATCAATTAATAATAATAATACAATTGTTGCATTTAGAAGAATGTATGGTCTATCGACTCGAATTTAACGCGACGGTAGTCTTTAATAAATAAAATTTTCTCAAATATAACTTCGCGATGCGACACACACGCATCTCTGCTATAAATAAAATATCAAATAAACGCACGCACACACGCACACATACATAAATTTTCATAGAACGATACTGTATAGAATTATCTAATGCCCGTTTCTACTAATGTAGATTAACTTTATTTTCAATTCGATTTATTCTTCATCTTTTTCTAATTCTTAAAACTAGAAATTTAACTCTAAAAACTCGACGTTATTTCTTCGTGTAATCTAATAATCTATAAGCTTCAATTTCGCAAATACGGATTGTAGAACTTTTATATCAAATAAATGTTGTTCTGGATGCTACATTAAAAATGTAAAAAGATATCAATTTCAAAATTATCGATATAAATTCCATATATATTAATGGATATATTAATGGATATACTTTAATTCTGGAGAAGGAGATTTCCAAATCTGTAAAAGTAATATATGCGATATCGTTCTATGAAAATTATTACATTCAATCAAAAAATTATTATTAAAAAAAAATTATAAAATAAACAATTTTAGGATCCCCTTAATGAAATATGGACGTAATATCGATGAGGAAATGCTAGTTATCGTTCTAACAGTCAATAAATTCGCTAATAGAACTTTCAGGCAATAAATAACTGTGTGCAATTACGTTATCAGGTAACAAGTTATTAGCGTCCTAGAGAGATCAAATCGTTATGGCAGAAAGTCGGGAGGCATGTCGCTCGGCAGTGTGACGCCGAATCTAGTTATCATGCAAGACGCAATTTTGCATCCTAATTCTAGGCAACTCTTCGGATCCCAATGGGCCAAGACGCCAGCTAGGAAGCCAGCCACCAGAGCATCGCCGGCGCCTGTTGTGTCCACAATAGGTGCCTTAGGCATGATGGGCTGCACCTGGAACAAATATATATATATATATACGTATATATATATATATATATATATATATATATATATACACGAAAGAATTGAACTTTCACTGCCGCCCGTCTCTTTCGATTATCTTTATTTATTGTCTTGATCGAAACGAACCTGAACGGATTGTCCTCTGCCCCACACGATAATCGCTGGCGCGCATCCACCGCGCGTCATAATGAATATACCATCGTCGGCCAACCAGTCCTTACTATTAACGCTAGAAACGTCCATCGTAATTCTTTTTAAACTATTCAATAGGAAAGGTATATCAGCAACATCATCGTATTTCACGTTCAACGCCTGAGCTAGCGCGATCATTTCCCTCGCGTTGCCGAACACGATCTTAGCGTGACCGACCATTTCGCAAATGGCCGCTTGATGATCCTTTAAAAGCATTAAAAAAGCTCAAGTAAACAAATAATATATTTGTTATTTCCATTTACATAAATCAATAATTAAATTAATTGGTATTAATTTGATACATGCCTCGTATGATATGTTGATTATATTATTTAACGTTAATAATATTTTATAACTCTCACATACCTGGAATATATTTAAAGAATTAAGATTGAACGCTACAATAATATTCTTCTCCTGTGCCCGCTTGACCAATTCCTTGGCCACGTCTAAACTGTGCCTTACGAAATAGCCTTCGATGTAAATTATTTTAATACTATCTAATTGCAGATTAGCCTTTTTAAAATCATCCAACGTATATACACCAGCTGCACCAAGATTAGTGACGAGACTGCGGAATGTATTGTACACAAGAGAAACGCATAATCCAGTAGGCAAAGTCGGATGTATGACGTATCTAATAAAACAATTATAATAGTATACGATTGTAAATTTGTTATATTTTCTGTAAAATTAATAACGCTTCTTATGTGTATTACCAACCTTGTGTCTACTCTTGCAAGTCGAATTAATTTTTCTAAGATCGAACTTCTTTGATCATTTCCGAGACTTCCACAGAAGATACTGATTTGGGACTCGTGGGTCTCATCACATAGCCACTGCATGATTCTCATTGTATTCTGTGCAGATCCTCCGGGATTTGTATATTGTTCTGTTCTGTAGCGTATAAATTTTTCATATTTAATAAAAATTGAATACATGTAGAATAGCTACTAAGTATTTTAAAAAATTTTAAGGCGTGATCTTAAGGAGGAATTTCTCACATAAATTCAAGACAAAAACTTCATATTTTTATATATTTGAGCTTAGTTTCAAAGATATAGAGTATCAAAATTGAAAAAAATCATTTTTCTAAATATATCGAAAATCACTATTATTTTAATAAATTATTTTAATGAAACTTTGTATATGTTTAAAATTTCATCAAAATAATTCGAACAATTCCTGAAATTTTTGGAAAAAATAAAATTTTTCTTTCAACTTTGACATTCTGTATTTTTTTTTGTTTTGAGGAATCACTTAAAATTTTTCAGAATACTTAGTAACCATCCTGTATATATATATATATATATATATATATATATATATATATATATATATATTTTACAAATTGTACATACAAATAAAAGCTCAAAGAAACATTGATGCTTGTACTGTACGAAAACTTTACAGCAAACATATCGACACAACAATTATTCTGTCTTTGCCTGTTATTAAATATTGAACAAAGATAAAATGATTTCTGTTGATTTTTGTTGATGTGTCTGCTGTTGGAAAAATCTCTATATACATTTTTTTTCACAATAAAAGTGTAATATAGACATAAATGTAAATCTGTTAAATATATTATGCTTATTCATCATTATAAACAAATATTACATACTTTATCTCCAGTATTTTGTTAAAATAATTTATTGAATGAAAACATAAAAATATATCCTGATTAGACGTATTCTGGACATGACAACAAATTAAAATTAAAATGTTACAAAAAATTAAAATTTATATACAGAGCAAACATCTATGTTCTAATAAATATATTTATTAACTCTGGTGGCAAATCCGTGATTAACTCTTGCAGCTTCTTCTCGCACAAATGTGTTTCGCCATTTATCTCAAGATTGTATTTCTTAAACAGCTCATCATTTTTCAGAACCACAAGAATATCCAGCAAAGGATCGCCAACGGCTATGATCGCTGGAAAATCTAATCGAGCGATGGTCTTCCGCAGTGGAATCTTCTCTACCATCTTTCGTATCAAAGAGTGAGTTTTAAATGTTGCTTCCAATATAGACATGTCAAGATACAAAACATTAATGAACTGATCTCATAAAAATCAAAATACACGTGTCAATCGGCAGTAAACTACTTACAAGATCGGCAGAATATTTCGAATCATCCTAATTTGTGCTGAATAATAAATTATAGAGAATAATATAGCTACATGGAAATTAAAGACTGGAAAGTAAAGACTAGAAAGTAAACTGTCTCCGCGAGGAACACACTAATAAAATTATCGTCGAATTGAATAAGATACAAAGCTCTAAAATTGTGAATTATAAAAGACAACCGAGTGAACAATTACTTCGCCTAAAATTATTTTCTCTTCCTCATGAAAATACGTCGAAAAAAGTCGCGCAACTTAAACGTGCACATCGATTTTGCTCCATTCATTTCGGAAGTCACATCGCGCCTTGTCCGTCAGCAACTTACTCTACTGTGTATGTCACATTTCTCACCATAACCTAAATTATTCCTGTATACAGAAAGAAATTTGAGAGTGGCCATCCCGGCCTTCCTTTTTCACGAAAAGCTTGAGGAGCAATGAGGATCATGAGAGACTGCGTACAAAAACACAGAGTAAAGCCTGACAATTGAAAATACAGCCAATAGGAACTGAGACTATTAGATTTCAACCCGTGTTTATTATAATACATGGTTTCAGATAGGTTGTAATTTATTATTCCCCGTTTCTATTGCTATTGTATTTTAATTGTGCATCAGATTTAAGAATTTCAACCTATCAGAAAAGTGTATACTAGAATGCACGATTTTTGATAGGTTATTTCTTGTCTTATTTCTATCAAAAAAAGAGAAGAACTTGTGGTGGGAATTGTTCCTTGTGTGAGTATGAATATTCGTAGTGAATGTAGATTGCATGTTGCATGAGGTCGATTAACGTGGTTTTAAACAATTTTGATGTGTATTTAAGCACAATATTTCTGTCAGAATGGTTCGTAAGAAGATAGACAATCGGCTACGCGTTCTGATAGAAAATGGTGTTTCTATGGGACATAGGACGCTGTTTGCCATCGTCGGCGAGAAAGCAAGGGACCAAGTGAGCCAAATAACCTTTTCACAAATTTATTTTGTTGTTAATTCCATTTACCGCTAAAATGAATAAAAAAACTTAATAAAAAAATGTATTAATTAAGAAATCATTTAAGAACTTCTTTATTAGATCGTTTAAGATCTTCTTTGAAGAAATTTGTGAAGATTCTAAAACATTTGCTTATTCTCTACTATTTATATGTTTAGATTCTAAAGAAAACTGTAGTCCTGAGAAAACTGTATATTCTTTAAAATATATATCTATTAAAAAACAAATATTCTTTTAGGTAGTATTGTTGCACCATATGTTATCCAAGACTGTTGTCAAAGCTAGACCTTCTGTGCTTTGGTGTTACAAAAAAGACTTAGGTTTTAGTAGCCATAGAAAGAAACGAATGAAATCATTGCAGAAGAAAATCAAGTCGGGCAAATTGGATATTAATGAAGATAATCCATTTGAATTGTTTGTTATTTCAACTAATATTCGTTACTGTTACTATAATGAGACACACAGAATATTAGGTAATACATATGGCATGTGTATATTACAGGTATGTATAATTTTATCTTTTCTTGCTTATCTGTTTTATAATTTTGTTATAATGTTATGTATAATGATTTTAGGATTTCGAGGCGATTACTCCAAATTTATTGGCACGCACTATTGAAACTGTAGAGGGTGGTGGAATTATTGTATTTTTATTGCAATCTATGAACTCTTTGAAGCAATTATATACGATGAACATGGATGTTCATCAGAGATTCCGTACTGAAGCTCATAAAGTAATAATATAATTTTTTTTTAAATATATTTGAAACATATAAAATTAATATTATATAAATTAATATATAATTTCCATATATATAGATTAATATAATTTCTTATTTATCTTATTATTTAGGATATAGTATGTCGATTTAATGAGAGATTTTTGCTGTCATTGGCTTCATGTACTCGATGTTTGGTTGTTGATGATCAACTGAATGTATTGCCTATTTCTTCACACAATCTAAGGATAGAACCTGTGCTTAAATCAGATGTTTCAGAGGAACAATCAAGCTTGGATACTTTAAAGGAAAGTCTGCAGGACACTCAACCTGTATCTGCATTAATCAATTGCTGTAAAACAGTCGATCAGGTCAATTAACATAAAAATGAATTAATACTAAAACTGCTGATGGTACCACTTTGGTTCTGCTAATTATTTCAATTTTTTTCTTTTTTGTATTAGATATGCAGTCTAAAATATTAAAAATATAAACATAATACAAATAATATTAATAGAATAGAATAGAATTTATTTACATTTCAGCATATACAAGCCAAGAAGGGGACTTGGTTTACAGAAGTACTTCTGTAACTCATTCATACTTACACTCCTGTCCCACCTTTATCTTGCAATTACAAATCTAAACCATTACAATACACTCTCTTTTACCTATACCTATATATAATCTCTATATCACAGACGTTAATGTCCGATAACCCATTTCTTATTTCCTTTTATCTCTACCTAGCATTTCTTAACTCTTATTTACCGTCCTGTCTTCCCTTATAATCTTTAACTGCACATTCCATTTGCATCCTATCCTTTTTCAAATAATATTAATAACATGATTAATGATAATTCTAATACAAATAATATCAAAATAACTTTCCTAACTGAAAGCAAGAATGAAAAATTACCAAATTGGTATCACCGACAATCCCAACGAAATCCATCAGTTGTTTTGATGTTAATTATATATAACAAGATTATTATTAAATGTTTTTTAACTTTATATTAAATATTTAAATATGATTTTAAACATTTTTAGGCAAAGGCAGTTCTTAAGTTTATAGAATGTATTTCTGAAAAAACTTTGAGGTCTACTGTATCGCTGACTGCAGCTAGAGGACGTGGAAAATCTGCTGCGTTGGGACTTGCTATCGCTGGAGCTGTTACTTTTGGATATTCTAATATATACATCTCGAGTCCTAGTCCGGAGAACTTGAACACTCTTTTTGAATTTATCTTCAAGGGTAAATTTATTAGATTAATCGTCATTTTTTTAATGTAAGAAATCGTCGATAAAATACAATTTATATATTCATAGGGTTTGATGCTCTGGGATATCAGGAACACCTCGACTATGGTTTAGTGCAATCCACAAATCCAGAATTTAACAAGGCCACTGTCCGCGTAAATGTATTCCGAGATCATCGCCAAACAATTCAAGTGTGTAATTCTATTTAAAAAAAAAACTAAATTTTTTTTATAACATAAGCATTTTTAAAATATCCATATAATTTATTTTGGTTTGTAACAGGATATCCAGACTTTTTCACAGTATTACAAATTAATATTATTTCGTTTTTTGTACAGTATATACATCCAACAGACACTCACAGGTTAAATCAAACAGAGTTACTTGTGATCGATGAGGCAGCAGCAATTCCGTTACCCTATGTCAAAGCGATGCTTGGACCTTACCTGATATTTCTCGCGTCAACTATAAATGGGTAAAGCACTCAAACTTTCTTGAAGTATAAATAGATTATTAATTCTCATTTATTAATATTTATAGATATGAAGGTACAGGTCGGTCTTTATCACTCAAATTGCTACAGCAATTGAGAACGCAAACTGCTGGGACAAATAGCCACAACAGGAAAAATGAAAAGGAGCAAAATGAGAAAACTCTTATCGGAAGACAATTGCATGAACTTACTCTCGACGAATCAATACGTTACAAGCCGGGTGATGCTGTAGAGCAATGGCTATGCGATTTACTTTGCCTGAATGTTACAATGTACGCTCCCATTCTTTCTGGATGTCCTCCTCCCGATATATGTCAATTGTATTATATAAACAGGTATTTTTTTTATATTGATATAAGTAATTTTCCAAATGTTTATAAACTAAAAAATAATATGTATTTCTCTTTTATTTTTCTCAGAGATACATTATTCTCTTATCATAAGGCTTCTGAACTGTTTTTGCAGAGATTGGTCTCTCTGTATGTTGCATCACATTACAAAGTATGTATTCCATAAAAAAATATTTTTTAATATTTTGAAATTGTACTTTATTAATATTAACTTAATTAACTATTAATATATTTTAGAATACCCCTAATGATTTGCAAATGATGTCTGATGCACCTGCGCATCATCTATTCTGTCTCTTGGGACCTGTAGATTCCAACAAAAAGACTTTACCTGAAATATTAGTGGTTCTTCAAGTAACTATAATTCTATGCAATCCAAATCTAATTATCTCAATTAAAATAAATTTCTGACCTTTTATATTTCATTAAAATAGACATTAAATATAACAAAATTAATATTTTTTTTTAAACTGCAATTATTTTTATTTTATAATGAATTTATTCTATACAAAGAGATATATTTTTTACGTTCTAATAGATTTGCTTAGAAGGCCAAGTCAGCAAAACTAGCATAAACGATGGTCTCTCACGAGGTCGTAGAGCAGCGGGTGACTTAATACCTTGGACGATCGCTCAGCAATATCAAGATGAAGATTTTCCAGTATTGTCTGGCGCGCGCATTGTTAGGATTGCTACACATCCTGATTATCAAGGAGTATATATTTTTCATTTATAACTTGTCGAAAATTTTCGACTGAAAATTATATGAATTTGCTAAAGGGACAATAAATTGCAGATGGGCTACGGTAATCGTGCTTTGCAGCTGTTGAAGCAATATTACGAAATGAAAATGCCTAATATCAATGAAAGTATTATAAAAGAGCCAATGACAGAAATAAAAAATGTTTCCGATGAAGCAGTTGGTTTATTACAAGAAACTATCGGTAATATCCGTTTATCTATAAACATTTTCTGTTTTTAAATAGAATTTCTTAATAAGTTTTTAATAAAATTTCTTTTTAAATAAAATATTAATGTTTTAAAACACGATTTATATAATAATATAGTAACGTTTTCTTTGCAATTGCTTGCAGAACCGCGCAGTTCGCTGCCACCGCTTCTGTTAAAATTGAGTGAAAGACATCCGGAACATCTGGATTACATTGGAGTGTCTTTCGGAGTTACCGAACATCTATTGAAATTTTGGAAGCGATCCAATTTCGTACCTGTGTATTTAAGGTGTGTATCAATGTGATAAAATACAAGGTCAACTAATCTCAAATTTATATGATTTTTCAGACAAACGGCGAATGATATAACGGGAGAACATTCTTGCATAATGCTTTGTAAAATCAACGTGGAACAAAATAATGATAAGTGGTTGCAAGCTTACTGGAGCGATTTTCGTCGGCGATTCCTAAGTCTGCTTTCCTATTCATTCAACACCTATACAGCGTCACTTGCATTAAGCATATTAATTAACAAAACAATATCACTAGAATCTGTCAGTAAGTGTATTATTAATTGTTATTAATTATTATACGTATCAATTACTGTTACTACTGATAGGTAAATAAATTTATTATTATTTACTTCGTACGATAATCAACCTCTTCTAAAACTAATGCATATCGTTTCGACGTGCATTTTATATATATATATATATATATATATATATATATTAGACTAATTTTTCTACTCTATGAAATTAATTTTAATGAAGATCCTTTAATTAACATATTTATAAATCTAAATTAAACTCTAAATATCTGTTTCAGCATTGAGTAAGGAAACAATGAACGTTTACTTTACATCGTACGATTTGAAACGCTTACAAATGTACAGTAACAATATGGCAGATTATCATTTGATTATGGATTTGGTGCCATCTTTAGCACGTTTATATTTCTTAAATATGATGGGAGACACTCATTTCTCAGCAGTGCAATCGGTAGAATATATTCCAAATATTTTTGAAATATTTTTATTTCATATTAAGTGTTTTAATTCATACTAAAATCCTGTTCTTTCTATACAACACGCAATAATTTTTAGGCTGTTCTACTTGGCTTGGGCTTACAACATAAAACTGTCGATAAATTGGCAGAGGAATTGAATCTTCCATCTTCACAGTTGCTCGGTCTATTCAATCGTATAATACGTAAATCGATCCAATATTTCAACAAAGTCACGGAAAAATATATCGAGAGTACTATGTTGCCCAAAGAATTGACTAATGAAGGAATAAAATTGGATCCTTTAGGTGGTCAAAATTTACGCAAGGAATTAGAAAGCGCAGCTAAGGTTTGCATTTTACATAATTTATTCTCTAAATTCCCACTTATATAATGTATATAAAAATAACATTCTCTATTATAGGAATTAAAAATTAAACAAAAAGCAGAATTAGAGAAACTGAAGAAAGAAAATTTGGAGCAGTATGCTATCAAAGGATCAGAAGCGGAATGGACTAGTGCGTTATCAGGCAAGCATAGTAAACATCTTATCTCTATAAAGACTGGCGAAAAAAGAGCTTCAGCAGATGATAGCATTCAAGAATCTGACAAAAAACACACAAAGAAGAAAAAGAAACATACATAATTTTATGTATAACATGAAATAAATAAATTAATTAATTAAACGATTGATTGGTTTATAAAAATAATTCCACAAGTTTTTTGATTCATAACAAATTTGTTATATAATTATTATTTATTAGAAATTATAATTAGAAAAATATAATATGATATACGAATATAGATTTAATAAACATCACAGATACTTTCTTTATAAATATTCATAACATTTTGTACCAAATATGCTAATAGCTAAAAAAATTGAAGTCTATATATGTATAAAATTGTTTCTAGATTTTTTTACATAATCGTTCGTATTTTAGATCAATTTATATCAAAGAAATTATTTTCTATAATATATTTCACACACTGGCAAATTAAATTTCTCTCATGTTGTATAGAACGTGAAAGCAATTTTTCTAACAATTGATTATGATATCTACGAAAAAATTTCTCATTTTTATTACTAACAACTCTATTTGATTCGCGGTTTTGCTTATTTTGATTTGTAGCGATTGTATTTTGAAATTTATTATTTGATTCATCATCCGCGTTGGTACAAGACTGTGCAGAAACCTTTTCACAAACTTGCGTAGAATTTTCTTCATAAATTGTATTTTCTGTAATCTCATCCTGCAGATTCTCTTCCGTTTTTCTTTTTTTTATCGATACTTCTTCTGGACCATCGTCTAAAAACAAAATTGGTACCTTAAATTGTTTTGTACGAAAGAATATTTGCACTAATAAAAAATTAATAATTTTTAATAATTATATAAATTTCACAAGATTACACTCTTATATTAAAAAATATATATGATAAAAGGCTAATACATTCATATTCGATTATTAATAAATATAATATTAAGATTTGCACATTACTTACCACTGTCTTCACTTTCATAATCTGCTACTAAACTAGGTAGTATAAGCGAACTGGTTACAGTTGATAAATTAGTGGACTCTGCTGCTGTTTGCGATACATATTCTGGTGTCGTAGGTGCATGCAGTATATCATCCTCGTCCGAAATATCAATATCTTTTTCACAGAAATTTATTTGTTTTACATGTTCATCTAAGTAAACCGCATCAGTTTCTTCTTGCAAATCAACTATAGAAAAGAATCAATTTTATCTGATATTTTGTGTATAATACAGAATAAAATTTTAAATCATTAAGAGGAGAAGTAACAGAATTATATATCGATATGGCAGGTTAAAAAGTACGATTTGATTGTCGATTACAAATTATAAAACTTCTTTACACAATTAAAATACGCACAAAAAAGCTGTGAGATGATTGATTTAATGAGAAAATAAAAAAAAAGTTAAATTATATTTAGTATTCTTGTAATTTTTTAACTTTCTTCGATTTTCTTGCGTCAAATCGTTCATCCTGCCGTTTTTGTATATTTTAATTATGTAAAAAGAATTTTAACAATCTGTACAGCCAATTTGAGATTCTTTTTAATCTATAATGTCGATAATTCTGTCACTTTAGGATCCTCTTAATATAAACTGATTAGATTATAATTTGCATAAGCTAAATTTTATAAATTGCATAATTGATTTAATATAGAATCAAAATGTCAATAAATTTAATATTTGAAAGATCTCAATTTTTTTCTATGTACTAACATTGTAAAGCAAATTATATTCATAACGAATGTATTCCCATAACTTACTTATTCCAGCAAAAGGGCGTAAACCTCTATACGTTTCTTCTGTACGGATACAATTGCTGTTGGTTTCACGTGTGTGCCGTTTGCGAGACTTGCGTTTTTTCTCACGTATGTTCGTCGTCTTATTTGTTTTCGATCGCATATTATAATTCTGCTTGATTACTTCTCCTCTTTGTACTTTTTCTAGCTCTTCTGCCTTACGTAATTTTATGTTGTCTTCAGTGGGATACCTCCTGTTTTTTTTTATTCAAAAAAAACAAATTTTTGTTACTTGTGTTATTACTAATGCATTTATATTTTGATATTTGTTAAACTTACTTTTTCCGTTCCTTTATCCATTTTTCAATATCTTCTGGTGTCGATAAATTTTTCAGTTTTTGGTACAAACCAGAACGATGCTGCATACTAATATGTTTTTCAACGAGTGAGGGATGCGCCGAAAATGTGCAGCCATCAATCCCACAAATCATGTGTATACGTTTGTGATCAGAGAGATCATCTTCGGATGGGAAATCTCTATCACAGACCTCGCAATAATAAGTCTTGTTGTCGTTGTCATCAGAACTGACATAATTTTCATCTCTCATATCGTATAAATCTTCACTATCTGGATACAGATGAGCCTAAAAATCGTCACCTTCCTTTTTCATACGAAGATCTTGGTATACATTTATTTGCTCGTAATACATTGCATGGTTATTCTTAATTCTATTTCTATGCTTTACAATTTATTGCACAATTCCATTTATCTTTAGTTATAAGCAAATATAATACCATAATCTTGTACTGTACATCTATTATTAAAGATTACCTTCATATGAGTAAATAATTATTGTTCATAATATCTGAAGCTATGGAGTATTCAACCGGGGTATTCAGAAATTCTATATACATAAATATATTTACATATGCGAGGCAGCAAGGCACAGATCTTCCTTTCACTGTTTACTCCTTTTTAGATTATTTAAGTAGTTCTAAATTTGCACATATTTTGTCGAAGCATACAATAATAATATGCACATCTTGTGTAGTACTTTACTTGCGACATCAAAAATTCGTTGAAATATTTTATAAATTATATGTAATAATAAAATACAAAAAATTTTTATAATCGCAATTGTATTTTTCTATATATAAGTATTAATAATGTGTATACGTGTTAACGCATTTCTATTTACATTTCATATTCAATATTATTAGCATGAGATTTATGCATGTATCATAAGCTTGCATCAATCAGCTGCTTCATTAATTTCTTTAAATATAAATTATTAAATTGTAAAAATTCACAAAAGATTATTTTCATATTTCAGAACGATTATTTCAACACGTACCATTTGAGTGATTTATAATGATAGAATGATGGGGAACACCAGAGAATTAGAACTTATAGAAATATGATTTATTCTTATAATACTTATTTCAATTACAAATTCATTTTTTTTGTCATTGTATATTTTCTGGAAGTCATTTGTGAAACAAATACCTTAAATATGATACATATATAATCATGATCATTTATAAAAGTGATATTACTAACTAACAGAGCCACAAGCTAGACTTTTTTTGTTTACTGTCAGACTTTTTTTGTTTACATTAAAATACGCGTTTCATGTAAATAATCTATAAATTCGTTATTTATTTTAATATCGCAGATTAGATACTGTAATTCTGTAACTATTTCTTACACATAATATAGCTTGCGACACTGTATACTGGCCATGTACACTAGACATGGAAAAAACTTTGAGAAAAATTTATTCACAAGTGGCCAGTTTTTACATGCCTGATAAAAAATTATTACATCTAGTTAACTGTCATATTACAAGTGCTTAAGTAATGAATTATATTCAACACTATATCCATATAAGTAGATACATATTAATATATAATATATAAAAAAAAAGAGATGAAATAATTCTCACAGATGGCCTGCTCTAAAAACTATATGAACTAGCTGCTACTTTCTCAACATTATTTCAGCACGTTTTTAAATAGCATACACTTATGATGTAAAATAATACAAAAGATATATGATTATTATGTTGCAAAAATTATGAAGAAAGAGATGGCGTGTATCTACATATAATCAAGATCCTACAGAACTTATAGCGATGATATGGGTAAAAAAATTTGCTAGATATCAAAATATAAGGATCAAATCGTTCTGAAGTTTGAAAACAGATGGTTGTGTATCATTTGAATTATATAACTCTTTAATAGGAGGAGTAGCCTCTTAAGCTTAAGACTGTGCCTGTTTGCTGGAAGGCTGCGTCTCCTCCTTTTGCTCCGTTTGTTCTGATTGTTCAGTTGAATTCACAGTTTTCTGAACACCCCTGGATTCATTCGTATTGCTATCATCTGTTTTCTGATTACCCTGTAAAACCAAAGTAAGCCATCAACGTTGAAGGAAACACGCCGGATTTTTGTCGCACAATGACTACATATGTTTATAGAATATGTGTTTAGAATTAAAAAATGTACGTCTTATAATAATATATTTGCTATTAACTCATTCTCCTATCTTGTCTATTAATTTTTATTGCACATTTGTAGTTGGAGAAACAAAATGTACAGTATCTTTATGTTCCATAGAAAAAATATAAATCTAGGATGCACTGTAATATCTCACGACTTTTCAAAAAATATACCTATTTCATTTTGTATCAACTCATGCCATACTGTTATACATGCTATATATTTTTTATTATAATATAACTTCATATTAAAAGAAAAATATCATACTTAATAAGATTAGAAAGTTGTAATTCACTTATTAAAAATCGATCAATTAAAAAAATCAATCAATTAATTTTTCTAAAATAAGACAAATAATTGCACTACTCCTTATTCTTAATTAAAAAAAAAATAATTAAAGTAAATTTTATTTTTCATATACAACGAGAGAGCATGCAAAAGATTGCTATGCAAATTATTTTTACCCATATAATAATTTGTACATAAACTGATTAACACATACATAAACATACACACATCTATTACCATATACACGTTTTAAATTAATAATTAATAAATTAACATCAAGTGAGAATAAAGTAGACAATAAACAAAGAATAAAGACAGAAAATAAAAGTATCATTAAGATATTGGATAAAACAAGCCAAGTAGAAAGAAAGTAATTTTATTGCAATCATATGCTATATTAATTTTTTCTCTGGAAAAAATTAAAACTTAAAATAAAAAGTATTAAAATAATTTTGACATAACAGCGACAAAAACGATACCTGTTCGGGATGTTTTGCAAGGTATTCATTTTTTGCATCTCTTATCATCCTCGTTACTTTGTTTCGAAGATCCTTAAATTCCTCCCATTCTACTGCATCTTTGTTCTTTTTTGCCTTAGCATATAGTTTGTTTTTTCTTTGAATCTCATTACGAATTTCGTCTGTCATCCATGGTTTTTTTAATTCTAATTCCTAAATAATTATTTCTTCAATAAGATTTAAGTGTCAAAAACTTAATAACTAATACAAAATTTTTTTAGAATTTAATTACGAACTTGTATGCTACTAATTATCATATACCATAAAAGAAGAATTTAATCTTGTCAAATTAGTTTTCGAATGTAACAAAAATATATAATATATACATTATATAAACATTCTAGAAACGCTCTTGCTTATAAAAACCTGTTCTGTCAGGAATGTGAATCATTAAATCAACTAAACCAAGAGCTCGTTTATAATATTTTTTTAAGATTAATGTGATTCAAGGATAAAAGCAACTTTAATAACAAGGCCAGAATACGTACTTCGATCTTGCCTTTCTTAGGGTTACCCATCGTCTTGCCCTTGGCATTTCCGTTGCCCGTGTTGTACCTGATCCTGATAGGCGGCATCATCATTTGCGGTAACGGCGGCATCCGTCGCGGCCAAGGTCGCATGGGAGGCCCACGCGGTAATCCGGAACCACGCGGTCCCATTGACGGCACGATAGGCGCCATGCCGCGCGCTCTGGGACCCCCGGGGAACCTCGGCAACATGCCGTTAGGACGAGACACGCCACCGACGGGTCGCGGGGGCGGTGGCGGCAGTCTCTGCCGCGGTCCACCCGGACCGAACATCGGATTTAACGGCGGCGGTAACATCCTCGGTGGCATGCCATGCGGCGGTGGCGGTGGTGCTAGTCTACCCGCGAATCTGGGCGGCGGAAGCTGCCGCGCGCCGGCCGGCGGTAATCTGGGCGCCATAAGAGGACCTCTGTTCAATGGGCTCATACTTCTTTTGCGATACTTTCCACCTATTCTCAGAAAGGAATTTCTTCTTCTGATGAACGAGGCCGCGCGAATTTGATCTCCTTCCGATGCTTTCTCTCTTCTCGACGATTTAACGGTATAATCACGAATTCGCTTTCGCACGTCTAGGTTATGAAACGGCGACACGCGACACACGCGCGAATCGCATCGACACGAAGTTGTTCGCGTTCCGTCACTTGATATCGCTCAAGCGAGAATTATCGAAAAGCGTATCACTCGAAGAGCAAATACATCACATTCGCTTTCTCTTGATTCGGGGAATTGTTGAGAAGCAATATGAAATTTAAATAAAATCTGTATACTTGCCACTGCCCTCGACTTGCTCCTTGTAATGGTGTAGTTACACTAGTAGTTTCAACATGCAATTCGCTCGTGCGTTCATAAATGCATCCCCTCCGCCCTCGTAATTTCAGCACGTTTATGATTGTAGCTACGGTCCGCTTAAAATCGGAAAAGCTTTGTTCATTTTGGCGCTCACAACGCTTTAAGCGTTGTTTTATTTTTATTATTTTTAAATATTAAACAAGGACATTGATGCTTACAAGCGCCGTGAGACAAAGCGAACACAGTCACAATGAAAATACAAACAATAGGAACAAGAAATTTCAACCTATCAGATACCATATATGCTAGACTGAACGCTTTCTAATAGGTTGAAATCTCTTATTTTCTGTTCCTATTGTCTGTGTTTTTCATTGTATTTCTGACTTTTATGTCTTACTGGATACAAGATAAGTGACGAATGATATTTAATGAAAGTTCTGTTTTGTCTCACATGACGATGTAAGCAGAGCTCTTATTGGATATCGCTCGTAAAAAATGATTATAGTCGAATAATAGTCCAATTATAGTCGAATGTGAGAAAAATGATTGAATGAAATTTAATTTTCAGCATTCAATAAAAAAAAATATTATCATGAAACAGTATAAGATTTATCATATTATGTTATCACTATATTATTATTGTTGAAATATCAATTATTCAGCGCATCATGGATTATAAACAAAGAGATCTTTCTTGTAATCTACATTCGTAAAATATGATGATCTTCTTTATGATTGTCCTATTTGTCTTATTTGTCGATAATATTACATTTCAAAACGAAGTTTTGCATTTTCTTGCGATCCTCTGCAGTATCTACAATTAATTCTTTTAATTTTAATTTTATTCCAGCAATTTTTAAACATAATCTTACAAAAAATAAAATCCAAAAAATGGTACAAAATTAGAAAATAGACATCGATGATAATTCGATTAAAAAAGTTATTAATTATTATTTATAGTACCACTTATTTTCTTAACTATATTCTTCTTCGGATTATTTCCTATCGCATGTACGCTTATAATTGTCTTTTACTTCTGTTCGGTGTTTGCTTTGCAAACTATTCTCTCAGCTTGTTGATTTTTATATTCTTTACTGCAAGCGCTTTCTTCTCGAATCTGTTAAAAATATATTGCCGTTTTATAATCTCCAGTTTATATCTACTTAGTTTATCAGAAACCCATTTAACAGATATAATCATATTGCTTCAATTCTTTTAATCTTTCAATTCTTTCTGCTTCCTTGACATCATCTGTCATGTAACTCTCCTCTCCGAACATCTTATTAAATGATTTCAGAAATTTCTCGATCCACTGGAATCTATATACTCGATATGTGAAAAATCCTAAAATTCCGATGACATCTCTATAGAGATTTGCATTATCATCTGTAAAGATGTATATTGTAATACATTGTACGAATAAATATGATGACGCAAATAAAATCAATCGTGATAATTGAAGAGATGTTATTCATATTTCATTTATTTTTCAATTGAATATAAACCACAAGGATTTATATATTTCATTTATTCTTCAATTGAATATAAATCAAGGATTTATATTATTATAGTAAGCAATAATACAAAAATAAAATAATATCAGTCAAGTATACATTTTTCGCTTAAAAGAACAAATAATACATATGTATTCATCAAAATAAAAATTTATGATGAGTTAACACATAAGTGAATATTAAATTTTGTTCCATTTAATTGAAACATCGTTGAAGATAAAACATAAGTACTTTATTATAGAATACTAACAATATTCCGGGAAAAAAATCTTATATAATATATAGACATATTTTATATATAATTATATATATAAAATATGTCAATTTTTTATATAATTACATATAATATAATTTTATATAATTGTATATAATTATATATGAAACATTTTCCCCGGGTATTTATATTTTAAAAGAACACTGCAATTACTTTTTTATTCAGAAATGCTAAAATAAAGAAATAATCATTTTAATGTGTAAAGCTTACAAATTCTGATTTTAATTGAAGTTACCTGCATTTAACTTTATTAAGTTCGAATATTTCATGTTGTAAGATGCAAAATGTTCCTCACAATTATTATTATAATAATATAGCCCGTCAAAAATAATAATGAAGGTAATAAGTATGAAAAACTAATTGCAATATTATTGTTCTTATGTATAAAGAGTAGTATTAAATATTCATTAAATAAAAAAGTTAATATTATCGTAAAAAAGAAATAGGACTCAGATGAGAATGAATTAAAATGGATTTTGAAATTTTTTTTTATCCGAATATTTTAAATAGCGAATACTTCTTTTTGAATTCAATTAGATTCAATTGGATGCAATTGGACTGAAAAATTGTATTTCCTATTCAAAATTTTGAATTGAACAGTATTCACAATGCACAGAAAAAGCTAATATTATTTTTAAAAAGATATAGAGATATGCTCCATGCAATTCCTAAATGAATAAAAATGCATTCAGGATTGAAAAGCGTTTATTTTAACATTCGTGAATTAATATTTCTAAAAATCTGAGTCAATTTCAATTCATTTCAATCCATTCTCGTTTGCTGGGGAGTCGATTAAGTTAAAGCTTTCATTTGTTCGACGCATGAGTAAATGAAGAGATCTGCTTTGTAATGTTCTATGTTCGTAATATAATAATCTTCATTATGCTGTTGATTATCGGTTATATATTTCAAAACAAAATCTTGTTCTTTATTGTAATCCATTGCAATATCTATAATCAATTTTTTTCATTTTAATTGTTTTAGTAATTTATTCAAGTACAATCTGACAACAACAAAAAAAGCAAGGCAAGTAACAATGTCACAAAACCGGAAAACAAATAAATAAATCGATCAAAATTCAACCAAAACAGTTATATATTCACCATTCGCTTCTATTTCCTTTGGATCAGTTCCTATCACATGTAAACTTAATTTTCTGAGATCATTTCCGTTCAGTGTATGTGTAAACCATTCTCGTAGCTCCTCGATTTTTACATGCTTTATTGCAACAATTTTCTTCTCGGATCTGTCAAACATGTATTGCCGTTTCATAATCTCACTCCAGTTTCTATCTACTTCGTTTTTCAGAAACCCGCCACTGATACATTGCTTCAATTTTTTTATTATTAACGTTTCCTTGATAATATTTAATTCCTCTTGTGGGAACACTTCTAACATCTTACTAAACGACTTCAGAAATTCCTCGATCCGCTGATCCATGTATTCTGTTGTACATTTATGAGCCTCAATGTGAACGGTAATGGAAAGTCCTAAAACGCCATTGTCATCTCGACAAACGCAGAAGACCTTATTACTAAGCTGTTCTTGGATACATAGTTGATTCCTTAATGGTTCTTGCATTATAATCTGAAGAGATGTATAGATGAATGTGATGTATACGGATACAATCGAATGATGTTATTCATATTTTATTTACTTAAATGTAAAATAAATATAAATAATGAATATAAATCAAGAATTCCATGGCAAGCATTCAAAATGAAGCGATGTTATACAATACTTACGATTATCAAATCAATTAATATAGACAATTTAATCGATGCGTTATCGGCTTGATAATAATTTGTTATTACAGAATTTGTATCAGTTTTGTTCATATTTTTTAACTTGCAATAGGATGTGCCTAAGGGTATCCGAATGATTTTCATGGGTATCGCATTAAGGATTAATGGAGAACATTTTATTTTTTTTATACACCTTTGTAAAGTCTCAATCGCAAATTTCTTCATCATATCGCCTTGCACAAGACATTGAATGTATAGATGATCGGTGAAAGATTCCACAAATTTTTGAAATTCTTCAAAATTAATATCACGTAGAGCAATGTATGTGTCAATATGTGTATAATGGATAGTTTCCTTCAGTATCCATAATTTCACGCTTCTGTGAAAAGAAATAAAAATATATACATTGATTTTAATCAGAAATATAATTTGACATAATTCATTTTATAATATTATTTGTCATGATTAATATTAATAATGTATCACTAAATTTTTCTTAAACTTATGCAAGAATTTAATAATATAATTGTACAATTGTACATATATAATTGTACAATTTTAATACAATTTTATAATTCTTGCATAATATTGTAATAATCCTTGATAATAAATAGTCAATACTTTATGAGTTTTTCAGGATTCATAAATTTGTTATAACATCTTTCAAGTTGTTGCACTTTGACAAATTCGAACATGTGCTTCGTAACAATAGTTGAATAGTGCACTATATAATTTGTAATAATTGGCAAGAATTTCTGCAATATAAATAAAGTTGACGTACCCTAGTAAAAATTTTTCTCAAAATTTTTCAAAATTTCTATATAATTTTATAACTTTCTCACATTTTTTTATACGAATTGGAACATTCTCAAGAAATCTACATCTTTTCTCAGAATTTTTTATATATGTTAATTATAAAATATCGTAAGATTTCTAAGATTTTTTGTAAGTATATTCTGATGAAATGTTATAAATCTAAAAAATGAAAAAATATTTTTTAAAAATTAGAGATGAGAAAAATTTCAGAATATTTCAGAATTCACTTGTATGAACAATTCTGAGAGAAGATGCAAACTTTCCAAATATTTATAAGTATTTCCGAAAAATGTTCCAATTCGAATAAAAATTATGAGAAAAATTTTCACCAGAGATACCTTGAAATTATATTTGGAACTCCAACACATATTTTGAAACTATACTTACTGATAATTTTTCGTTCCTTCCATTCATTTCTAATATAATACCTGTCTCATTAACAGTGATATCATATTCAATCTCAGCCTTTACAATTGGAAATAATTCTGTCCTCAATATTTGTTTGAATACATTGCAGTACATTTCCATCAAAGCCTCACTGAAATATCAAATATAATCTGAATATTTTGTTAACAAGATGATAAATGATTATATAAAAATCACAATATTGATAATTAAAAGATAGAAATTAGTACATAGGATCTGCAATAGTACATTTAATATAACTACTAGTATAACTACTCAATGTATTACTACAATTTTTATGTTTATTACTTACATCTTTGGCGACTGAAATTCCAGAGAGTAAGTAATAAATTGGAAGTTTATATAACATTTTGACCAACTAAATTTCTGATGATGCCAAATCTGCATTAAATGAGTATCAGCTATTTTTATGGGACATTTTGGAGCTATCACAGGTATCGATAATAAAGAGGCGTTGCTAACGAATGTTTTTGATAACGGCAAATGAAAATTTGGCAATGGTTCGATGGATTTCCAACGTTCGATCCACTTTTGTGATATTTCCCCATCTGTGTACACGGTATTGGTCCACAGATCGACTTTATTTAATCCAAGATGATCAAAATTTTTGTTGAAAATCATAATATTCATGGTCTCTGGCACTAAATAATCCAAACATTTTTGTATAGCTTCTGGGTCATACTCGAAGAAATTCTGCTTTCCAGTTAGATAATCGCGCGGTGGATATAAATGCATATTCTTACACAAACAGTCTATACAATCATTATTACGTAACAATCTAAAAAGAACTTCCAAGTATAAATGACATTTTACAAATATATTTTATTGAGTTTTATTTTCTACACAGCTCTATTTATTTCTTAAATTGATTTACCTAAAATTATTTTCTGTAATTTTATAAATCTCGTCGTAAATTCTTTTTTGCGGACCTTTTCTCTTTAGTAAATTAATAAATGAAAATATTGCATCTAGAACTTCGAGCACATGCTGTAGTCCCTCATGGGAAAGATCTAAAATAAAATTAAATAATGTATATATAGAATTTTGTTCAAACTCGTCTTCAGAGTTATCACGTAAAAAATCGGAGCTCCACTGTTTCTTGCGTAGATAATCTATTAAGGAACCTTCTCCTTCATGCTTAATAATCCATAAGATATAATTGTGTGGTTTACTTTTGTACAAATGCAGTAGTGAAGGCATAGCCCATGTTATATGTAACTGTAAAAGACAATTTTTGTTTTGTAAATTTATTCAGGATGTATAAAAATAGTTCTTTTTGGATTTGTGTGTTCAAGTCACATACTTGGCTGATATCTTTGACAGGTCTAACTTTATACACTTTTTGGAAAGCGGAAGTGTTAAAAGGAATATTGTTTTTAAATTTGGTAAAATCATCGGGGGGCAGCCAGTTACTTGGTATATTAGCAAAGAATTTTGTAACATATTTTTCCAATGCATTTAGCGATAATGACGCCTATAAAAAGATACTACTATGTATTATATGTTATGAATTAAATATACTTAATAAATTAATTCTCCTATTTAATCAATTTAATTTTCATTTTGATGAACGATTTAAGTTACTTGTATAACTAGCTTCATTCTGTGAGCGCTGTAATGACGCTCTCTAAATTTGTGTAGTTCATCGTATAATTTGTCTATTTTGTTGTCATCCACATTATTGCTCATTATCACTGAATAGGACCACGCAAATTTATTGACTGGATGTCCAATTGATACGGTAGAGCACAATAGTCGATTTTTTCTGGGTGCATCATAAGTTAAAGATGACTGCAACTCTATATGAACATGATACATTAAAAGACTGCAACTTGCGGTAACATTACGATTATAATTTATGTACCATTTTTTAAAGCCTCTATCATCCGCTTTATGACATCTTTCTTCATCAAGGGTTTAATGAAAAAATGAGTAAAACGATCAAGAGCTGATGATAATTGGTCCTTTTGGATACCATCCTAATGAAATTTTTCAGAACTTTTATACTAATTGGATTACTTTTCAGAATTACTAAATCTACATCTTTTCTTAGAATTTTTCATATATTGTCATATAGTGTCAATATTCTAATAGTTCTAAAATGTCTTAATCTGTATTTCTGAAAAAATATCTTAAACTTTTTTAAATTTGATAAGATTTTTTCAAACATTATACATTATAGATAAATTTTATATATAAATTTATATATAAATTTTATATATAAATCTAAGGTCCTGTTTTTTATTATCTGATTAATTTGTAGTTAGGTTCAACTTCATGTTTTATCCAATGGATCTATAATATGATGTCATGTGCCCATTGGGTGAAATATCTGCAGATTAATAAGTTTAATTACAAGTTAACCAGATAATATAAATATCCGGCCTAAAAATATTTCTAAATACAAAATTCTAGAAAAGACTGTAAATTTTGACACTTCTAAAAAGTTCTAATAAGTATATATAAGACAAATTTTCTAAAAAATAATATTGAGAAATTCTGAAAAATTCTAACATTTACATAAAATTTCTGAAAAATTATATTAAAAATTTTGAGAAAAATTTTCACCAGGGTAAAGCAAAATGTTGTATGCTCGTATTCCGTTATACTATTAGTCCATCCTTCATGCTCATTGATAAATTCAATAAAATCATTTTCCTGCAAGTAAAATGACACTTAATCATTTATACCTATAAGAATAAATTTTATAATAAATTCACGCATCATTTTAATTACATGTTCATATTTTTCGGATCCTTTAGAAACCATATATTCAACAAAACGTGAAAGGTCTGGAATTTCTGTATCGCTGAATTTGCCTACTCCCACGTTTAAGCCACATTCTACCTGTGTTAAAAAAAATTCATGCATACACATTTACACATCACATATTACACATATGGTGTTAAGCCGAAAATGAACATTGCACAATTAATAGGATTATCCGTAAACAATCTTAAATTAAGCATTTAGAAATGAATCTTTGAAAATATCTTACAGATAGTAGAAGTCAAATTTTTCAAACGAGAATTTCTGATAAAACTATAATAATATGTGAATTTTAGATTCTAGCTGAGGTATACTCAATGAACACAAGTTATATGTAACATATTTTTTAGTTGTGATTTCCCAATATAACTATAACATACATTCTTATTATATTACAGTTATATTGTTGAGCAGGAAATTATAACTAACAGGTACGTTACATGTAACTTTGTGTTCTGGGATAGATACTTTTTATGATTTTATAGGACTTTGTTCAATATTACAATTCTAATGAACTTTTAATTATATAAAAGAAGAATACAAGGAATGATCTAAAATACAAACTAATTAAATTATCTTATTGATTTAAGCTGGATCTTAATGATTAAATAATACTTCAGCGTAAATTTCTATACATATCCTCTGCAAATTGTACGCCGAAATTATTTTTAGTCTTGAAATGCAATCCTCAGAAACGTTCAATCATTTCCATTAATCTGTACATAATCCTGAAATAGGATATATTAATACATTACAAATTAAACTGATAAGCAACTTAATGACAATAATGCTAATAGATGAGCAAAGAACTGTAAATAATTTGATGCTGATATAAGTTTATTTATTACGAAATGACTTATTATTTAACATCAAATTATTTACAACTGTTTGAAATGCTTATTAGCACTAATATCATTAAATTGCTTATTAATTTAATTTATCTTAGTTTAGAATTGCCTTTCAAGATTGAAAATGATTTTGATAAACAGTTTGCATATCAGCTGGATACATATATATATATATATATATATATATATATATATATATATATATATATATATATATATATTAACAAAAATATATATATATATATATATTTATATATTATTTATATCCATTTTTATTAATAAAAAAAAAAATTTATTTTATTATTATTAATTTTTCAGTTAAATATAACACAAGATATAAATGCTCTATAAATGTTTATATATATAAATACTTTGGTGCGAATGTATATATATATATATATATATATATATATA
>Ga0157364_1000330_pt1 | contig 29599 bp, 16 predicted proteins | sample AttsexASBM2_FD_111476 | JGI IMG/M metagenome (GOLD analysis project Ga0157364, IMG submission 111476) | Fungus gardens microbial communities from leaf cutter ant in Ribeirão Preto, State of São Paulo, Brazil - Atta sexdens ASBM2 | ecosystem: Host-associated > Fungi > Mycelium > Unclassified ... | reverse complement strand
CTTCCTGAATAACAATATTAATTTCATATTCATAAATTCAGGATGCTTTAGCTAAGAAAAACATTTCTTCATATTTGTCTAAGTATATTTATCATCAAAATTAATATTCATAATTGCAAAATATTACATACTTAAAAATAATTTGTAAATCAGGAACGAAAAGAAGAAATTAAGGCTCTAAAATATCAAAAAAACTAATTCATTAACGCATAAAATTACTGTTATGTAATGAATAGAAAGATAAAAACTCTATCCGAAAAAAATCCGGAATATATCTATCCATGTATAAACATATTTGTCGAAATGCGAGGGATTGTTGAGAAAATTCATTGACGAAAAGTTTAGAAAGAAGGAACGTAGTTTAATTTTGAAGCATGGATACCTCAGCGTCATTTTCAACCAGTCGACTCTTCGGTAAAAGAGCTCTACCAAATTTAGAAGAAAGTAAACGTACTCTTATCTCGAAGAAATGTAATCTGTTCCTCCCTTATTGCATTTGGCGCAAAAAGGGATTTTTAAGTGCAGCAAAGTGGAGGCATAATGGAGACCATTATTCTTACAACATGCTCTTCTATGTAGTGGATACAACAATAAAAAATGCAGATTGGTTCGATTAGGCTCAATTGATAGCATCTTTCTGAATATATGAAAAACAATATGCGTACACACAAGTTTTGTTGATATTTTTTTATATATCCAAAACTTATAAATTCTCTATTTTAATAATCTTAGAATTAAAAATTAAAATATATTAAAAGATGTGAACATTGATAAAGACGTGACAGTCGATATTTTAAATTATTTATCATTCTTTTTGATTTTTTTTAATACATAAATTTATAATGGTTTTCGTTAGAAAAATAAATTTCATCACAGAGACACGCCGCGGTTATATTTGAACAAACTTTCGATCGCCGTTTTGGGCACCGACTATTATCAGTCAACTCGTAGATATATGAACGGCTATGTGATATCGTAAAACCGCACACGGCCTGTGCTGAAGCTTGTGCATCCACTTTATTCATGAAGCGGCAATCGGTGAAAACGGAGGTATGCCTGGCGACGCTATCGTCGAAAATCGTTCTATATAAACACGGACTTAACCGGCCCTCCGCGTCCCACCGCTGGTTGCTCACCCCTTTCCCGATACAATGTAGCCGAAGCGAGATTGACCGGGGTGGAAAGGGGGTGAAGCAGGGCGGTTGGGCAGAGTTGAACCACCGTGCTCCAGCATATTCATGAGCGCTGAGTGCGCGGGGGTCTGAACCAATATACCGCCTCTGTTCTCTTCGTATGTATGCAGGTACGTATGCCTGTGTGTACACACGTGCATGGATCGCGCGTGCGCGTATGTATGTATGTATGTATGTATGCATGCAGATATGTAGGTATACGGAGAACGGCTAGTTTAGTGCCGTAAGTAAGGGCGAACCGTTTATTCAGCAGCTTTTGCGCGGTTACGCGACAAGTCCGAAGAGATCCGAAAGGACGACGTGCCCTCTGGGCTTCCTTCCACGATCTAATCCGTAACACTTTGCAATTTTGCGAAGTCAAGCTTTCGGGCTCGTTTCGTGATGTAACACGTCAGTAGAGTCAAAGTTTGGTAATAGCTTCACGTTAAGTTTTAAGGTAGCTAAAGATTATGTTCGCTATCTTGTTATAATTTTTGCTTGTGCATTTTGCATTATCTTTGCTTATCTATCTTATAGTGCTCGAATATGATGTTTTAATCATAATCATGTAATTATTCTGATAATTTTATTCTTTAATGAAAGCAAACCTTATTTTAGAAAAAATTAATTTTAATTCGAAAAAATAATTTTTTATGAGGATAAAAAAATATATAAAAATATTATAAAATTAATATTGAAATTACTACAATACTATTTTATAAATGTGAGAAAAATTAAAATTAAATAATTTGAACCATACGATATATTTCCACCTTAAATATTCTTCTTCTGTAAATTCTCAACAAATATATTATATTTATATTATTAGGGTATGTCGGTAATTTCTTTGAGAGAGAAGTAGAGATTTATGAAGCATCGAGAAGAAGACATCAACATAAAATCGGTCTGACTCGAGAATTATACGAATTACGATCGTTTGGAAAGCGACTCCGGCATGAAAAAAAAAGAGAACGGTATTGAGATAGAGGATGTTCCGATGGATTCGTATATCAAATCTGACATTTCGTGTTTTACGTGGAACGGGTGCTCGCACGAATGCGCGCGCGTATCGGCCGTAGGGTATATAGGGCATTCCATTCGAGGCGAAATCGGTCCAATTACACATGTATCGGATATGTGATTACTCAAAAAATATTTATTGGTACCTATTCTTCGTTCTCCATTCGTACATCAGTATCCAGATTACATTTTAAAGGCAATTTTCGCAACCCCGGTCCGGACTAATTCACTCCTGCCGACACATCGCGCATGAGTGGGAAAGAAGCGAGGGCCGAATTGATGGCAATATTAAACTTCCCGCACGAAGTATCAACGTGACTCTCTCTCGTCCTCACCATATAGAGACACATCATATACACATACATATGTATATGTAAACGTATATGTATACATGGTTGTCTCGATTTTCATGTGTAGATTCGATAGCGAACATTCGCTGGAGGCACTTGTTTGCAGTGTCCGCCAGCAAGAGGGTATAGGCTGAAAGCCCATTCGGGGTAGCTTGATGCAGGAATACCTATTGAAATTCTTTAATTAACCCTCACGGCATCTCCTTTCCCGTATCCGTGCGCAGCTCGTTCAAAGGAGCAGAAGGACTGAGCAGCAGATTGATCATGGTCAAACGATGTGTAAATTAATCGGTCGCAAGCAGCAACGCCATAAGGGGATATTTCCTACTTGCGCAGATATAACGCGAGTCAGTAAACTTGTGATTGCAATTTAACACACATATATATACAAATATTAAAGTTATCTGATAGTATATCTGTAACTGTTTTGTTATTTAAAGTAATCTGATTTTAAGAAGAATTAGGATATTTGGATTTAATAAAAATAATATTTTTCAAAATTAACTTTTTATTTAACTTGAATTAATTCAATCAATTCAATCTTTCATAACTGAGTTAGTTTTTTATTTTTTGTTCACTTTTAACTTAGCTAAATTAATTTGATAAGCCATTAACTTACCCAACTCTGTATAGGTATAATATTATAGTATATTGCATAATTTGATAAAAATATCAGTGTGTTCGAATTTAAGGAATGAATAATCTTTGAGAATTTCTGAAATTCGACTATTCACGTCGACGGGCTGCCGTCATTTATAATTGCACGGACACGATAATTTAATAGTATGCTCGCTTGGATTACTGGATTTCACGACGCAGTCAGATTTTATAGTTTGCACAGTGGAACGATATTTCCGTCAATATTAAACGTCATTGCAGCTTCATTGGCATTAACTAATGTTTGACGACATTAATCTATTTTAGGTAACCGCAGACCGTAGCAATCATAAACCATTTTGCATACAAACCATTCGCATTAGCGGCTGTTTTGGAATCGTTTCGTAATTTATAACATATGACGAATGATAGGAGGGTTTCACTTACGTGAGGAGGCAAGCGCGCTTGGTTGATTTATGACTAACCCTATTCTCACACTTTATATCCATAATCAATGCTTTCCGAGATTAAAGCAGTAAAGTTTTTCTAATTATCATATAAAATATTAAAAATATAATAAAAACGACAATTTTTGTAAGTATTAAATTTTATTACAGAAGTAGATAATATAATTATTCGCGCGCGATATAGTCTTTGTAGATATAATTGAAAATTTTTAAATCATGTACAAACCACAGAATTAAAAGAACGTAGTCTCGCTATCTATAGCTTATTAAAAAAATAAGTGAAAACGCTATACTAGAGTATTATTTCAGAGAGCGAGAAAGGAAGGAATTGGCAGAATGCGAACCGAAGGAAGACAGATAGTTTTCTTTCGCGCGTCTATCTTTGTCGTTTTCGTCAAAGGAGCTATCGATCTAAGTCGAACAAAGGAGCTACTTTAATTATCGACTGTGTTTCGCGCGCTGGCGCATCTACCGGGCTGTTTGGTGTCCTTTGTAGGAACCTCGAAGCGGATGGGTAAGACCGCGCATAGAACGACTAGTGTATGTGGGGGAGGGGATGAATTCACCCTAACGCCGCGCCGGTTCGCAGACAGCTCGTAAAACAATATGGGCCACCCGGCATGCTTCGCATGCGCGACTAATAAGTAAATACGAATTAGCATTCCGAGTCCTTCAGCGATATAAATCAAACGAATTAATTACAATACAAAGTGGAGACTAAAGAGAAGAGCACGGTACGCGCGCCGTGATGGCGGCGAGCTGTCCCGAAGTAAAGAACGCAACGCGCCGTCGCCTGCTTTGCATATTGCTCTCAACGTAAATACTAATAAATCCCAGCTCGGTACTCACGTACCGGTACGTCCGACAAATTAAACGCGCGACAGACACGCGAATAGATGCGTGTTCCATTGAGCGTATTGTCTCTTTTGTATTACACATCGGAGTCGTTCCCTGAAAACAGAATTACATTCGTACACGATGAAGGAGTTATGGGGCCTTTGATCTTGAGCGCATAGCATTTTAATTCGTTCACTTAAAAGGATACCCAGACGTACGTACCCAAACTGCATCTACACTGAACTTCTTTATTTGCGTCACGACATGACGCCGGGGAATCGACGCGATGTTACGATGGGGTATCAACAAGTGGAGCGCGTCGGTTCTCTCAGGGAAACGTAGAAAGGCGCTTGATGTCTATATATCACAATGATAAATTTACGAGATTAGAAATATAAGAGAAAAACTCAATTTTCATTATATAGATAATTATTAGGAAAACTTGTTTAGAACGACATTTTTGAACAATATACTCGTGTATCATGTGAGACATTTATACCCCTGTCTGTATTCTGATAAACGGGTATCCGTAACACTCATCCGTGTCTGGATAATAGATTCGCTTTCACCTCTATTAGGAAAATGCATATTATCCACGATGGATGCATTATTACAAAGAGCGATCCATCGGATGACGGATTACGTGCGTGATAAAGGGCGGGAAACGCGTCGCCTCGTTGTAAAACGATTAATTGGCGCATTGCTGGCCAGTGCAGCCCCGCGGCGGTGTAGCTGTTAAACGACATAAAGATCTTGCTACGTGGATACGCAACGATTAATCCCATCGTCGAATAAACAGGGTACTGACGTTACTCGTTCGCGACAAGCCGGCGTTATCTGTCACGTACACGCGTTGATAATGCTCGGGCCTGTATGAGTGCATTACGCGCAGGACGATGCATAAACGGCTCTAGGAGAAACCGAGTGGAGGATAGGCTTTTCATTACTGTTTGGTATCGTGTTTCAGCCACCCTAACGAGTCGAATGAAGGGTTGTCGCGCCGCTCTGCGCGAACTGGCTGCGGCGAACGCGAGGGCAGCAGGCTGAGGGACGTCGACGGTTGGGGTTAAACGGGGATGAACGAGAACTGAGACGGGGTTGTTTGCAGTTTCCCTCTAATTTTGTTGGAAACATCGTTACACCTAGATCGTATCATCTTGTTTATGGGCTTATACCTAGATGCCGTTCGACTCTGCTCCCTCCGCTCGTCGACCGCCATTTTATTAGCGAAGTAAAACGAGCTCTCATTCACACCACTCCAAATGAGCTCGTCTGCATTGGCAATATGATACTTTTATTTGTGTTCTAGAAACGAACAATTCATGATTGAATCTTACTCGATAATCGCATACCTGAGTATATATAGACGAATATACGAAAGTAATTCTTACACGTCGATATTACTTGTACAAAATTATTGATAAATTGTAAGACGTCCATCATATGGAGTGTAAGGAGGTTCAAGTTTAAATCCTATAGGATTCTTCCGCATGATATTTTCCGCAATAAATTTCTAGTATTTTAAGATGCTTATCAATGTTATTAAATTGCTTATCAATTTAATTTGTGACATTATGTACTCAGTTTCGGTTTAGGGCTGTGTTTCGAAACCGACAAATAATTAATTGCCATACAGTTTGTTTGAACTAGAAATGTTGTGAGAACTAAAGACTGTACAGGCTAGTTTCCCAATAACATTTGAAAAGCAGCGAGGACAACCGTAAAACAACGTTCATGCAAGTTTCTCAACAGAATAGCTAGATATCTATCTTTGAAATGAAACTCGTCGACCGTGCAATGTTTCACTAAAGAGGGAAGGCACGCAGCAGAGCGGCGTTTCGATTGTTACGCATGGCGTAACTAATTACCGGCTAATTGTAGACAATGACATTTTCCCTTGTACTTTATTTCGCGTCGCTGTTATCGTAAATGCTCGCAAATTAACGTTAACCTACGTATCGGAACCCAATTTCGCTCAATTAAGCAATTAACGGCCTTCGAGCATCAAATAACGCTCGTTTTCCTGACTGACGCGCAGAACTCGCCTCCATTATTTGCATCCATTTTGTTATCGATAGTTAGAATAAAAGTTGACATGCACCGTATATATGGACTGTTTATAGCGCTCCAATGTAATGAAATAAATTCAGCAAGATACAAACAATCTGAGCAAATCATAGTGAAGGTTAATTATTTGTATTTTTACTATAAAATTTAATTTCTTTTTACAAACTGTATACTCTTTTTGAAATAGGAGATGCATATTTCTCAAACCGCTATTTCGTTTGTCTTACACTTGTTTCCTCACGCATACATCGAGAATCGTACACGCGTTGCGCATGATCCACGTATAAGTATAACCGACGACGCGTTTACCGCCCGCATACGCGTGTCTACGCACATATCACGGGCGTCGTGATTCGCTTCGTGCCGACAGTGGATGGCACGTGGAAAACGTGGCGGCGTACGTAGCGCACATGCGGAAAAATAAATCTTATTGTTTCTGGAATCGAGTTTACCTGGGCGGTCCACCTGTCACGCTCGTCAGGCAAAGCGACAAAAAGTTTAACGACGTTATCGCGTTATCCAAACACGGCTAGACCCGCGTGAGCGCGTCGCGACGCGCGCGCGTATGTGTACGTAGGGTACACAATGCACGATGCACTCGTCGTCGTCGATGCACACGCGACTGTCACGCGTTGGCGAACGCGTAAGTCTACGCGTACTGTCTACAGAGGGGGGGGGGAGGGGGGTAAAATAAAATGACGAAAGATAAAGCGCGGACACGGGACACGGGGACGGCAGACGGCGGCGTAAAAGTGAAATGTGCGGAATTTTTGCGATCCCCGTGACAAAATTGCATCCGCCCACGCGCGCTGGTGACGCGCATCGCCGCCCTGCAGCTGCTCGCTTTGTGCATGCGTGCACCCCGAAATACGTCGGGATCGATTCGAATGGAATTTCACGCAGTCAAGAACCCCGCTGCCCCCTCCATTGCTTCTTTCGGTGTTTTTTTCCTCCGATCTGGCCTTTTTCATTGTCGCTCTAGGAAACCGTAGACGAGAGTTCGCACTGACCTTAGAAAGTTCTGCTTCATTCTGATATGATCAAAGGATAAGCGGTTCATCATCTGCTCGCTCTTTTGAAAGGTTTTTATCTTACATTCCAATTTTCCACGAAAATTAGAAATTAAAACATGTTAACTTTTAGTTTAGCTGCGAATGGTTTTTAAAAAATTAAATAGTATAGATATACAAGAGAATTGTTGCGAAAATATTTATGAAACATAAAAAAGCGGACAAATTTTGTCCAAGTTTACATTGTCTAGATACGGTAAAATGGAATGTATGTGAAAGAAATAACATATATGCATTCACGTATGGTCATTTTTATTGATAGAACGAATTTTGCCACGTAAAACCAATGTGAATGATAAAACGATAAGGTAGAGGTATAAATTTTATCGAGTGCTATGTGTCGCTACATGCGTTTTAAACGGCATTACCGTACCGGTATTTCAGAGCACACGCGTTCTACAGATTGCATTTTGCGCAACTTCCATAAACCTATTACAGTTGAACGACGAAGTAAACAGAACCGTATAATGTGTTTCGTGCTTTGCGCAAAGTTTTTCTTCTTACAGAATCAGGAATGAAAGGATAAGAATATAGAGATTCATAACAATCTGTTCATTCGCACTCGTCCGCATTCCTTCATACTTTATATGTATATATGACGAGATTTAATTAAAGCTCACTAGCTAACAATTTATAGTTGTTTTCGCGTTCATTCAAAATTCTAAACACTATACTTTCATATTTTTTAATGAATTTTTTAATTATTGCATTATTTGATATAAACGCCATGGAAAAGAGAATAAAAATGTCTCTTTAAACGTGCATATATACGTCAACTTTGCAAAATATCCTGTATATATGCAAACGTATTAGGTATTGCAAACACAATTATATGGCATAGGTCACGTTGTGTACACATTGCATTAAACACGAAACGATATATGACATTATTTCGAAGTCTATACAATCCCATATTATGCTATTGTAATGCGATTTTTTTAAATGTTCTATTCATCACATTGCACAAGATCTGATTAAGAGCTGAGATCTGAATGTCTATGTCTCTGTCTATATAGTCCACTTCGAGGAAAATCGAGAAATGGCAATATTATTGCATCTATATTAATCTATGGTCTGATATTATTCTTGAAACGTTGCATTTTAATGGAGGCGACAGAGTATGATAAAGTCCAGTGCATATCTCGTTGGAGATTACATTCGGCGACGTCTACTTGATACAGCCAGAGCCACGCATTGACGATATCGCCGTGATTTGTGCTACGTAATATATTGTTACGACATGCCGGTATGTCGTGGAACGTAACGTATCTACGTTACACGTTATAGCGCTGGGAATAATCCGGAATTAGAGAATGCCGAGATTAACTCGCTGCGGGGCATCCACGCTGCGCGAAGAGTTACATTGTAAAGCACTATTACAAAGCAGCGTTTCCTAAATAGGCGATTATGGCAAGTGCGTTAAAACTTCTATCATTATCGTGCTTATTCGAGGCGATACTAAAGACAAGCAATTTCACGCTGCTCCGATGGAAAATTAATGTGTTTGCAGAAAGTGTTTTTATGCTCAAAAATCATGCTGTGATGTTTATCGTCGTTATTAACGTTCGAACATTTGATACGATAGTTTGAGATGTAGAGTTTTCTTTCTATGAAAACTGCTTAATTAGCGGAAAAGGGAAGCTTATCACAAATAGAATGAAACGCGCAGAAAATGATTCAATCAACTTATTATGCTCTGTATCCTCTTTCTGTCGTGGACGCAAAGAGAGTACGAGGTTTGTCGTGTTGCGATATCAGAAATGGAATTTGGATTAAAAAGGGCATTACTCATCTATTCGACTAAAGAGCCACTGAAAAGAGAACGTTTTCAATGCAGTAAAACTCGATTTAAAGCTGTCAATTCAGTGTATATGTCGCTTATGTAAAAGGATTAATAATGAAGGGCCATGTTACACATTACAGTTGCATTAGGTACGAAGCATACACTGATAATAGTTCTAAGACTGACAAGGATACATGATATATTTAGCTCTTTTGCATACGCGCGCGAGTGTGCACATATAACATTAGACCATAATATTGCCACACTATAAATATAAAAGTTAGCTTATTTAGTTGAACAGTTATAGCGTAATTTTATTTAAAATTAATTTAACATTTATTAATTTTAAATAAAGTTACGCTATAGTTAAGTTTGCGCTGTTCGGATCCGACATTAAACTGTAAATTCCATATATCAGTAGATATACGTATGGATCTTCCAGGCTGAGAGTTGGATATTAGGCTAACAACCTAATTCCGGAAAAAAATTCATTTTTACTGAAACTTCATTAGAAACCATATGCTCCACGCAGAAGTTAAAGGAACATGTATATATAGCTGAATTTAACATAGCTGATTTTTCAAATATATTACGACGAAAATAAAGAATAAATATAAAAGTATCAAGATGTACCTAATATAACCTTGATTTCTTTTTTTCTTTAGATATTCTCGAGAGGAAGACTTATGATTAATTTAAAGTTATAAGAATTATAAATTAGTATTAATTTTATAATTTTAATTTATAATTTTTTGTTGAGATTCGATCGAATGTATTTTAAAGTTTTTCAAATATCTTTACGCGTTTATTAAATAAGCTCCCGTCTTATTCAATATATTATATAAAGTGTCAAATAAACCTGTTCAATTTATCACTTCGCTCGGTTATATTATACGATCCAATTAGCAAGGATCTAAGGACAAAGGACGCATAATTCTTGTTAGCTCCTTCACATTTCATTGCTCGTTATATAAGCTAATTAAGTGCGAGTCCTTAGATAGATAGCTAGATGTATAAGATATAGCCACAACCATGTTTCTCATAACTCTTACTGATGCATAATATTAATTAATATCGATCAAATATTGTTACGTAATATTTTACTGCTTATAACAATATTTGCAACAATTGTTTCTTTATACTACCTGTGTTAATCTATATAATTATCAATACTAAGTGCATTAGATTTATATAAATTTATATAAATGTTTCCGGGTCTTTTATGGATTAAAATATAATGCGGTTCTGTCTAATTGTTTCCCGAGAAATATAAGTACCAACTTCGGAGAACGAATTTTCTCGGAAAGTTCAAAGTGCTCAAACTCAGCCTATAGCGGCAATTTTGCGGAATTTTCCCGAGATAATGGCTCATCTATAACTGTTCGAGGGGGTATTATACCAAAGTCGAAGTGGGTGGTGACGGGGCGAGTAAAGAGGGTTCTGTACTGTGGAGGAGAAACTCGACACTCCACGCTGTGAAGTCTTAACGTCTAGATGATCGAGAGCCATGTAAAGTAAATGTATAGAGTATATCTCGAGCGCGCCAAAATGGGTGCCCCGTGACGTCAAGGGATCCTTCAAAACTCGTCCGAACTCAACGTTTTCATCGTCACATTTCCGTGCTGCGAAACACGCGTTTCGAGAGTCCTTAGCAAAAGTATCGACTTCCGATCACAGCCGCCACATCGTTTAGCACGCCGACTCTCTATGGCGATTGAAATTATGGCTCAACGATGCAAACACAGAAAGCGGCGCGCATATTCCGTTCTAATATACGTAGCTCCGGTATGCACTCGTTGCGGCGCGTGATATTACTCGCGGCTTGCGTTTGTATCAATTAACGCGTCGGCTCCACCACGGTGGCTCGCGACGGGGATGTGAAAATGCGCCGGCGAGATGATAAAGGTGGATGGAATACGATTCGTGCCGGTGACGCAGGTCGAAATGGTTTTCATTGAAAATTCGATTTTCTCTTTCTTTCTCCTTTCATTTATTTCCGTATTCTTCTATTCACGACTCTTGTGACTGAAGGTTACGATGTACTTATTACTCTTTCGCGGCTTGAAATATGATAATGTCCTGTCGTTTACTTCCCGTCTCCCCAAGGCTCTAAACTCTGTGTTAAAAATATGAATTGAAATGACAACGGGCATCGTTCCTGATAGACTCCTTTTTTTTTCGCCTGTCTCGTTCGTCTAGTGGTCGTTTTTTTTTTATTGCCTCTGACTGCTTTGCCTTTTTCTATCTCTGTGTATACATTTGTATCTGCTGTACGCGCGGATGTACATAGGTATGTGCAATGGCATGGGCCGGAGGGCTCCCGTGGGTGCGATTGTCGCAGCACAAATTACCATGCCCGACCGTCGGCGGGGTCAAACCTTCTAACCGTGGCATAGTCACACAGGGCCTGGTCGCCGCCGTTGCCAAAGGGTCGTTCCACGCGTACCAATTTCTCTCGACCGTAGGCCATTCCTTTCTTTTTTATTTTTTTTCTGTATGTCCGCCCTGTTTGTCTCATCGATGAAATGTTCATGGCGGACGTGCTTTCGCTGTGTTGTGGAAATACTGGTGATGGCGCGTATTGCAGCGATTGTAACTAATGGCATCACCGGGAATATTTAAAGAGCCCCCTGATGGTGATTAAGAGAACCTTACGCGGAACTTTACATTAGCGTAACAGTAATGTCGAATCATAAAATAATTGAAATATCATGTCACGTTTATTATATTTGTAGGCGCTTTCGTTTTACACTTTGATTTGTAATCGGTAACAAATGTGATAAGTAAGAATAATTATATATTATTTATAATGTTGTTCATAACATTTAGCGCAAATATGATAGCAATATTTCAAGTCCGAATTATGCGTTCGGACTTAATTTCTTTGTCTTTGCTAATTAGATCTTATAATATAATAGCTTATAATATAATATGATCAAGTGAAGTGATGAATTAGACAGGTTTATTCAATGTTATACAATATATATTGGATGAAAATTTATTGTAATAAGCACATAGAAATTGGAAAACCTTAAAATACATTCGATCCAATTTCAACGGAAAAATTACAAATAAAAATTATCTAAAGATTTATCTACCAAATCGTCAATAAACGGAATTGTACTTTTTTATTTATTCTTTTATCGGCCATTTTCTTTTTTGAAGAACATTCTTTATGCTTAATTGTGTTCTTATCTTCTTGCTTATATGATAGGGTTATAATGAATTTAATGGTAATTGTTGCGTACCTATATGGTTACTGATAACAAGTCGAATGGGCGCTCATTATTACACATTTTCCTCTTTTTAACGAGAATGCTGGATGAATGTAGATGCTGCATAATCGTTTGCGATTCTCGATTGTAGTTGCCAGCTTTTTATATGCTGACACATTTGCATGAGTACTATCGAAACGTCCATACTCGAGTTGCGCGCATTTTAAACTGCAATACGAACGCACACACAACTGTACGGTATTGGCATGCAGCGTAAAACGTAGAAAAATCCTCCCACGAACAGTAATTTACGAATTTGTGGAGTTCGAATTTGCTACGCTCTACTATAGAGTCAAGTGTTTTGTGAGGGAATTTACCGGTGGCATACGAGCCCGATCTGGTGTAATGATCGCCGATGGTCATTGAATCTGCGAGTGAATTTTCCAAGCTACAAATTCGTCGAATTGTAAAATAATTGTTTCATTGTTTTAAACGTGAATCAATGACCTCATTCTAGGAAAGACAGCTATTATTTGAAGAATATTTATAAAATTCTTTTTACATAATGCTATACGTTTCTCTTTATCATATGGTATTATATAATTAATTTGCATGCTCTATTTCTTTTTTTTTTTATTGTGCAAATATTTTCATATGTTATTAATATTTTTGTATACTTCCTTCACATATTCGAATCGAATATTACGCATGAATTGTCTTTGAGAGAAATCCATAAAAATTCATATGTATTCACTGAAAGAGGAAAACTGTTTAGTATTTGTAACTATAATTACAATTGCTACACTAAAAAAAAATATCTTAATTTTAAAGAAATTTTCATTGATTCATCCAAAGAAATAATTTTTTTTAATACGAGCAAAGAAATATTTCTTTGAAATTAAGATTTTTTTTTTCAGTACATAATTATAATTACGACTTTTAGTGTTAGTAACTGTATGTATAATTCTATCAACTAATATATATGGTTGGCAGCCGAAAATGACTATAATTATAATTATCATAATCATAAAAATGGTTGTAATTATCATGAAAAGGATTCAAATGACTATGTAATATTTCAAATGACTATGTTATATTTGAATTATTTTTCATGGTAACTTCAATCATTTTTATAGTTATAATATAACTATAATTATAATCATCATTGTCAATTGCTAATTAATAAATATAGAGGAGACCGAGGTTCCATGGATCATTGTTTAGAGAAATCCAGAAGATGTTTAGGTTGGTACAATTGGCATCATACGATTGTGATTTAGTTGCACATACTATGTATCTGAATGACAGATTAAATTTTGTTAAAGTCCTTTGCGTACACATGTCGTTGTTGAAGAGATTCGTAGTTTAACTTTAATTATTAAATAAATTATTTTTTAGAACTTCATTTATTAAATAAATCAAGTTTTTGTATGTGATCCATAGTACCCTAGTGATTGACCCAATTGGTATCTCGGGTATGGGAATCATTTCTACAATGGATCATTTCTAAAAAAAAATGTGTTTTCATTTTTATTTTAAAAACAAATCAGTATTTACGATAAATGGTCAATGAATTTTAAAATATAATCCCTTAATTATATAAAAAATTGAGATAAAAATCTTACATTTTAATGCATTTTTTTACTTTTTGAATTTTTGTGTCTCAAAATGCCCCGGTCTCCCCTACTGGTTTCATAGAACTTACATTCAGTTGTTATTATTATTAGTAGTTGTATGTATGTTAGTAATTGTAGTTATAAATATCAAACAGTTTTTGTCTTAATGTTCATATACAACCATATGCTCGGCAGTTAGAAAAAGATACGTGTGTGCATTATATATAAGTGTAAATAAGTGTATATAAGTGTAAACCTGGTACAGCCTTTCATTACCGAAGTTCTCATTGAACGGTGTAAACGTAGAATTTTCCTGCAAAATTCATGCTGCTAAGTACGTAACCGAGCGCAGGATTGCGAGCCCCAGCAAGATAAAATTGCTCCCACGGGGCTGGCAAAAATTTGAGACTATTCTGGGAATGCAATCTCAAAATGTGGAACTAAAAATGCGCCCTCGCAATTTCACACATATTACCGCAAGAATGCCACTGCCGTGGAGTGTAGGGCGACGGGGTTGTCGGCGGTCAGGGGAGAACACATGCGTTTTTACATTCCCCCGTCGCTACTAAGCGTAATGCAGCTCGTAAAAAGTCGCGATCTTTTCCTCTTAATACCATGGTTTTGCACATTTTTTCATTCGCGCATTATGGCAATCGGATGGTGTCAGGTGCGCGAGTTGTATATTGATGGGCATCGCCGATTTTTTCGAATTTTAGATTAAAATTCTTGGTCCAGATACTATGCATAAAGAGGGGAGAGCGTTTGATTGTTGAATAAATCGATATTCGGTTTTTATACATAATAGAATTTTATACATAATAGAATACAGCATAAAAATGGAAGTGGATATCGCTTGTCTGAATTTGTGTTGTATGCACAACCGTGTTGCGGTAACGTTTTAATGCACTTTCACATCTGCGTTAAAAAAAACCTAGCATTTCGTACACTTTTGCAAGCCTTGGAAAATTTTTTAGAGCAACATGTAACTTTTTTTTTAATCTTAAAAACTGATTTAACGTCTTCTTTGTACTTTCAAACTTTAACACTTTTGACAATAATAACAATTCGTGGAATTCCGTTTGTCTATCTATTTGTCGTGTAAAAAGAAGAAATTTATTTATTGTGCATCAATGTTGTGTGCACAGAAGATTATCGAAGAAAAATAACAATGTAAAACGGAGGCATACAAAGAATTTTAAGTTTAATCACAGACAAGGCACCGCATTCTTGAAGTTTTCTATTAAGGAATGCTCGTTGTAACGACTTGAAAAGTTTGGGTTCCGGACGCAGTTACGTCTTCAGATATTTTTATTTCCGCCGGAGGGAACCGCGTCTCATCAGCTACGCTGTCTAACAACGAAGACGGGAGAAATATTCCGAATGAACATCTCATCGTTGATATGGCAACATGGTCATGCTGAAGAGTTTGCTACTGCTTAACTATATTTCTTTTAAATTCGTACCTTTAACAAGTTTAAATATGAATAACTATTAACTACTATAAGATTAATATATTGAAAGAAAAAATTGGCTGAATATGACAATTTTAATTGGTTGCAGCAGCCAATTTTTGATTGCGTTAGCCTATCGAAATCCTATATTGACACCGCGGATAGACTAACGCAACCAAAAATTGGCTACAGCCAATTAAAAATGCTATGCCATATTTTATCATCTAATTTGCTGCAGCCAATCTTTTCTTTCAGTATAGGATTTAATTATACAACGCGCTGCAGTTTAAGATAATTTGTGATCAAGATTTATGTGTATAAAAATCAAAAAGTCCATAAATATTAAAAAATCCTATATTATATAGAAATTAAAAAAAATATATAGAAAATGCGTTTAGTGCCAAATTTATCAATATTTTCATTTTAAATTGATTTTTTTTTTAATTTCAATCTTTATTTGTTTAAATATATTTTTATTATAGCAATTAAACTTATTTGAATTCATAATCCTCTAATACTTTTAATCCTTTTAAAAATCTTTCCGTCTCTCTCCTCACTCTCTCTCAATTAAAAACTGTCGTGCAATCAATTTTTTTATGTAATGTAAATTGGATGAGGGTAAGTAATTGCTGTAGTACTTTGCATTTTTATGATAGTTTAACGATTTATATGAGATATTTTTTCTATCTATTTTTGTATCGGAATTGTTAAATTCTAATATAGATACGATGAATACGATAAAACCTGTTAGTGTGAGTATGTGTGTATACCAAATCGCCGACAGGCAACAATAACGCAATTTCCGTAGATCCACGGAAACGTTTTCGTTGAAATGTTTGAATAGATCACAGCGGTGGTATTTGCGCAGAACAATGATAGAATGAAGTACAATATTGTTGAAATTCTAAATTAATTGTGCTTTTTGCTATTTAATACCGATATTGTTTACTCAAAATCTGCTAGTTAACGACGTACGTATGTATTGTAAAACTATATTTCCATAATCAATCGTTTGTAGTCTACTGTAATCAATTATTGTATTTGTTATATTATAAAACGTAAGTATACATTTCTGTTATGAATGATTAAGTATATAATAAATCAACGAATAATTTTATCATATTACAATAATTTTATTATAAAGAGATTTAATAAGAGACTTAATATTTGATTTTATCAATAATTTGAGGAAGATTATATATATTATATAAATTTTTATCAATTTAAATAGAAATATAAATTTTTACATATAAGATAAAATATTATCTTCCAATAATATTTTGTAAATATTAAAGATAAAATTTATTATTTTTGTTATGTATAATTACGTCGATATATTATAATCATATCAGCATTTTAGTTGCAAAGATTGATTATCGAAATATTGGAGAAACTTCGAAAATGGTAATATCAGGATAAATAGTTAACGTTTCCATGAAAGACAAGTAGTGTTTCGAGTAGTATCCGAGAGCTGGCAGATCAATTTCGTCCGATGTTACGCAAATTGTCCTAATCCTGGCGACGTCCTCATATTAATCATAGAATCCACCCTCCTTTACGGGGTGAGCAGCCGTTCCTTCAACCTCGAAATTTGCTTTCTCTCCTTCAGATTCTCGATCCGCCCTTTTGCCTCGAGTTTCGTCCTTCTCCTCTTCCAGTCCATATATTCTCCTTCATCTAGCGAGCCGCATGATATGTTTAACGTTGAATGTAATTTGAAAGATAACCTGTCTGTACAGCTTGTTTGCCCTTTTGGCGTCTGAAAATTATTATCTTGGAAACTTTCGGATTGGAAGCATCGTTGCAGTCTATGGATTGCACAAAATACAACACGTCTATATATTATTTACATCCAAGATAGCGAAACTTCCGAAGTTTACAGCATAATCCTCGATTATTCGCAACGGTTCTCTCTTTTTTCGTTTACGCAATAAAAAAAGTTTTAAAGAAGTTTGTGACACATTTAAATTCTGCATTGGATCTTCAGAAAATAATAAATTGATATAGTTATCGCTAAGATTTTTGTAAATTGGTATTTTGTATTTTTGATGTAGAGTACTCGGGTCGATATACTCTTAAGATGTAGTTTTACAAAGTTTTTGCAAAATGTTGTTTTATTATCAATCAAAGTCGCCTTAATTCAATGTACAATTACAAAAAACTTCTTACAAATGCATGTGCACAGTAGCATTTACTTGGCTTGTATTATACTATATGCTCTTCTTTCTCTTTGTATACATAAAAGCTGCAACCTGTTCCGTTTGTACTTTCCATTACATTTGTATAAAATTGTATTCAGTAATAACTCGGTACGAATAATCAAATTTTGCGATATTTAAGTAACTCCATATTGATGCGTTTTAATTGTAAATAATACATCTACGGATTATCGAAGTACAAATCGGCTCTAAATTTAATCTTTCAGTTAAATTATCGGGTGGGATGCTGCAGTAAAAATATATTTTTGGACAGTACGGTTATAAAATAATTGCATAACGATTGTAATATAGGTTCACATTCAAATGCATACAATTTCTTTAATCAGCATTCGTGTAGCATTTATATATTTCTCTATATAATATCTTCGAATTTTTCAAAATTGATTATGTTTCAAGATTTCGGCACGCATTTTTGAGGAAGATTTCGGCACGCAGTTTACAGAATTGAGATATGTACATAAATTTACACTGAAATATTTAAGCATTGAGATTCGTTTTAATCGAAAATAGGATTATTTCTCTTAATTGATTGATTCAGAAATTCATAATTTACGTAATTTACGTTTCGACTTAACTTTTAATTTACACTCCTCCGAGATCGTCTCAAAGCGAACATACTAATATTTTATCAAGTTTGGAGCTCGCTGCCAAGGGCAGTATCTACGCAATATCGGTGCCTCGAGGTACGAGGTTCTGCCACGCTAGAACGGCCGTATAATCCCTGATGCAGTATACGGTGGCTGCGTTTACAGTCAAGTGCGTCCGCTTACTCACGATCGTATCTATGCTCTAACTTTAGGCGTTACGTTCGCGCAAACCCCTATCACGTCTGTGCTACCCCGGACATCCAATAGCCGGGAGTTCCTAGTACGGACCGACCTAACATGGCGACACTTCTGTGAGATTCTCATGGCGATAAGAATTCGATCAATTTCGGTGCATTTTTGAGAATGATATTATCATCTCCCATAATTTTTCAGTCAAATTCGTATTACCCAAAAGAGATTTACTTAAATCGCGAATTAACGCTTTTTTTTTTAAACAAACAAAACAGTCAATATCACGTAAGTTATTAAATATTGCAACTCATTTATTGCTACAGAAATCGATATTGACGATCAATGTCAGAAACATGGTAATGTTTTATATCAAATAGTAATCTGTGAAGAAATAAGAGAAATGCATATCTTTTGCTGTTTTTTTCTTTACGATATCAAACGAGACATAAATGTGGAGATCTGGTAGACCCGAGGCAATTATTTTTAATATACTTTAAATTTATAGCGAAAAAGGGTTACAGCAAAGCGAGAATCTCGTTTCGCATCCCTTTCTGTTTCTCACGTTCTGACTTTTATCGGTTTTTTGTTCCCAAAGTATACAAGCGCAACTAGTTATCTCCATCCTTTCCACCGTTTCCTGCAGGCATGCGAATGGAAAAACTGCTTCGTGACAGCGCGGGCAGGCAGTGATTCGTCACTCACCGAGTAGCCTGACACTCGTCCGGTGATTTCAGTTTAGAAATTATTTCGACATTTTACAGTTTGCCAATAGTAGTTCTTTTGTACTTATTGACTCTTTGTCAAGGAATTTAGGTTTTTTATTAAATGTCCGGAAAAATAACGTTTTTAATTACAATCGAAATAATGCTGGAATAAATTGTTAATATATTCACTTCTCGTTATTATTTTAAATGCGGAAATGAAGAATATAACTGCGTTTAATGGCAGTAATTTTTCCAATCTACGAAACAGTTACGTGAACCATTTTTATGTCATTATTGAGCTGATTTAACGAACACGTTTTATACGTGATGATATTAAAATGTGAATGTGTTCTTTAATTTGGTAACGAATAAGTAATAAATAATATGATCGTGGACCGGATGAATGAATTTTAAATAATGGCACTTCTCATGGCATTCAATTATAAGATTGAAATTTATTGAAACAAAATATCTTTCAAAATTCATTTATAATGTGAAAATTCATTTCATAAAAATACAAAAAAACGATATATTCTATATACATTTACTCTTTACTTTAAATTCCAAATTATTTCAACATTAAAATAAAAGTTTTTACTTGTAACGTATTATATGTTAAATCGATTTATATAAACGTCATTGACAATATGATTCGTGGAAATCTAATGCGATCTATTATTATGTGATTATTTTCTGAAACTTATATCGAGAACATTAATTAAATTATAATTAAATTAATTAAATTATAATTAATTAAATAAATCGTAATTTGTTGAAGAGCTTTCTTTTCATGCAAAAAAACGTCATAAGTCATCGTGAAATCTATAATCTATTTAGTAACTGATTCGAATGAAGTAATTTAATTTCCTTCTGTATTTATGTATTAGAACAATAATAAGAACTTTTATTCCAAATTGTCATTTCGTTTATTGCGTAATGTCATCCGGCGATGCATAATGAAATTCTTTAAGTGTAAACGTCAATCGAGTAGGAATATTAACTCGACGAAATCTCATTTGTTTACAAACGAAATATAAATTGAATTTTACATGAGAAATAATGAGATAGATATATACCTTTGATTGTATGGAACATATTGAACCGTTAATAAAATGCAGATTTTCAGACTTTTCGATATTAATTCATTGTCTTTAGCTTTTGTCTGACATATTCAATATTTGATATGTGTGAACGAACATGAATATTAAGAGTAAAATTAAATTTATATTACAATCAATAAAAAAATCATCTTTTTAAGTTATAATCATAGCAATTATGACATTTTTAAAAATAGTATTTACAAATATCCAAATAGGAATTTTGTTCGATTATATATTTTTAAAAAAGGATATTACATACACAAACATGATACAATATTTTAATAACTTATTCCAAAATTAATTAAAGCCAGATTTATCGCAATAATTATTTTAAACTAAAACTAATAAAGAATAGTTTAATAATGTCGTAGAATTTCTATGTTCAAAAATATATATAAATCAAAGTAAGATTCCTTATATCAAAATTAATTAAAAAAACATATAAATTAGGGCAATTAGAAATCAGCGCTGTAATTGGTGCGTTTAAATAACTAGCAGACCTTAACGTCTAAAAATATATTTTAGATTAGTGAATATATATCCATCAAACATTTGGTGAATATAAATATATTCACTAATGTGAAATATACATTTTTAAATACCAAAGTCTTAGTTATTTAAAAAACGCATCAATTACAATACCGATTCCTAATTGCCCTAATTTATTCATTTTTTAAATTAATTTCTATGTTCAAATTTGTAACTTTATACATGCATATCAATCTAATTATCCTGTTAATGATAATTATAAAATTATTATAAAAGTATTAAAAGGAAAAAACTATTGAATTATATTTATTAAAATATTGATTATAAAGAATTATTAAATTTATTGTTAAATTTGGAAGAAATTTATCTTTTTATTTTGTGATTGTATAATGGAAATTAATATCCATTTCTAGATATAGAATGAAAAGAATAAAATGATTTTAATAAATCAAGGAATTGTCTTTTTGAACATTTTTGTAGTGAATTAATTTCATGTTTTTGATTTATACAAATTATAATTCTTGATTTATTCAGATCACATAATTTTATTCATTCTGCGAAAATTTGGAAAAAAATAACAGCTGAATATTAATTTATATACGGATTTTTTCAATAGAATCAAAAAAACAAGTCTTTTATCTCTGTTATTTGAATGCTAGGATAAAACTTAGCAAGAAAATCTTTTGTACAGCAATACGTTATAAATTCGTAGAAATATTTCGAAGTATTTTTTATAGAAATATTTCGTAACGGCAATGGAACTTGTTGACGTTCGCTTGGTCTTGTTTTTGTATGACGCGACGCGCACAGACACCGTTATTATCATTCGTGTGCCAATGCTTGAACAAAACAATCAGACAATGGAACTGTTCAGTGTAGGTATATTTCTCGTGATGCACATTTTATATATCGTTCTCTTAACAAATAGCAATTACATGAGTAACTGACTTTCACGATTAAATGTATTGACAACGATTTAATAAAACAGATATTTCACGTATAAGTTGGAAGTAGTGAGTAACAACCGTAACGCTATGAAATGAAATTTATAAATTACTGTTTTGTTGTGATAATAGACGATAATTATTTCTTAATCAACTTTTAGGCCAACCACATACATAATAAACTATTTACTTGAACATGTATTAATCGGCCTTATATCTATATATCTAAGATCTATGTATAATATAAATATAACTCACAATGGATTTTGGATTTTATCGCCGAGTTAAATATAATTTGTCTATTGTTTTTAAATTGAGAATTCGAAGCAAAGTATTAGTTGAGTAACTTCAAATTGAGTTAATAATACAACGCATTAAGTCAATAAACGTTATTTTAATATTAAGCATATAAATTTGGCGTACGTCGTTGATTTATGATTCAAAATTTGTCCTTTGAAGTTTCTATGGCTAATTTATAAAATATTGCTGATCTCAAGCGTAGCTTATGCGATCTTACTTTTCTTATGTGTATTAGCAGTGCTATTCAAAGAATCGTCACATTCTGATTATTATTAGTATCTGATCGTAATTAATTTTTTTCTTCACCAGTGATTATGGCGTGAGTGCTACAAAGGAACAACAATGATAGCACAAGAGAGAAGGAGGAGACCTAGGAGGTATCGGGAAACGACTGAGCAACCATGGGTAAGTAATTTATTTGTTATTTTGTTTGTTACTTGTAGAATTAATTATGGTTGATAATTTTTACATGCGCGCAATTATTTCTGAAACAATTTTTTTGTTGTGGAAATTATTACAATTAGAATACATTTGTATTTTACAGTTTTTTTTAAGACAGCTTCAAAGACAGTTCAACTCTGCTACGCATCGTGTATCCATGTGAGTAATAAATTATATTTCATTATATATACATAAATATAAAGTAATAGATCTGTAAAAACAAATTGTGTTGAATATATATAAGATGTATACATAGAAATGTATATTAGATTAAGTTAATAATATTAAAGGGTATAAGAATATTATGTATGAAGAAATACAGTATCATACAGATCTGTTAATTAAAAAGATAATCTAATACGTTAGCAACAATATGCAATTCTGGAAAGTAAAATTTATATCCATGAAACATTCATCGATGTATTTCGTTTTTTTATACAGCAACAGATTATGATATAGTTGTTTAAAATTTATAAGATAGGTAAACTTATAAATCGTAAATAAAAAAATGAAATAACAATGAAAAGATATTTGTAAAAAAATTGTTTCCGAACACAATGAACATATCATTACATTTTTTGTCAAGTATTCTGTGCGTAAGGTGTGTGTGTGTGTATGTATGTGTGTATGTACTTGTATAAGTTACATTAAAATGTTAATCAATGACATATTATATTAATACATATGAAAATGGAACAATTTCCAAGTTGTAAGAATCAGGGTGTAAATCGGATATGTCCAAATGCAATTAGGAAGTGAACACGAATTCTAATATCGATACTGTTAACAAGGAAACACAGAAAGTTTCTCCTCTGATTTTCATAAGCTTTTAACATGTTGCAATTTAAATCGAAATAAGGGATATTTTTTTATAGAATTCATATGGACTTTTAAGAGATGAAACATCTAATGAGTTTCTTTCGAAGCGAATATTGTTAAAACTGTAATATAACAGGTAGAATAAATTTTTTTATAAAAATTAAATAGTTTCAAAAGTACTTTATAATAATAGTATAACAACAATTTTTTAATAAAAAAGTTATTAAAAAAAAGTACAAATATTTTGTATTTTTTCATTTTTATTATAAAGTACTTTTACATCATTCAACTTTTATTCAAACAATTTTTTTGTATCTTTTATAGTTTCAATAATATTCGATTCAAAAAAAGAAAATCTTTCCTAGGGGTGGGAAACCTTTCACCTAAAAGTGCTATTTCTTATTTCGATTTAGACTACAATATATATTAAAAATTATCAAAAGGAAGAGAAAATTTTCCTGTATTTTCTTGCGAATTTAATAATTAATGATTTGAAAATATTGGTATTTTTACATTTCGACTTTAAAATTCTCCTTTTAAAATATCAAAATATCATTGAGATTTTGCATAGTAATTATATCAGTGCTTATATACCGGCAAATTATGATTACGAATACGCGATTTTTTTATATGATTCGCGCTCTGTTATTGGTCACGTCGATTTTCTCAACTGTCACGGAGCTGACGCCCACGAAGTCGTCGTGAATAGGAGCCGTCGCACTTAGCCCGACGATCGTAATCTCTCACCTTGCTTTTACTGCCGCAATGAAAAGAATAGCGATCGTTTCTTCGCACTTCGTCGTCGCTGTCGCCGGTTGGCTTCGTTACGAAGGGAATTCGCGGAGAGAACGATAGGGCGCGCAAAGCAGGAAGGCCCAGAAGCCCTTCGTGATTTCCTATTAGCACAGATATTGCTTCACGAAGGACGAAAGTAATAATTTATCCGGGCGTGGGCTCGTAGGGTCGCGCTTCCTTTCTCGCCCCTTTCTTGCTGGCTTTCTCTTTCTCTCTTACTCTATTCATCCCTCATACTTGGCCTCTCTCTTTCTCTCTTTCTCTTCGCGGTGCTGCTAACCGCCTCTGAGCTTAACCCACCACCACCACCACGTCCGCCTGGTTCATTGTAGCGCAAAAATAAGTGAGTGTATGATGCACGAGCGCAAGGGGAATTATATGCCCTGTAAGTGGAAAAGGAAAAAGGGGGGTTGCCACGGGACTGCTCTCCAGGGGAAGTGGCAGGAGGTTAGCTGAATACTTTACCGCGGCGACGCACATACGACGAAGAACGTGAATTTGCTCGTTTTCCTGATAGTGCTTCTCCTTTCAACATCTCTCATTCAGGTGTCCCTTCCACATATTTCTTCGTTTTTATTTTCTTGGTTCTCCCTCTAATCCATTCTTTCTTTGCCTATATTTCTTTCTTTTTTTCCCTTCCCGGTTATGCACCCGTTCGGCTGCGTGCGGACGAAAAAGCTGAACGGATGGACGGAGTTAATCCTTCGCGCGCGAAAAGCAAAAGGCGGACCGCCGTCTCTTGAGCTTCACTGGAGCTTTGGCGATTATGCTAGCAAAAAGAGGACTGCTTAGACAGAGTTCCTGCAAGCGATTGTTAAATATCTGAACATGAGTATAGTAGGAACAGCGAAATATTTCTGTGTATAACATAGAAATGTCGACGCTTTGACGATGAACTGATGTTATTCAGCTGAATTTCTCGCAATTAATGCATATTATTATACACTTTATTTGAATTATCTTCTAAAGGATGCAAAATACTGATAGAAAAATTATTATGTTTATGTTTTCTTGATTTTTAAGTTGCAAAATAATTAAATTTTCCTATACTGACAAAAATTTTTGATTGAAAATAGACGGATCAGAATTTTCTGGTTTATTAGAATTCTAGTTGAGATAATTAGAATTTTGATTGATAAAATATTTCTGATAAAATCTACTAACATTCTTATTTTTACCAGAATAATGATATCAATCAGAATTCTAGTTATCTCAATTAGAATTCTAGTAAATTTAACCAGAAAATTTTGATTCGTCCATTTTCCATCAGAATTACTATTTAATTCAACCATTTTTCTTAATGTAAAATTGTTTTTACGAAAATAATGTGCTCTTACTTATTGATTCATTTCGGCTCATGAAATTTAGTTGATATTCACAATTAGACACTAAAATATTAAGAAAATATATAAAGGAAACTTTGATAGAATATAAAGTGGTTTTTTTTTCTCTATTAGAATTAACAAGAAGTAACTACTATCACAACTAGATTTATCAGAATAGTGTCTGCAATTAATTAATTTATATTTGAATTGTCCATATAAACTTTTCCTTGTAATTAATAATGACATACATTAAGAGAATGCTTTTAAAAGCATTTTTAAGAAAATTAAAACACATTTAATAATGCAACTTTTATTACGTATAGAAATATAATTACAATAATAAATTATATTTCTGTATGTAATAAAAAATTGCATTATTAAACGTATTTTAATTTTTTTAAATGTCTCTTTCCTTTGCCTCTAAAAATTAGGCGTTTGTTTGACAACATTGCATATATCAAAGGAAACTAGAAAACAATTTCTGTTTGACGAATGCGCGTTTTCTGAAGCATATTTTCATTATGAAATAGCATGAATTAATTAACATCTTTCTCGGCGATCGATCGATTTGTGTAACGCACACCTTGAAGAACTGCCTCAAATTCATAAGAAAGTTTGACTTGCTAGTTTCGCACGTCTGACAAATTGCGATTTATGCATTTCTTGAAATAACAGGTTGGAAAGGGGTCGCGATAATTATTATTATCTAGTTTGTCAAACGGTTGGGGCAGATGTCGTCGCTTCGTGTCTCGAAGATGCGTCATGGATCTCACCGGCTGCCTGAAGTGAGCCAAGATGTAAATCCCATTAGCGAACTTGACGCGACTTCCTGGCCCGAATGCCTCGACGCGACGCGAAGTATAGATGCGACACGGATGCGACGACGATGACGACGACGACGATGAAGAGAACGACTGCGGTAGCAACGACGGAAGTGACAGCGATGATGACAGCGCTGACAGAATATACAAGGTAACGATACACTATGCGAAGTCGTTCGCTTCGACGTATGTAGATATGTGAAACAATATTTATGTTATAGTCGGCAATATAGTTTCTGCACGGACTTCTTGTATGAACAATACGCAACGCCAAGATACACCGTAGCCACGAGTCGTAGAACGTGCCGAGTTTTGAAATGTTGGTAGGACAACAATATAACTGGATATTTCGGAAATTGAGAGAAATGTCTGCGTGCGTGCGTTCATGTAACTTCATTTCTGAATGCCCGTATTTTCGGAATGTAGATATAGACGGATTAATGAGAGCGATATTTTCGCGGATAAATAGCGGGTTATATTTTCAATGAGATACGAATGATAATCAAAGCAAAGCCATTACTTTCGCTACAAAGTTAAACGCGATTCGCAAATTAAAGGAGCACTTCGCGGACGCGACGTGAACATCACGGGATTTATTATATCGTTAGAGCGTGAAAGCAGGGAATATTTCTCTCCCGGTACTGCCTAGGGGATGCGTCACCCCTCTGGCCGACACTTCCCGGCCTTTCCCCTTTCATTTTATTACGAACGGACGAACGTGTCGTCGATCCTTCGTAGTTCTAAAATCTGCAAATATATTACAGATAAAAGAAAGGAAAATATAAGAAAGAAATCATTATGCTTTTATCTTTAAAATTACAATTTGTAGAACATTTTTATTAGAAATTTTGCAGACGTTAAAAATGCCCTTTCCTTGAATAAATAAAAATTTATTCATGTTTATTTATGCTAAAGATTAAAAGATAAAAAATTATAATATAATTTTTATTTTTTATCTTTATAAAAATAGCAATGTGCTTCTAATTATAATTTAAAAGGAGACAAACGTATAACAGAATGCGACTGAAAAGTAGTGTAATATAATATTCGTAATCGATTCTACATTTCCAAAGCGAGCTAAACATGATGTCAGGCGACGAGGGGATGTAATCTTACAACGCTGTAACTCGCTGTGCACGTTACGTCGTCGTATTTCCGTGGCACCACGATGGATACGCGTACACACGCACATGTAACACACGTTATCCGGTATGCGCGCGAGAGGCAAATTTGCATGTCAATATCTTCCGAGAGAATAAATCCATACGTATGAGGGAAGAAGAGCTCCTTAAATTGGTAATCGCGGTCTACGAAGCAGCCTTCGCATTTATCCGCGACCGCGTAGCGAAGTTACGCAACAGTGTGACGTCTTTCGATGATAACGCGGCGCGCAAACATCCGGTAACTCGATACCGAATGTCTCACATATGTAGAGATATCTGTCCCGTTCTCAATTAATTTACAAATTTAAAGGCACCCGCACGCACCAGCGATTGCGAATCGCAACCGACTGTCTTGAGGAAATTTTGCAAAGGCGCGGAGACGAATTCCTGGCCTTATCCCTTGCGTATCTCTCTAACGCTTTGTGTTTCCTCGTATATTTAATGAATAAAAAGGTATAGATACGTAAGATTTTCGACACAGTGGTATAAAATAACTCTGTTCTAGGAAAATTCACTTGTACGTATGCGTGTATGTATATATACGCACATTTAATTAAAATACGTTTGATGATATTAATATCCTGCACATATACGTTATTATAACATGGAGTTATAATTATGAAGTAGATTAATATATTAATTTCAATGTGAGATTAATAATGTATGTTAATATATGAAATTAAGTTAGGATTTAGTGGTCCAATATTCATATATATTTTTTACTTTTTTTTCAGGCACACGTAAAACGTGTTTGCTTTGCTTAATTGTCTTATAAATAGAAATTATATATAAATAGAAACTATAATGTAATTTGGATATATTATAAGTTATATATTATAAATTGTATAATTGATATATTACATGAAAATACAAATATCTAGCTGTGTGCAGTTTCGATATATAAATGTTAAATTCAAGCTAATTCGCTATTCTCTCAGAATGAGTAGGGTCATCACGTGATCGTTAATGTTAACGTAACTCTCTACGATATGCAAAGTTTCTAGCAACTAGATCTGCTACGAGATCAGCTACGAAAGAACCGGGGGATTGAATGTAGCTCGTAAGCTGAGCCAGCGATGCTAACACGTATCTACGTGGAAATTAGGGCACATGGCTAAAGCCTGTAAAGCGCGCATCTCCCGTCATTTATACATGAAAATTTACGTCTGCATTTTACTCGCAAAGCCATTTGAAATAACGGCTTAAACTAATCAGTTTATTTTTTCAAAAGACCGTCGTTTTTATTAAACTTTTTATTAACATGAAAATATGTGCGATGCTAGCATAGAATGCATTTAAATATTAAAATATCATTTAGACGCGATTTACGCGTCCACGTTCATACACTCTGCTTATAATCAATTCCTAATATTTTTGTATATTTTGGATAAAATATTTTTGTATATTTTGTATAAAAAAATATTGCAGAAATTAATTGGTAAATTAATATACATGCACGGAAGAGATTGGCACGTGTTAATCTTTTGCTTACAAAAGCATGCCATTCTACAGTGTCAGTGCAGTAAGGTCTATTTGCATAGAGACGTCTAACGTGTCGAGCGTAGCAAGTCGCGAAATTCCTCCAATGCGTCCTCCGTAAATATTCATTAAAAGAGGGAGGTAGTCTACTCCCAAGTCGTTGACGGTAACGTTAAAGAGGATCTCCCGGGAGAAGCTTGCTCTCGTTCCAGTTGCCGTGTTGGAGAAAAGTGCCAATACCTTATTTCGTCGAGATGGCGAAATAATCTGCTATGCATAGCTCTGTCCTCGCCGCGTGCTGCGGTGGGCCACCCCGTGCGGCACACATCGCCATTATATTTTAACTTCTATACGCCATTTACCAGCGGCCGCACCACCGACGGTGTTAAATTCTGTGGCAGCCGGCTTTGGCAACGGTCGTAGCCGGGCAGACAGGCAGTTTCAGGGGTCTCCACAAATCCCCGGCGAGCCTTAGTCGGGAATCGAACGTAGCATGCCTTTTTCACCCCCGCACACTCGGCTTTTTGATTAACCTATGCATACTTGAAATCGCCTCGGCGCGATTTCCCGTGCATG
>Ga0157364_1000329_pt1 | contig 29629 bp, 30 predicted proteins | sample AttsexASBM2_FD_111476 | JGI IMG/M metagenome (GOLD analysis project Ga0157364, IMG submission 111476) | Fungus gardens microbial communities from leaf cutter ant in Ribeirão Preto, State of São Paulo, Brazil - Atta sexdens ASBM2 | ecosystem: Host-associated > Fungi > Mycelium > Unclassified ... | reverse complement strand
TATATATATAATAGAAAGTTTAATTTTAATTTTTTTGATGGAAATACTATGTAGAAATTTACATTTAGCTCACACTATTTATATTATCTTCTTTAGGTTATTATGTGGAAAAGCGTGAGCGCGGCGGTGAATGGTTGAAGGTTAACAACTACCCGACACCAAACACGACATTTACCGTACAGGATCTTCACGAAGGTTCGCGATATGAGTTTAGAGTAAGTGCTGTTAATGAGGCTGGACCTGGAAAACCCAGCAAACCCACTGAACCAATCATAGCCGGACATCAACGCTGTAAGTATACTTCAACAAATCATAATAATATATTACAATAAACGCGATACAAAAAATTAATTTTATTTTAAAACATTATAAGTTGAATGCTTTATCTTACCACTAGCATATATTTTAATTTTAATCTTGGTTTAAATCTAAGTGTTAATATTAGTTTTAATTCGGAATTTTATTTTTATAATTATAAATATTGATTATGTTTTAATTTAATTTTTTGATTATTATATGCATCTTCCGATATTTAGTTACATTATCATTGTAGTACGTCCTGATGCACCTGAGCCGCCCAAGGCGGACAGGATCACCAAGGATTCAGTGACCCTAAGCTGGCGATCACCGCGAAGCGACGGTGGTTCAAAAATTCGAGGATATATTATCCAAAAGAAGGCTAAGGGTGATGACGATTGGTCAGATGTAAATGGTGCGCCCATACCGAGCAACGTATATACTGTGCCAAATTTAAAAGAGGGCGAGGAGTATCTCTTCAGAGTATTTGCAGTGAACGATGTCGGTAGCAGCGACCCGAGCCGACCCAGTAATCCAATTGTCATCGAAGAACAACCTAACAAACCAGTTATGGACCTTGGTGGAGTTCGCGACATTACCGTTCGCGCCGGCGAGGACTTTTCTATTCACGTGCCTTACATTGGCTTCCCCAAACCGACCGCCACGTGGTTTGCCAATGATGTCATTAAGGATGAAACCGATCCACGTGTGCATCAACAGCTAGCTGATGATTTTGCCAGGTATGTGTTTTTTCTTTTGAAAAAACAAGAATTAAAATAAGATATAAAGTTTATTAATTTAATATTTAGTAAATATATAACTATAACATGATAGAAATCATTTAATAATTTGTTAATTGGGAAGAAATTTCTGATCATATATGAATATATCTAAATCTAGAATTTTTCTTTATCTCAGTGACTAACGAAGATAATAATGATGTTACATGTTATATTAATTGATTTTTTGTTCTTCAGTCTGGTAGTGAAGAATGCAAAACGTTCAGATGGAGGACAGTATAGACTCCAGTTACGCAACTCATCTGGATTTGATACAGCAACCGTTAACGTCAAGGTCCTCGATCGTCCTAGTCCACCCGAAAATCTTCGCGCGGATGAATTCGGTGGCGATGCTCTTACTCTCTTCTGGAATCCGCCCAAGGACAATGGTGGTGCTGACATTACTAATTACGTGATCGAAAAGAAAGAATTGAAGGCTGTCACATGGTCCAAGGTAAGAAATATATCAAAATCGTTATCATGATATCTGGATAAAAGGAATAAAAGGAAGGATTAATTAAGAAAACTGAATAGAGAAAAATTAATTTGAAAATAATTTTATATTAATTCTACAATAGAATGGACATTCTAGATTTTTCCAAAAATTCTAAAGAAAAAAACTTGCAGGTAAGCAGCTATGTTACGACACCGTTTGTGCGAGTCAGAAATTTGACGGTCGGTCAAGTCTACGAGTTCCGGGTGATGGCGGAGAATCAATATGGTACGTCGGATCCAGCGACGACAATCGATCCCATTAAGGCGCGACATCCGTTCGATCCTCCGGGTGCACCTGGCACACCTCGCGGTGTGGAGACCACCGAGGATAGCATCACCATTACCTGGACCAAACCTCGTCATGACGGTGGATCGCCGATCCTCGGATACAGCATCGAGAAACGTCTTCTGAACGAAGATAAGTGGGTCAAAGCCACACCGGCTCTGATACATGACACCACTTACAAGTGAGTAACTTGTGCTACTATATGTTCTTGAAAAACATTTATAATCTTAATAAGAAGTTTTAACAATTCTCTTCATTGATCTCTTAGGGTTACTGGATTGATTGAAAATCATGATTACGAGTTTCGGGTAGCTGCGGAAAATGCCGCCGGTCGCGGACCATGGAGTTCCAACTCCGATGTTATTCGCGCCAGCGCTGCACCATGTAAATATATCTTACTTAAAAACATTTCATTCTACAAATAAAAAAAATATATATTTTATAATTAAAATATGTAAAACTATTAATATATTTAATTTAACTTTTATCGTCATTAATTGATTCTTCACAAGCTGATTCAAATGTTCAACATCAATCTTTTTGTTACAGTCCCGCCAAAGATCACGAGCGATCTCAGCATTCGCGATATGACTGTGATTGCTGGAGAACCATTCACCATTACGGTACCGTATACAGCAAATCCCAAACCAAGACCGAATTGGTCTATCAATGGCGAAGAGGTTCTCACTGGCGAGAGGATCAAATTCGAGACAACCGACGTAGCCTCACAGTTTATTAACAAAAAAGCAAAGAGATCGGATACTGGCACGTACACGATATATCTCACAAATACTGTCGGCACGGATTCCGCCTCATGCAAGGTCTTAGTTGTCGGTAAATATCCTACTACGCATCATCTCATTTCTTAAGTTATATTCTGGATTTAAATTCTAGACAATCGTATTTAGAAAGTAGCAAAATAACTTTGAAAATTTTTTTCGAACTATATTGATTTTACAAACATATGCAGATTGTACTAGAGAAGATTTCCTTTTTAGATAAACCGTCACCACCTTTGGCGCCTTTGGATATCTCCGATATCACTCCGGAAACCTGTACGTTAACATGGAAACCGCCCTTCGATGATGGTGGTTCGCCAATCACGAATTACATAGTCGAGAAACTGGATCCGGCTGGCGTAAGTGTTGTTTAAGAAATTCAAAAGAATAATAAAGAAAATAATATTATTTTTTTCTTATGACATAAAATGTGACATCAGATACCAATATCTTTATTGCTCTTTCAAATTTCTTTCAGTTCTGGGTGAAGCTTAGCAGCTTTGTGAGAAGCACGCATTATGATGTGATCGGTCTGGAGCCGAATCGCACGTACAACTTCCGCGTAAGAGCAGAGAATCAGTACGGCATATCTGATCCATTGCAAGCTGATGAACCGATAACAGCTAAATTCCCATTCACGGTGCCAGATCCACCTGGACAGCCACGTATCATCGATTGGGATACCTCGAATGCTACAGTGGTCTGGTCAAGACCATTATCCGACGGTGGTTCTCGTATCCAGGTGTGTAAAAAAAAACTTATATCTATTGAGATGTGAATATTATTATAAAATCCTATCTTAAAATTGCCGTATTGCCTGAAGCCTCTTCGTTGAAGCTGTTAGTACTTTTGTTGAAATTTAACATTAAAGGATTTTTGGGGTTGCTGATTTCGAATCCGAAATCCAAATTTGAAAATTTAAAATGGCTAAACCAATGTGGTGGACGGAAATGCTAAATGTCGCTCGATTTCGGCAAAATGTTCGATTTTTTTATCTCTGATTCTGAATGCGAATTCAAAATTTGAAAATTCAAAATGGGATGCAGTGCAAAAATTGAAAATATGTGAATATGAAACATGAAACATATATAGGACACAAATCTAATACATTTTATTTTCCAAATCGGTTGTTATTAATACGTGGTGGGGGGGGGGAAGGGAGAGCTAATTGACAGCCTAGTCAACCCCTCACAACAAATTTTTTTTAGCTAAACAAAATGAGCGTAAAAATATTTTGCGGATTTTGAGAGTTCATAAATAGCACAGTATTATATAATATATTCATAAAATTCATTTGGTTAAGTGGAGGGGGGGAGCGGCTAGACAGACGTAGGAAGTCCCTTAAAAGTTACAGCATAAAACTTGAAATTGCTTAGAAATGATAGCGCATAAATCGAAGATATTTTTTGTTAGTGTTAGATAGTATTTTGTAATTTTAAGTGACTCAGGAATGAATAGGTCTATTTGCTCCAAGAGAGAAATGGGTTGTAGAACAAAAATCGAAATTGTTTGGAAAATGATAGCGCATAAATCGAAGATATATTTTGCATAGTTAAAAAGCGTAATTTTGCATTTTTAAACAATTTAGAGGTGAATATGTCTGTTTGTATTAAGAAAAAAATTCCTTAAGGTGTAGCGCAAAAATCGGAATTATTGGAAATATTAGCGCATAAATCGAAGATATATTTTGCATAGTTATAGAGCACAATTTTGTAATTTTAATCAACTTAGAGATAATTAGGTCTGTTTACTCCAAGAGAGAAGTTCTTTAAAAGTTGCAGCACAAAAATGCATAAAATGCATAAATCGAAGATATGTATTGCATAGTAAGATATATATTGCATAATTAAGATATAATTTTGCAATTTTTAACGATTTAGGGATGAATAAGGGAAGATTCAGTACCAATTTCACAACATAACACAGATCGATATTTATAATCTATTCTTGCATTTAAGATTGTCTTAAGTAAAATCTTAAAATGTCATACGTCAATATGAAAACTGTATTAGCATCTTAAGATATTATATTTAAGACAGTTTTAATATAAACAGACTATTGTCAGAATATTGTCCCATGATTAACATTTCACGATTAGTAGCTTCTTCCTATGAACAGTCCTAGACGGAGAGGATAGATATTTAGAGAGAGAGACACATACAAGAGAGGATTTTTCATTGACACGGATTTTGAACTTAAAATTTGAAATTAAAAAGTGTCTAATCTAATATGGCGTACGCAAAGAGTTTTTAGATTAAAGAGGTTGATTTAGATTAAAAATTAAAATTTGAAGGAAAAAAATGATTAATAATGTTTTTTGTTGCTATTTACAAATTGAGTAAATATGTGTATCGAATAATGTAAATATAAAATGTTGATTGAAATGTTTTGAAATTGAAAGATTTTCTTCCGTCACAAAAAGACCAATCACAACAATTAAAACGCCATTTTATTAGGGATTCATGTTAATTTAATATAATCTATCATATAAATCAATTTGTAAAAATTAAGATAAATTGAAATTGCGCATAGCGCGCGCTTGTGATGGGCTACTATTCAAAATTTTGCATTGTTTAAAGCTCGATATCAAATAAATTCCTTGAATTAAAAAATTTTTTTACAGTAGAATATATTAGCATTGTTACATCAATATATTCTACTGTATTATTCTAATATATTATTCTAATGTATTATTCTTATGTATTATTCTTATGTATTATTCTAATTCTACAATGTATTATTATGTATTAATTATTCTAATATTATGTATTCTATATATTATGTATTAATATAACATTATATTAATATAATAACATTATATTAATATATCAATTACAGGGTTATAAGATTGAGTTCCGCGATCCCGCTGAGGATGTGCAATGGCGCGTGGCAAACGATTACCTCTTCAAGGATACCACATACGTGTGCTATGGTCTGATGAGCGGTCATGAGTACGAATTTAGAATCCGCGCAAAGAACGCGGCCGGTTTCAGTAAACCAAGCCCACCATCTGCGCCGTTTAGACTTAAGAGCAAGTTCAATGTACCATCGCCACCTGGCACGCCACAAGTCACCAAGGTTGGCAAGAATTACGTTGATTTGCGATGGGAACCGCCCGTATCTGACGGCGGCAGTAGAATCACTGGCTATGTGATCGAGAAGCGCGAGGTGGGCAGTGCGATGTGGTCCAAGTGTAATGAGTATAATGTCGTCGATACCGAGTACACGGTCATGCACTTAATTGAGCGAGGTGACTACGAGTTCAGGATCTTTGCGGTGAACGCGGCTGGCAGATCCGAACCAAGCTCATGCACTACCCCAGTGAAAATCTGCGAGGTCGAGGGTGGTGAGAAACCAGAGTTTATCAGAAACCTGCCAATCAGTCAGATTATACCACTTGGCAAGACTCTTGTTCTCGAATGCGAGGCTACGGGTAAACCACTGCCAACTGCCAGGTTAGCAAAAATTTATTTTTGCTGGTTTTTTTATTATTAAATAAGATTTATTATACAAATTAAAATAGAATTAGGAATTTATAAGTCTAGTATCATAACAATTAAAATGTATCTTTTAATATATCATGTACGTGTTATATGTATTATTATATGTTGTTAATTTTGATCTAATATTATTATAATTTGAACTTGTAATATGTTCAGGTGGCTGAAGAACGGTCGTGAGATCACTTTAGGAGGTCGCTTCCGCGCCGAAGCAATAAATGGCATTTATAGATTGGTGATATCCGAAGTATGGGACGCAGACGATGGCGATTATAGCTGCCAGATTTCGAATCCGCTCGGCGTCGCCGTGACCACGTGCAGGCTAAAGATCGGTACGCCGCCACGCATCGAGCGCATGCCGAACGATCTCTATCTACCGGAAGGCGACAACACGAAGATTAAGATTTACTACAGTGGCGATCAACCGATGGAAGTGACTCTGAAGAAAGATGGTCGCCAAATCGTGGAGACAACACATATCAAATATACTGTGTTCGACGAGTATCTTATTATCTTCATCAAAGATATCCAAAAGGACGATGCAGGCATTTACGATTTGTCCATCTCGAACGACAGTGGCAGCGTCAGCGCATCCTTTAACGTATACATTACTGGATTGCCTGGACCGCCAACTGGACCGCTTGATGTTTCTGATATCGATAAGCATACATGTACCTTGTCCTGGCATCCACCCAAATATGATGGTGGTCTTCGAGTTACCCATTATGTGGTGGAGCGTCGTGATGTCAGCCATACGCATTGGATCATTGTATCATCCTTCTGTAAAGACTGTACTTTCGTCGTGCAGGGACTTACCGAGGGTCAGGAGTATCTTTTCCGAGTGATGGCCGCCAACGACAACGGCATGGGCCCGCCGTTAGAGGGCATTAACCCGATCAAGGCCAAGGCACCGTTTGATCCACCAGGACCACCCGGTACGCCTAAAGTCATTGAAGTGGGTGGAGACTTTGTCAATCTTTCATGGGAAAAACCAGAAACGGACGGCGGTGCCAAAATCCAGGGTTACTGGATCGATAAGAGAGAAGTTGGCAGTCAGGCATGGCAGCGTGTAAACGTCAGTATTTGCCTGCCAACGCAGATCAATATCAGCAATCTGATCGAAGGAAGGCAATACGAGTTCCGGGTATTTGCTCAAAATGTTGCAGGACTTAGTCCTGAATCGAAAGCTTCGACCTCTGTGAAGATTGTTGATCCACAAGCAGCGAAGCCTCCGGAAATCATTCAACCTCTTCAGAAGGTTTGTATTTCCTCAATTTGCATCTTGCACCTAATAAGTAATTAAGATTGTAAGTAACTAAGATTTTAAATAATGTAGATTTGATCCAAAAGATGTAATTATCTTTTTTTCATTTTCTTTTCATCAGGTGAATTGCGTCCAGAATCACAATGCCCACTTCCAATGCAAGATTATCGGCACACCGAAGCCAAATATCACTTGGTTCAAGGGCGCCCGCGAGATTGTGAGCGGTAGTCGCTACAACATCTATTCCGAGGGCGATACCCACAATCTCATCATCCATGACGTGTTCGGCGAGGATGCCGATGAATATTTCTGCCGTGCGGCAAATAAATGCGGTGTGAAATCTACCAAGGGTGAACTTTTCATCAAGACACCGCCGAAGCTAAACGTGCCGCCACGTTTCCGTGACACTGCCTTCTTCGACAAAGGTGTGAACGTCGTCATCAAGATTCCTTTTACCGGTTATCCAAAACCAAAGATTACGTGGGTACGCGAAGGGGAGGTAATCGAGTCTGGTGGACATTATGCTGTCGAGGTAAAAGAGCGGCACGCTGTGTTGACGATACGTGATGGCAGTCGTATGGACTCCGGTCCATATCGCATCTCCGCCGAAAATGATCTCGGTCAGGACACAGCCATCATCAAGATTCAGATCAGCGATCGTCCAGATCCACCCAGATTCCCGCAAGTGGATAATGTCGGCCATGACTCGCTAGCGGTCAGCTGGAAGCCGCCAGTTTGGGATGGTGGCAGTAACATCACCAACTATGTAGTGGAGAAGCGTGAGCATCCGATGAGCAGCTGGATCCGTGCTGGCAACACTCGTTTCTGCACACTTGCAGTAACCGGTCTTAGTCCTGGAAAGCAATATGATTTCCGGGTGTGTGCAGAGAATATCTACGGTCGTTCGGATCCGAGTGAAGTGACGCCGTTGATCACTACGAAAGGCGTGATCAAGCGCGAGTTCAAGAAGAAAGAATATGAGGTGGACGCGAGCGGCAAGAAAATACGTGGTCGCGAAGATGAAAAGCCGCGGGATTACGACCAGTTCGTGTTCGACGTGTATAGTAAATATGTACCGCAGCCAGTTGAAATCAAGCACACATCAGTCTACGACAAATATGACATTCTGGAGGAGATCGGCACTGGCGCGTTCGGCGTAGTACACCGCTGCCGCGAGAGGACAACCGGTAACATTTTCGCTGCTAAATTTATCCCGGTATCGCATGTGATGGAGAAAGAGCTAATCAGAAAGGAGATCGACATCATGAATCAACTGCATCATCCCAAGCTGATCAACTTGCACGACGCCTTTGAAGATGATGATGAGATGGTGCTGATTTTCGAATTGTAAGTGTTCACTTTGGACAAAAGAATCGTTTGCTATTAAATCCGACGGCGGATTATGACGGGTTTGCGTTGTTCTTGATTATTTGTTCTCGATTATTTGTTTCATTAGCTTGTCCGGCGGAGAACTATTCGAGAGGATTACGGCCGAGGGTTATACTATGTCCGAGGCGGAAGTCATTAATTATATGAGGCAGATCTGTGAGGGCGTCAAGCATATGCACGAGAAGAACATTATCCATCTCGGTAAGACATAAATATTTCGACAATTTTTTTATAATACACATGGAATTTGTTATAAATTTCATTAATTAATTTAAGGTTTAATCAAATTTTATTTTAATACAAATTTAAATCTACACTTAAAAAAAAATATTTTTCGAACATTAACAATGAATTCCACAAACAAATTATCATTTTATCGTTGATTATAATGCCAATATAAAATAAAGTATAAATTATAATTATCTGTTCTTCATACTGATAATTTTTGTTCTAAATCGAAAATTTCTTCAAAAATTTCTTCTTTATATGTTAAATTTTAGATGCTATTTATATAAATACTGCGAGCTAATTTATTAAATTCTTATTATTTTATTATGTAATATTTGATTATTTTCAGATATTAAACCCGAGAACATCATGTGCCAAACTCGTAACAGCACGAATGTGAAACTAATTGATTTCGGTCTAGCTACTAAACTCGATCCGAATGAAGTAGTAAAGATCAGTACAGGCACGGCTGAATTTGCCGCTCCCGAAATTGTTGAACGTGAACCTGTCGGTTTTTATACCGATATGTGGGCCTGTGGTGTACTAGCTTATGTCCTGTAAGTAGACTTTTATCATATAACATAGAAGCGGAAAAATATTTCGCGTTTCTTGAGAGATATTCGATTTATTTCACTATTATAGTTCACTATTATAGTTCCAATTATAACAAATCTTCAGTAATAAATAATTTATAACAATAATAAAATATTTAATTTTATTTAAGGCAATTATTGCTCAATTTGCAATTATTGAAAATTTCTGAAATTAAATAACTGAAATTAAATAACACTTACGTATATTTGTATGTTAATTAATATTTTATTAAAAAAAAAAAAAGAAACTCTATCGATTAGCATGCATCATTTGCATAGATTGAGCGGTCTTTCACCATTTGCCGGTGATAACGACATCGAGACCTTAAAAAATGTGAAGGCATGCGATTGGGACTTTGACGAGGAGGCATTCCGCGACGTTTCCGAAGAGGGTAAAGATTTCATCAGGCGACTACTCGTCAAAAATAAAGAGTATGTTTTTTCACAAATCTTCCTCTCTTCTCTCTGTTATTATTTCGTTTATATTACTGTGTTTTGTCCTTCAGAAAGCGCATGACTGCGCACGAGTGTCTCCTTCATCCATGGTTGACCGGCGATCATAGCAAGTGGACCAATCCAATCGCCAACAGTCGTTACCTTAGCATCAGAGATAGATTGCGCGCCAAGTACGAAAATTGGGACAAGTATGTCCTTCCCATCGGTCGCCTAGCCGAGTACTCATCGCTCAGGAAACTTTTAATCGAGAAATACAGAATTTATGATTCTTGCTTCGGTGAGTAATTGTATAAAAATCAATAAATAATTATAATTTTCATGGAAGTGGAAACGTTTATCTCGGAAAATACGAAGCAATTTAAAACATGAATCAATTACTAATTCTAATACAAAATAAAAATCATCTATAAATTAAGTATATTTAAACATCAGAAAAATTCCAATTACGTTTAATTTGTCAGATATTTAAAAAATTGTATATATTTATATATATATATATATATTAAGTATGGGAAAAAGTTCGTGGCGTTTTTCCCGTTACATCTAACGGGAAAAACACCACGAACTTTTTCCCACACTTAATATGTGTATATATTAATAAATATTAATAATAAATATCAAATACTCGAGATAAATACTAATATACAAAATAAAATCTCGCTAATATATAATTCTTAAATTAATTATTTTTACAGATCGTCGACAAGCAGCACCGAGATTTGTCATCAAACCGCAAAGTGCGTTCGCCTATGAAGGACAGAGTGTGAAATTCACTTGTCGCGTGATCGCGATTGCGGCACCAACCTTATCTTGGTCACATAACAATCAAGAGTTACGGCAATCTGTTAAATTTATGAAGCGATATCATGGTGACGATTACACCTTTATTATCAACAGAGTTAAGTTGGAAGATAGAGGAGAATACATTATACGCGCGGAAAATCATTATGGTTACCGTGAAGAAGTCGTCTTCCTTAATGTACAACGTAAGAGTTTCTATTATCAGAATTTTATATATATATATATATACTTCATTTATTCCATTTTTATATATTCCATTTCTTTCAGCACTGCCGAGAGAAATTCCGAAGTACAGGCCCGAGTTGCATCCTGTACGCAGACGAGAACCGCTTGGCTATAATGTGTGGTTGGAGACGATCGAGTCGGCGCCGAGCTTCACGTTCCTGTTGCGACCACGTGTCATACAGATCAGGCAGACTTGCAAACTGCTTTGCTGTCTGAGCGGCAATCCACCGCCCACCGTGAAATGGTACAAGGACAGAGAAGAATTATCCAAGTACAATTATCCCATGAGCAACGCCGATGGCGTCGTCACAATGGAGATCGTTGACTGCAAGCCGGAGGACAGCGGCAAATATCGTTGTGTGGCAACTAACAAACATGGCAAAGACGAGACTAGTTGCGTAGTCATCGTAGAAGGTATGATATAAACGATTAAGTATCAAATAAAAAAAAAATAAAGAATGTAGGACTATTTCACGGAATTGAACAATAATATGATACCTAATATTTATTGCCAATAATTTGAGATCATTATTCTAAAAACTAAAAAATATGAACTATATCTTCAAATTTCTTAATAATCAATATACATCATTGTAATCAAATTTTTGTTTAACGATCTAAGAACAAAAACGATTTAATTTTGTAATTTATATAAAGTAGTTATATAAAGTATATTTTGAGTATTCAAATTAGATCTTGAATTAATCTTGAATTAAAGATTTATTTGCATTTTCCGAATTGGTCGATTTATTTCAATTTAAGGTCAATGATATTTTTTGTAAAATTTATATTAAATTTACTAATAAAATAGATCTCATTAATTGTTTGTTTGTAGGCACTGGAGAAACGGAGGAGCAAGTAAAATTAGTGCACGACCTCCTACATTCCGGAGGTAGAGCTGTTTAAGAATGTATCCTGTTTGCCATCCTCTTTCTGTATTATTAAAAACAATATTTCATTAGATGATAGACATATATTTATATATTTATATAGTTATAACTATATAAATGTATAAATTTTTTCATTAATTATGCTTTTCACAAATAATTATTTTACAATCTTTTCATTTTATTTAGCTAGATCTATTCCAAAGATATAGGTAAAGCTTCCTTTAAATTATTATATATTTATTTGTTTCATTTTTACATTCTATATACGCACTTCATGTTGAATTAACTTTCGTTAATTTTTTTAGCTTGTTTAGTTTCATTTATAGACTGCTTTTTGTAATGAAATTACGTAAATTTTATGTCAAAACATAAACATATATAATTATATTTGAATGTATGTCACTCATTCATAATAAGTGATTATGTTCTAAGATCGAAAATTCATCGAGCAACCACTGAAACCAGCACCACCGCCGATCATAACAGTTCACAAGTATAGTTCCACAACCACTCAAAGCCAATCAAGCTCTTCGTACAATGGCAAACATAATTCCACAATCTCCTCATATAAGGTATCTCTTTAAAATAAGATTATGATTATATATAAAATATAATCGGTATAATAAGGAAACGTCTTTCTTTTAGGCAATGTAATATAAACAATATTAAGAATCTTTGTTTTAGACCGCATATGTGAGAAATACAATCAACACTAGAAATTTAAAATGCCTATTACGGTCGAAGTTGGATCTTCATTGCTTTAAATAATTCAATCTTGAATTATTAATATACACTATATGTATGTACTTGCATATATACTATATTGTAATCTTTTCAATGAAGATCCAACTTCGATCGTAATAGGCATTTTAAATTTCTAGTATTGATTATATTTCTCACATATGTCTAAAATAAAGATTCTTAATATTGTTTAAAATATAATACTATTAATATAAAATATAATACTTATATATCTTTTTTGTACAATTGTAGGACAGCTCCAGTGTCAAAATAAACGAATCATCTGATAAACGAAGCATAAAGAAATACGGCTCGAAACTCGACACTACTGGCAGTCCGTCTCGATCCAGAAGCACCACAAAAGAACTCATCTGTAAGAATATTGTTTTAATAGATCTGGAATAGCTATACTATTTAATATAAAATTTATTTAATCTTAATGTATATGTTGAAGTACCCTCAGACGATTCGATGAGACAGCCGCAATTTACTCAAAAGTTAAAGAATCTCACGATCAACGATGGCGAACATCTGGAACTCACAGCTAAAGTCGACGGCGATCCGGAGCCGCAAATTACTTGGAGTAAAGACGGCAAGGTAAACACATAAGTTTGAAATCTATTTGTTATCATTAAAATTTAACATGTAAAATTTAACTATCTAATCTTTTAAATTAAATTGATGTATAGAATTGTCATGTAATTTAATAAGTATATAAGAAAAGGATTGTGATAATTATTTTCAGAAAATGCATTAAAATTATGTGTAAAAAATATATTTCTATTAGCGATTATAATATGTGTGATAAAATTTTCTTATAGATGCTGAGTTCGTCAGAGATTGTCGATCTTAAATACAAGAATGGGGTGGCCACTCTCACGATCAATGAAATATTCCCTGAAGACGAAGGTGAATACGCGTGTCTTGCGACTAATAGCATCGGCAGCGACACGACATCCTGTAAACTGACTGTAAAACGTAAGAGTACCTGCATTGTTATCAACAATATCAACCGTTAATCTAAATAATATTAATTCACAAATATAGTTTTATTCAATTTGCTTATGTGGAGATTTAATTTTGTTGTTTATTTTAATTTTTGCTATTTTTATAATCTTATTTATATTTTATTAGAAAATAATTATGAAAGATATGTCGCTTAGTCCAACTTCTCTTTTTAGCTGTAGAGAATGCCGCCAGGAAGAAACAGAGTGATGATAAATCGCCGAAGATCGTCGATCACTTAACAAGCAAGTATGTAAAAGATGGTGAGGCTGTGACACTTAGCTGCCGAATAATCGGCGCGAAGAAGTTTGATGTGGTGTGGCTGCATAATAATAAAGAGATCAAGCCTAGCAAGGACTTTCAATATACTAGCGAGGCTAATATCTACAAGCTAATCATCGCTGAGATATTCCCCGAGGACTCCGGTACTTACACGTGCGAAGCTTTCAATGACGCAGGAGAGAGCTACTCGTCGTGCACGTTAAGCGTACTCGGTAAGAAATTATTAATGATTATTAATCGTTTAATAAAAAAATCTGCATTCGATGAACTGCATTTTAATTTTTATCTACATTTTTCTAGCTTTAAACGAAGAGCCGAAAAGCCCAGCGTTCGCGACATTCCCACAATCTGCAACAGTGAGTGAAGGCGAGTCGGTTACTTTCACGTGCAAGACTGATACCGCGCCTTTGAAAGGTACTAAATTTTTATAATAGTATTATAATAGTATTATTTTAAGTAAATTTGTAATAGAGTAAAAATTGTAATAGCAATTCAATAATTAAAGTAATTTTTTTATAATTTCCTTTTCTATTTTTTTATTCTTTGTTAAGCTGCTAAATTGTTGCTAATAATGTCATGAATTTTTCAGTGACTTGGTTGAAAGATGGTAAGGCGATCCCCGAGACAAGCAGCAGATACCATTTCAGCTCGGACGGTAGCACGTCCTTCGAATTCGGCATTAAAACGTGCACGGCCAGCGATGTTGGTCAATATTTGGCGCGTGCGATCGGTCAGAAAGGCGAAACGAACTCTGCGTTTGCCCTTAACGTCGTCAATCCCGGCGAGCTGTGAAATCAAACTTGGTACCGGGTTATACGTCGATTATCAGCGCGGTTGACGACAAAATTAGAGCTTCTTTGATATATTCTTCGTGGAGAATATATTTCTGAATTATTTCGTGAATATTGAAGAGTACAGCTATACCTTGATGAATCTATTCCAAATATGTTCTCTAAAAAGAGTGTATCATCCGCTCTCATACGTGTTCGACTCGAGGATACCGTAACGATGTCTGACCGATCGTTACTGTATCTTCCACACTCTGATCTTTTCGCTTTTGCTAAATTTAATCGGAACGCACGCGATACGATCGAAGCCGGAGCGGCTCGATCATAATAAACATTTTTAGAGTATGATGATGTCTTTATACAGAAAGGAACAGAGAACTGGAAGACTAATATTAATCTCTCTCTGTTTCTTTCTCTTACGTTCTGTCTGTAAATTATTTTGAAACACTATATTTTTTTCTTCCTATATGTTTGTTATGATGTCGTATTATCCACGAAAATTATTAGGAACAGCTCGTTGTCATGATGAGAATCCAAATTCACCGTCTTCGCACACAAACATTACGGATAGCACGCGCAACTTACTACTACACTAAAATATTCGGCTTTGCTGTATTATATGACTCGGCACACACTCGAGTACACGCAGCTATTTAACAGGCACATCACGATAGCGTCCGAAGAAAAAGAAACGGAATATCATGTAGGATATCGATGCCGCGGACGCGACTTTCTCGGTGAGATTGTCAGCATCCTCAAACATCCGAATATACGTTTTTAATATCACCATCCAAGAATCTCACCAGGAAAATCCTTCGATGGCGTTAGAATATGAGTACGCAAATATTTTTACGCAATAGTCGCGATGTGTCTACTTATTCCATGTTAATGGTACGCACCATCGTGTTTTGTTTGAAGACTGCTTCCGTCAGAAAATTTATGATAAAATGAAACATAATTAAAAATGAGCTTGTTAATTATTACACCCTCCTATCCTAGATTATCAATATAATTTCTATTAATTTCTTTTTTATACTCGTTTTTGAATTTCTATTTATGTCTATTTATATCGGTAAAAAGAATATGCTTTATGTTTATTTGAAAATAATGAGAAAAATAAGAAAATGAAAAGAATGTCCTAGGTTAAGTAACCCATTTTAATTTCTCTGAAACCATGCAAGATATTAAAATAGAAATAAAATAGATATTAAATATAAAATAGATATTAAAATAGAAATAAAATCTTGTTTTTATGAGATTATATATTATCGAAGGAGACATACTTTGAAAAGAATTTGACTTTGGATGAAAACGTCAAAGTGAGATAAAAGTCAAATTTATTTTCTTAAATGGAACTATATGATTTTTTAAAAATATATCCATAGAATTTCAACATCTTACATGGTTTCGGCTACGTTGATTAAAATGGGATATCCTGTATATATTCAACATATTTCAGTATAAAAATCATATAATGGAATGTTAAATAATTCAGTGCTAAAGTCATTTGTCCATAGTAAAATATTTCCAAGTTCGATTTCCAAAATTATCATCTTGCATATATAACATGAGAATTTTTTAATAGAAAAATATTACGTCTATTAAGCTGGACTCCTCATCATCGAAAATCAAGTTTGTCAAAGAAAATGGTATTTGCATGATATTATAGTATCAAAACAATCCTTAGACATCGTAATATCAAAATATATACATTTCCGATTTTAATACTCACTTAAAATTGTAATTACAGTAAATCGTTGTGTCGAGCACTATTACGGTGCATCCAAATTTATTCTTCCGACTGTTTCAAGAAACTAGAGCAAAATGGAATCATTGAATATTTACAAAGTAATAACAATTCTATAATTAAGATAATAATAAACTTTTAAAGTATGTTTGGCTTATGTTTTTGTTTTAAATATTCACAATTCTTTGACTGTTAAGAAACGCGATCGCGCTCATAGTATTTATTACATACTTATGAGAAGTCTTAAAAAGACTTCTCATAAATATGTAATAAATACTATGAGCGCAATAGTGTAGATAAAAATGTTAAAGAAATTTTTGTAAAAGTAAGAAATTGGACGATAATTGCGTGTTACAAACACCTATTGACATACAATTAAGTCTAACAAGTTTTCGGTACATGGAATTGTAAAAAATGCTCTTAGAATTCGACGTACTGAAATAATTGTTTGATTTGTATGTCAATAATAATTTTAATTACGTGCTTATCGCACTTGTCTAATTTCGCTTTTTTACTACATTTCTCTAACAATTTTATCAATGTAATTAAAAAATCTGATAATCAAAGAGTTCAATATTCATTTTAATTTCATCACTTTAATCTATAATTAATGAAATTATCATATTTAAAGTATGTGAAAGACAAAGAGATAATGTAGTAGAGGGAAAAAATAAGAATAAATATGTTTTTATAAACATGCGTCCGATAAGTATGCATCCCGCGTGTAAAGCGCTCGCGTCTAACCGTGAGCGCCGCTTCTGCCCGTCTCCTCTACGCGGCCCATACGCTATTTCTTCTTGTAATTTGAAAACTAAACTTCAGACAAAATTTTCGCAAAAGAAAAATCGTCTTAAAATTAAGTCAGGAATGACACTTTAAGAACAAACATTTTTTTTTTAATCCTGTATAATCATATGATTCAGATAAAATCCATATACATATAATTATATATGAGCGATTTTTTCCCGGATCGAAATTTCGCTGAGATCTGAGACAATTTTTGAAATAAATCCACCATATTGTATTCGCTATCTTGGAATTTGAAAATCGGGCCACGGATTTGTAATTTTGTTTTCATTGTGTGTGTAATCAGCGGCTCCAAGAACCTTCAGAAATACATTTTCATAAGATTTGCATCGTTGTTGGATTTTAAATCCGCCATATTGGATTCGCCATCTTGAATTTCTGAATTTTGACTTCAGATTCATAATCAGCGATCTCAAAAACCCTTGAGTGGAGACTTTGGCGTGGAAACTTCGAGAACTTTCGGAGATAATGAATTTTCTCCAGAAAAATTGTAATTTTTCAACGTTTGTTTATTTGTATAAACAAAATCACTCATGATTTCGAATTATTGCATATAGATTCTTATTCTTGAATGTATAACTGATACAAAAAAAAAGTTCGAAAATTGAGTGAAAGCTATCCCAGTTACTCAGAAAAGATAGCATTCCACGATGCCACTGTGCTGCAAAGGGTTAAACAAAAAACAATTATAAATATTACAGTTGTAGAAAATATTTCCCTCGAAGCTAGGAAGAAGGTTCAAGTCTCTATCTCCCCATTCATTGGAAATGCATTCAATTTTTCTTCTCTCAGGGTCTCCTCTAATAACCCCTTTTTTCGCCCCACTTTACAACAGATTTGAGCTTTTAGACTCTCTCTCCTATCAAGAATCAAGAAAATTCTTTTTCCGCTTCTTACATCTAAATTAATGTGGCCAAAAGCAGAATTTCCCCTCCCGCATCGCTAATAACAGAATATTCCGCTTTGATGCCAGATCTCCACCGATCCCATGATCCCATGACAAATCCCAAGCTAGCGCATATATGTATTCACCCTTTACAACCTCATTCGCCCTCTCCACTCCTTCTCTCTTTCTTCTTCTTCTCTATCTCCTCCTTCTGCACTCCCTTTCGGAAGAAAGCACTCAGCCGATAGGACTGCATCCCACGAAAGAACTCCTTCCGTCTAATGTGGAATGAATTGTCTAATATTGTCTTAACTTATGCCCCCTCCCACATTTACATTGTAATCCTTTTCCTTTTTCTCTCCCCTCACTTTCATCCCTCTCCCTGCTACTAAACACTTTCGATGTTTTAGTTATTTTAAAAATAAAAATAAGAATATAAATAAAAAACATCAAATGCTTTCTATAATCTCATGCTTGCTTGCGAGGAAAAATCCCGCAAATACAAAATATTTGCTCTGAATACGATATTATGTTTTCAAGAAAGGTAGAAGGATATTTCATTGTCAGTGGATATTTCTGGAATCGCTTAGGACTACTGTTACGATCTTTGTTTATGTAGGAGTAGAAATAAAAGTATGTGTATTTCGCGTATTAAAGTGAGAGTTAGATTGATGCGTGAATCTCCCTTCTCCTCTGATCATCCTACCTCCTATCAGCCCGAATGGCCGCTTGGCGAGCTCACCCCGCGCTGAATAAATGAATGGCATGAATACATTCATGTTGAATGCAGCGATGGCTGTGAGGTTCGTCTGATGAGTGGGAAGTTGACTGGAGGTCACGGTATCTGTTTCTTTGTATCTGTTCTTATGTTCTGAAGGCTCTCACTGGAGATTTCGATTACATATAGAAAGAGATTTCAGCTATACATATATATAATTATGTATTTCTTTTTATAGTTAAAACATCCAAACGTTCGAATGAAAAATCAAATATGAGTCCGATAATTCACAATATGGAACGTGTTAAAAAGTGTGCGCGAAAGAAATATTTCTAACTAAATTTTCTATGAAATAAGTTATTTACTGTTAAATAATACAGAGTTTACAAAACTTTCAATGGATTTACTTTCTACATTGTTTGCAAAATCATTATTGCGTCGATAATTCGCTGCAATTCATCTTCATTATTGACTAATTTTTCCTCGTTATTCTTTTGAACATCAAGAGGCACCTTTACATTATAATCAGGTACTGCTAAATCCTGTTTCAATTTTTGTATAATTTCGATTAATTGGCTTTTTTTCTTTTGTAATTTTTCCAACTCTTTTTTTGAGTCAATCAAACCCTGTGAAATACACATTTATTATATTCATATAATAAATATACATTCACACGCAAAAAAACGACTCTTTTTGCTTCAATGTTGAATAACTCGGTGAAAAAAAATCGTACAGAGGTTTATAAAAAAGCAAATTAAATGTAAAGATTCATTCTTTCGAAAGCTGTAAATCCCATTTGTGCGTAATTTTTAATTGGCGTTGTGGATCGTAAATTTTGTAAAAAGTTTTGAGAATTTGTGCATCTTCATTTATGTTTGTGTAACTTTATGAAATATTAGTAGTTTTTTGAAGTTGAAAAATAGAGATTTCAAGCTTTAAAATGCTTTTTTAAAAATTTCGATATAATAATTTTTCACTGAATTATTGCTATTTGAAAATATTAAAAATTTGTGAAAAAAATAATGGCCAGGTTTTTTTGCGTACGAGTGTAATATATGATTATATATAATAATAATAATTAAGGTATACAGGATGTAACTAAAATAAGATAACTAAAATAAGATAACTAAAATAATAACTTCAGGGTCGAGCTGCCCATACTTTGAGCTGTATCTCAGTAACAGTGAATTTGCAGATATATGTTCATATGAACTTTTTTTCGTGTTTTGATGTGAGAAGCCTGAAGTTTGTTACTTTATTTTAGTTACACTCTGTATATATGTATATTACGTGATGTGTTAATTACCTGTAGTAATAGATGCACTTGAATCTTATTAGTTACAGTAATAATAGCACAGCCTACCGGTGGTTTTTGCATACTAAGAGCAGAGTACGCAAGAGTTTCTATGAGTAATTTATATCGAATAATTTTCTCTTTTAATGCTGGATTACAACACGTGATATACGCTTCGGTTTTCGTTTTATTAGGTAAATTATAAGTCGCGCGAGCAGATCGAATATTCTTAATTATTTTTTGCGCAAAATCAATGTCCTTTTCAATTTCTTGATTTCTCCAACAACACTGAAATATATCAGACATATTACGATATTATGATATTTTAATTGCATGTTTTATTATATACGTTATAAAATATATACGTTATATAATTATTCACCTTAACAACATCCGGATACGGACTTACACATATACTTGGATATATTAACTTTTTACGAGGTAAACGTTGATACAATTCTTCGGTTATAAACGGCATAAATGGGCTCAATAAACGCAATCCTACGTCCAGTGTTATAAATAATACTTTTTGAGCTGCTAATTTAGCCGCGTTGTCTTCGCTTTGGAAAATTGTTTTAAGATATTCCTAGATACGCAAATTGTTATAATAAATTATTATAACAAATTTTTTTCCTTATATCATAACGAATCATATTAAAAATATTTACCAGATAAATATCACACAGATCGTATAACCATAAATTGTAACAGGTAGTAGTAGCTAATGCAAAGTCATACTGTTTAATTGCTTCGTCGCAAGTTGCGACAGCGTAACTAACACGCGATAACATCCATAAATCTACATTTGTTTCATTCCCAGTCAGCTATAAGAAACATATATTAATATATAATACATAAACATAATTATGAACAAAGAAATCAAAATTTTTGCAACCTCTTTCTAAATAAAAGTGTTATTTATATATTAAATACCTACGACTTTACCTCAAATGTATCATCATTATTGATTTGATTCTGATTAATGTATGCAAGTTTCGGCATTATTTTATTTTGTTCCGCACGAAATACAGCCTTTTCTTCGTCTGTAAATGTCGCGATATGATTATACCAACGTTTAATGTGTAGATGCCTTGCGAAATCAATGTTCAATTCTTTCAATGATTGATAAACCGATAGGTCAAGTTGCGAAGGTGTATAACCATCAAGATACGAATAATCAGCCAGGTAATTATTTAACGCCTTCTGCACGCACGATTCGTTCAAAGTCCACTGGTACCACTTGCCATTTCCCATCACGTCAATACAATTATTATTCAATTTCTGGTATAAAATAATTCATAATTATATATATTTAATACTTTATAAGCAGAACATGGGTGATTTCACAATATTAAAATTTACCCTATCATTTGCGTTGTATTTAAATTCAAGATAAACAAGTGCAAATTTTGTAGCGTTCCATATTTTATTGCAGAAAAATCTGTATCCTTGTACACGAAGTATATCAAGATTTATATCTCGTCCTTGGGTAGTGTAAGCACAAAGCGCGAATCGCAGAGCATCCGTTCCACATTCGGGAATACCTTGCGGATAATCACGCTTTTGACATTCTCGAGCTCGTTCCAGTTCTTTTGGGTCCAAGTTCGAATCTAACAATTGTTTTTGAAGATCCTAAAAAAAGAAATTTGTTCATTTAGAAATATTACGGAATATACGTTGCTGACCAAAAGTTTGAGACCAAATATAAAATTTATACTAAGTATAAAATTTAAAAATATTTCAGTGAAATAAAAGTAACTTAAAAGTCCATGTCTTATTAATTTTTATTTGAAAGTAAATTAGACATTATATTTATAATTAATATCGGCTGCGTTCAGCAGAGAAAATTAATCAGTGATTCTTTATATGATTGGTTCTTGTTTTTAGTTTTTCGCTAAATCTAAGGGGAACACTAGGTGATGGAGTCGCGGATTTTTATGCGTTTTTTAGGCTGTTCTTGAGCGAAAAAAAAATGATGTGTCCGGCCGTTTCAGCCATTAGCTCATAGTTTCGAAGAAATCGATTTTTTAAGTAATTATTGTAATAATTAGAAAAACGTATTGTATAAATGAAAATATCAATATCTTTATAAATTTAATTTAATGTTATTATTTTTAATTACTTTTTTGATTGTAATGAAATTTCATGAAATTAGATATTAGTATTACAGATAATTAAACACTCATTTATGGAATATTTATTATTATCATCGTTATTGCCAGGATGGCTATTTTAAAGTGAAAAAATCTCTAATATCCTTTAGTACTTTTAGAAAAATATTTTTTATAGAACTTTCAAAAATATTTATATTATTTTATTTCATTAAAAAATAAAAAAAATGTATTATATATTTATATAAATTGTAATATATCACATTGATTTTATTACATGTACAAATTAATTTGGTATCTTTACATTTCATGACTTATTATAGCTCCATTTTAAAACAGTTTCTTGTCGTTTTGTAGTTTGTAAATGTGTACCACTAATTCTCAAATGTTTGTTGTGTGTTTTGTGTCTGTATGTTGGTGAAGCAGACAATATAACCTCACAATAGTACACACGATGGCGATCGATAAGCAATTGAGGCACTGCATTCTTTTCGCATTTCAATTTTTTAAAATGCTGTTGAAGCGGAAATGATTTGCACCGTTCTGGATAAAGATGCTGTAAAAAGTAGTACCAAAGATTTCGTAATGGAGATTTTGATCTTTCAGATCGACAACATCCGGGTTAACCACAAAAATTCGACGACGAGGAACTCAAATAACTATTGACTGAAAACTTCTCAAACTCAATAGGAACTTGCAGATATACCTCAGAGTTACCAACACTGCATCATCTACATCAACTCGGTCAATTGAAGATAGGTTCTGCATAACCTGAGTCTGGAAAACAAGGAGCGAAAATTCGATATGGCAATGTCTTTGCTGACCTGATTTAAAACATTTTCTGTACAAAATCATTATTGATGAGAAATGGGTGTTATGCAATCCTAAACGTAGAAAATCATGAGTAAATCCCAACGAACTGTTGACATCAACTCCAAAAGCCTAACATCCATGCAAAAAAAGTTTGCTGAGTATCTGGTAGGATATGAAGGGTATAGTGCATTACAAGTTACTGAATTCTGACCAGACTGTTACTGCGAAGTACTGTCGACAACAATTTATCTGTTTGAACGATGCATTGGAGCAAAACAAGTCTTCTACTGATAGTGGAAACAGACAAGTGATTTTGCAGCATGATAATGTTTGACTATATATGCAAAAGGGACTAGGATGTTATTAGGCTAGGAAGTTCTCCCTCATACGACTCATTCATCAGATCTCATCCCATCGGTTATTACCTATTTCAGTCGCTTCAACATCACCTGAATGATGAGCACTTTAAAGCTCCTGAGTATTCACTCCAGCCATATTGAATTGTGACGTCATAAGCAAGAAATTGTCATAAGCGACACATTGATTTTTTTTGCATGCTGTTTGTAAGTAAAGAAAATTTGAATGAAATAAAATGATGAGATCGCTTTAAAACATGTGTAAAAATGAAAATTTATCCTTATCTCCCTTGACAGTCAGTAAGTAGTCGTAAAAGGCACGTAAAGTGCGTTCGTTTTTACTCAATGCGCATGAGCCTATTTTCATTTCACGATCCTTTTTCGATTCTTTACTGACTATCAGAGGAGCTATGGAAAGTTTTCGTCTATTTTTACCAGTGTTTTAAAGCGATCTTATCATTTCATTTCATCCAAATTCTCTTTATTTATAAATGGTATGCAAAAAAAATCAATGTGTCATTTCTCGCTTATGACGTCACGATTTAATGTGGCTAAAGTAACTACTCAAGAGCCTTAAAATAGTTAAGGTCCGAAAAAGCATCGATGACTTTATCGAGTCAAAACCACCAAGTTTCTTCCGCGAGGACATTCATCAGTTGCTCAAAAGATGGTATAATCATCGAAAACAATGGAGATTATTTTGAATATTAAATGTGTACTCTTTGTATAAATAACTTTGAATTTTATAAAAAAAAAAAGCACCGAATTAATTTGTACATCTAATATTTTATGTAATAGATAGTTTTAATTATACATATATACAAAATATCCATTTAAAAAAATGCAAAGTGATCAATCTTGTCTTGATCTCGACACTATCCAAAGTCAAACCAATAGTATCATCTTATGTGCTCTTCGAAACCAAAAAATTTTTGTCCAAATATTTTTCGATTTAACACATTGTTCCTGAGATATTTGAATGGATTAAAACAGAACAACCTTTATATATAATGATCACAAACTTTTGGCCGAGAGTAGATAAAAAATATCAAATTATATATTCATATATTCACTTCTAAAGATATTCCTTTAATCACATCCATAGGATCTATTACATTTCCCAAGGATTTACTCATTTTTCTTCCATGCGCATCTCTTACCATCGCATGCAAATATACTTCCCTATAAGAGAAAAATATTTTATGTGAAATGTATATTCCAAAATATATATTTCATTTCTTTGTGCATAAAAGTAAGGATATTGAATGCATTTATAATATACATACTTAAAAGGCAACTGTCCTAATAATTTTTGGCCCATAAAGACCATCCTAGCAACCCAAAAAAAGAGTATATCATGGCCAGTTTCTAACAGTGTAGTCGGATAAAATGCTTTGAGCTCAGGGGTCTGAAAAATACATTTAATTTTAGAAGTTGTTTTTTATTTTTAATTTCATAAATTTAATAATTTTGTTTCTTAATTTACTGTATTTTTTATGACATACATACTTTATCTGGCCAGCCAAAAATGGAAAATGGAAAAAGAGCAGAAGAGAACCAAGTGTCTAATACATCGGAATCTTGCTCCGCAATAATATCGTTCATATTAACATTTAATTTCTTAGCCGCTTTCTCTCTAGCCTCAGCTTCAGAATGCGCACTTACCCAATATTCATCTATCTATATAAAACCATTTTTGACTCGTTATGTACGAAATCTGCTTAAAAATTATTCTGCGCAGAAAAATCATATTTTCTGAAAATTACCTTTTTTATGTTCTCATAAGAATTGATAAATTTAATTGCATAAGCAGGAATTCGATGGCCCCACCAGAGCTGACGCGAAATACACCAGTCTCTAATACCGTCCATCCAGATATACCAAGTTTTCTTAAATTGTTCTGGAATTATTTTCAGAGCACCCGTGTTTACCGCTTCCCTAGCTTGTGCAGCCATTTCGTCGCACTTAACATACCTAAATACGAAAAGAAATTAAATAAATTTCTTTAAAAAAAGCTTAACAAATATAGTGCACATTGGATTCGTTTACCATTGTGGTTTTATGAGAGGTTCGACGACATCTTTCGATCGACTACATATAGGTATTACCATTGGATTATCCTTTACATCGATTAACAGATTTCTTTTTGTCATCTCTTTAATGATAGCCACTCTGGCTTCAAATCTTTTCATTCCCTATATAATTAACAAATCTATTATACATGTCTCATAATTCATTCGACAGAGCTCGTAGACAGGTAGAGCGGACTAAATTGAGACGGAAAGTCAGCTACCATTTTACGATTTTCACAATAATTAACTAAAGTAGGTTGGACGGATGTATTTGGTAATCTTTAGAGATTAACATTTCGTTAACTATTGCGAAAATTGTAAAATGAGAGGACTTTTTGTCTCAGTTTAATCCGTTCTATCTGTCTACGAGCTCTGTCGGATGAATTACGGGACACTGTATATAAAGCATATAAGATGAGAGGGTAATCACTTAATATAATTGTAGGACAGTCTTCGAGATCGTTATAAAATTCATATGAAATCTCTATGCATAATCCGACAATTGCATATGCAATCATGAGAAATCATTGTATAATATTAAATAAAATCGTATATTTTATCAAATTACTTCATATATAGTGAAAAAAATTATTTGTAATCAGATGAAATTATGTAATCTATGGGATAATATTTCAACTAGTGGTTATTCCTTCGATGTAAGATGTTCCAAAAAGATATCTGAATATCTCGGAAAATATAAGTTTTACAGAAAAGTGTTTCAGACAAAAGTTGTAAGGTTCAAAAAGATCTATATAGTAATCTTATTAGTTTGATCTTGGCGTCACCAAAGTCAGATCAAGTTGATTTTTTTTAAATGGAACATCCTACTTTTGATTGAAAATCTAACAGGTAATGTCAAGAGCTTTCTAAAACATTATAATAAAGTTATTTTTTATTGAGCACTTTTCGAATTATAAGGCTCGAAAGTTACAGTACCGCCGGCATTAGCATTATGCAAGATGACCAACTGACGGCTAAAACTTCTTGAATGTTGTTCAAGATCATGTCCTGGAATAACATTTGTCAAGATCAAGGCCATTGGAGATTATTTTTCTTATTTTTATTTTTATAGTAAAAATTTATTTTTACGTAAAAATGAAAATAAGACGTACAACTTCCAATGGCTTTGATGTTGACAAATGATATCCAAGCATGATCCTGAATATTGGGAATACAAATTAGTTTGGTCCGTTTCCCTAAAGATGGCTCCAGCTGTTGTGAATGGTTCATAGTGACAGCTGATATTGGCGGTTTCAGAGAGGTTAAACATCTGCTAATAATATTCAGTTATTATAATATTTAAACTCTAACTTTTGTCTGAAATATTTTTCTGTAAAACTTATGTTTTCTGAGATATTCAGATGTCCTGATCTTTTTGGGACACTCTGTAAATATTTATTTCAACGTTCATAAAATCTCGAAAAAGTTCTCTATATCATATTTATATATTTAAAAATGTGTGTGTGTGTGTGTGTGTGTGTGTGTGTGTGTGTGTGTGTGTGTGTGTGTGTGTGTGTAATACCGTGAATTTTCCATAATCTCCAATAATATTTCCTTCATCATCAAAAATATTGATGAATGGCAAATTGTGCCTCTTTCCAACTTCATAGTCATTCGGATCATGAGCTGGCGTAATCTTTACAGCACCTGCAAAATAAATGAGTTATTCTTGGTCTAGTCTACTTTCACTATAATTTTACTTTTACAATAGATTTACTTTCAGTATTTTATTTATGATTCAAAATTTTATGATTGAGCTATACCTGTGCCAAATTCCATGTCGACAAATTCGTCTGCTATAATAGGTATATGTCTGTCACAAAACGGATGCTGTACATATTTTCCAATATATCGAATATATCTACTGTCTTTTGGATGCACCGCAATAGCGGTGTCTCCTAACATGGTTTCAATACGAGTAGTGGCAACAGTTATTTTATCTTCTGAATTAAGGAGCTCATAAACAAAAGACACCAAAATCCCAAATTCTACTTTCTTTTCGTAGCCAGGTATAGAAAAAAGAGTCCGCCCATTTAATTCCACTTTATCGACCTTTTTTCAATAAATATGTTTTTAAAGATTTTCAAATTTAATTCACAATTCTTTGTAAAATATATATTTGTTAAAGAATCTATGTACTCACTTCAATATCTGAAATTGCACTTTTTAAAGCACAAGACCAATTAACTAAACGATTGCTGCGATAAATAATACCTTCATCGTGCAAACGCACAAATGCTTCTGTTACGGCTTTACATAATTTAGAATCCATTGTAAAACAAGCACGGCTCCAATCGAAGGAACCACCTATCTTTCTCAACTGTGAATAAATTCTATCGCCTTTTCTAAACAAAAATGTTTCAAATAGGTATCCTAATTAAATACATGAGTCGCAAAAGCAATACACTGAAAAGTTAAGAAAGATTTATCAAATTTTGAATAATAACTAGATATAAAAATAAAAATATGAATTAAGATATATAAAATGAAGCATCCACTGAATACTTGAATGGCAATTAAGTTTAATACTATTGTATCTATGATCTATCTATAAATATCTACGATATTTCTTATTTCCTGTTTTTTGCTTTTTATCACTTTTTATTTTTTACCTTCTTGCCCAGTTTTTGTGTTTTCTGTCAGCCGAGATAAAAGTTGATGCACTTTGGGAGAGACAGAAACACATAAAAAAACACAAAATCGATAAAACGGTCGCAAAGAAGGAAAAAGGCATGAAATAAAAAAGAAACAGGAAAGAAAAATACATTAGATTAGGCTTTATACTTGGCTATTCATTTCAAATGATTAAATGAGCTAGAAAATGTAAAATTGATAATCAAAATAATTAAGTTTTCAATAGACGAAAGAAGAAAATTTTCTTGTGAGATCACTTCATTGTTATCAATAGATAAACCAACCATAAATGATATTATAGATAAGTATCGTGCTAGATGTGGATTAAAAAATCGTCCGCATAATGAAAGGCCATGAAAAACATATAAAAAAGTACAATAGATTGTGTCATTAAACGCAAATCAACTGCGGATATCAAGAAAAATCAACTGCTGTCGAAATTGAACGCGAATTATAGGATGAAAAACCTTGCCGATGTTAGCAGTAATACTGTGACACGAAGACCACACGATGTAGGACTTTTCAACCTTATAGGTACTAAAAAGCTATTAATTAGTAAAAAGAATAAGAAAGCCCGATTACAGTTTGCTAAAGATCACCAAAATTGGACAGTTGAAGATTGGAAAAGAGTAGCTTTCTCTGTCGAATCTCAATTTAATCTTTTTGGAAGTGATAGACAGCATCTACGATTGATACCAGAAATGATTCGATCAAATTCCTACTGTAAAGCAAGGAAGGTGGTAGAGGAAGTGATTTGGGGAATTTTCTCTGCAGAAGAAATCGGTCCACTTGTAGAGATCAATAAAAGAGAATAGAAGAATATTTTAGAACAATATTTATACATATATTTAACATATGTTGAAAAAACAATACCACAGAATTCGATATTTCAGCAAAATAATGATCCCAAATACACAAAGTTGTTAAAGAATGATTTTCTGATACAAATGTGAAAGTTTTAAGCTGACCATCTCAATACCTTGAACCCGATAAAACATTTAAGGAAACAGCTAGAAGTTCAAAAGCATACACATTCAAATAAAGTTGCATTATTGCAATCTTTGAAAGAAGAATGGAATAAAATTTCATCTGCTTGTTTATATTAATCGACTAATTGAATCGATTGCCACATCGTTGTGCCGCTGTTGTCGCTACAAAGTGTGGCCATAAAATGATATCGAAACATAGTTTAAACTAATTAAAGTACATTATAGAATGTATGGACTAATAATTTTTCTCGTAATATAAGTAGCCAGATACTTTTGCACATATAAATATGAAAATTATAATAATAAATATTAGGTGATTAACTTAATTCCTGTCATTTTTTTCGTTTCAAAATTGATTTGTTTCACAGGAAAGATGAATGAATACCGTAATCAAAATAATTTCC
>Ga0157364_1000328_pt1 | contig 29632 bp, 16 predicted proteins | sample AttsexASBM2_FD_111476 | JGI IMG/M metagenome (GOLD analysis project Ga0157364, IMG submission 111476) | Fungus gardens microbial communities from leaf cutter ant in Ribeirão Preto, State of São Paulo, Brazil - Atta sexdens ASBM2 | ecosystem: Host-associated > Fungi > Mycelium > Unclassified ... | reverse complement strand
TTTAATTCTTTTTTTGCAGATTTAATTCTTTTTTTGCAGATTTAATTCTTTTTTTGCAGGTATCAGGTGCAATATTCTTCATTTTATAATATAAAGTTTTATATAAAGTTATTAAAAAAGAATTATATAACAAAGCAATAAATATAAAGTGTACTTAAAACTATATGTACATACCAGAAAAAATTAGATTCTTAGACTGATATTCATTGTTAGTTTTTATATTTAAGACTGTCTTGAATAAAATCTTTCGATATCATAAGTCGATCACAAAACAATATTAGCATTTTAAGACATTAGTTAAGATGATCTTGAAAAAAGAACAAGACTAAGAATATAGCCTTTACTCTCATATATATTCATAGATACATATGTTAATCACATATGGAATTGTAAATAGAAGAATTCATCAAAGAACTTTTCTATGTATTTGCAGAGTTCTACAGAAGAGGATTTTTATCAAAGAAGACAAGAACAGAGAAGAGATGAAAAATTTAAATGTATATAGGACCAACTGGCGTGTGTATGTGCCATCTGTGTAACACATGTCCATACATGACACTGGAAACATCATATTCTATCTCCGCAAACCAAAGGCTGCAAATATATAGGGAAGCTATGTAGATGCTCGCGATCGGAACGAGTTTTTCCTTGAGGAAAAACTTGAGCGGGAAAAATTTGCTCCGTGGTATATACATAGAATGAAAATCGGAAATAGAGCCAAGATGCCGACAAACACGTGGACCGGAGACGTTGAGTCATGCCGAAAACACGCTAAAAGTAAACTCACCCTTCGATATAACTGCGGTCAGAGAGGTAAGTGTTGAGGTCCTCAATACCTTTATCAGTCTTCAGGTCACCGACAGCCATGGCGAGGTGTTCTGGGTGAGTAAATAGTTGACCGTAAGTTCAACGAGACAGTAACAGAGAGACCTCTTCGTCTGATCGCCGAAAGAGAGGGCTGCGCGCGGCGACAGCAAAAGCAACCCATAGAATATTACTAGAAATTATATTACTAGAAAGGGAATACGGACGTCGAGTTGTAAGCAAGACTGAGAGACAGAAGATGTATTTCTGTCTTCTTCTGTCCTCTTGACAGAAAGAAGAAAAGTTACTGAGCAGGATAGAAATATATCTTTCTACCCTCTTCTACTGAAAGAAGAAAAGTTACTAAGCAGGACAGAAATATATATCTTCTGTTTCTCAGGCCGGTATTCACAGTCAGATCTTATATTCAAGATCGTCTTAAGTACGGTCTTAAGACATGCAGCCTTCTGATTGGTTCGTGACTTCTTAAGACCGTACTTAAGACGGTCTTGAATATAAGATCTGACTGTGAATACCAGCCTATGAATACCGGCCTCAGTCTTGTTCACATAATATTTTCCATTCATTGGTTGGATAGATTATTTCCCTTTTAGTAGTATAAGCTCTATGGGACTATCACGGTCATATTTGTGTAGCTCGATTTGAGATAAGCTACGCAATGTTTGTTCCGGGATGCCGAAACTTTCTCGAAGAAGGATACAATGGAATCTAGGTCGAAGCTATCCAACAATAGCTTAGTTTCCACCGAGGATTTAATCCTCGGATCAGAATGTAACAATCAACCAACTACAGTTAAGCATTCCCCTGTCATTCGAGAGAATACTCGACTGTAATTGGTTGGTTCTTACATTCTGATCCGGTTTAAACCAGAAAGAAATCTGAGAGAGACCATAATGGTCTTTTTCCTGTTATAATCGAAATCGTCCATCCATCTCCAGTTTGGGAACTACATAGCTACATACATTTTCTTACACTATCGATAAAATCGTATCGTCGAAAATAGATGTGGTTCGTCTCTATACTAAATCCTTAGAACAGAAGCGTGCCTTTATTATTATTAATATGTATCAAAGTTTCTATAATTACTAGCAATTATAGACTCTTTTAATAAATTCAATCTCTTCTAAATATATATTGTCAATTTAAGATATAGTTTAACAAAAACGAGCTATAGAGACCCTCTATTCCCGTCAATTTTTATCGCCATTTTCCTCTTTTCTTTCTGTAAGTATACTCACCCATAAAATAAAGTTACTAATAAATTTAGTAGTCCGTTTTTGCAAGTAAATATATCTTTCATTTATCTTTAATTTATTTTTTTATTTTTATGTCTAATTATTTTATTGTATTTCGCTAATAAAATTGCAATTACTTTTTAAATATTATTCTTTATTATATTATCTAATTTAGATAAAAAGAGAGTTATTTAAAAATTACTTTAATATTTTATATAAATTTATTTTTGCTAAAATTTTTAAAAAATATATATAAAAATATATATATATATTAAAAAATATATATATTATTTTAGAGAATATGTATATAATTACTTTAAAGAATACATAATTATTTTATAGAATGTACAATTATTTAAATCATTTTATTTAACAATGATTTAAAAATAATCATTAAATCTTTATCAGGTCTTATATTTAAGGCTTCCTTAAATACAATGTCTGATTATAAATACGGGCATAATTGTCGAAATAATAACAAATATTACGAATAAATAAAATAACATGTTCTTTATATTTTTAATATTTTTCGATTAATAAAACAATTATTTTTAGTTTTAGCGGCGCGAGTCGTTTAATGTGATATCGTTATATTGATATATAATTATGTGATAGGCCGAGGAATATTTGATATATTCCTCTGATATAATCCCATATTTGATGTTTATTTTATAATTTTAAATATTTCATATCAATTATGTGCTGACAAAAGGCAAGAAGTAAAAAGGTTCTTAGTGTGGTTTTTCTTACATAATTGTTCATGTGAAATGCTTTTGACATATCAATATTATATTTCAATTTTGATTGCTCTTTTTTGTGATGTACAATTAAACCTTGATGTTAATCAGATACAGGAAATAAATTGGGATTTGATATCGTTGAACCCAAATAAATTTTGGATTTTAATTCTGGATCTGAAGAATAAGAAAATGCGTGCAATGTGGAACTATATATCGCCTGTATGTGACACACGATGTTGGATAAAATCAATCTAAATAGAAAAAGAAAGTGAAAGAAAAAGAGAAAATAAGAAAAAAAGAGGAAGAATGGAATGAGAGAAATAAAAGGAACAACTGTCCATGATAATCGAAAATATAGAAATGTGATCAGCTGAATTCAGAGATACTGAAAAAAATTATCGTGAAATATGATTGTGATGTTACAACTATAACACGTAACAAAAATGCGTATATATAATATATTCATATAATATATGTTATGATGAAGAGAAATATATAATATTATATCAGCATCCGAGTTAAATTGTCGTTTATGTTACATAAATATTATTATATGGCAATTGTTTGAAAGAATATATGTTTGATTGTTATTTATCTGACTGTTATGTAAAATGTCTCAATGTATTTTAGAAACCTTAATTTAAAACCTAACAACAAATATGATGAAATCGGATTTTCTAAAAACGGAAAAAACAGGAAGACTTCACGCATGGTTATCGCGTGCAAGAATCAACTATATCTCTTGAGCAAATTAACGCTTCCATCTAATAAGCTCATGATCATGAGATTTAATTACAATGTGATCGTTTTAATCGATTTAACGTATTACTCATTCATGATTTGCAAGTCATTTACATAATATACGATGTATGCAATTTTTTGCACATTTTGTTTGCGATCTATTCATTTATGTATTTCCCGATTTATTTGGAGTCCTCATAAAGTCTATAAGTAGCTTGAATTCATAGAAAATATTCTGAATGTATTAAGATAGATTCAAAAATTTCTTTTCATGAATACGTATTCTAGTGATGCAACTCTTGCGTTGATCCTCGTGAAAATTTATCACGAGCATTTTTTCCTTGCTTCGCAGATATCTTTAAGAACTTCTGCATACTACTTTTACGGTGGGCGTCACGTATATATGTGACTTTGGCTGCTAATGGTTATCGGCAAGCGACACGTGCGTGTGACTTTAACTGCCAATGATATAATTATTAACAGGCAAAATTCTTGCATTTGAAACATCCGCCACGAAAGTGTTAAAATTTTTAAATGATAATCACAAAAATTTTTTACAAAAGCAACATTCTGTAATATTTTGTTAAAAATTCCTGAGAAAAAATGTTATATAAAATATGTCAATTCTTTTTTTTTATATATGAAACATTTTTTCCCAGACTTACATATATATATATATATAAAATATCCATTTTTTGAAGTATTTATATAAAAATATTGACAAAATTTACATATATTTCATTATGTCCCTGTGAAAATATAGTTTTTAAGCTTATTTAAAAAAGTTTACTTAAAAGAATAAAAGAATGGCATTTTACGAATTAATTAATTAGGGAATCTACTCGTTACGTAATTTTTAATTATGAATTTTAATTAAATCACATTAAACTTGACTTGAAGGTTATACAAAAAAAAAATGATATATTTGATATATTATACCTCGTAATAATCAATTGTTAACAAAAAGGTCGCGCACGTGTTTCACTTTCAATTGTTTCACAACTTCAATATTCCTTTCTCCCATAGAACAAGTTGAAAACCTTTCGTGAGTGATAATGTTAATTATAACAAAATTTTAAATGGAACTTACATTAGCAGCAGGGACTCCATCTTTGCCTCTAATAAATTTATTTACAATGCAATATTAACTAGAGTGTTACGTAACTGCGGTCGATTCGTTAAAAAATTTTTCAAATGAATAACTGTATTATAATTCGATATTAACAATCTGTATTATATTATTTAAGAACTCATTATAACGTATTTTCCGCGTAGTTGGGTAACTTTTTTTAAAACTAAGTTAAAGTTGACAACTTTGACAATTTAACTTAGTTAAGATACAATTTAATTTATAATGAAATTAATTGAATTAAGTTAATAAAAAAAATAATTGAAAAGTTAAATTTGTTTTTTTTTATTTTTTTTAATTCATGATTCTAGGATTCCAGTCTTACAAATAATAGAAATGACAAATATATACTTCATTTAGAAAATACTCTATATTTTATTTACATGTTTTGTTTATATATACTGTTTAATTAGTTTAGTATATAAAATTCGACTATGAATGGCCTGTGATATGATTAAAGTTTCAGACACAATACGAGGGAATAGCGATAATAATAAGGAATAATAGATTTCAATCTATCAGAAATTAGAATACATCGAAATACATAGTTTCTGATTGAAATCTGGGAGTCGATTATGTAATTTGAAAATTACATCACAAAAGTGAGCAAATTAGAATATTTATAATTTCATTGGTTAATACTTACTAAATTTGCTTACTTTTGCAATTTTCACCTCATTTTAAATTATCATTGCCGCGTTTTATGTCTGAGACTTAACTAAAGAATTAAATAAAAAATTAATAGTTACGGATACAATGCAACTAAATAAAGTTAAAAAATTATAAGAGCCTAATGTAACTAATGTAACTGTAAAACTAATGTAACTGAATTAAGTTAAAATTAATTAACTTTTTAATTTTTATCTTTTTAACTTAACACTAGCCAACCCTGATTTTTCATGCATAAAATTCACAACTTAAAACTATTGAGTTGTCCGGAAAGTTCGTGCCGACTAATATATAATTTAATAAATGTATACTAAATTTTCTGCGTTTCAATTTTCCTTCAACATCGGCACGAACTTTCCGGACAACCCAATATTTAAGTGCCTCTAGGTAAACAAAACAATTGCATAGTCGGTTTAGCATAAATGTACGATATACGTGTATGTTATTTCCGGTGCATAAGAGACGCAAACTTGCACTAGGTAATTATGCACATATGTATTATCCAATTAGAAATAATAATGGAATCGACATCGATTTGACGTCGATTCAATCAATTCCATTATCATTTCTGACTGGATTATATATCATGAAACGAGAACGTACAATGGAAATAAATACAGATGCTAGAATGAATAAAAGAATTAGATAGTACAGAAAGACAAAGTTGATATTTCTTTTTCGTTATTTTTATTAAAAAATAATTTTTAGTAAATTAGAGAAAATGTTTATCAAAATCTGAAAAATAATGAAAATTCAAAATTTTGTAACACAATTGTATCCAAATATTTATGCGTTACATGACAAGCCATTTAGGACGATTAAACTTCGATTAATCAGCACCGTTTTATTAAATAACATGAATAAAACAATTAAAATAATTAATATTATGTTTAATATATTATGTATAATATATATGTATAATATATTGAAATTATGTTTAATAACTGATCGAAAAAAATTAAGAACGATGAACTCTATATTAGAGATTTTATTAAACGATTCTGCCGGTTGAAGTTAACAACTGATTAAGATAATCAGATTTGATCGAAATCATTCTTAACTTTTTTTTCCATTATTCATCTACGTAAAGGATTAAAAATATAAATTTATTATAGTAAATATAAAAGTTATGTACAAAAACGAATGCAATTATTGACAAATCAACGAAAAGATTAGACTAATTAGAGAGATAGTTTTTAGATGAGAGATGATTCTTGATTAGCATTTATTATAAGTTTGCATAGGAATAACAATTTTATACAGTGTTATATTAAAAATTTCTAATATATTTATTTTTTTTCACAAAAATTCTGTGAAAAAAATAAGAATTTTTTTCATAGAATTTTTTAGCAGATAAAGTTAGTAGGAGAAATTTGAAAAATATATAAACATAGAACATAAAAACTTCAATGTAGAATAATTTGAAAATGTAATTAGTTTATACAATACAATGTAATTTGAAAAATAGCCTTAAATACAGTGTTTAATTCTATTATTGAAGAAAAACTAATTATACCATATGTTTTTGATAAAAATTTTAAAGATATTAAAGACAAGCAAATACCATCATCAATACAAATCTGTAAAAGTACTGAGAAATCAAAACATACCATCAAATTTTCTAAACTGCCAAGTACAAAATACACATGCAAATAAAGAAATATGGTAACAGCAAAAAGTATTTAAAAAGGCAGTTTAATAATGAGTATAGAAAAAGAATATTATTCCCGAAAAGCTAATTAGAAAAAATTTTTTAAATTTTGTTATCACTTAAAATAACTTAAAATGTTTCAATTTTCTTTTTGAAACTGTATTTTTTAAATTTTTGGCAAAGTATTTCAAACTTCAAATATTTATACGATTAATTTTAGACATTTATAATGTATACATTCAAACTTCAAATATTTATACGATTAATTTTAGAGATTTATAATGTATACATATTTTGTAAAATTTATTTTATAAATAAGTAAATGTATTTATTATATAGATACATTGATTCTAATTGTGAACGTATTCTTATTCGGAACTATATTGATTTAGTATTTAGTATCTATCTCTCTAAAATCTTTTTTACTAATTCAGATTAACGCTAATCGATGATTAACTCAATTATTATGATTACCAACATACGTGAAAATTAAACACAATTTATTTTATAAGAGGAAGAGAGAGAAGACATTTTCATATATTAAATTGCTGTTGGTACTTCTACGGAATTGATTTTTTGATTTTCGTCGATTAATTTAACTAGAAAAGGTGAAAGAGGCCCTCAAATTCCTGTCCCTTAGTCACCAGAAGTGAGAAATTATGTAAATTTTTCCTTCTTCCATTATATATGTTGAAATAAATGAATTTTCCTCACATCCCATCACACATACACATAATTAATTGTAATATAATTTGTTAAAATTTCAACAAATAATTATTGTGAATCTTCATTAGTTAATATTTTCATTATAATAGGTAACTTTATAAAGCAAGTAAAACATATTCCTCCATATAATATTCCTCCTATTTTTGATAACTTTTTTTTCAAGCGATAAAATCATGCGATAGGCAATATATTGTGTTGTTGTAAGCGCATATCGCGTACATATCGCGTACGTCTCTTTTATTAAATGAATCCTTTATAATATTTGATATCTTTTTATATCTCATTCATCATAACATACTATATTTACATGAACTATATCTATTATAAGCAAAGTACTTTTTATATATAAACAAAAATTATCCAAACAAAAGAGTCTGAAATCGCGTCATAAGACTTTTTTGCGTCTAAAAGACTTAAAAAGATATCTTATATCATAATTTTAATCATTGTGTTTGGGAAGTACAGTCTTTTATGCATAAGCTTTTTATATGTTATTTTTATTAACTTTTTTCCAAATTTCTGAATCATTCTACCAGCCTTGGCCTGGCACTAGCGTATAATAGTATGCGCATTGATATGCCTACTATTTTTTTCATGAACATTTAAATTATGTATTTCTTGAAAAGAGATAAAATTCATGAGCACGCGGTATATTTATACTTTTTCTTATCCGATATTTGATCGTAGTCGTATATAAAATCGATATGAAAATATTTAGTATTTTCATATACTTTATAATGTTATAAGCATTTTAGATAATTTGATTTAACAATTGTCATATAGTATTTTGTTTAAAAAATCTTTAGTAACATAATAAATCATCAGCATTTAAGTCCTGTGATGAATGTGTATATGAGGCACTAAAAAAATCATGCCTCTTAACCGTTGCGTCAAACTGCATTATTTTCTATCTCTTTGCCAAACTTCAAGTATATCTATTTCAAGTATATCTATTTCATTTAAATACAATAAGTAAATGAAATGTATATATATATATATATATATATATATATATATATATATATATACTAGTTTAGTTACAAGGAACAAATCCTTTGGGAAAATTTACTTGAGAAAATCTGAAAAATTAGAGAAAGAATAAATTTAAAAGAAAATTCAAGAAATATGAAAGGTATATTTGGTGGAAAAGTTTATTTTCAATTTTGGCTTAAAATAATCTTAAAACTTATAGGTAAGAAACATTTAAAAGAAATTAGAGGAAGCTTAAAAATTGTGAAAGTAAGCTTGTGTTAACAAAATTATTTTATTAGAATGCGAATGGAAATCTTCATAGTACTTACGTTTTTTATTTTGTCTTGTATAGATCTTATAAATTTTATTTATGAGAAAATGCAGTACTATCGCGATTCCATTTGATAATGATATCGCATACTGCCTTTTACTTAAAAATTTCAGAGGTGCAAATGAAAATAATAAAATCTTTGAATTTTCTAAAATTATTTTAAAGTTAATCTTGAAATAGCTTAAAGTTCTTAAATTATTTTACATTATTTTAGACTAATCTTTTATAAATTTAATTTATTTCAAAATTTCTGAAGTAATATAAATTCTTATTCACTTTCTAAATTTTAACTTTATTTGAAGTATCTCAACAAACTCTCCCTTTGTTTATAATTCTATTTATATAATATGATAATTCGATTAAATATAACTAAGTACAATATTTTAATGAAACAATATTTAATATCTTTCTCTAATTGTACTTTAGACATCGATTTATTACGGTCGACGCATTCCTACTTCATGATTCAATTCTACGAAACGTTTATTGTTTATGATTCAAGAATATTTTACCAACACGATTATACGTTATATACATATATACGAGGTGATTCACATTATCTAGCTTATATTATAAAAAAGGATATTTTTGCATAACAAATTAAAAATCAAAATTACATATAATAACAAATTCCTTTTTACAAACAAGAATTTGCCTCTAAAACTTTTTTTTTACTTTACTGGCTTAATATATACACTTTTTATTATCAATATTAATTATCAATATTAATTTTCAAATTTAATTTTCCAGAAATATAAAATTCATATAAAAAATGTTATTTTATATATCGAATCAGTTTCTTTTCATATAATCAATATTTTTCCGTTTCTTAAGTCATAACAGATAATGTTAAATTTAAGAAATTTATCTGGAGATATACTGGATAATTTTATATTATATTTAAGAAAATTTATCTCTAACGGATGTACAGATAACCTCGTATTTAAATAAATGCATTTCTATAAACGAATCTTTTTAGATTAAAAAACAAATTTCAAATTTACTATTCATTCTCTTTTATTTCTTTTAACAACTTTCAACAACTTTTAAAAGTCGTAGAAAGTTGCTAAAAGTCTTATAGATTATGTAGCACTTACATGGCAGATTTGAAATTCGTTTCAACCTATTTCATTTCTAAGAACAAATAATGATTCACTTATACATATATAATTATTCATTGCTGTTCTCGGCGGAAACTGTGAAGTGGATAGATAAGAAAAAATATAGATAAAGCTTTTACAGTTTTCAAGATAAAAAACATTGTTTATTATTTGATATACATTTCTATTAATCTTTTTATTTTTCACTTTGAAGAAAAAAGATAATTTCTTTCTTTGCCATATATTATTATATATATTTTATTACTTCTCTCAAAATAGAAACTATTTTGATATTATGACTCTAAATGAGGGATAAAATAAATGAAAAGAAATTTTACTAATATTAGCAAGATTTTCAAAACTAAAGCTTTAATTACAATTGATTTTGCTATATATATTCAATTTGTACATTTTTTATTGTGCCAATAAAAGCGTAATATAGTATCATATTATTGTGCTGAGCGAACCGGATTCGCGTAGCCGTGGAATTTGGCATTGTGCCGAAGACTCAAGGTAACCGATCAGCATGTGATGAATCTATATGAACACTTCTCGAAACATCAGACTGTGAACATTATTGCTTGCTTCTTGTGCGATGTTTGTATGGTATCTATCCCACTGTATAACTGAATAACGTTTATTAAGTTACATAGCAAAAGCTTGCTTAATAAAATGTAAATTTGCAATTACACAGATATATTATAATGTAATATTTATAGAAATGGATGCAAAAATCGTTGATCTTTTTTAAAATATTGATAACTGTTCAATTAATTTTGACATAGTCAAAATAATAACGATATAGCAAATCATATTCATCTTATATATCAAATAAAGTTTGAAAAGAAATTATTCAATAATTGAGAAAAATATTTCAGTTTTATTTGAATTTTAAAAATTATGTATTTTAAAAATAATTGTGTCCCAAAATACAAAATTATTCCTAAATAATGTAGAAATGTTGCAACATGAAATATTAATTATATATTCAGCCCAATTTAACTTAAAATTTTTAAGTCAAACAGAAATATAAATATATATTATTTAATCTTCCGGAAATGTTTATCGAGTATTGGAAAAGTAATCGGATAAGGTTATCTGATTTGTTTCTTCAATACGCTCTCGACATCTCAATCATATTCTTAAAAGAAAATAAATAAAAAAATATCTCAAATTAGATTTATTTAATTTTTGATAAATATCATTTAAAAATTTTAATCTAACAAAACTATTACGTTATACCAAATTATCGTACAAGTGTAATTATTCTAAAATTGTCATCAGTTCACAATATGCTACGATATTGTGTAATATTTTACAATTTGCTTCAAAATATCAAGCGCAGAAGGAACATACTATAGAATATAGAATTATTCGGAATTATTTCTTTCTTAGAAAACAAATAGAAATTCAGAGAATAATTGAATAATTCCGAATCTATTTTGAATAATTCCATAATACATATCCTGGAGGTCTTATCTGAGCGCATTGAAAAGTGTTGAGAAGTAACAAGATACGCAGTTATGCGCGTGATTTATATCAATTTGAGACGCGACGGTCATCGGATTAATAACAGCCGATCATCGCTGGGTGGCGCTCGTGACGGCGGCGACCGACGACAGTCGCGACGAGTACTGGCGCTACTAAACTAGCAGTCGATGGTTGTCAAGCGGTGAGGTTGATCGTAATCATTTGTGTAGCTTAAACCATTACAAGACGAGTTGAGTCAAGGAGACGTCTTGCGCGAACATTGCCGAAGGAAATGTCCCGCGTGCAATGATCGCATCGCGATACGTGTACGCAGCGAGTCGAGCTTGAGGTTAAGTGTATTGCGCTTGATAACAGAGAAAAGCGAATTCAGCGGGCGGTGTAAAACGTATTAACGCCATGCACTGGACTAGAGTAACGACTACAACTGCAAGCATGGCCGTTCATCAAAATTTGATAGGCGCAGCTGTAACACGTAACATTCTTCGGCCCTTATTATTTCTGTTGATTTTGTCCAGCTTCGTGAGCCTGGTAAGTAATCTTGCATGTAAGGACAACGGTCTCAAGTGTATATACGCCACATCCTTTCTACGACGCTCGTGTTACACGCACGACGCGCGTGCGTCATCGCGCTCGTTTTCTTGGCTTTCGTCGCTCCCAGCTCGCGCTCGTGAACGCGAGCACACACACATGTACTTCCACATATGGTATATAGATCGCACTATATACATCTTTCCATACCTGTCTATACACTGTCCACACCCCAACAAAGTAGAATCGACGCTTACGCGTCGCGTGACGTCATCTCGGCTGATCGCTGAGAAAGCCTATAGCTGCTTTTCCTGTCTCCAAGGAGTTCGTTCAATTGAATTTATTCTCTCTGGTCGCTATCCGAGAAAAATTTATCATTCTGAAATACGCATCAATGTTTTTCGTGTTTGGGTCGAGGTCGGGAAGATGTTTTTGAACAGATTTCCACGAATTAACCTACTCGCTTTCGAAACTGTCACGTCCTCGAAAGAGAAATCCTATCGACATATTACTCTGCAGACAAGAGAAATATTCTAGATTTATCTTGTAATATTAATCAGTTAATTCCATCTCTCTTTCCTTTTCGAATCCTCATCGCTGATATGTAATACGAATAAAAGAAGTTGATGTAATTACTTGTTCATAAAATTAAGTGCTTAATGACATTAATGATAATTAACCATTTACTATCGGACAAAGAACGATTTATATATTGCGACATACATGCACATAGCATCTCTATATCATTTAATAACTATGTCTCTTTCAACTTTAGCTTTTCTTTTTTAGAATGTAAGATGATTATACTTGTGTATATACGTATATAAAAGCATGCTTTGAAAATTAAAATAAAGAGAAAGTATAAAATAAATATAATGAGTCTACATAGATATTTAATGAATTAATGAAACTAATTTAAAGAGAATCATGCTGATGTTTTAAAAAAGGTGTAAAAAGTATTTAATAAGACTTATTTTTGTCTATATAGTGTTGCCTGTATTTTTAAATGAGAGAAAAAGAGAATGTTCTCTCTTTTCAGTTTTTTACACTCATAATTTTTAAATTTTTTTATTCCCTTTTTTTTCTTTCTTTTTATAAAATCAAAATTCCACAAATTTTAATTGCTTTATTTTTATCTTTGTTTTTACTTTTATGTTTTATTTAATGTCAATTGTATCATATTACGTACATTAAAATTTATTTATTTAGTTTATAGCCTTTCTTAGCACAATTTCTTTTATTTTAATTGCTTTAATTAATTTTTATAGAAATTTATTAAATTATTTTTAGAAAATATACAAAATTATGTTAACAATTATGTTTCTTTTAATTACACCTTGTTTAAAATATAAGACTCGATTCGATTGTACTGAATATTTGATTTACAATGTATCCTTTTCTAATTCTTAGAATTAAAAATAGATGGAAAATCAATTAAATTAAGATTAGAATTGATCTACATTGATGAGTCGTTCTACATCAAACCGAACACTTTTAAAACATCGTTATTTTTAATTTTTTTTAATTTTCTGGTATATTCTACAGATAAAAATATGAGACACGTGTTTCGCGAAAAAAATTTGAGATTATTTTTGTGAAGTTCACGTTTGTAAGTTGCAGAAATTCATAAAAAACGTCGTTTATGCGAATTCAAATTAATACATCATCGAAACCATTAGTCATACAAAAAAAATTCAAGAAACTAATTTTAAAGATCTTAAATTGTTATATGGGTTATTTGTAATTTATTATTATTTTCATATAAATAAATCATTTTCCATTTGTTTACAATTTTTATTAATATTTTTCATCATCAATTCACCAATTAAAAAATTTTGTAAAAATATATTCCCATTTCAATTATGAAGTAACCCCGAAAATTACAAAATGGAATGTATAGTTAAAAAATTCTGTGACGGTGCAGTTTCGCATACGTATGTGAAAAAGTAGCTCTACAAAAATATATGCATATATTTGATTTTTCATTTGCTGCTTGTTTTCTTTATGGCTGTGCTAATTTTAGTCTTAAACTAGCACAGCCATAAGTGACTTTGCTGACAGCGAATCAGCTGGAGCAAAAAAGTCGGGAAGAGAGCAAATAATTAGCAAAAAATAGCAAAAAATGTGGTATAAGTCGCGTTCGATTGTGCTGAAGTGACTGTGCCAGCTTATAATAGACGTTAATTTAAGATCTTTAAAATTGAATGCAAATCTTTGCATTTTTTTTGTATTAATGATTTCGATGATATAATAATTTGAATGTTCGATTGCACGACATTTTTTATGACTTTCTGCAAGCGTGAATAATTTCACAAAAGAATCTCAAATTTTTTTTTTTTGCGAAACATGTGTCTCATTTTTATCTGTAGAATATCAGTAAATTAAACAAAAATTAAAAATAACAATATTTCAGAGATGTTCGGTTTGACGTGGAAAGCCTCTGATAGAAACAGGCACAAGTATAAAAAAAGATAAACTTGAAATATTATACAATACTTGAGTAAATTGAATCGAGATTAGAAGTTAATTTATCATTGATAAAAAATCGGGCCTAAACTAATAATAGGTAAAGATAATATAAAAACTAAAAGCATATGAAACTATTGAGGAAAAAGTAAAAAGTATAAATATATTCGGTTTACAGATTTAATGAATTAACAAAATTAATAGTCATTGCTATGAATCATGCCTATAGTTATACTAATAGTTATACTAATATAGGAAAGAGCAGACTTAATTTAATAACATTTTTTTTATTTGTTACTTTTTGTATCTTACAACGAGAAAAAGAGTTTTAATTTTCTCAGTTTTATACTTTTTAAAAGCTTAAAGATTTTAGATTTTAATTCTTTTCTTTTTTTTTTATTATTAAAAAAAAATCAGAATTTCACGAATTTTCTAAAGTAGATCTTAGAAATTTATTAAAGAGAGAAACATGTCCAACTTGTTAATCTTTGCACAATAAACACAAATTCATTGTAGATAAATATTATATACATATAATACAGCAATAAATATATTATGTATATTAGGCCTACGGAGAAATTATTCTCATATAGAGTTATCCTGATTTCTCAGCGTCTGAATTCGCATTACGGCAGGAAAGAGCTAAAGTGTGATTAGAAACAAGGCTATTGTTAATACTAGTATTCCACTTAAATGAGATTCCTTCTTAGTTCTTACATCAGACTAGTATACTTAAGACTAGACTTATTTAGAGATTTGTGTAACTGTATGTCATTATTGATGAAATACATGTACAAACTTATGTAATAAAGATTTAAAAAACAGGTTTTTTTCTTCGGAGTGAAATATCAGTTTTTTAAAAAAATATCAAAATCTTGAAAAAAGTATAAAATACATTTTTCTTGAGATATATCGTTAAAATACTTAATATCGATGTTATTTCAGTATATTTATCATTTTGTGTCTTTATAACTTTATGTCAACATTTTTGCGTTGTTGCAGAGTTCAATAAATTGATTGATTCAATAGATTGATTTTTTCGTAACTGGATTTAATTGCATGTTTGTGGCTTACTTACCATTTAGAATTAACCATTGTTCTGCAGTTTTGATTGTTTATAATCATCTTTATCAGAATAAAAAATTTTTTAGATGAATGCAAAAACTTTTTTTCACATCTAGAACAATAATGTAGAGTTAAATATTACAAAGAAAATGTATATACGAGTAAAAAAATTTTTATAATCGGAGTAAAAGCTGATTTTACTAGAGTTTTTTTTACTCAAAGTTTTTTTACTCAAAGCTTTTTCTAGTTTTTTTCAGTAATTCTACATATAACGAATATTATATCATATTAAATGTATTATTAATTTTTCTATGCGCATGCATTACGCAAAACAAATTATCTAACAATGATATTTAAAATATGCAAATTAAACTGTGAACACAATTTTTTACTACATTATTAAAATCGATAAGATTATAAATCACACAGGTTTTTTTGTAAGTTTCATCGAATTACTTATTGACGGTTAAAAAATATTCTGTCGACTTATGCAGAGTATAATTCAAAGTATAAAATCCATTGCGTGACATAACTTCTTATAAATGAATGACTCATGCGAAGAGCTGATACCGAACATCATTTCTCGTGTAATGAACAAGTGCACTATTTTATTTTCGTGCATAACTAGTATTATTTCTTTCATTTCTTTTTTTTTCTCTTTATAGTTAAATAAATATTTGTTTTAAATAAAATCTAAAATAATATAATAAAAGAGAATAAATATTTTTTCTAGGATTTACAATAAATAGTAAATCTAATAAATATTAAAATAATTTAATTAAATTTCTTATCGATAAATAAAGCGAATATATATAATAATTCTCTATAAAGTAAATATAATTACACACACATACAAATTTTTCCTCGGAAACTAAAGTTATTAATTTTATTGAGTTTTTAAAATATATATTTTTTTTTATATATTTTCTTTTTTTAATTTAAAATACAAAAGCAAGAAATTATTTAAATTAATGAGATAAACGACATTTTAAGAAATATTTGTAAAATATTTGAGAATTTTAATAATTTCTGTGTTTAATAAATGTTTAACAAAAATGTCTATAAATACATATTTATTTTTATACAAATATCATTATGTGCACTTAATTTTTATCTATTTGAAAAATTACAATCTCTAATTTTTTAAATTTCTTTTATTATATTTATTAAGTAATTTAAATGTTATTGTAAATAACTACTTCGTGTGCGTGCGTGCATGCGTGTGTGAAATATTTAGTTAATTTTGTTTCCATTAAAAATAGCATCACATTCTTTCTTTGTTAATTAATGCCTTATTTATTAGAAAATTAAATATACTATTAGTGTAAATTTTAAATTAATTTGAGATAATTAAATAATATTGTTGATAATATTATTTGATTATCTCAAATTAATTTTAAATTTACTCTAATATTTTATTAATTTTTCACTGGTTATGTATACATCATTATATGTATAGGAATATCTTTTGAGAGGTAAGAAACAAATCGTCGTTCCTTTGTTGGAGTTCTTCATTCAATATTGTATTTTATATTAAGCGAATTAAATCATTAATTCAGCTCATTGACTCAAATAAATCTTATCAGACTTTAATACGTAGGTCATGAAGAACTCAATTAGGAAATGCCTTATGTATAATATATATGTATCTTTATATATGCCTTGTGTGAACGCAGTCTGCGAAACTTCGTTAAACAACAATATTTTAATCCGTTGTAAAATACTATCTAATATATTCATAGTAGTACATTATTGGCAGTAGATATATGTAATTGTAATGTATAAGAAAAATATCTCAATGTACAAGAATTAAAGCTAATTTTATCGGTTGTTTTGCTTTTCACAAAATAATAAATTATTTAAAGAAGGTCTGAACATATTATTATTTATAAATAGGTTGTCAGTGAAGAAAATGATCATTGCATATGGTATGGAGAATGTTACACGGATGCATCTATGCACATAAAAAATTGTATTTATGATGGGCCAGCAAAACCATTAAATTCTGAAGGACAGAAATTGTTGGCTAAGCATTGTCCACATTTGTTAGTAGATGAAGGCAAAGGAATTAATACTTGTTGTGATACAAAACAACTTACTACATTAGACTCAAATATTCAGCTTGCGTCAAATTTCCTAAAACGATGCCCTAGTTGCTTAGATAATTTAGTAAAGCATTTTTGTGATTTCACATGCGGTATTAACCAAAGCAAATTTATTAACGTTACGGAGAAAGGTGTGGCAGATGGTAATTATTATATTTTATCTTTATATATTAAAAAAAATGTTTAAAACTAATATCTTATAGTTTTAATATCTAATAATCTTAATATCTTATAGTTGCAACATTTTGATACGTATTTTATTATTTTGATTTTCTTTTCAGGTGTAGAATATGTTAATGGAATAAATATATATATAACGAACAAATATCTTGATGGAACATTTAACTCGTGCAATAAGGTGTCAGTGCCGAGTACGGGGCAGTTAGCATTGGATTTAATGTGTGGAGAATGGGGAGCGAGTAGATGTACTCCATTGAAATGGTTTCACTTTATGGGTGATGCGGAGAATAATATTTTTATACCTTTCCAAATTACATATATAAATACTGATAATCCTGTCGGATCATTTACGCCATTAGATCCTCCAATCACACCATGCAACAAAGCATTGAACGTTAGTATTACATTTTTAAAAATGTATATGTATAAATATATATATATATATATATATATATGTATATATTTTTATATGATACATTTTATATGTCTACAATAATATATGCGAAAATGCTTTTTAAAATCTATATAATTCAAATATCATCTATATATTACAGCATAAAAAAATAAGCAAACTATGCATTCATTTGCTGTGAATTTTTCATTTATAAGAATCTGCTAAATATTGATAAATCACTTTTATTGTGAATATAAGTTTTCTAAAAAAATTGTTACCTTATGTCTTACATCGAATTAGTTATGAAAAAAGAGAATAGATTATAATTATTCAAATATACAATGATACAAAACAAAAATGCAAGTTATTAGATTTTTATTAACGCATGATTTTTATATTTTTTATCTATATTTTTATTCTACGATTTAACGATCAAAAGATAAATAAGTCTAACAAGTTCTCACAATCAGTTATATAATATATGTAAAAAATATTTATAAACGTTAATTTAGAATCTTTGCTGATGGACGCATATTAATATTTTTTATCATTCTGGAATTTAATTGTAAAGTAGTCAAAATAAACAAGTCAATTATATTAGTATATGTATATGTAATATTCATTGGTTAAGATTAAACAAGCTGTTTTATTTAATTTTTTTTATTTTAAATCTCTATGGGATAGATCCTTCATTTAATAAATTTAATAAAACATATGCATAAATAATATAACTTTTATATATATCATAGAATCCAAAATTTGAATATTTAAATATAATTTTTTTTACATTTATAAAAAAATATTAGATCTTTTAAATTAAAAAAATAAATATAGCAAAATTTTTTCTCAACATTATTGTTTTTAAAGTTTTTAAAGTCATAAACGATATTTTTAAATGAAAAATATTTTTGTTTTTTTATATCTTATAATTGATATTAAAATGTAAAATTATTTAATTTAATTTTAAAATAATATAGATATAGTTATAAATGTTTAGAACAATTGAAATTATATACATTTTTATATTACATACATTTTTAATGTCTATTAACTTGAAAGCTATTAACTTCAAATTCTATTCAGATATTTTATTTGGCAGATCACTCTGTCATCATGTAAAAAGTATGTCTATAAATAATTTTTTATCAGGTACAAATAAAATAACATAATAGGAAAAAATTAAAAAGATTATTATATGTCTAACTTTTTTTTTATAGAAAAACACGCCAGCTTGCAGCTGTGTAGATTGTGAACAAAGTTGTCCAACACCACCACCGATGCCTCCATTACCAATGCCATTTTCAATATTTGGTTATGATGGTTACGAAGTTATAATGACAATTATTTTTGTATGCGGTTCCTGCCTTTTTCTTCTGTTAATGATGTGTTTCAACCATAGGAAAGGTATAGGTAAGAAATTAATTCGATTTATGCATATCGAAATTATATTCTTTAAATATATGTATATATAAAGGGATTTTATAATTTTTATTATTTAAAATATCTCTATTACACTTTCAAAAATAGAAGAAATATCTAAAGATGATTATTCAGTTTGATATATATTATTGGTTGATAATACTTTTTCCAAAATATTTTTTTTTTAGATTTATATGTTTTTTTACGGTATATGTTTTTACACAGTATTACAACCAATTTGACAACGTAAAATGATACAATTTTCAAATAATATTGAAACTAAAATTCACGTGTTTACATCCATTAACATTTTTTTTTTTAGAGAAAAAATATTGTAAGATTTTATCACTGAAGAATATTTTACTATGAGTAAAGCAATAAACAACTTAATGATTCAGTATGCTTGAAAACAACATTCACTGTACTTAATAGTACAGATGTTTAGTAATAAATAAATGCTCGAAATAATTGCCCTAGACTTTAATACATTTGAGATTCCTGTCAAGATTGAGTTCGGAAACATCACCCAGATACTCCCGTACATCATATTATCCTCGTTTAAATTGGAATAATAAGGATAAAACGATACACGGGAGCACTTGAATGATGTTTCTGAACGCAGCCCAACTGTAATATGTCTTTTTGAACTGAATATTTCATCGAATATTTGATTTTATTCTTCAAAGAAACGAAGATATTTTAGATAATAAAGATCAATATGTATATTTTATATATATGTATATCTATATCAATGTATGAAAATATACATATATATATATAATTGTTACTAAACATAACAAATTATGAAAATGGAAATTGTGTTTTTTCAATTAAAGCTATTTTTTTTTATTATATTTTGCATATAATTATTTTTAAAAAATTTATTGAATATGTTAGTGACTAATGTAGTTAATTTGTGTTATTATTATTATTAATCATCTCTAAGCGAATACGTAAAATAAGGGTGGAGATAAGAATTGATTATGTGATTAAAATTTATTCTAATAATTCTTAGATTTTATTCTTATATTTTATTGCTATTTTTTGTTTTTTTGTGAGGTCTTTTTTTGCACTTATTTTATTTAAAGCTTTGAAAAACATAAAATAATGCTAAAATATTAATATTTTGTTTACAAATATTACTAAAAAACAAACATTATTTTTGTGAGAAATATTAAAACAATTTACCAATATGGTTTATAAATTAATATAAAGATAGCCATATTCACACACAGAGTTATATAAAATTGACAAGATATTACGTATTAATTATTTAAGTATAGTTTAAAAAAAAAATAATTTTTTATGATGAATGCGTGTCATTCACTTCAGCTCGTGAAAAATATTTATTGCACATTTTTAAATTTTTTTCTTAGAAGTGTTAGTGTTAATATTTGCACTAACTTTTTGTTATTTTATGAACTAATGTATATGGAGTTTTATTTGATATTATTTAGATTGTGTGAATAAGTGTGAATTACTGATAAAATAACTTTTCGTGTGTGGAATGAGTTTTTATTCTGTTATGACTTGAAACATATAAACTACTTGAAGCATATGTGATTTTCTACTTATATAAGTAGATATAATACTTATGTCATACAAAATAAGTACAGACTATAGGTTGTGTATGTATGGTGTGCGCATATGTATAGTTGCACGAGGAGAAGAGGTAGGAAGACAGGTGGGTAGACGGCTAGCTGCCGGATTACACCACTCAGGAGATGGTGCTCGTATTGCCCTCGCCGCTGATCAAGAAGACAGTCCACTTCAGTCTAAGCGTTCTAGTAGGTTTTTTCGATTCTAAAGCTCTACTATCTTCGATGTGTTCGTCATTGTTGCTATTATAGCTTTTTTATTGCTTTACAGCTTTTGTCTTTCGCTTTATTTTCAGCCCTTGCAGATCGTACCTGCCAGGATGTCAATTGCGCATTAGACAAATTTTTCACTTATTTTCACAATTATTTGCACTTGGATTTATCAAGTGTTTTTAGCACTAAGCTATACATATCTTTTGCAATGCAATACTGCATATTTATATTACGTGACAAATTATGATAATTATCTATTGCACTAAAAACTTTTAACGCTTAAGATTGACGCTTGAAAAGTTTGCATTTTATATAATTACTATTACATAAAAAAAGCATGAACTTGACGAGTTCCGATAATTAATATATTACGCTGTATAATTTTATAATTTATATACAATATTCACGAATAAGTGTTATAAACACAACATAAAAAAATATTTTCAAGTTTCTAAAGCATAAATTTCTTAAAAATAGGAAAAGTAGTTTACAAATATCATTTCTCTGCTCACAAAAATTGTGTTGCAAATATTTTATATGTTTTGTTTTATGTTTTTAAATTGTATATTTTTTTTATAATACTTTATGTTTTGCATGTTACAATATGTTATGTATATGTTCTAGGCTTTAAATAGTTAATTAGAAAATAAATAAGATGTTCTGTTTATAAATTTAATCAAGAAAGAATTTCTCATCAATAATATTAAAGAATGATTTTGAAAAAAAGTGAAGCAAAATTAAATTTTGTGTGTTCATATAGAATATGTTATATTCAAACAGGTAATTTACTTGACTTATGAAAACAGTTAAAAAATAATGAAAATTTAAAAGATATGTATAGGTCATTTTATTTATCGTATCTAGAATATTAATGGAATGAAATATCTAATATTATTGAAGAGAATTTTTTTATATCTTAACATTTAGTCATATTTATTCTAAATCACATATTACTTTTCAAGCGTTTCCTGTAAGTTAACAAAATCAATAATTTTAGTAATCTAAAAAAATTTGATTTCTTATAATTTTGTGTTAATTTCAATTAAAGAACTATATCTATGTAGAATGTATATATGTATAAGTACGTTAAAAGATATTAAAAGATGATTCCTTATACAAATTCAAGACAAAAACTTCATATAACGATATGGACAGAAATGGCTTAGTTTTCAAAAAAATAAGGTGTCAAGAAATTTTATTTTTTTCAAAAATCTCGAAAACTATTCAAGTTATTTTTATGATACTATAAACAGCATCTTCAAAATAACTTGAATATATATTATGCAAAGTAATTTCATCAAAATATAGTAATTCGAGTGATTTTTGAAATTTAAAAAAAAACAAAATTTTTTCTTCAATTTTGACACCCTATATCTTTGAAACTAAGTCATGTTAGACACGAAGTTTTTGAATTTGTGTGAGAATTATTCCTTAAATCTTTTAGTCTACTTAGTCTACTTTTAGATCTTAAGTTTTTTATAAATAATGTTTTTATGTTCAAATTATGCAACAATTGGTTACTTGTAACATTACTATGAATGTTTTCCAACAACATACACAGATGATACAGTATAACACTGTCTTACACAAAATATTCCAACTGTGACACAGTGTTATACTACTCGACACTAAAAGCAGAATATGAGCGTAAAACAATATAACAATATAATGTTAATATTAACTTTTCAACACTTTTCAAAAAATGTTACACTGTGAAATTAAATTACGTTCAACAAATATCTTACATAGTAGAACACAATGTAATGTTCTGTATCTTAGCTGGAAGCTAACAGCCTATTTATAATATTATAATTACAAATGATAGAATATTAATAATTTACAGCACTTTTGCACTCAAGATTGTTTAAGCTACACAATGGTACTTAATCGAATATTTATAAACCGTAAATTTATTATACTTAATATAAATATTTTTTTATAGGTGTTATATCTTCCGATGAGTTACCAGCTGGCTTTGATCAAGAACAGTCCACTTTCATTGAGAAACTTGGAGCAGGTACTGACAAATTTTTGCAAGAATTTTTCTGCAAATGGGGAACAGGTAATATAATTTAAATTTTATAATATAATTTACATAAAATTAGATTATGACATTATTATATTGTTTCATATTTGTCTACAATGACTAATATTCTTTTACAGTTTGCGCTTCTCGACCTTGGTTAATACTTTTCCTTGGCTTCCTACTGATTGTTGGCTTGGGACATGGAATAAAATACATGAAAGTTACTACAGATCCTGTGGAATTGTGGGCATCTCCGCATTCTCGATCGCGCATTGAGAGGGAATATTTTGATAAACACTTTGAACCTTTTTATCGAAATGAACAAATTATTATCACTTCTGTTGGCTTACCGAATGTATGTATTACTAAAATATATTAGAGTATCTTAAGTTTATCTTTGCATATATAAAAATTAAATTTTTAAAAAACAAATTAAATTTTTAATATATATCTACAAAATAAGAAAAGCAGTAATATAATTGTTCCTTATAGAAATAGATTACATGTGTATTAACTTTGATTCATTATATTTTGTAATTCTTTATGTTATATAATTGTTTAATGTTTATTATAGGTTGTACACAACACATCCAACGGACCAATTGTATTTGGTCCCGTGTTTAATGATACTTTTCTAAAAACAATCTTTGAATTGCAAGAAGGTATTAAAAGTATAATTACTCCTAACAACTACACATTAGCGGACATATGTTTCGCTCCTTTAACTGGACCATTTACTGGCCCAACGACTGTCTCGCATTGTACTATTCAAAGTATTTGGGGTTACTGGCAAGACGATTTAAAAAAGTTTGAAAACTCAGAAGAAGAAGGGAATTATACAGTGAATTATTTGGATCATTTTAGAGTTTGTTTACAGTAAGTAATAAAAAGATTATAATATTATATATTTATTTTAACTCTTTTTTTCTGAAATATGGATTTTCGAAACAAGTTACTTATCCTCATACTCTCTCATTGTCAATCCTTAACTCTCTTCGATCAATCTTGAATGAAATGCAAACATGTAATGAGGATTAGAAACATATTGACTCTTACGAAATCATACATCATGTTGTATTCATTTAAGGTAAACTTCCCAATGACCGGACATATACCTATGTTCGGATACTTACACATAATTTATTATTATTAATCTCAAATGCTCTTTTTATTACAATATTATAATTTAGTTATATTTAAAAATTACAATTAAATTATAATATTATATTTAAAAAAACATTTGAGATTAATTAATAATAAATTTTGTGTTAGTGTCCGAACATAGATACATGTCCGGTCACTGGGACTTTATCTTAGTTATATTTATGAGAATAACATAAGTAAAATTTAAAGAATTGTAGAAACATACGTAGTTATATATGTATAAAAGTGCTATTATATATTATGAGATAAAAATGACAAACTTTAAGGGATATTTATGTTTAATATATACAGAAAAATTAATATTGATACAAAGAAACAAATAAACTGTATTTTAGTGATAAGATCTATTTTAGATAAATTTTTTGACATTGATATAAAAAAGTAAAAAGCTGCGATAAACTTCAAAATCAATTATTTGAAGAATATATATATATCAGAAGTTGATAAGAATTATCGTTAAAAACGTAATTATTAATCTGAAGTATTTGAAAAAAGCGTAATACTGTTGTTGAAAATGTGTATAATATAACAATATTCTTTTTTAAATTATTATTTATATTATATTTATATATTTTTATTTCTCAGAAATGCATATAATCCCGAATGTCTCGCACTTTATGGTGGCCCGGTTGAGCCAGCAATTGCAGTGGGTGGATTTTTGTCTCCGGGACAAGATCTTCATAACCCATCATATGAAAAGGCAACCGCCATAATCCTTACTCTTCTTGTAAACAATTATCACAATAAAGCCAAACTATTACCCGCTATGGAATGGGAAGAAAGGTAAATTTATATGAAAGTTCTTTATCTCTGTAATCTTCAAATAAGATTATACTATATATCGTTTATACTATATACTATCGTTTGTACTATATATATCGATTATACTCGTATATCGTTCAATTTCAGCTTTATTAACTTCATGAAAAATTGGACAGCAACAAGAAAACCGGCATTTATGGACATAGCGTTCACATCCGAGCGTTCTATTGAAGATGAACTGAATCGTGAATCTCAATCGGACATTGTGACTATTCTAGTATCATACATTATTATGTTTGGATATATTGCAGTGTCTCTTGGCCAAATTAGATCATGTGCTCGTCTTTTGGTAAGAATTTATGTTATGTTACATGCTTAATCTTAATTTTACATCTTATTTAATATTGTACATTTAATCCATTAATTTTTTTAGCACGATTCTAAGATTACTCTTGGACTTGGAGGTGTACTCATAGTGCTAGCATCTGTAATTTGTTCAGTTGGATTGTTCGGCTTTATTGGTATACCAGCTACATTGATCATTATCGAAGTCATTCCATTCTTGGTATTAGCAGTCGGAGTAGATAATATCTTTATTCTCGTTCAAACTCATCAAAGGGAAGGTAGACGTCCAAATGAATCAATCCCGGAACACATTGGCCGTACGTTGGGTCAAGTTGGTCCTAGTATGTTACTTACAAGTGTATCAGAAAGCTGTTGCTTTTTCCTTGGTATGTGGTAACAGAAAATATATACGCGGAGGAAATAAAAAAAATAAATGGAAAAGAAAATAAAAATTATTTTTTATTTAAAAATAAACTGTTACAATTAAGATTTTTTTTTGTTTACAGGTGGTCTTTCTGATATGCCTGCCGTAAAAGCATTTGCTCTTTATGCTGGAATGGCATTATTAGTGGACTTCATATTACAAATTACATGTTTCGTCAGTCTTTTAGCACTTGATACGATTCGGCACGCAGTATGTATAAGAATTTTATGTTAATATATATAATGAATTTTAATTCATACGAAATTTTTATCTACAAAACTTTATAGAGATTTACTTTTCATTACTATTTTATTTTCTTCCCTTTTCTCCTCTCTCTTTTGTTTATTTTAGATGCATATGGGGAGACGTCTACTATTAGCGCTATTTGTGCTATTCTATCTTCATCGTTTGTTAGACATAAAATAAGAGTAGAATGATATAAATAGTGCTAATAGCGTCTCCCTAAACATATCATATTATATTCATGATCATGTTAAATGCATAAAGTCTTTTTATAATTTCAGAATAACAGGTTAGATGTATGCTGCTTTATTCGCTCTAAGCGTGATGATGGAGAAGAAGTAGTAGATGGAATGTTGTATAAAATTTTCAAAGTCGCATATGTCCCGCTGTTACTGCAAAAATGGGTTCGCGCGACCGTAATGATTATATTTTTCGGTTGGCTCTGTAGCAGTATTGCCGTAATACCACATATTGAAATCGGCCTTGATCAAGAACTTTCTATGCCCGAAGATAGTTTTGTCCTTAAATATTTCAAAGTATGTTGTAATCATTAGAATATAAACGTTGAGCTAAATACGAATTATTAAAAAATTGAAATTCTTGCTTTTTTTCAGTTTTTAAATAATTACTTATCTATCGGGCCGCCAATGTATTTTGTCGTCAAAGATGGCCTAAATTATTCAAATACGAAAATGCAAAACTTAGTGTGTGGTGGACAATATTGTAATAGTGATTCAGTATTGACACAAATATTTACAGCATCTAAACAATCAAATAGGTATATTACAACACGAAATAGAAAGTTTTATGAATAAATCTATTTTAATGTTTACTCGTCTTTAGATGTTGAAATATTTAAAATTTTTTTTTTTTTTTAGAACTTATATAGCTAAGCCTGCTTCGTCTTGGATGGATGATTATATCGATTGGTCGGGATTGGCCAGTTGTTGTAAATATTTTCCTAAGAACAATTCATTCTGTCCACATACTGGTATATATTTTTCTTTATATATTTAATATCGCGTATATTATACTTTCATGTATAAATATTTTTTTACAATAATAAACTTATTTCAATTCAATTGTTTTACGTATTTTCGGTTTACAGGTCGACAATGTTCTGTTTGCAATATTACTTTGAATGAATATAACAGACCAGTGCCCGTTGACTTTAACAAATATGTATCATTCTTTCTGCAAGACAATCCCGACGAAACTTGTGCTAAAGGAGGTCACGCAGCTTATGGACACGGTGTGAATTATATTACTGATCCTACAACAGGAATGTCAACAGTTGGTGCTTCATATTTCATGGCTTATCACACTATCCTCAAGACTTCAGCTGATTATTTTGAATCGATGAGAGCAGCCAGAGTAGTAGCGGCGAACATAACCAACATGCTCAATTATAACTTGAAAGGGCATAATGAAAACACTACTGTAGAAGTTTTTCCCTACAGTGTTTTCTACGTATTTTATGAGCAGTATCTAACTATGTGGCCTGACACATTGCAGAGTATAGGAATCTCATTGCTAGCTATATTTGTGGTTACTTTCTTATTAATGGGTTTAGATATCTTTTCATCACTCGTGGTTCTAATTACAATCACAATGATTGTCATTAATATTGGTGGTCTGATGTATTGGTGGCACATAACTTTGAATGCCGTGTCTTTAGTAAATCTTGTTATGGTAAGTTGATCATTGTAAAATTAGTATATTTAATTTATATTGTTTACATATACATGGATTTGTTTATTGTTAGTATCTGAGCATTTTTCAGTTATATATTTAAAAATTGATATTTAATATGGAACATATTGAAATGAAACAATAAATTTATTTTTTAATATTTTTATTTTTTTCAATTATTTTAAATTATTTTTGCATTATAAATTTTCACGACATGAATGTTTTTTTTTTATTAATATTAGAGTAAAAAATTAATTGTACTTTATATCTACATAATTCTCATAAAACTTTTATATTAAGATATTTGTTTAAATGTTTATATTTTTAATTTAAAAAATATATATAATATATATCTGTTTTTACATAGTATATACTACATTTTTATAGTATAATAATATTAACATATTAATATACTACAAAATTAAGAAAAGGCATTCAAATTACATAACAATTGTTGAAAAATGTATTATCCATTACTAATTTGTATTACAGGCAGTTGGTATAGCTGTCGAGTTTTGCAGTCATCTAGTACATTCATTCTCCGTGTCAGTTCAAGCAACGAGAGTTGAAAGAGTCGCAGATGCATTGACAAATATGGGGAGTTCAGTATTCAGTGGAATCACGCTAACAAAGTTTGGTGGCATTATAGTATTGGGCTTTGCAAAGAGTCAAATTTTCCAGGTTGATTTTTTTTTTTACTATAACTGCTGAATAAAACACCAATTATCTAATAATCCAAATTGCCAATCAAAAATATGCTTTTAGTATTGCAATAATAATTTAAAATATTAAACTGTATGTGTGTATACACACATACAATATATATATATATATGTATATTTATTGTATATTATATAAGGTAAACTTATGTAAGATTACCATTTTTAAAATGCAAAAACGTACTTTAATTTTTGTTATCTTTAATAGTGTTATATTGGTATATCTTTTCCGTATAGCAGAAAATTTTTTATCTATTATTTCCTTTCAAAATGTTTTTATTATTAAAAAATATTTGGATATAAATATCTACTTACATTATTAATCACAAATTTATTAATCATGATTAATAATAGATAATTGAAGTTCTGCTATTTGTCTGTATTTTACTTCTATAAAAATATTCAGGATTACTCAGTTAAGGCTATTTGCAGGTGTTTTACTTCAGAATGTATTTGGGTATTGTACTATTTGGAGCAGCACATGGTCTCATCTTTTTGCCAGTACTACTAAGTTATATAGGTAAGAAGATGTCTCATATATGTGTATGTATATATATATATATATATATATATATATATATATATATATATAAAATTATAATATCTTTTATATATATAATTTTTTATATATATATATGTATGCAAAAAAAATCTTTGTTATATTCTTTTTTTGTTAATA
>Ga0157364_1000327_pt1 | contig 29635 bp, 32 predicted proteins | sample AttsexASBM2_FD_111476 | JGI IMG/M metagenome (GOLD analysis project Ga0157364, IMG submission 111476) | Fungus gardens microbial communities from leaf cutter ant in Ribeirão Preto, State of São Paulo, Brazil - Atta sexdens ASBM2 | ecosystem: Host-associated > Fungi > Mycelium > Unclassified ... | reverse complement strand
CTCTATGTCAGGCTGACCCAGATACTGTGTCACAGGAATCAAGAGGTGAGAAGCGAGAGGAGCTCAGAACGTAAAGGATCATTATTGCTGGCAACTCTTCCCACGATTGTGATTGAGATTTTCGATGGATTGTTTGATGAATTGTTTGATGGTTGGTTCAGGTCCAAGTTGGAGGATATTTTGGAGCCTATCATTATGTTCTTCAAATTGGTTTCTATTTCTCATGGATTAGTCTAAATGTTCATGTAATCTACTATCCAGTTAAAATGAGAAATATTAAGAATAGCAAGTGTCCAATTTTCTTGTGTAGAATATCAATGTAGGTTTTCATCAATATTGTCTAAAGACAGTGATGTAAGAGCAACTGGGTCTCCAAAGGATTAGCCCAGTTAGTCCAAACTTCCTTCAAATATATATTTTTTCTACAATACTATTACTCCATCTTTTATTACTAAGCAAAATTTGAATAGATTCAAACCTATAAGTGTCATTGCTTTCTTTCTCTTGTACCACCATCTTACATGGTAGTGCCTATAAGAGACCTAGCAAATATACAACTTTCCACTACTACCTTCAGTCCTAAACATCTAACTCATCTTTCTATTCCAAACATAGAAGAAGACATCATTATGCACACTACCAGAGAGAAGACCCCAGTGAGTTTGAAGAATGACTCTAGAGATTCATCTATTATCTCTACAACATTGTCCAAACCATACTATAAGCATATGGAAATCCAAAACCACAATACTGTTAGGAACAGACTAGCTACTGAACTAATTATGCTAAAAGTGTGCAATGTCAAGCTTAGCTTTGACATCTGGCTGGTACTATATATGTACTTTATACTATACTCCTGACAGTAATGTCAAAACTGAAAGCAGTGGACTCTAAATTATTTTCATTTCCTTTTCATTTTTATTTTTTCTTTTCAATTTATCTTTCTTTCTATTCTTAGAACTAGGATTAGGGTGACCAGATTACATAGTCACACATCAGTCACATCAAATGACATGGTCACAAGTTATGAAATACATAGAAGGACATAGAAGGTTTTGAAAAAATGATATCATACAACATGTATAACATATGTTGACCTTAAGGTGGACACATGGCTGTTTAGGGTAGGCTAGGAGCAGTTAGCATAGACCATGAAGTTTTAAGTATATAAGGTAGACTATTCTATACAGAGTTCTCTATTGAGTTCTCTTGTGTTAACTTAATACAAGGTTCTTCTTATTAATTAGCTCTAAGGTCTTTGAGTTGTAGCATTAGAACTCGATTCTACTTCTAGAGACTGTCCAACACAGGACCCTTTCCCACTTACTCTCTTATCACCCTTAATTGAAAAGCAACACTGCCTTTTAGTCAAGAAGAATCACTGGACCCTAGGCATAAGAGGTATGCTAGTTAGGCAGGAGAAGCCTAGCTATTTGATTACATCAAAGCTCACTGGTGTAATTCAGATGTATCACCTTGTATGGATGTGTTACATAATTTTTTCTTGTATCAGCCTTGTGCTACAAATCTCTTTTTTTTTTTTTTGAATCAACAATTTATTACATGGCACGTGGTAGCAGACTGTGGTAGCTACTTTGTAACTACATACATGAGGAGCAGACTAACATGGAACTAAAGAGATAAAGAAAGTGAGAGAGAAAGGAAGAAGAATAAGAAAGAAGAAAATAGAAAAGGAACTAATCGACAAATGAGAAAAGAAACTAGAAGGCCAAGTTCTACTCACTGAGCTATGAAACTAGTCTGTAAAAGCAAAAGCTTTAGGATTAGTGACTAAGAACATGATGAAATGGTTCAGAGAATCTCTTCTTGGGTTCCAGTACCTATTAAATCTTCTACATTCGTGAAGAATGTGCCTTCTCAATTCAATAGGATAATTACCACATGGACATTTGAAGTCCTCATTGGGGAAAAATCTTAGTTGGTATTCTCCAATAGGGGTATGATTGGTAATGGCTCTTGTCGCATGAGCACATAACGAGTTGGAGTGACTGAAGACTTGCAGCCAAGGTCCATCTTTGGTATAAGCCAGTTTAATAGTGTTAAAGTTGTTGTCAAGTAGATTAAGAAATTGTTTTCCTTTTCTGTCCGATGCTTGGAAAGTCATTCTCCATTGCTTGATTATGTTGTTGCAATCCAATTTCCTACAATAGTCCCAAGATGTTTTGCAAGAGAAGGAGGGGGTCAGATTGAATGATTTAGAGTCTTTGTCAACATCTTTGTGGAGCCTCTATTTGAGGTGACTGGGACACTCCCAGAATTCAATGGAATTATCTTAGCTTTTGTTGAAGAACTGTCGTAATTCACTAAGAATGGCCATGGAATATGATTGATATGGATGTGAGAAGCTGTTGAAAATGTTCTTCACAGCATGGATGGAGTCGGTAATGATGAAGATTTTGGAAACATCTTCCTTATTGCAAGTTTGGTTAATGCTACATCTAATAGTGAATAGTTCAGCTTCCAAGCTTGTTACGAATGCTGCATGGTGGACAGTTTTTATAAGAGGGTGGTTGGCTTGATGAATGTGTAATATAGATATAGCAATATCGTTCTTGATGCTAGCATCTGTTACGATAAGAGCAGTGTTTGGAGAAGAAGAGATTCAAAGAACCATATTGTCGAGTTCTTGTGCATGGATTTTGTCTTTGTCTTTTTCTTTTTTATTAGTTAAGTTAAAAGAAAAACAATCAGAAAAGATGTCTGCTAAACAAAAACCAGGAGTAAATTCCTGGTAAAGAGGGGAAAAAGATAGAAAGATGCTGTAGGACTTATTGTATGAATCAATGAGGTGACCTTTAGCAATATTCTTTTGTTGATTTGTAAGTGATCCAACTGTGTGAGGGTTAGGTTCTTTGCTCTGATGAGGCAAATCATCCATTAAGTCTCTAATGATGTGATTAGCCAGAAGTTTGAAGGAATGGATTAGGGATCTTTCAGCGAGTTTTTGCAGATGAAATTTAATGGGGATAATTTCTGCAATAGCTTTGATTCCTTCTGAGAGTGATGTTTTGAATGTCCCTAAAATCCAAATAGCGGCTCTCCTTTGCATTTTGTTCAAAATTTTCATATGGTATGACAAAGGAGCCTTGTTGTAAAACCAAAGTTGAAAATTGTATAATGCTATAGGAAGGACATAGCATCGATATAATAGGCATTTTTGGATGGGGAAGATCCCTCGAGATGAATTTCCTAGTAGTTTCATGCATTTTACCATAGACATCATTTTGTTCAAATAATAATCGATATGCTGGTGAAATGTCAGCTTTCAATTGAAGAAGAAACCCAGGTATTTTTAAGTATCCTTAGGGTATAAAGACAGACCACCAAGTGAAGAGAGATTAAGAGGTGGGGGGTTGAAGATTCCATGTGATCTGTTAAAATGAAAGACTTCAGTTTTCCCATGTTCAATGACCAAACCGAAATTGACAAGAAGTTTTGAAAGAACATTGTAGCTACAAAAGAGATGAGCATTCAAAATGTCTATAGACTTGTTCTGTGCAATGATAAGACCATTGTCCACAAAAGAAAGAATGGAAATGGGAATTTTTAGGTTTTTAAGATGTTTTTCAAGAATATATAAAAATGGAGTTAAATATAAGGCTGAAAGGATAGAGGAGAGGGCAGATCCTTGGTCTACTCTAATGTTGACTTCAAAATCTGGAGACAGCAAGTCATTCCAAATGTAGTTTGTTTTCTTCTTGACTAAGTAATTCGCAAAGAAAGATAAGACTCTAGGTTCTAGACCTGCCTTTTCAAGAATGAGAGTGAGGAGACAATGGTTGAGAGACAGGAAGAATTGAGATATGTCAAAGGCGAGAGTACTAGTGGTTTTGCCTTTGGCCCAATCAGAGTACACAATGTAGGTGAGAGCTATCCCGGCATCCATAGTAGATTTGAATTTCAAGCCACATAATTGGCTCGGATAGATGAAATCATTGTTAACGACTGTGAATTGAAGTCTTTCAGCAATGACTTTTTCAATGAGTTTTCCTAAGGTGTTTAGGAGGATGATGGGACAAAACAATTTGGCTTGATCATATGACATTTTGTTGGGTTTAGGAATGATTATTGTGAACAAGTATTTGAAATAATTTGGCCAATGTCCTAAATTGAAGCATGCATTAGCAATGTTAATAATGTTGGCAAGATATTTGTCTTGATTGACAATAAACTTCAGATGATGCCATGAAAGTTTGTCAGGTCCTGGTGCAGAAGAGTTATTGCACTTGTTGATTGCTTGCTTGAATTCTTCTCTGGAAAAGGGGAACCATTGCAAAGTGGGTTTACAATCAATTTCATTGAGGATGTTGAGATCAATTTGGCAATGGAGAGTGGTGTTGAATATGTTATGGAGAACATTCCATAAGCTTTCTGGGGATAGGTATAGGGAGCCATTATGCTTGATGGCTTTGGTGGCTGGGAGTTTATGCCTGTTAATCCAACTCATTAGTTCCCAGGGACCTTTTCTTTTATTGGCGACTTCTTGAATTTTTTTGTCAAAAAAGGATCTCTTGATGTTCTTAACAACTTTCTTGAAGTTCTTTTAATTTTCAAGACTTCTTGATACTCTATAGTTATTGAGAGATTGACTACAATTGTTTGTCCACCACTGTTTGGAATGCTTGGAAATTCTTGATTTCTTGGTGTTTTTCTTCCAAGCTTGGTCTATGATCATTCCAAGTTGATTGACAATGCTTTCCAATTTGTCAGAGTCATCAATGACAGATGTGTCTAAGCTTTTGAAACTCGAAATAACTTCTTCAACAAAGGCTGTTTCCTGGTCGCTTTTTGGGTGAATCATAAGTTTTGAAGATTGAATAACTTTCTCAATAATGGGTATTTTGATGGAGAGTGGGACATGGTCTGAAGACAGGCAGTTTTCAGGATGGATTGAGTGACAATCAAGTTCATAAGACCCACAACGCAGGAACATGAGGTCAATCACCAAATTTGACTCTTCTGCCATGTCAGAATATCTAGTTGGGCAAGAGTTAGTTGGAGTAGACAAAGAGAGATTGAAAGAGTCAGCTATAATAATTAGATTGTCACTAACTAAAGAATGAAATGGAAAAGAAGAGTCCCATAAACTATTTCTAATATTGAAGTCGCCTGTTATGAAAAGAACATTTTCAATATTCACCTCAGTATTCTTGAGATACTTTAAGGCTGTATGAGAAGAGTCAGAGTAAACGTTCATAATGTAATAACAAACATTACTGTTGAAGAAAGAAATGAGGCTAATATCTCTGTGATTAATAATGTCTTTGCAGAGCAAGAAACAAAGCGATGAAAGACAAATGTTTATATAGGAAATGACTCTAGGTGAGTCTGACCTATCCAATGGAAATCTAGCAAATGAAATCTAGTTGGGATGATGACAGGTTCCCATAAGAGAATTCTTTTCACTGTTAGAAGAACTGGGAACTTTGCGAATTTCAGACTATGGGAGCTCTTGGATTAGTATGATGTTGAACTGAGTTTGGGTCTCAAGGAGAGTATTGACGATTAGCAAGTTCTTACAAACGTTTTGTGAAAGAATTTTGATGTTCTTCACAATTATTGTTGTACTGTGTCATTTGCTTCAGAATGAATTGACTTGGATCTATTTTCACAGATCTCAGTATACTTTTTCTGTTGCCACTCCCTGTTAAATCTATGTCTCCAGAACAAACATAAATTAGAATCTGCTTAATGATCCCTATGGCAATTTAAGCACTTGAAGAAATGGGAACACAGTTCTCCTTTCTTTGTTTCCAGCCTTGGAGAATTGATTTTGGCATTAGTCTTGCAGCACCACCCAAAGTTGCAATGATTTTTAGACTTGTAGGGACTATTGTATTTGACGCACTTGGACTCCTGAATTCTACAAGAGAACATTGTGTGACCCCATTTCCAATAATTTTTATATTGTAGAATGCCTAGATTCATGTTAGCTCCCTAAATGGTCACGATATATCGTTCAACATTGAAACATCTGTTGATTAGCATTTTGGCATTACTGCCACTCTGAACATCCTAGATATCTATCCAAATGATAGATATGTCTGACTTTGGTGATACCTTGATTACTCTTGACCTTGACACTAAAGATATATTGTCAAAGATATGATTCTGCTTGAGAATCAATTTGATATCACTTGAAGTGAGACGCTCTTGGGAATTCACACGCGGATAGAATGAGATGTCAATAATTTTCAGGTACAATTTCAATTTTGGGAGTCATGGCTCTTCAACCTGAAGAGCATTGACATTATTGGAGTTTTTGATATATTGATCGATGATAAGTAAGTCAGACTGTCGACAAACTTTACTTGTGATTATGGTTATGCCTAGTAGGTCAGCTCAAATATAATCAATAAGGACCTCCAATTTTGCATTATGAAGTTGCCTGTTGATATTAGCCATATGAAGGGATGAGTTTTTCATGAAGGCATCAATGTTGTCTTTGCTCATAGGGATGATTATCTGTTTTCTTGAGAGACCTTTGGTTGTCATTTGAATCTTTAGCTTTATCTTCGGATTTCCTTTAACAATGTTGTTGACTTGGTCAATTTCCTTAGCATTAAGAGCCATAAATGCTTCCTTAATCTTGAGAATGTCAGACGTAGTGGTATGTGACTTGGAAGCTTGAGCATAAGACTTGGTAGGATTAGAACCTTCTTTCTTCTTGTTTTCAATTGAAGGTTTCTTGTTCTGGAAGTACTTAGAGATGATGTTCACTTCCTTCGCAGATTTAGCTGGGAGAGGCGGTAGTGGAGGAACCTTATCAAAAGAGATGGAAACCAATTTGGGAATATCTTTGATGTTTTTCTGGACATGAGTCAGGACAATTCTTAGAGAAAATTTTGATGCTATTTTTTCTCTGAGAGATTTGGATTTGTTATCAGTAAGGAAAGAATCCTAACTAGCTTGATAAACCACAGAAATATAATTCCACATAGAGTCACCTATGCTATCAAAGTTCTTTAAATCATTAGCATTTTTGGGATTAACCTTCTTGTTTAAGATGTATTTTGCTATAAAATTGAGTGAATCCTTAATGCATTTAGTATCCAAGGCGATGTGTTTAATAGAACCATATAAAGAGATTAGATGAAAGTTACCACTCCACAATTCTGGTTCAGTGGGAGTGTTAGGATCATATGGTAATTGGATGTTGATGATATTATCATTATCATCACTAGAAGCTGTGGCACAAGATTTCAGTTTATTTGGAATAGCGTGTCCAGCATGTTCAAGTTAAATGGGGGGCCTCATTGTTTCCATTCTGGAGCCTCGTGTTATTTAAGGTCTCAGCTGCCTTTCTGAAACAAAGTAATTTCTCCTACTCCATCTCATAAGACAAAGCAGGAGAGTCAGTAGGTGGGTCAGGATCAACATCCATACCATTGTTTGCCATTCTCTCATGGTAGATAGTAGAAGAACAAGTGGAAGACATTGACATGTCTCTAGAAAAATTGATTTTAATAGAGGGAGTTCTTTCTCTTACTTCGATGTTATTACTGGGAGAGGTTCCTGAAGATTTGTTCATTCTCATGCTGTTAGTTGGAAATACGGTTGGTAAAGAAAACTGTTGTGAGTTAGACGTGATTGTAGAGCTGAAAGTAGAGAGAAAATTGAATTTATTCACTATATTTCCAATAGGCGCTACTATGTAAGATGGTGGTAAGAGAAAAAGAAGTGGTTGGCTACAGATCTCTTTGTGACCTGTTTATGTAGAGGAATAGCACTAGTTTTTAAAATACTACTTAGAGTAGAATAGTCTTCTTAGACCAAAATCATGATACAAATGAAAATAGTCAGCAGTTGAAGTAGTCAGTAGGATGTGTAGGCAGAACAAAAAGAGGGTCTGCTATCACATACCAAGATTTCTTCTTCAGAATACAAAGCAGAAAGTGAAACCAGCACAGGTTTTGCCCTTCCTCTCTATATGTCATTACCATCTACACCCCCACCTTTATCATCATCACTAACATCAACTATACTCCCCCTTATAAAATGAGTCAACCCAACTATCCTGCCATTATAAAGCAGCTCCAAGAACAGATTGCAGCACTAACAGTATAGGTAGGAGGAAGTACAGGCAGAGCAACAGCAGGCACAGAGGTGGTAAGGCCACAAATGTTCAATGGAACCTTGTCAAAGGTCTCAGTGTTTGTAATGGCATGTAAATTATATATAAAAATGAAAATGAGAGAGGCATTAGTAGAGGAACAGATCTAGTAGGTACTATTTTATGTACAAGGAGGGTCAGCAGATGTCTAGAAGGAGAATGTCTTGGAGGATTTGAAGAAAGAGGAATTGGAATACAAATCTATAGGGGAATTTTTGGCAGCCATCAAGAAAGAGTTTGGAGGAGGGGAGGAAAAGTTAGTAAAAGTAGCAGAGTTGAAAAGATTAGAATAAGGAGAAAGGGTAATGGAGGAGTTCATTCAAGAGTTTAGGAAAGTAGTGAGAGGGAGTAGATACAAAGGGAGGCTATTGATAGAAGAATTCAAGAGAGAACTGAATAGAATGATCAGGAGGAAGTTGATAGAGGTAAAAAGGCCTCCCACAAGCATAGAGCAGTAGCATGAATGGGCTACTAATTTAAACAAGCATTGGAGAGAAAGCAGGAGGGAAGAGGAAAGATTGAGGAGATGACAGAAACAGAGGGGATCAGTTTCTAGATAGCAGGAACAGTGAATGCCACAGCCACAAGTGTGACAGAGGAGGCATGAAATACCATCTTAGTGGATAACAACAGGACCTACTCCAATGGAGGGAGTAGAGAGAACAAATGTAGTGATGTTACACTCTTAATAGAGGGAGGAGGTTGTTCAAAGAAACCTCTATATAATGGAAGTAGATAGAGGAAGAAACTGTTACACCTACAGAGGATTTGGGCACATGACCTGACATTGTAGGAATAGGAGAGGAAGAGTCAGAATTGGGGACGGTAGGAGACTAGAGTACAAACAAATAAGAAGAGAGTAATAAATACAGAGACACTTTAAAAGAGGAGAAGAATCTAGAGTCTCTCAACTAGATTCTAACAATAGATATTATGTATTAACTAAAATGGAAGTTGGTACATCAGACTCAAAGGGAACTAAGAAGAAAGAAGTTAAATTAAGGAAAGCAAAAGGAGATAAATCATTAAGAGAGATAATAGTGAAGATAGAGTTAAAAAGAATAGATACACAGGAAGGAGTAATGGTGGAAGCATTGTTGGACAGTGGTGTAACAGGACTAGTAATAAGTTCAGAGTTTGCAAGGAAACAAGGATTTAAGCTGAAGAAAATCAACAGACCTATATATGTAAGAAATGTAAATAGTTCTTTCAACCAAGAGAAACCAATTAAACATATAGTAGAGGTAAACATATATTATCAGGGATACAGGAAAAGGACAGAGATTAATGTGATTGGAGGACAGAAGTGAAGTGTGATTTTGGAAATACTGTAGCTAGCATGCTACAATTGTGAGATTAATTGGAAAACAGAGGAGGTCAAAATGATGAGATGTCCAGAAGAATATAGAAAGCAGTAGAGACCAAAGCAGGAGAAGTCAGGATAGCAAAAATAGAAAGAAGAGAAGGCAAAAGAGGAAGCAGGAAAGAAGTAAGAAGAAAAGAAGAAGGAGAAAAAACAGAAAAAACAAAAGATGAAAAAAACAATAGATATAAAGAGGATAGTAGAAGAATAGGAGATATGGGAGAAGGAGGAAGAAGTAGTGAAGTCAGAAGAAGAGGCTAAGAAGCTAGTTCCAGAAAGGTTCCATAGATAGATCAAAGTCTTTGGCAAGAAACAGTCAGAGTAGATGCCCACAAGAAAAATCTGGGATCACACTATTGATATGAAGGAAGGATTTGTACTGAGAAAGAGGAAAGTATACCCATTGTCAAGGGAAGAAAGAGAGGAGGTACACAAGTTTATTAAGGAACAATTGAGGAAAGAGTATATTAGACCCTCAAAGTTGTCTCAAATGGCACCAGTGTTCTTTGTAGGAAAGAAGGATGGGAAGGGAAGAATGGTGCAAGATTATCAGTATCTCAATGAGTGAACAGTGAAAAATAACTATCCACTACTACTCATTTATCTCAGACATAATCAAAAATATTGGTATCAAGAAGGTGTTCACAAAGATGGATCTGAGGTGGGGATATAATAACATGAGGATCAAGGAAGGAGATAAGTGGAAGGTAGCATTCACAACTCCTGAGGGGTCATTTGAACCCACTGTCATATTCTTTGGATTAACAAATTCTCCAGCAACTTTCCAGACAATAATGAATGAGTTACTAAGGGACCTGATAAATACAGGAAAAGTGGCAGTGTTTATTGATGACATAATAGTAGGAACAGAAGATGAAGAGGGGTATAATGAGTTGGTAGCAGAAGTAGTGAAAAGGCTGGAGGAAAATGATTTGTATGTAAAATCAGAGAAATATAAGTGGAAGGTGAGAGAAGTAGGATTCTTAGGAGTAGTGATTGGACTGGAAGGAATAAAGATGGAGGAGGAAAAGGTGAAAGGAGTATTGGATTGGCCAACACCAAAGTGTGTCAAGGATGTTCAGAAGTTCTTGGGATTGGCAAATTACTATTGTTGATTCATTTAGAGCTTTACAACCATAGCTAGACCATTACACAATATGGTAAAGAAGGATCAGAAGTGGGAATGGATGGAAAAACAGGAAGAAGCATTTAGAGAGTTAAAGGAGAGATTCACAAAGGAACTGGTGTTAGCAGCACTAGATCTAGATAAAAAAATGAGGATGGAAGTAGATATATCAGACTATGCAACAGAAGGAGTATTGTCTATGAAATGCAAAGATGGAAGGTGGTGGCTGGTGACTTATTTATTGAAGTCACTAAATGAAATGGAGAGAAACTATAAAATACATGATAAAGAAATGTTAGCAGTGATAAGAGAACTGGAAAACTGGAGGTATTTGTTGAAAGGCACTAAATTCAAATTTGAGGTCTGGATGGACCTTGAGAATTTGGAATATTTCATGAAAGCATAGAATTTGAACCAAAGACAAGCTCAATAGGTATTTTACCTATCTAGGTTTGACTTCACGTTAAAACATATACTGGGAACAAAAATGGAGAAGATGGATAGTTTAAGTAGGAGACTAGACTGGAAAGTAGGAGTAGATAAGGACAATAAGAACTGGGTATTTATTAAAGACTGCTGGTTGCATAGTTTATATAAAGTAGTAATAGAAGGGCCAGAGGTAGATATAGTAAAAAAGATAAAAAAAAGCAAGAGGTAAAGATAAAGAAATAGTTAGAGTAGTAGAGAAAATGAAGAAAGTGGGAATCAGAGCTTTAAGCAGTGAAGAGTGGTAGCTGGAGGGAAATCTAGTACTAAAGGAAGGAAAGGTATATATGCCAAAAGATGAAGAATTGAGAGTAGAAATAATCCAGTTGCACTATGATATACTGGTAGCTGGATATAGAGGAAAGTGGAATACAACAGAGTTGGTAACAAGGAACTATTGGTGGCCAGGAGTAACAAGAAATGTGGGAAGATATGTAAAGGAATGTGACATATGTCAAAGAATGAAAAATAGGACAGAGATACTAATAGAGAAGTTGAAATTGAGTGAAGTACCAGAGAGACCATAGATATATCTAATAGTAGATCTTATTACAAAGCTACCATTAGTAGCTGGAAATGATGCTATCAAAGCTAAAAGTGGTAGACTTTAATAATTTTTACTTTCTTTCTCATTTCTTTTTGATTTATTTTTCTTTATTTTATTTTTAGGACTTAGGGTTAGGGTTAGAGTGATGAGACCATGCTGTCACACAGCAGGTCACATCAGATAACATGGTCACAAGTCACAAGATATATGGAAGGATGTAGAAGATTCTGAAAAGATAATGTTATACAATGTGTACAACACGTGTTAACCTTAAGGCATATACATGGTTGTTTAGGGTAGGCTATAAATAGCTTGCATAGACCCTTATATATTTGTATATAAGATAGACAATCTTGTATAGAGTTCTTTATTGAGTTCTCTTGTATTAATCCTAATACAAGGTTTATTTTTTTAACCAACTCTAAGGTTTTGAATTTGTAACAGATGCCATTCTAGTAGTCTGCAATAGGTTATCCAAAATAACACACTTTGTGACAATGATAGAAGAAATATTGGTAGAAGAGTTGGCAAGACTATTTAGAGATAACATCTGGAAGTTGCATAGGTTACTAGAGAGCATTATATCAGACAAAGGATCACAGTTTGTAGTGGAGTACAAAGGACCTGGTATTCAAGGAAAGACCAGTGAAAAAATTAGTGGAGTGATATGCAGGTCTATACACCATTGAGGAGGTAGTATCTACCAATGTGGTCAAATTACAACTGCTAAATTTGATGAGAATTTATCTAGTGGTGAACGTCAGCCAAATAATACAATACAAGGAACAAGTAGAGGTGCAGAAAAAAGAAGAAGCTAAACCAATTGAAGTAGAAGGAGTTGAAGAATGGGAGGTAGAAAGAATATTAAATAAAAGAAAAATAAGAGGAGTAGAAAGATACTTGGTCTGATAAAAAGAGTTTACAGTGGAAAGTAATATGTGGGAGAAGGAGGAGGATTTGGAAAATGTAAAGAGGTTGATAGATGAGTTTGAAGAAAGATTAGGGATGGACAGGAGAGGATAGAAGAAAGATGGAAAGTGAAGTTGAATCCAAGGGCAAATGAGTTCAAGAAGAGTAAGCTATCAGGGAAGTATATAGCAAAGTTGCTGTTTGGTTGGGACAATAAAAAATTCAAAAATGAATATTTGAAGAAGTTAGAGAGGAACTGGCAAAGATGGAAGTCAGTTTCTTCAGAGAAGAAACCTTAAAGGGGGGATAATATTAAAACTAAAAGTAGTAAACTCTAAATTATTTTCATCTTCTTTTCATTTTTGTTTTTTCTTTTCAATTTATCTTTCTTTCTATTCTTAGAACTAGGATTAGGGTGACCAGATTACATAGTCACACATCAGTCACATCAGATGACATGGTCACAAGTCATGAAATACATAAAAGGACATAGAAGGTTCTGAAAGAATAACATTATACAACATGTGTAACATATGTTGACCTTAAGGTGGACACATGGCTGTTTAGGGTAGGCTAGGAGCAGTTAGCATAGACTATGAAGTTTTAAGTATATAAGATAAACTATTCTGTACAGAGTTTTCTATTGAGTTCTCTTGTGTTAACCCAATATAAGGTTCTTCTTATTGACCAGCTCTAAGGTCTTTGAGTTGTAACAAATGCATCATAGTTTGACTAGGTAGAAGATGAGCATATTTTTCTTTCTTTGAATACTAATGTAGAGGAGAGTAACATCTCCAATAGTTTGATTACTGGCAATAATTTAAAATACAAACAACACAAACTCAATGATATACTGGCCCTAAACAATATGTTGCCTCCTCCTAGAGCAAGTATGAAGAATAATTAACATGTGGCTAATATACAGTACTTTGAAATTCCCATTAACTATGATATCAATAGTCTTACTAAGCCTAATTTTTGGGATATAGAAGCTCATCCTATTTCTATTTTCAGATACAGGAAGTTTTTGGAAATAGATTCCAAAAATATGTTTACTTTTTTATTTTGAATAGCTAACTTCATCAGAGCTAAAAAAGTCAAAAAAGGCAAAATATCAGATGTTACTAACTTATAAGGGTTTAGTGAAGCAGCTTAGAACTTCCTATCATCTATTCATAAATGTCAAGATCATAAGAAATAGACTTAATTTTTATTATTATTTTCATTTTCATTTTGATTTATTTTCATATTTTCAATTTTTAGAACTCTGGGGTTAGGATTAGAAGTGATTGGTCACACTGTCACATCAGTCACATCTGATGGTGTGGTCACAACATTGATTACAGAACTTAAGAAGAAAGTAGAAGGTTTTGGAACAAAGTGATGTCATACAACATATATACCACATATTGACCTTATATCTTACATATGGCACTTTAGGGTAGAAGGCACAGTAGCTAGTATAGACTATGTGGATAGGTATATAAGGTAGACTACTTTGTAAAGAGCTCTCTATTGAGTTCTCTTGTATTACCCAATACAGGATTATCTCATAATCTAACTTTAAGGGTTTTGAGTTATAACATTAGAACTTGATTCCCATTCTAAGACTGCTTAACACTAGCTCTCTTACACTTTTTCTCTTACTCCTTTTCATCCTCAACCAAGGGGTAACACTGTCTCTTAGTCAAGAAGACACAGCCAGGCCCTAGGCTAAAGGGAAATACTAGTTAGGTAGGGGAAGCCTAGCAATCCATTTGCATTAAAGCCTACTAGTGTACTTTAGACATAATACCTTGTGTAGACATGTTTTTTACATTTTCTCTTATTAGTCTTGTGCTACAAATCCACTTGTGGTTTGTTTACACAGAGAAATGACAGTTTTTTCTTAAAACAGCTGTCTAGAGTAGAAAGTCCTTCTCAGGACAAAATTGTATACATTTTCTTTAGAGCAGTAGTTAGTAGACAAGATAGTCAGTAAATGGTGTAGACAGGACAAGAAGAGAGTCTGTTATCACCTACCAAGAATTCTGTCATCTTCCAAGTATAAATTAGAAAGCAAAACCAGCACAGGTTTCACACTCCCTCTATACACATCATCACTACCATCACCACTATTACCAATAAACTCCCTCCTGTCTTACTATCATAATATGAGTCAGATCGATTTTCATGCTATTATTAGACAACAACAAGAGCAGTTGGCAGTGATCCAGGTGCAGATCCAGGCCCTGCTAGCAAGAGAAGCAGCAGGAGGAGAAGAGAAGCCAAGGGAAGTAGAAAGAGGAGAAGTAGCAGAAGTAGCAAAACCATAAATCTTTAATGGCATGTCATCAAAGGTTGCAGGATTTATTATGGCATGCAAGTTATATATTAGAATGAGGTTAAGAGAAGAACTAGTAGAGAGGCAGGTACAATAGATTCTGTCATATGTACAAGGAGAAGTGGTAGATGTATGGAAAGAAAATATAATGGAGAAATTAGAAACAGGAGAAGTAGAATATGAGATGGCAGAAGAATTTTTATCAAGTTTGAAGAAAGAGTTTGGAGGAGGAGAGGAAGAATTAGTGAAAGTGGTGGAATTAAGAAAGTTAGAGCAAGGAGAGAGAACCATGGAAGAATTTGTTTAGAAATTTAAGAAGGTAGCAAGGGGCAGTGGATATGAGGGGAGACCTTTGGTAGAGGAGTTCAAAAGGGGGATGAATGGAGCAATCAGGAGAATGCTAATGGAGGCCAAGAATCAACCTGGCTCTATTGAACAGTGGTACAGGAGGATGATAGCTCTAGATCAGAATTGGAGGGAGAGTAGGCAAGAAGAAGAAAGATTGAAGGGACAAAAGAAATAGAGAGGAACTCCTAAACAACAGGAGCAGAAACAAGTAATGCTATGACTCTTAGTATGGCAGAGGAGGCAAGAAATGCCACCTCAGTGGGTAACAACTGGGCCCACTCCAATGGAGGGAATTGAGAGGACAAATGCAGTAGTAGTGAGAGGGCAAGAACAGATGATGGGGACTCTTAGAAGGGATCCTTATGTGATAAAGGTGAATAGAGGAAGAAATTGCTACACTTGTAGGGGATTTGGGTATAAGGCCTATCATTGTAGGAATAGAGGTTAGAGAGGAAGAGTGGAGCAGGGGAGGAGATTGGAATATAGGGGATGGAATATTAAGAGAAATCATGGACAAATGAACAATTTAAAAGAGGTGGAGGATCTATAGTCCCTCGACTAGATTCTTACAACAAATTTAATGTATTAGCTACAAAAATAAATACTAATATATTGAAATCAGAGGGAAGCAAGAAAGTGGAAGTAAGAAAGATAGATGGAAAACTATTAAGAGAGATGACAGTAAAAATTGGGTTGGAGAGGATAAATATGTAGGAGAGGATCACAGTAGAGGTATTATTAGATAGTGGGACAATTGGGCTAGTTATAAGCTTAGAATCTGCCAAAAAGCAAGATTTTAAGTTGAAGAAGTTAGAGAAGCCAATAAATATGAGAAATGTGAATGGGTCACTTAACAAAGAGGGACTAATAGAAAATACAGTAGAAGTAAACATATATTATCAGTGTCATAGAAAGAGAACAGAGATTGATATAATAAGTAGACAGAAGTGGATGGTGATCTTAGAAATGCCATGGCTAGTGTACCATAATCCAGAGATAGATTGGAAGATGAGAAAAGTGAAGATGATGAGGTGCCCAGAAGAATGTAGAAAGCAGTAGAGGCCAGTTCAGAGGAAATTGGGATAGAAAAAGTAAAAGGAAGAAAAAGAAAAAGAAAAAGCGGAGAAGAAATAAGAAGAAAAAGATAAGAAAAAAAAATAGAGGAAAGAGAAGATGATGGAAGTTAAGAAAGTGGCAGAAGAATGGGAGATTTGGGATGAAGAAGAAGAAGCAGCAAGATCAGAAGAGAAGGCAAAAAAGATGGTGTCTGAGAAGTTTCACTAATAGATCAAGGTATTTGGTAAGAAATAGTCAGAGAGAATGCTGACTAGAAAATTATGGAACCATACAATAGAGGTAAAGAAGTGGTTTGTGCTAAGAAAGGGGAAGGTATATCTGTTGTCAAGAGAGGAAAGAGAAGAAGTTAGAGAGTTTATAAGGGAGCAGCTGAGAAAAGAATATATTCAGCTGTTAAAGTCACTACAAACAGCACTGGTATTCTTTATAGGGAAAAAGGATGGAAAGAAGAGGATAGTACAAGATTATAGGTATTTGAATGAGTGGACAATAAAAAACAATTATCCTCTCCCTCTAATATCAGACATCTTGGAGAATATCAGAACAAAGAAAGTATTTATGAAAATAGATCTGAGGTGGGGGTATAACAATATAAGGATCAAGGAAGGAGATGAGTGGAAGGTGGCATTCACAATACTGGAGGGTCCTTTAAACCTATGGTGATGTTTTTTAGATTGACAAACTTGCCAGCAATGTTCTAAGCTATGATGAATGAATTGTTGAGGGATTTGATCAAGATAGGAAAAGTAGCCATGTTTATTGATGATATAATAATTGGGACAGAGACAAAAGAAGGACATGATGAAATAGTAGCAGAGGTGATAAGAAGGTTAGAAGAAAACGATTTGTATATAAAATTAGAGAAATGTAAGTGAAAGGTGCAGGAGGTAAGATTTTTAGGAGTGGTAATAAGACCAGAGGGAATTAAGATGGAGAAAGAGAAAGTGAAGGGAGTACTAGAGTGGCTGACACCTAAGTATGTCAAGAATGTCCAGAAGTTTCTAGGGTTGGCAAATTATTATCACCAATTCATATAGAGCTTTGCATTGATAGAAAGACTGTTGTATGACATGATAAAGAAAGATAGAAAGTGAAAGTGGACAGAAAAGCAAGAGAAAGCATTTGAGAAACTAAAGAAGAAATTTACGTAAGAACCAGTGTTAGCAGCACCAGACTTGGATAAAAAAATAAGGATAGTGGTAGATACTTCAGATTATACTATGGAAGGTATGTTATTGATGGAAGGAGAAGATAGAAAGTGGAGGCTGGTCACATTCCTCTCTAAATCCTTAAATGAGATAGAGAGGAATTATAAAATACATAATAAGGAGATGTTGGCAATCATCAGGGGGTTGGAGAGTTAGAGACATTTGTTGGAGGGGGCATAGTTTAAGTTCGAGATCTGAACAGATCATAAGAACTTAGAATGTCTTATGAAAGCACAAAAATTAAACCAGAGACAAGCTCAATAGACCCTATACTTATTGCGATTTGATTTTTACTTTAAAACATATACTGGGGACAAGGATGAAAAAGATAAATAGGTTGAGCAGGAGACTGGACTGGAAAGTAGGAGTAGATAAAGACAATGAAAATCAAGTAGTTGTAAAGTATAGTTGGCTTTATAGATTAGAAAAAGTAATTATTGAAGGACTAGAAGTAGAAATATTAGAAAAAATAAAAAAAGCTAAGGACAAAGATAAAGAGATAGTTAGGATAGTAGAGGAGATAAAGAAAGCAGAAGTAAAAGCTATACAATGGGAGGAATGGAAAATGAAAGGAGAATTGGTATTAAAAGAGGAAAAGATGTATATACTGAAGGATGAAGAACTAAGGATGGAAATCATTCAGTTACATCATGATATACCAATAGTGGAATATGGGAGAAAATGAAAGATGGTGGAATTGGTTACCAGAAATTACTAGTGGCCAGGAATAATAAGAGAAGTGGGATGGTATGTGGAAGGGTGTGATTTATGCCAGAGGATGAAGAACTGAATGGAAGAAGTGACAGGGAAGTTGAAGTTTGAAGAAGTCCTGGAAAAGCCATGGACTCACATATTGGTAGATTTCATTACTAAGTTACCAATAGTGGTAGGAAAGGATGTGATCTTAGTAGTCTGTGATAGGCTATCAAAGATAATGTATTTTGTGGTGACTATGGAGGGAACAATGGCAGAAGGATTAGCAAAACTCTTCAGAGATAATGTGTAGAGGCTATACAAACTACCAGAAAGTATGGTGCCGGACAAGAGACCACAGTTGGCTGTAGAGTTGACTAAGGAGTTGAATAGGATGTTGGGTATTAAAACAAAACTGTCAACTATATTTCATCCTCAAATGGATAGACAAACAGAGTATATGAATCAGAAGTTAGAACAGCACCTCTGGTTTTTTGTAGACTACAGGCAAAAAGACTGACCAGAGTGGTTAACATCAGCTGAGTTTACGATAAATAATAAAGTCTACTCAACAACAAAGGTATCTCTATTTATGGTGAATTATGGTAGGAAGTTGAGAATGAGAGGAGATATCAGAAGGAAAGGAAAGGTAAAAAAAACAACAGAATTTGTGAAGAAACTGAAAATGGTGCAAGAGGAAGCAGGGACAGCATTAAAAAGGACTCAGGAGGAAATAAAAAGGTATGTGGATAGAAATAGAAAAGAAATAGAAGAATAGAAGAAGGGAGATAGAGTGATGCTAAGTACAAAAGACTTAGTATTCAAGGAAAGACCAGTATGCAAATTGGTGAAGAGGTATGTGAGACCATATGAGATAGAGGAAGTAGTATCATTGAATGCAGTAAAATTGCAATTACCAAGTTTGATGAGAATTCACACAGTATTTAATGTAAGCTGAGTAGTTTGGTATAAAGAATAAATGAAGGAACAGAGAAAGGAAGAAGAAAAACTGATTGAAGTAAAAGGAGTTGAGGAGTGGAAAGTGGAAGAAATCTTGAATAAAAGAAAAATAAGGGGAGTAGAAAAGTATTTGGTACAATGGAAGGGATTCATAGCAGAGAATGATACATGGGAAAAGGAGGAAGATTTGAGAAATGCAAAGGAATTGGTGGAGGACTTTGAAGGAAGATTGGGAGCAGAAGTAAGACAACAAGTAGAAGAAAAGAAAATAGAAAGAGAGAAATATAGGAGAATAGAATTGCCAGGGAAGTACATAGTGAAGCTGTTATATGGGTGGGATGATAAAAAGTTTGAGGAGGAATATTTGACGAAGTTAGAGAAAAATTGGAAAATATGGAAAGAAAATAAACAGATTGACAAAAATGAGTATTTGAGGAGAATAAAGGAAAGAGAGAAAAAAGAAAAGGATAAAATATATGAGAGGGACTGGGAAACAGAACATTTCTCCAGGGGAGAAATCTTGAAAGGAGGGTAATATCAAGATTGTAAGAAATAGACTTAGTTTTTCTTATTTTCTTTTCTTATTTTCATTTTCATTTTGATTTATTTTCATATTTTCAATTTTTAGAACTCTAGGGCTAGGGTTAGAAGTGATTGGTTACACTGTCACATCAGTCACATCTGATGGTGTGGTCATAACATTGATCACAGAACTTAAGAACAAAGTAATGTTATACAATATATACACTATATATTGACCTCATATCTTATATATGGCACTTTAGAGTAGGAGGCACAGTAGCTAGCACGGACTATGTGAATAGATATATAAGGTAGACTACTTTGTAAAGAGCTCTCTATTGAGTTCTCTTGTGTTATCTAATACAAGATTACTTCATAATCTAACTCTAAGGGTTTTGAGTTATAATAATAAAGCTGGTTGGGATTCCATTCCTATTGACAATTGTAACACTTCTTTTAAGAATACAGTTATGGCCAAATTAAACCCCAAATTATTAGAAAGCAATAATAATTCATCATTTCACAAATCTAAAAGAAGAGTGATGGAAATTATCAAACTTCCTCCTTCCATACTTGTGTGCCTACCTAAAGAAATTCTAGAAAAATCAAAATTTTTCAGAAAAGGTAAAAAATTAATAACTATAACTAACAGTAACCCTGGAAAATTATATACTTAGATGAATAAATCAAATGTATCAAATATCCTTAAGCTAAAAGAGAACTATTCTACCCTCTCATTACAAAAGATCAAGGCTATCCACAAAATGATTACTAATACAGATAAAGTGAAGCTATACATTAGAATAACTACCAAAGGTTCATTTAGAAAACAAATCATTATTTCAATGAGTAAGACAAATACTGACAACATTATGGTGTTTTTGGCTAATCATATCACTAATATTAATAGGGCACTCAAGAACATCAAATCAAAAGTCATAGTTGTTATGATTGATACCTCAAGGATACAGCATAGACTTGGGTTAAGAGTAATGATGACATGATCAGCTACACTGCAATAGTCTCAGTCAGTGCCTCATATAGTAAGTACTATATCCTTGCTCAATCCTCATGTATTATGACTTGTCTTTTCTCATGTACTATGGATAATATCCTTATGGCTGCTTTATATATATAGCATAGATACTATCCTGTATCCTTATGCTTTACCACTTATATATTTCCCCTTCTCTCTCCTTAAGTCTTTGTCTAAGTACAATCTGAGCTCTGAGCTAAGATTATAACAATAGTAGATTACATTCATTTGGAAACAATAGGGATCACTATTATTTCAAATGCTATAGCATCTCAATCTGATCTTCTAGTTATAGAAAGATATATCAAGAATATTGATAACATTACATCAGACAAGGTCTAGATTCCAAGACTTTCTCAGTCAAAGTCTTATTTAAAAATCATAGGAATTCCTTATTATGCTAATAGTACTAATCTTCTCATTATTTCAGATGATATAGAAGCAATAATCAAATCCAACCATATTTTCAATGACCTTATGCTTGCTTCTAAACCTAGAATTATTAAAGCCTCTCCCAAGTCCAATATAGTAGTTATTTAGATAGATTTTTGGGATACTCAAAGTGGTAAGAATAGAAAAATACTAATAAACAGGTGTTTTAATATTGGAAGACATATTACCACCACCCATGAAGTGAACATAAATCCAGATGTTCCCTAATGTAAAAATTTCTGGAAGTGGGGACATAATACTTTTGCTTGTAAAATTCAAGAGTCAAAGTATGTTAAATGCAACAGACTATACAAAAGTAAACACCATTGCAATTTTGCCTAGTGCTGTAAGGCAAATTTCAAGATTAATCCTTTAAGACTCAAAACAAAACAAGAGGAATTATATTCCCATTTATTCAACTGTTTAAACTGTAGAGACAATCATCAAGCAGATTTAAACTTTTGCCTGTTTTGGAAACATAGGTTCAACAAAGAATAGCATATGAAGAAGTATCAGAAAATCTAGAACATTAGAAACAAATCAATTTACTCAGCTATAAGTGGCAGTCAAGAATAAGTATTAAAAGCATTAACATTTTTTCTTAAAACATTCATAAGAATAAGGTACTTACTAACACTATTTTGGAAGCATGGTATACTCATGGATAATATATAAACATTAGAACAGGAGTATTTATTGCTAGCACAGACCACTTATATATTGTATAAATAGTATAGGAATATAATGAGGACTCCTTGTCAAGTTCTCTTATAATTCCTACAAGATACTCATCTTTCTAAGAGATTTACTTTAGCAACACTATTTAGTCTTTGTACTAAATGGTTGCTACAATACTAAAAATATATAGAGTAGACCCATCTATTCTAGGAACTCTACTTGTATTAACCAATATAAGATTATTCTATCACAAACTTCATTTATCTTATATCTTCACAACTAGTAGACCAATTCTTACAAACCAAGTTGTACTAGAAAGCTTCAAATAAAGTTTATTCACATATATGTAGAATATATAAATGTAAAAACAATTAAGTGTAAGTTTTATCTTAGGAATGACTAGATAAATTCACATAATCAAACTTTGTGTTAGAAAGTGCTTATAAAACTATTTCTAATAATATATCATATATCATATCAAAATCAGTATTCATAGAGATATAAGCATATCAATATAGTAATATAATTAGTTATCTTCTAAAATTAGCCTAATATCTATTATAATAAATGACAGCTCTATCAGATATGAGTTTTGATTATGTGATAAAAACAGCTTGTATATAGACCATTACTATTTTGTATATATACTTCTATATTTGGAGATTAGATCTTAGACTTAATAACATTATTTATTAATTATCATTCATTATTCATTACCATTATTCTCTTAAACTTATAAATCACTTCTAAATTTCTAAGAGTATATCCAAGGTTTAGACATCACAAACAAGTAAGTAGTCTATTTTGTGATATACTTTTTTACTCTCATACTTGAATGTAAGTTATAACAATGAGTAGTAATAGTTTAGTTTCTAGAAGATGAAACTGATGTTACAATTTTGTCATATTTGTTGTAGCAACCACTTGCCAGAACAGCATTTGTAGTTTGCTTACTTCAGCAAAGCTCTTAGTTGGCTATCTAGTAGTGGGAATTACAAGAGAACTCGACAAGAAGCTCTCACTGTATTGATTCTCTATATATATTACAGGCTCCTGGTCCGTGCTACAACAATAATTACCTGCCCTTATGTTCATGCATTGTCCTCATGTTCTATTACTCATCCATATATGTTTTTCTTAAGGCCACCATGCTTCCTATATATGCCCTGACATCATACTCTTAATCTCTGCTGTACATGTGCACACCATGTGTACACTATGAGGAACTATAGTCTCTTGACATCATTGCTAACTCTATCTCTAATCTAGACTCCTCTCGATCCTTCTAGACCCTAAGTTCTTCCAGACCATTTTAGCCTCTGTTATATGACTTTCAGGTCATATGCTCTCCATCCATTGTAGACTAATAATAGTACTATCTATCTATGTCCGGCTAACCCTAACTCTAGCCAAAGTCTGTCCATACTCTTGCTTTATAACAATATTCTGGTCATATCTATCTCAAACTATGAACAACATCTACTTTCTTATCCACAAATCCAATCCTTATCTAGTACAGATCAACTCTGTTCATTCTATGTTGATTACCTTTAAGATATTCTTACTAGACTTTCTAGTAACTCTATGAATCTCCATCTCTTTATTTGAGAACCATCTAGATCTAGGGTAACTCACTTATAGTCTCTATTCTCTAGATAATATCTTAGACAGAATACTTAGTATATAAGCCTAATAGTTATACTGTAATCCTTATTCTGAAAATTGACTAAAACTAAAACTTTCCTCCAGTATTAGTACTAACACATCTCTCTATCCTTCTAGTAAAATATACCTCTCTAATCTTTCTAAGTATATCCTTTAAAATATATAACCAGTGTAACAGATAGAGGTGTAGTATATAAGTATTACATCCTATTCTGGCTATCCATTCTAACCTATAGGTAACACTTCCTTCCTTATCTATACTCTTAACATCTTTTAGTGTAGATCATCTCTTTCTATTCTCTCTCAGATGTCCTTGCTAGTCTTTTGCCAAACTCTATGGACTTTTACCCCTAACACCCAAGAATTACTAGTAAACCAGGGTAACTTGCTTAGCAATTCCATTCCAGATAAACTATCCTGAGTACTATACCTAGTATATAAACTAGTAGTTTACACTGTATTAGTTTTATTCCAAAAATCAACCAAAACTGACACTCTCTTCCAGTATTGACAATATATCTCACTACTTTCTAATACTTTCAAACTCCTAAAATTCCCAAGTTCTTTTCCAAAATATATAACCTATGCAACTTGTAAAAGTGTAGTATATAAGCTAAAGCTAAAGGTTATTCTGAACCTATCTTCTATATTCTTAGATAACATACAACTGACTTAATCAAATTTCTAAGATATCTTATTGGATTTTAGATAACAAGATGTGAACCACATCTAATAATAAGCTAAAGCTAAAGATTATTCAACATTCATATTTCTGTATATTCTAAATTAGTATACTACTTATCTGTCTTCTAGAATTTTGCTATAGATCTCAGTTACTAAAATATAAACTATGTTTAACAATTTTTAAGATTACTATTTATAGTTATATACTTTCTGATTGCAGATTTTATACATTCTGTTGTAGCAACTACTAACCAAGATGGTCAATAGTATACTAAGTAGTAAGAGTCTTGTAAAGATCATAAAAGAACTTGACAAGGAGTCTCTAATATATTGCTATTCTATTTATATTAATAGTACATAGTTGTCAGGCACAGTTCACATTGGGGATGAAAGTCCACAAGATTAGCTCAGAGATGTGTAAACTTGTAGAACAACCTTGGCTTCAGCTTGTGTTGTCAAGTTCACAAATGGTGGACCTAGTTTCTTTCTACTTTACTTTTTATTTTTATTTTTATTTCATTTTATTTTCTTATTTTTCTATTTTTAGAACATAAGGTTAGGGTTAGATCACAAGATACAGAGAACAAAGTAGAAAGATCAAGAACAAATGATGTCATACAGCATGAATACCACATGTTGGCCTCATGTACTATACATGGTTGTTTAGGGTAGGCTGCATAGTAGTGAGCACAGACCATTGGTAGTAGTATATAAGATAGATTAGTTTGTAGAGAGATCTCTATTAAGTTCTCTTGTGTTACTCATATACAAGAGTTATTCTATTGTCTAGCCCTAAGGATCTTAGTTCATAACATATATGCTATGCTGTTTGTCTGCCACATGGTTGTAACTTCAGATAAGAGAAAGAAGTTCAAGATGGAAGTGAGTACTGATTGGTGTGTTGCTATTGAACACTAAAGATTGAGTTCAATAAGAATTATCTTTATCAATTATCAGACTAGCGAATTACAGTGTAACTACTAGTCTTACATATATAAGGAGATAATATAGAAGATACTCAGGATTTTAGTGGTGTAGCTTCTATTATTTTGAGTGGAGGTTTCACTATCAGGCACGGTTCACACTGGGGTAGAAGTCTGTAGAATAGACTTGGAGATGAGTGGACTTATAGAATGACCTTGGCTTCAGCTTATACACTATGCTATTTGTCTGCCATATGGTCACAACTTCAGATGATGGGAAGAAGTCTAAGATCGGAGTGAGTGCTGATTGGTGTGTCACCATTGAACACCAGAGATCAAGTTCAATAAGAGTTATCTTCATTGATTATTAGACTAGCAAATTACAGTGTAACTACTAGTTTTATATACAAATGGATAGTATAGGAGATGCTCAGGGTTTCAGTGTTGGAACACTGACAGGGATAACTTCATCATGGAAGACTGAGTTGAATAGGAGTATCTCTACTGTGGAAGACAGAATATCTAAATGGTTGCAGCACTGCCAGAAGGCATATTGCAAAGAAGATGGCTATCATGGAAGGTGGGCTTGTACAATTTGGAAATGATATCACCATGGAAATGTAATTTCTAGATGGGTGGACTTGTATATGACAATATACAAGGAGATAATATAAGAGATACTCAGAGTTTTAGTGGTGTAGCTTCTATTATTTTGAGTGGAAGTTTCAATATTAAGATACTAATAGGAGTATGACTCTGCTATAGAAGACCAAGTCAAATAAGAGTATTTCTGTCATGAAAGATAGAATCTCTGAATTGTTATATTACTATTGTAAGGGCATATTACAAGAAAGATAGCTACTGTAAAAGACGGACTTGTAGATTAGATATTGAATAGGCAGTATCACTATGGAGATGTATTTTCTAGACAGGTGGACTTGGTATATAACAATGGTATGTGCTAATAATAAGTAACTCTATCCTAATATTTATATAAATCATAAGGTAAACATATTATAAATATATATCTTGACATTATTTCTTCCAGTTATTTTTACTATCTTCTAGGCTTATGATATAATATCATGTGATGAATCATGTGATTACAATCATATATCTCTTTACTGTCTAAGAAATAAATAAAAATTAAAAATTAAATCAAGAAAAATAAAGAAAATAAAATAAAAATAAAATATAAAAGTCTAAGCATACTATGACATATTCTTGTTTATAATTGTACCTTTTTATTACTCTTTCAGAGTTGTTTCTACTTATTTTCCCTCTTCTGGTAAAAGTATTAAATTTTGCTAAACTCTTTTTACTCTTTAGTTCTATCAAGTGTTATTTTTGCTTTAACCAAATATTTACAGTCAGTTATGTAAAACAGTGTCAAATTAAGTATAGAAGTTTATTCACAGACTTACAATTGAACTTTAGATAATGATCTTAGCCATCAACTTATATATTATACTGCTATCTATTACATGGTTATGATTTTAAATAAAAGATGTGTTGAAAAAGAAGTGAGGTATTATCTTAGTTAATTACCAGACTAGAGACTACAGAGTATTTACTTAGTTTTAAATACTAAGTTCTGTAGTTCAAACTATGGCCAGAGAAATAGCAATAAAGAGGATAACTAAGAAGATATTATAGAAATAATTTTTAAAAGATAGGACAACCTGAAGTCTAAGTGATAAGTTACTAGAAGATAAAACACAAGAGACTGATCTATATATAAGTGAGCATAGATATAAAAGTATAGATGTAAAAGTATACCTAGAACTGATTAGAGTTCTGTCTAGAGTCAAGAAGTGAATGTCTTAGAAGTCTAAAAGTTTGTTTATAATAGGTTTGAATATTCTGACTCACTCAAAATATTATTTATTAATTGTCAGTGATAAATCTACTTATTTTTCAATTGCTTCTATTTAAATATCTTGTCTTTTATTGACTTCTAATATTCTCTCTGCTATTCATTCTCTATCTAAAACTTTTAAGTCTTCTTTCCATGAGTTGTTTCTATTTTGTCTCTCTTATTGTCACTTATCTTCCATAGCTTTCATTCTCAACTTTGAACCTCTCTTTTTAAAAATTTGTTTTCTTCTTCTGCAACTGTTATCTGCATGCTCCTACTCATGCTATCTGTGCATTTCTTAAGTACTTATACTCTTACTTGAAATGTTATCAAGAAACAATACAATTTTATTAAATATTTTAGCAAAAAGAGAGAACAGCAAGCAAATTTTCTCTATATCAACTTTTATCTTCCCACCACTCTCTTGTGTTTTATCTACTACCTGCTTCACTTCTTCTATGGTCCCTAAATATTCATCACTCCTATCTTCCTTGCTATCTTTCTGGCAACTTGTTACAACTTAAGACCTATAGGGTAAAGTTAGAAGAATCTTGTATTAGGATTCACATAAGAGAACTCAATGGAGTTCCTAAGTACAATCTGTCTATCTTATATACGCTAGGCTAATATTCTGTGCTATACTAAACCTAGCCTACTCTAAAAAGCATATATTTGCCTTAAAGTTAATATATATAGTATATATTATATGATATTATTGTTACAAGATCTTCTACAATATTCTTTGTAATATGTGATTGTGTGACTGTAATAGTTTATAACAGTCATGTGTGATGTCATGCTAAACTCCAACTCTAAGTCTAAAAAATAAAAAAATAAAAAGAAATAGAAATAGAAATAAGAAAATAAAATAAGTTCACTATCTTCAATTTTGACACAACTTCTTCTTTCTATACTTTTCTTTCTTACCATTCTCTATCTCTATAATATTTCCTACTTCCAGTACCACCTACTCTTTACCCAATCCTACTTTTTTACTTGTTATAATTCAAACTTCAAAGTGTTTAAGAAAAGACTCTTGTATAGAGATTACATAAGAAAACTTGATAGAGTTTCAAGTACAAGAATGTCTATCTTATATATGCTAGACTACTAGTTTATACTATACTAATCTTATCTATCTTAAAAACCATGCATTTTCCTTAAGATCAATATGTATAATATATGCTGTATGACATTACTATTCTAGGACCTTCTATATTCTTTTGTGTGATGGTGACTTGTAACTGATGTGTGACACCATGTCATATCATGTGACAGTTTGGAATATCATACTAATCCTTAACTTTAAGTTCAAAAAATAAAATAAAACAAAAAGATAAAATAAAATAGAAGAGAAAAATAAAAAAGTTAATTCTATTATCTTTGACTTTAACATTACTAGCCATTTGATCAATAAATGTCTAGAGAGCTCTTTCTATCAAGATCAAAAAAAGTAGACTTAGTCTCTTTTTATTTTTTCTTCCTCATTTTCATTTTCATTTTGATTTATTTTCCTTTTTCTATTTTTAGGACTTAGAGTTAGGGTTAAATCCATGAACACAAGAAGAAAAGCATGAAAGGATAATATTGTACAATATATACAACAAATACTGGCCTTAAGGTATATATATGGTAGTTTAGGGTAGGCTAGAAAGACTTAGCACAGACCAAGTGCTTTAGTATATAAAGTAGACAAATCCTATACAGAGTTCTCTATTGAGTTCTCTTATGTAAACCTTATATAAGATTCTTTCTTTTGTCTAGCCTTAAGAATTTAAGTTCACAATATTAGAACTTGATTTCCCATTTCCAAAAAGACCACTTAACACTAGTCTTTTTATCTCTTACTCCTTTTTTATCCTCGACTGAGAGGCAACACCGCCTCTTAGTCAAGAAGGTACAGTTGGGCCCTAGGCTTAAAGAGTACACTAGTTAGGTAAGGAAAGCCTAGCCATTTGCTTGCATCAAAACCTACTGGTACACATCAGACATATTATCTTGTGTGGACATGTTCATTACCTCTTCATCTATTAGTCTTGTGCTACAGACTCCCTTATAGTCTATCTATGCAGAGAAACAACAGTTTGTTCTTAAAACAGCTATCTAGAGTAAAACAGTCTTCTTAGACCAAAATCATTTACATTTTCCTTAGGACAGTAGTTGGTTGAGTAGAAATAGCTAGTAGATGGTGTAGGTAGGACAAGAAGAGTGCCTACTATTACCTACTAAGATTTCTTCTGCTTTGGAATACAGGTTGGAAACTGAATCCAATGCAGGATCAGTCCTTTCAACACAAGAGCAGTTATTGCCTACCCTGCTATCAAGATTGTTGACAGTGGACTTTATTTTATTTTCTCTTCTTACTTTATTTTACTTTACTTTTTCTTTTCCTTTTTATTTTTCTATTTTTAGAACAACTTGGGTTAGGTTTTATCAGTCACACTGTCACATCAGTCAAAAATTGATGGCGTAGTCACAAGACTGATCATGGGACTTGGGAAAATGAAGTAGAAGGTTTTGAAACAAAGTGATGTCATATAGCATAGACAACACATGTTGGCCTCATGTTATACTCATGGTCATTTAGGGTAGGGTGCACAGTAGCTAGCATGGACCATGGGTAATAGTATATAAGGTAGACTACTTTGTATTAGGAACTCTAT